>Ga0068714_10006424_pt1 | contig 11964 bp, 10 predicted proteins | sample MTBNYHSulfiMetaG_FD_62988 | JGI IMG/M metagenome (GOLD analysis project Ga0068714, IMG submission 62988) | Enrichment culture microbial communities from rom New York Harbor, USA that are MTBE-degrading - MTBE-NYH (New York Harbor Sulfidogenic)... | ecosystem: Environmental > Aquatic > Marine >... | reverse complement strand
TCGTTTCTAATATGAAACTTTAACATGTAAAACTATAAGATGTTTTTAAAATACCCATAACGCGGCAGGCATGTCAAGCGGATTAAAGCCCGTTTTCTGGAATTTGTATCCTGTTGATTAATAAATCCCCAATTAAATATTATTTTTTACCTACATGTCTTTTGGCGGCCGCGCAGCAAATCCGGGGAGACGAACTCAATGCCTACTCTAATGTCGGCATTCCATGAAATGTATTCGACAATTATTTGCCACGCTCAGCAAATTGGTCGGCATAGACATTGGCCATTACTTTCATTACACAGGATTGCATTTTAAGTTATTTTGGTGGTCTTAAAAAGTCTTAATTGATTTATTCATGATAATTCGCTAGGTTCAAGTGCAGAAGTCAGCATGGAATCAAAAAGGGGGTAACATTATGGAAAAGAAAACCGAGGCGAAAAAAATATCCATGAAAAATACTAAAGAAGAAATGCTGAATGCTTATAGCGATGTTCTGAAGCAGTTACAGGAAAAAAAAGAAAATGAAATGAAGCCGGAAAAGAAGCTGGAAGAAAAGAAAATCGCGGAAACATTAAAAACGGCCGAAACCCTTACCGCGGAAGGTGTCGTGCGCGAGCTGAACAATTTGAAAATAGACATCGGTAAAACACTCACTTCTATTTCCGATTCGCTCGAGTCTCAGGTACTTCAACTCAACACTCTGCAAACGGCCATAACCGCGAAAGAAAGCGAGTTGCGGGAACTATATGAAATCGAGAAATCAGCCATGTCTCTGGCTGCCCTCATTGAAACCCAAAATTTAAAAAAGCAGGAATTCCTTGAGGAAATGGAAAAAAAGCAAGAGACATTAAATAATGAAATGAGTACCTTACATGCCAAATGGGATAAGGAACAAGAGGAGCATGATGCGCTGATTAAAGAAAGAGACGCCGCGGAAAATAAAAGACGGACACGGGACAAAGATGAATTCGATTATGCGTTCAAAAAAGAACAGCAATTGCTCAAAGACAAAGCGAAATATGAAAATGACAAATGGGAAAATGAAATAAAACTGAAAAAGGAATTGGCGGAAAAAGAATTAAAATCCAGAGAACTGGCCATCGCCGAAAAGGAAGAGGAATTGGCGGAATTACGCAAACGCGCCACCGCCTTTCCCAAAGAGCTGGAATTATCAGTCAATAAGGCTGTTAAAGAAGTATCAGATAAAATTCTCCTGGAAGCAAAGAATAAAGAAGAGTTGCTGAGAAAACAATTTGAGGGCGAATGTAATGTCTTTAAGGTGCGTAACGAGTCGCTCGAAAAAACAGTTAAAGAGCAGAATGAAAGAATAGCCCTGCTTTCGCAACAACTGGAGGCTGCTTATCAGAAAGTTCAGGATATCGCCGTAAAAACCGTGGAAGGTTCATCTTCGGTCAAATCTCTAGCTGGGTTACTCGGTGACCAATTGCGCAAGCAATCCTCGGAAAAATAAATCAGTTTAGCAAGAGTACGGCCATTGAATATTCTTCTGACATTTGCCGGCAACCGGGAGGCCGCCGCATGCCTGCTCGGTATGAAACCCAATATTTGCCGCAAACGCGCTAAGAAAAGTTCGGTTTTTAGATAATACATTGAGATGAAATAAATATTGAAAAACAACTACAAACATGTAAAGTATGATAATCATATTTTACAGGAGAAAACCTATGACCAAAACAATCAGCGCCACCGATGCAGTGCGCACATTTTCAGAATTACTCAACGCTATTAAATATAAAGGAGAACTCTATACTATCATGAGAGCTGGAAAACCGGCGGCGACAATTGGGCCGGCGGAAAAAGCTACCACCGCACGCACGCTAAAGGAATTATCCACAATCTGGAAAACACTGCCTGCATTTGACACCGACGATAAATTTGCCAATGACATTGAAGCAATAATCAGCAATCAACCTGTTATGCCGGAGAAACATTCATGGGAATAATTTTTGATACCAGCGAAATTATCACACTGGAACGTAACCGTCAGAAAATAGAAGAGATAATACATGGCCGAGAAGACGATTTTTTTGGCATCAGCGTAATCACTGTGGCAGAACTGCTTCATGGAGTCGAACGCGCGGACACGGAAACGAGAAAAATTAACCGGCAGGCATTCGTCGAAAAAGTAATTGACTTTTTCCCCATCTATAATCTTGACGTAACCATCGCCCGGATTTATGCGCGGATATGGGCGTCCCTGGCGCAAAAAAATTTAACTGTCGGCGCTCATGACCTCATTATTGCCGCAACGGCAATTTCACTGAACTATACCGTCATCACTTCCAATCTCAGAGATTATAAAAAAATAGAGGGATTGAAAGTGGAGCTCCGGTAACGATCGAAGAAAGAGTAACATTTTTTACTTATTTCATGACTTTATTTACTAATGCTGTGGGCATGCGATAATTCATGCATGGTGTTAAGTATAATATTATCAATTAATTAACTCAATAACCAGATTATTGGCATAGTAACTGCTGTGCTCTCCTCGAAATAAAAACTTTGAGGGGGCATTATATGACAAGAATATTTATTGCAGGCATTGTATTACTGGGCATATTTTTTCTAAACGGTTGCGCCGCAATTATGTCCCACGAAGCACAAACCATGCGGATAACTTCTCAACCCGAAGCGGCGGAATATTCATTTTGCCGCTGACAAAAACAGAGTCCAAGGGAGATATATAGAGGAAGGCACCAAATTTGCGGCAATCTATGATCAGACATACGGAAGTCTGAGCCTGTCTTCGCGTATTCTGGGAAATCCCATCCTGTAAGGCTTGCTGGAAAAGGTTTACGGTATTATCAAACTTAGACAAGAAAAAGGAAGTCTGGAAGAGTATTCGAAAACATTAACGGTTTTGGAACAGATACTGGCATGGAAATTTCTTGAGTAAAAATATTATTGCTGGTATAGAAAACAGCTCGTTTTTTACTTTATATTAAAGGATGTGGATTATGCCGAATCCCAATTTTAGTTCAGGACCCTGCAGCAAAAGACCCGGCTGGGATCTCAATGCACTCAAAGATGCGCCGATAGGACGTTCGCACCGTTCCGCTTTGGGTAAAGAAAGACTGCTCAAGGCGATAACCGAAACAAAAAAAATCCTAAACATTCCGGAAGATTATCTTGTGGGGATTATGCCCGCTTCCGACACCGGCGCTTTTGAAGCCGCGATGTGGAGCCTTTTAGGGCCTAAACCAGTAACCGTTTTGGTCTGGGAAAGCTTTTCCGACGGCTGGGCGACAGATATAGCCAAGCAGCTTAAACTTAACCCGAAAATTCTCAAAGCCGATTACGGACTGTTGCCTGATCTGCTGAATATTGATTGGAAAGGTGATGTCGTTTTTGTCGCCAACGGGACGACCAGCGGCGTCAAAGTTCCCGATTGGAACTGGATTCCCGCCGACCGCGAGGGGCTGTCTTTATGCGACGCCACCAGCGCCGTTTTTGCAATGGAAATGGACTGGTCCAAACTTGACGTAACGACCTTTTCCTGGCAGAAGTGCCTTGGAGGCGAAGCTGCCCACGGCATGCTCATTTTAAGCCCCCGGGCCGTTGCCCAGCTGGAATCTTACGATCCGCCGTGGCCGTTGCCGAAAATCTTCCGCCTGAAAAAAGGCGGCAAAATCAACCGCGCTATTTTTGACGGCGAAGTCATCAACACCACTTCCATGATCTGTGTGGAAGATTATCTGGATGCCCTGCAATGGGCGGCGGGGATCGGCCTTAATGGCCTCATTAAAAAAAGCAGGGCGAACCTGAAAATAGTCGAGGATTGGGTCGCCAAAACGGATTGGGTTGATTTCCTGGCCAAAGACGCCAGAATCCGCTCCAACACCTCGGTCTGCCTGATGGTGACCAGTGCCAAAGTCAATGCGCTACCGGCGGAAGAAAAAAGCAAATTCCTAAAAAGCATTGCTTCGGAATTAAGTAAGAAAAATATTGCTCATGATATAAATTCCTATAAGGATGCTCCGGCCGGATACCGCTTCTGGTGCGGTCCGACCATTGAAGAAGATGACCTAAAAACAGCGCTGGCCGCGTTGGAAAAGGTTTATAACGATAAAATCAAGAATCTCTCGTGAGGTGAATATTTATGAAACGAGTTTTAGTCAGTGATTCCATGGCTGCCGAAGTCGTAGAGATACTGAACAATGCGCCCGGCATCAAAGTAGAAGTCAAAACCAATCTGAAACCGGAAGAATTGAAGGCCATTATTAAAGATTACGATGCATTAATTGTGCGTTCATCCACTAAAGTCACCGCCGAAATTATTGAGGCGGCAACAAAACTCAGTGCCATCGGCCGGGCCGGAGCCGGCGTCGATAATATCGACATTCCCGCCGCCAGTAAGCGGGGTATTGTGGTCATGAATACCCCAGGGGGCAACACGGTGACAACGGCGGAACATGCCATTGCCATGATGCTGTCCCTGGCCCGCCGCATTCCTCAGGCCACCGCCTCCATGAAAGCCGGCAAATGGGAAAAAAGCAAATTTATGGGCAATGAATATTGTGGAAAAACTCTGGGCATCGTCGGCCTCGGACGAGTCGGCACGATTGTCGGCGATCGCGCCAAGGGTCTCAAAATGAACGTTATCGCTCATGATCCGTTTATTTCTCCGGAAATCGCCGCACAAATGGGTGTTGAACTTGTCTCGCTCGATGAAATATACGAAAAATCCGATTTTATTACCGTGCACTCACCGCTTTCCAAGGAAACAAGAAACCTTATTGACGCCAGAGCATTTACCAAAATGAAAAAAGGCGTTTTCCTAATTCACTGCGCCCGTGGCGGCATCGTCAATGAGAAAGCTCTGTATGATGCCCTGGTGGCGGGAAAAGTCGCCGGAGCGGCGCTCGATGTCTTCGAAGAAGAGCCGACAAAAAATATGGAATTGATCAAACTCGAAAACGTCATCTGCACTCCACACCTCGGAGCATCCACGGATGAGGCACAAACGAATGTTGCTATTGCCATTGCTCATCAGGTCGCCGCTTATTTCGCTACCGGTGAAATTCAAGGCGCGGTCAATTTCCCCTCTGTCAGCGCCGAATTGATGACGGTTATCCATCCTTATCTGGAGGTGGCAGAAAAACTGGGTGCTTTCCAGACCCAACTGGTTACCGGTGCCATTCAAGAGGTGAACATTGAATACAGCGGCGAAATCATCAATCATAATGTCGCTCCCATAACCATTTCTTTGCTCAAGGGACTGCTGGAACCGATCCTGAACGAAAACGTCAACTATATTAACGCTCCCGTTATCGCCAAAGAAAGGGGTATAAAAGTTATTGAATCCAAAAGCAGTGAGATGAAGGATTATACCAGCATGATCACCCTCACGGTAAAAACTTCCAAGGAAATAAGTATAACAGCCGGTGCTATATTCGGCAAACATGATCCGCGCATTGTCCGCATCAACGAGTTTTCTGTCGAAATTGTGCCGGAAGGTCATATGCTGGTGGTCTCCAATGATGATCAACCGGGTGTCATCGGCAATCTGGGCACAACACTGGGTAAAAACAAGGTCAACATCGCCCGTCTGCATTTAAGCCGTGATGCGGAAGTGAAAAGGGCGCTGGTCGTGCTGAATACAGACTCAGCGGTCCCGGAAGATGTTCTCGATAAACTGCGGAAATTACCACATGTGATTTCCATTAAACCGATAAAAATGCAAGGATAATATCACATGGCTAATGTTGCAGTAGTAGGTACTCAATGGGGCGACGAGGGTAAAGGGAAAATTGTCGACCTTTACACCGAAGGCGCCGATGTTATCGCCCGTTTTCAGGGCGGCAACAATGCGGGGCATACTCTGGTCGTCAGCGGACGAAAAACAGTTTTGCATCTTATTCCGTCGGGAATATTGCACAACAACAAAATCTGTATCATCGGCAACGGCGTTGTCGTTGATCCGGCCGTCCTGATTCAGGAGATGGAAGAACTGCAAAAAGGCAACCTTTTCCCTCCTCAGACCAAGCTTTACATCAGTGAAAAGGCTCACCTGATCATGCCTTATCACAAACGCTTGGATATAGCGCGCGAAGCAAACAGCACCGGCAAGAAAATCGGCACCACAGGCCGCGGCATCGGTCCGGCTTATGAGGATAAAATTGCCCGCACCGGCATCCGCGTCGGCGATCTTTACAACGAAACACTGTTTAGGGAAAAGATAAGGCGCTGTTTGACGGAAACAAATTTTCTGTTGACCGGACTATTTCAGGAAAAGCCGTTGCAGGAAGACGAGATTGCCGCGGAATATCTTGCCTATGCTCCAAAGATCAAGCCATATGTAGCTGATACTTCCCTGATTCTTGATGCCTCAATCAAAAAGGGGGAAAAGATCCTGTTTGAAGGAGCACAGGGGGCGCATCTGGATATCGATCACGGAACTTATCCTTATGTCACCTCATCTAATACTGTTGCCGGCAACGCAGCCTGCGGTTCGGGAGTCGGCCCCAATGCCATAAGCAAAGTAGTGGGAATCTGCAAAGCCTATACAACAAGAGTCGGCGGAGGCCCATTTCCTGCGGAATTAAATGACGCTATCGGCCAGCATTTGCAGAAAGTCGGCCAGGAGTTCGGCGCCACAACGGGACGGCCGCGGCGTTGCGGCTGGCTGGATATGGTTCTGGTGCGCCAGGCTGTCCGCACCTGTGGGATCACGGCGCTGGCCATTACGAAACTGGACGTATTGACCGGTTTGGAAAAAATTAAAATTTGTGTCGGTTATAAATGCGGGGACGCCGAGTTTACGCATGCTGTTCCTGCTGATATAGATCAGCTTACCCAATGCCGGCCTGTCTATGAAGAATTTGACGGCTGGCAGGAAAACATCCTTCAGACGAGAAGTATGAGTGAGCTTCCCGCTAATACCCGTAAATATTTACGGCGGATGGAAGAACTGGCCGGCATTCGCATCAATCTGGTGTCGGTCGGAGCGGGGCGCGAGGAAACGATCATTATAGAAGATCCTTTCCAGAATTAAGTTAATCTCCTATATTGATCGTAAAAATATCCACGTACGCATCAAACAGATTTCCGGATGCTTAACCTGCTGCGACTCGAAAATCAAAGAGAAACGCAGGCAAGACAGCGCGGACAAAATTTACTGGAGATTCTTAGTTTCCTCTTGACGCACCGAAAACTTGATGTTAAGAACGCAAATTCCAATTTGATCCAACAAGTGGGCCGTTAGCTCAGAGGTAGAGCAGCGGACTTTTAATCCGTTGGCCGCGGGTTCAATCCCCGCACGGCCCACCATTAAAATCAAGAGGCTACAATTTTATAATTGTAGCCTCTTTTCGTTCTGTGAGACTGATTTATTACCTCAGTTTATTAATGATCAAGATCACCAAATTGGATATTGATTGACACATAATCGAAAAAAATTAAATTTCGGCATAATACCTAAAAATCAGTGCCCCTGGTTTTGACAAAGCTTCCTGAAGATGACAAGCAGAATCACATTATTGCTTTAGTAAAGTTCGGCCAGATCTGCCTTTATTTTCCCCGGTTCCATTCGCCTATTTCCCGATGAAAGAAAATCGAATATTTTTCCATATTTGCATTTTTTATTCTAAGGAATTGTATGTCCTCCATCAACGATGATTTCCGCCCCGGTTAAAAAAGCGGGACAGGTAGCCAGATATAAGGCAGTAGATTTTAGTTCGTCCACATGGCCTAATCGGTCCGCCGGGATCATTTTTTTTATCAGATTTTTTCCTTTATCCGTCTGGAAGAAATCCTGATTGAATGGTGTTAAAAAATAACCGGGCATAAGGACATTTACCTGGATATTATGGCGCATCAAATCAAGCGCCATTGCCCGGCTGAACATATTCACGGCCGCTTTGCTTGCGGAATAACCAGCCATGTTGCGAGCCGTAATCTTCGCCATAATGGAAGAAATATTAATTATTTTCCCACTTTTTTGTCTGATCATTACCTTGGCCGCCGCCCGTGAAACCAAAAACGTGCCGCGAAAATCAACATTCATTACATCATCCATATCTTCATCGGTCATATCCTGGATTGGTTTCTGGTTACCGGGAATCCCGGCACAATTGACCAGAATATCAATATGCCCATATTCATCAGCAATTTCCTGTACTGTCCGATTAACTATTTTTGAGTCATGGACATCCATGGCTTTGCCCACCGCCTGAACCCCATAGCGGCCGGAAATCTCTCGAGCTGCGGCTTGGCAACCATCCAGATTTCTTGCCGTAATAATTATATTTGCTCCTGCTTCGGCATAAGCTTCGGAAAAGGTCATCCCGATGCCCCGATATCCGCCTGTGATGATCGCCACCTTCCCTTTTAACGAGAACAATCTTTCAAAAAAATCGTTGGTCATAATCTTTGTCCTTTCTAACATTTACTTTTTAGTCATCACCTCCGGCAAAGTCGGAGGTGATGACTTTGCCATTAATTTTGCCAAATCAATCTGAAGAGTTCATGGCTGCTATCTTTTCCATCTGCTTTTTTTGGAGAAAAAGGCCAAGCATCTCTTTAATTTTCCCCCTTAAATCCTCCTGCGGATTTCATAATACCGGCAGAGATTAGCCGCAGCTTTGACCGCTGCATCCAAAGTGGAATAAACGGGGAAACCCTTGGCGGCAAATGTTCTCTTGAGCAGAAGATTATAATACCTTTCTTCTTCATCTTCCAGGTAAGGATCGAGAGAAACAGTGATCAGGATCGGTTTTCCTTCCTTTTGGCGGGCCTGTTCACAGCCTGCGACCATCAGTTCGACAAGCCGCTGCAAATGAGATTTTACGCCTTGTCCCAAGATGCGCCGCAGATAGCGATACTGATCGAACTGAAAAATAAGGGTTTGGATATGGCAATCGGCGGCAACGACCCCGATAATCTCGGAGATGTTGCCCGATGGGCCGACATTGTAATAGATGGGCCAGGCATCCAGCGGATTGCCAATGCTCGTCCCTGCCGTAGGAATCAGTTTGCGCAGGGCTTCCATGGTTCCCGGAGAAAAACGGGGCACTTTTATTTCGGCTTTCTGGCACATATCGGTCTGTATGACGCTGAAGCCGCCGGAATTGGTGATGAGCGCGATGGCCCGCCCGGTGGGCAGAGGTGAGGTATCGAAGGCCATCAGGGTATTTGTCATTTCATCAAAGCTTTCTACCTGCAGGACGCCGCATTGCTGAAACATGCCGCGCCAGATATCCGGTGAGCCGGCCATGGCTGCTGTGTGTGAAGCCGCCGCCCTCATACCCTGCTCCGTCATTCCCCCCTTGATCACGATCACCGGTTTTCGCTTGGCCGCACGGGCGAGAACCTCGTTTAAGCGCGTTCCGTCTTTAGTGCCTTCAATATAAAAGGCAATGATTTTGGTATCTTCATCATCGGTTAAGTATGCCAGAAAATCAATGCCGTCCAGATCGGCGGCGTTGCCGTAGCTGATAACCTTGCTGAAGCGGAGATTTTTTGTTTTGGCAAAATAAGAAAAAGATTCGGCCACACTGCCGCTCTGGGCAACAACGCCGATGTGCCCTTCTTCGGTCGGGGATTCCGGAATAATGGCGAGGCCCGCCTTGGGGCAGTAAACTCCGAAACAGTTGGGGCCGATAAGCCGAATCCTGCCTTGGGCCATTTGCTTTAATTCCTCTTCCTGCTTGGCTCTTTCCGGAATGCCCGTCTCGCTGAATCCGGCCGTAAAAATCTGGGCGACTTTAACGCCTTTGCGGATACATTCCTGCAAAATTCTCGGCAAGAGCGCGGCAGAGATGCCGATGATGACATAATCGATGGGGACTTCCACATCCAGAATACTCGGGTAGCATTTTTTCCCCAGCAGTTCCGTATATTTCGGATTCACCAAATAAAGGCGATCCCGTATTTTTGTTTTCATCTGCGCCAGGGTGGCGATATCTGAAGAAGACGCCCCGATGACTGCAACGTTCTGCGGGTTAAAGATATAGTCAAACACTTTATGATCTGCTTCCATTTTACCTCCTGCCAAACACTGGTTTTATTTTTCTTATCATGATTCGCTGAATACAAACCATGAATAAACTAATATGATGGCTGTCTTTTATTATCATAATCGGCGGCGCCTGAAAGCGGGCACTTTGGACGAAGATATATTTTTTAAAATATTCTTTTTTGTCAAGCCATTATATAAAATTATTGATTGACACAACCGATTAAGTCAGATACACAAAACCGGCTCAAAAAGCCTCCCTTTTAATTGAACGCGAATGCATATGCCGGTTTCTATCCGACGATTGACTTCGTCAGAAAATGCAATAGCATCAGCAAATTAATATCAAAATCTTGTACCAGACAAAAATACGGCAGGAGGATCATAAAAAATGAAACAAAAGGACGATATGGTTATTGTAAGCGCCGTGCGCACGCCTTTCAGCAAATTCGATACGGCCATGATGGATATCCCCAGCATCGATCTGGCGGTAATGGTGATGAAGGAAGCAATGCAGCGGGTCAAAATCACACCCCCCGAGGTGGACCTTGTTTATTACGGAAGCTGCATGGCGGCGGAATACTCGCTGGAACATAATATCCCGGGCAGACAGGCTACCTTGCTGGCCGGATTTCCCCATACCAATATTTCGCTGACCATGGATCGGGCCTGCTGCTCTTCTCTTACGACCATGCGGCTGGGCATCCAGGCCATTAAAGCCAAAGAAGCGCAGATTCTTCTTTCTGTAGGATCGGACAATATGCCGCGGGCGCCGCATCTTGCTCCGGCGGCCCGCCGGGGAGTGAGGCTGGGCAATATGATGCTCATCGACTACCTGTTTGAACTCGGCTACAAGGCCAAAGGATTTGCTCCGGTTGCTCTCGATGCCGGACATGTCGCCCTTGAATACGGCATATCACGGGAAATGCAGGATGAATGGGGCTTAATAAGCCAGGAAAGAGTCGCCAAAGCTTACGCCGACGGAAAATTCAAGATCGGCGAGGAATTGATGCCCGTTATTATCCCGCAAAAGAAAGGCGCGCCGATTGAAATCGTCAAGGACGAGTCGCCGCGCAAGACTTCCCTGGATGCTCTGGCTAAACTCCCAACCATTTATGGTAGTCCGACTGTCACTGCGGGCAATGCTCCCCCCATGAGCGCCGGAGCCACTGCCAATCTGATCATGACCAGAGAAGAAGCCGAAAAAAGAGGTCTGACACCGCTGGGCACAATCAAGACCAATGTATGCATAGCCACCATAGCCAGAGAAATGGCCACCGCCCCGGCCATCGCCATCAAAAAGGCTCTGGACAAGACCGGCCTCAAACTTGAGGACATGAAACTGATCGAAATCAATGAAGCTTTTGCGGCCGTGGTTTTGGTTTCCACTAAAATTCTGGCGAATAATGACGAAAACAAATGGCAGGAAATCAAGGAGAAAACAAATGTCAACGGCGGCGCTCTCGCCATCGGTCATCCGGTCGGCGCCAGCGCGGGCCGCATTACCATGACCGCGCTTTATGAACTCAAAAGACGCGGCGGCGGTTATGCGGTAGCTGCCATTTGCGGTGGACTTGGTCAAAGCGAGGCCGTAATTATTGAGGTATGATGATCGTTAAACCTGTCTGAAATTATTTTTTTTCAAGCTGAATATATAAAAGAGGGGTTGCATTTCTGAAACGGCAACCCCTCTTTATTTTTTCGAAAGACGATATCTTAATTGTAAGAGTTTTACTCAGGTCGTTGTTTTAATTTTTAAAACTATTTTATCGTTGATTATCTGGTTAAAAAATTTTGAAAGTTTGTTTCTGCCATGTAGGAGCTGCGCACGAAAGGCGCGGACGCCACTGCTTTGAAGCCCAAGCTCTCCGCCTTCCGGCGGTAGTCTTCAAATACGTCCGGATGGATGTATTCCGCCACCGGATAATGTTTTTTGGAAGGAGACAAATATTGACCGATGGTAAGCATATCGCAACCAACCGCTCTCA
>Ga0068714_10006423_pt1 | contig 11965 bp, 12 predicted proteins | sample MTBNYHSulfiMetaG_FD_62988 | JGI IMG/M metagenome (GOLD analysis project Ga0068714, IMG submission 62988) | Enrichment culture microbial communities from rom New York Harbor, USA that are MTBE-degrading - MTBE-NYH (New York Harbor Sulfidogenic)... | ecosystem: Environmental > Aquatic > Marine >... | reverse complement strand
AACCGTGGTAATGGTGGCGCCGGCGATGGCGCCGACGATGGTGAACATCTCCAGGAACATGGCCACCCTCACATTGGCGATACGCTCTTTGACGTAGGATACGGCGGAGCCGCTGGAGGTAGCGATGATGGCCACCATCACCGAGGCGATCGCCTCCTTGACGGGCACCCCCAGGAACACCAGCAGGGGTACCAGTATGCTGGCACCCCCCAGCCCGGTAAGTGAGCCCAGAAAACCGACGAAGGTGGCGATAATACCCAGGGAGACGACGTTTAACATTTTTCACGCCCCTGCGGGCACGGCGCAGGCACTTCATTCTACCAGAAAAAGAACACTCCGCCAAAGTTACCGCTGACTTTCCGCCGGGCTGTCTTCACCGGGGTCTTAAATCCCGCTGCCGGAAGTGCTATAATAGTGCTGATACCGGGCGCAACACGCGCCTTGAGACCTGAAGCCGGAGGAGCCATATATGCCGCTATACGAATACCGCTGCCCCAAGTGCCAGACCGAGTTTGAGCTGAAGCGCCCCGCGAGCGAAGCTCAGCAGAGCGCCAAATGCCCGAATTGCGGCGCCGAAGCACCGAGGATGATATCGGCCTTTTCTTCAAAGCTGGGTTTTTACATCCAGGGCACGGGCAAGCCGTTCCGGAAAGAAGCCTCCCCGAAAAAGACTAGGCGCGGTTAACCGGCGGCCGCCGCCGTTCGTTACCAGCGGGCACCTGAGGCTTACCCCGGCTGCCCGGGGCAAGCGTTCTGGCACGCGGACCACGATTTATCCCGGCAGCCCCCAGGGTGCTGCCCCGGCGTAGCTTTTTTCGCCGCCATGCGTCTTTTTTCACCGGTCGCCGTCCTGGCCACGGCGCATAGCTGCGCCCGCATATACCGTAAACAAGCTCCGCGCCGTCCGCCCGAGCCCATAAAATCCCCCCGGCGCCACCTTGACAAGCCATCTTCATACCTGTAAAATAACAAGTATATTTGTTACTAATCAAGTATGTTTGATATACGGCGCGCCCGGGGCGTCTTAAAGCAGCGCGGTCTGTCCGGGGGAAACACCAGCCATCGTAGCAAAATGTTAGCCGGCTTATCTTGCCGGAAATTATCATCGTAAATTTTATCCGGAAAGGAAGGAAAGTAAAAATATGAAAAAGACAGCGGTACTGGTGATGATTGCGGTCCTGACGGTGAGCCTGCTGGCGGCTTCCTGCACCGGCGCAAGTCCGGCGGCCACCACCCCGGAAGCCCCGGCTGATACCGCCGTGCCCTTCACCGTCACTGACGCCGACGGCCGGGTGGTGGCGTTTGACCGGCCCGTAGAAAAGTCCATCGTGCTTTACAGCCAGCTGTTACTCACTATGAAATGCCTGGGGGTGGAAGACGAGAGGATAGTGGGCCTGGACTCCTATACCCTGGGACAGTACGAGGGCATCTTCCCCGGGCTGAAGGAAAAGCCCACGGTCGGGAAAAACCTCTTCACCCTGGATACCGAAAAGATTATTGACCTTGCCCCCGAGGTGGTTATCACCATGCCCACCACCTTCACCAGAAACCCGGAGCTGGAAGAGCAGCTCGGCAAGGTGGGGATCAAGGTCGTCGCCCTGGACTTCGACCTGGACGACGTGGCCAACGTGATTGACGTCCTCGGGAAAATGTTCGGCAAAGAGGCCCGGGCGGCAGAATACCAGGAGTTCTGGTTCGGCAAGATAGACCTGGTACAGGAGACCGTGGATAAAATAGCCGAAGAAGACCGGGTGACCGTTTACTGGGAAAACACGATCACCGCCTACACGACCATTTCCCGGACGGCGCTGTCGCATGAGGTCATCGCCATGGCCGGCGGCCTTAATATCGCCCGTGACCTGGAGGGGAGCACGCCTGAGGTCGACCCGGAATGGGTTATCACCCAGAACCCTGACATCATCATCAAATATCCCATGGGAGCCGAATACCAGGGCGGCTTCGGCTGTACCGACACCGCGCCCTTTGAGGCATACCGCCAGGAGATGATGGCACGGGCCGGGTTTGACCAGATAAAGGCCGTCCGGGAGGGCGAGATATACGTCGTATCCCAGATAATCAAGACCGGGGCTTTTGAGAACGTGGCCATCTGCTACCTGGCCAAGGTATTTTATCCGGACCTTTTCCCCGACCTGGACCCCGCCGCTTATCTTGAGGAGATGGTGGTGGACTATCTCGGCCTGGACTGGGAGGTAATGAACGGCGTCTTTATTTACCCCGAACCCTGGTCGCAGCAGTATTAGTCGCGCCGGTGGAGTCATATCTTGGCCGCCATTAGCCATACGACTGCTGCCAGCGAATTATACAGCAGGCTCACCGCCAGGAAAATGCTGTTTGTCCTGGTGGGGTCGGGCTTGCTGGTCGCCCTGGCCCTGGTGGCCACCGCCACCGGTTCGGCGGAGATAACCGTGGGCGATGTCGCCGCCGCCATCGCCGCCAGGATATTCCCTTTCCTCAACCTGGCAATCAGCGAGCAGACCAGCGCCATCGTCTGGGATATCAGGCTGCCCCGAATCGTGATGGGCATCGTCGCCGGGGCGGGGCTGGCCATCTCGGGTGCGGCCATGCAGGGCATCATGAGGAACCCGCTGGTCAGCCCTTTTACCATCGGCATCTCTTCCGCCGCCGCCTTCGGCGCCTCGGTAGCCATTATCCTGGGAGCCGGGCTGGTGGGCAGCGAGCAGTACCTGGTGATTACCAATGCTTTTCTTTTCGCCCTGCTGGCGGCCTTTCTCGTCTACGGTCTGGCCCGGACCAGGGGCATGAGACCGGAAACGCTGATCCTTGCCGGCATCGCCCTGATGTATTTCTTTTCCGCGGGCACCTCCCTGCTGCAGTACCTGGCCACCGAGGAAGAAGTGCATACCGTCGTCCACTGGCTTTTCGGCACCCTTACCGGGGCCACCTGGGAAAATATCCTGGTGGTCACCGTTATCTTCGCGGCGTGCGTGCCCCTCCTGATAAAATATTCCTGGGACCTGAACGCCATGGTCGCCGGCGATGACCTGGCGACCACTCTGGGCGTCAACACCCGCCGGGTGAGAACGGTCTCCATGGCCTTGGCCACCGTTATCACCGCCGGAGTCATCTGCTTTACCGGCATCATCGGCTTCGTCTGCCTGGTCGCGCCGCATATCACCCGCATGATTATCGGCGCCGACCATCGGTTCCTGCTGCCCTGCTCCTGTATCCTGGGGGCGGGGATGCTGCTGGGCGCCGATACCCTGGGCAGGACGGTTTTCCTGCCGACGATTATCCCGGCAGGCATCGTGGTTTCCATTATCGGCGTCCCCTTCTTCGTATATCTCATACTGCGGACGCGTAAGGAGTACTTCCAATGAAACTGGAAATCAGCGGAATACAGTTCAGCTACCGGAGCCTCCCTATCCTGCAAAACATCAGCCTCGGCGTCGGGGACGGCGAGCTCCTAAGCCTGGTGGGCCCCAACGGCTCGGGTAAGACCACGCTGCTGCGCTGCATCAATCGGATTATCAAGCCCCGGAAAGGGACGATACTGGTGGAAGGTAACAACCTGGCCGCCCTGGAACTGAAGCAGCTCGCCCGCTTTATCGGCTACGTCCCGCAGAGCGCGCCCGAGTCTTTTCCCCTTACCGTCTTTGAAACGGTGCTCCTGGGAAGGAAGCCGCATGTCAGCTGGACGCTCGGGCAAAGGGACAAGGAAATCGTCTTCAATGTCCTCAGGTTGATGGACCTTGACGGCATGGCGCTCCGGCTGTTCAGCGAGCTGAGCGGCGGCGAAAAACAGAAAGTGCTCATCGCCCGGGCGCTTGCCCAGGAGCCCCAGGTGCTGCTCCTGGACGAGCCGACGAGCAATCTGGACTGGAAATACCAGCTTGAGGTGCTCGCACTCATCGCCGGCCTGGTGCGGGAAAAGAATTTATCGGCGGTCATGGCCATGCATGACCTGAACCTGGCGTCATCTTTTTCCAGCAAGATAGCCATGCTCAACCGGGGGCGGATATATGCCGCCGGCGAGCCGGGCGAAGTGTTGAGCACCGTCAATATCAAAGAGGTCTACGGCATTGACACCACCATTAAAAATGACTCCGGAAGGCCCTATATCATCCCTTCCCTGCCTTCCCTGGTCACGGGGAAAACCGCCCAGAGGGTCTGAATATTCCCCCTGGTTATGCTCCGCGTTGCCTGAGGAAAAATGATTGTCATTGAGAACCTGACCAAGGTCTACGGCGCTTTGAAAGCCGTTGACGGCCTCAATCTGGAGATACACCCCGGCGAGACTTTCGGGCTGCTGGGGCCTAACGGCGCCGGCAAGACCACGACCATCCGTATTCTGACCACGCTCACCAGGCCCACTTCCGGCCGGGTCCGGATAAACGGCTTTGACGTCACGCGGGAGCCTTTCCAGGTGAAGAAAGCCATCGGGGTGGTGCAGCAGAACATGAGCCTGGACCGCGACCTCACCGTCAGCGACAATATGCAGGCACATGCCCGCCTGCACCACATCGCGCCCGCCGAGCGCCGGCGGCGCACCGCCGAACTGCTGGAGTTCGTCGGTATGGACAACGACTCCCGGCGGATAGTCTCCGAGCTTTCCGGCGGGATGAAACGGCGGCTGATGATTGCCCGCGCCCTGCTCCACCGCCCCTCTCTCCTCTTCCTGGACGAGCCCACGGCGGGGCTGGACGCCCAGACGCGGCGCCGCCTGTGGGAACTGATACGGCGCATGAATTCCAACGGCACCACCATCCTGCTGACCACTCACTATATCGAAGAAGCGGAGGCATTATGCGGGCGGGTCGGCATCCTCTACCAGGGGCGGCTGATTGCCCTGGACAGCCCGCTGCGGTTGCGCCAGCGGCTGGGCATGGTGACCGTGGAGACGCTGACCAGCAACAAGGATACCCGTTATGCCTACTTCCCCGACAGGGCGGCCGCCACCGCCTACGCCCAGAGCCTGCCGCCCGAGGTCAGGACGATTATCGTGCGCGAATCCAACCTTGAGGACGTCTTCGTGGAGATGACCGGGCACCGGGTGGAGGACGAGTAAATGGCCAATGCCCTGACCGATACTTACTCCGTCTTATGGTCTGACCTCAGATTCCTGCGGCGCAACGGCTACCGCATTCTGGCCACCAGCCTGGTAAGCCCCGTCCTTTACCTGACGGCTTTCGGCTGGGGGCTGGGCGGCAGCATCACCGTGGACGGCTCAAGCTACCTTGACTTCGTGATACCGGGCATTATCGCCCTCACCGCGATGAACAGCAGCTTCAACGGCGCCGGGCTGAAGCTCAACGTTGACCGCCTGTTCTACAAATGCTTTGATGAATGCCTGATGTCGCCCGTCAGCCCCCTGTCACTGGTGCTGGGCAAGGCGCTGGTGGGCATTTTGCGCGGGCTGATCAGCTCGGCGGCTTTTGTCATCATCGCCTTCATCATCTCGCCGGCGATAACCGTCAACGCGCTCTTTCTCCTGGCCCTGGTGCTCACCTGCCTGACCTTTGCCTTTCTAGGCGTGCTGGCCGCCTTGCTGGCCCGTTCTCATCAGGACATGTCCACCTTCACCAGCCTGGTGATGCTGCCGATGACCTTTCTCGGCGGCACTTTCTTCTCGCCCGGCCAGCTGCCGCCCGCCCTGAAGCTGGTCATCTCCGCCATCCCCCTGACCCATTCCAGCTTCTGCCTGCGCGCGGCCGCACTGGGCCAGCCTTTCCCCTGGCTTTCCCTGCTGGCCATCACAGGGTTCGGGGCGGCTTTCCTGGCGGGCTGCCTGCTGGCGCTGAGGAGAAGCAGCCTGTGAAGACGGCGGTTACGCCGGCAGCGGCCCGGGCCGGGCGGTAATTGACAGCCGGTGCCCGGGCCGCTATAATATCAAGTGCATTTGTTATTAATCAGACAGGATTGATTTTATGAGACAGTCTGCGCCGGATGCCATCGAGCGGGAGAGCATGGAGATTATCGAAAGCCTGCTGCCCCCCGGCTTATCATTCTCCGCGGGGGAAAGGACGGTGGTCAAGCGCATTATCCACGCCCTGGGCGACCCGCAAATCGCGGGGCAGGTCAGGTTCCACCCGGAGGCCCTTGACGCCGGCCTGGCTGCCATCCGCCGCGGCCAGCCGTTGTTCACCGACGTCAGGATGGTGGCCGCGGGCATCAGCCGGCCGCTGGCCCGCCGCTTCGGTTGCCGCGTGCGCTGTGCCCTGAAAAACAACACCATTAAACCCGCGGCAAAAAGCCAACAGACCCGCAGCGCCGCGGCTTTCCACGGCTTGGGCACGGCGCTGAATGGCGCCGTGGTCGCCATCGGCAACGCCCCCACCGCCCTGCTGGCGCTGCTGGAACTGGTGGACAGCGGCATTACCCCTTCCCTGGTGATCGGGATGCCGGTAGGTTTTGTCAAAGCGGCGGAAGCCAAAGCCGAGCTATGCCAGAGAAATATCCCGTATATCACTATCGCGGGCAGGCGCGGCGGCAGCCCCGCCGCGGCCGCGGCGGTCAACGCCCTCCTGCGCCTGGCGCTGGAGGCGGCGAGTTGATAACGCCATCGCTGACAGATATGATAAACGCCGCAGCTTTTCCCGGCATCAGCCCGGGCTTGAGCACCTGTGTCATTAACGGGATAGCCACCCAGAATATCGTCTTTGAATTTTCCCGTAAGAGAGCGGCATTAAGCACCAGCAGCGGCCTGCAGGAGGTCAAGGCAGTTGCTGAGAATTGTTGCCCGAAGTCCCTCTGGGACTATGCCCATAGAGAAGCGCAGAAGTTCAGGCGAAGCGTCAGGGACTCAATTGGTAAGACGGCGGAAGAATGCGCCCTGCTCTTCACCGGCGCAAATATTGAGCATGGTTTTCTGCAAGCTGACAGTAATGAGGTGATGGTTTTTGCTACCACCGATGTCCGCAGCAATGCCATGAGGGCAGGAGCAGACGCTCCCGCCGGGAAAAGGGGGCACCGCAGCCCGGGGACCATCAATATCTTCCTTTTCACCAATGCCAGCCTCTCCGAAGGGGCTATGTCCCGCTCAATAATAACCATCACTGAAGCCAAGTGCGCCGCCCTGCAGGATATGGCGGTTAACAGTTCCTACAGCCCCGGCCTGGCGGCTACCGGTACCGGCACTGACAATATTATCGTCGCCGGTGGGGCAGGGCCGAGAGTGGACACACTCCGGGGACATTCTACGCTAAGCCTGCTGATAGCCAGAACGGTCACGATAACAGTAAAGGAAGCCCTGCGGCGGGAACGGGCATCCGGTGCCCTGCCCGCGGAGAGCCATCACTAAATGTCTAAACGCGCCCGCAACAGACCGATGAGGTCCGGCTACACCACCGGGGCCTGCGCCGCCGCCGCCGCCAAGGGCGCCGCCCTGGCCCTGCTCCGGCAGGAAGCCGTCAGCAGCGTTCAGATTGACCTGCCCGGGAACGCACGGGCGCTTTTCAAGATCACGCGCTGCGTTTTTGACACCCGTCAGGCGGAGTGCTCGGTGGTCAAGGACGCCGGCGACGACCCTGATGTTACCAACGGCGCGGAAATACGGGCGGCGGTCGCCTGGCAGGACGTGCCCGGTGTCAGCATCTGCGGCGGCGAAGGGGTGGGGACGGTGACCAAGCCCGGGCTGGAAATCCCCGCCGGCATGGCCGCCATCAACCCGGCGCCGCGCCGGATGATTGCCGCAGCGGTGCTCTCGGTAATCAACGGCCAGGAAGGCCGGGGAGCCCGGGTAACCGTCTCCGTGCCCGCCGGCCTGGCCCTGGCCAGGAAGACCCTCAACCGCCGCCTGGGCATAGTTGGCGGCATTTCCATCCTGGGCACCACGGGAATCGTCATCCCCTACTCCGTTGAGGCTTACCAGGCCAGCATCTCCCAGTCGGTTGATATCGCCAGGGCCGGTGGTCAACGCCAGGTGGTGCTGACCACCGGCCGCCGGAGCGAGAAGTACGCCCAGAACGCGCTGGCGCTGGCGGAGGAATGCTACGTCCAGGCGGGAGACTTCATCGGCTATTCGCTGGAGCAGTGCGCCCAAAAAGGCATATCCCGGGTGACTATCTGGGGGATGACCGGCAAGATGAGCAAACTGGCCGCCGGGCATTTCTACACCAATATCAGCGATTCCCGGGTGGACATCCGTTTCCTGGCGGATATCGCCGCCGGATGCGGCGTGCCGGAGGAAAAGCTGCAGACCCTGCAGGGGGCGGTCACCGCCAACCATCTCCGTAAATTGCTGCCTGCCGGGCAGGTTAGATGCTTCTGCGACCGGCTCTGCCGGCGGGCCGCGGAGCAGTGCCGGGCGCATGCCGGCGGCAATCTCGCCGTGACCTGCGTCCTGTCCGACTATGACGGCGTTGTCCTGGGGAAATCTCATGGCGAAGCGTAAGACCCATATTATCGGCGTGGCGCCGGGCGGAGCCGCCAGCCTGACCGCCGCGGCGCAGCGGCTGGTGGCGGGGGCGGAAATAGTCTTCGGCGGGCAGCGGCTGCTGGACATGTTCCCCGGGCTTACCGGCGAAAAAATCCCCATCGGAAAAAACCTGGCGGAAATAGCCGGGCGGATCAAGGAATGCCAGGGGCGGAAGCGGACGGTGGTGCTGGCTTCCGGCGACCCCGGCTTTTTCGGGATAGCCGGCTACCTCTCCCGGGCGCTGGGCAGAAGCGCCATTAACATCATCCCCAACTTGAGCGCCATGCAACTGGCTTTCGCCCGCATCGGGGTAAGCTGGGACGACGCCGCTTTCGTCAGCGTCCACGCCCGCCCTATCGGGGACATCGTCGCCAGGGTGCGCTTAAGCGACAAGGTGGGTATCTTCACCGACGGCGAGCATACGCCGGCGGCGATTGCCGCGGCGCTGCTTGACGGCGGCGTTAACGGCTACCGGGCTTATGTCTGTGAAAATCTCGGCGGGCCGGACGAGCGGATTACCCGGGCCAGCCTGAAAAGCCTCCGCCGCCGGAGCTTCTCCCCGCTGAACACCCTCATCCTGTTGAGAGAGGGGGGCAAGCCGGCGGACACGGTTGCCCGCGGCGCGCCCGCCATACCCGACGCCGGGTTCTACCGGCGGCGGCCCCGGGCCGGGCTTATCACCAAGCAGGAAATCAGGGCGATAAGCCTGGCGAAAATGCAGATTGCCGGCGGCGACACCGTCTGGGACATCGGCGCCGGCTCCGGGGCGGTCGCCATTGAAGCTTCCCGCCTGGCCTCCGCCGGTCGCGTTTACGCCGTGGAGAAAAACGAGGCCGACCTGGCCATCATCAGGAAGAATATCCGCAAGTTCCGGGCAGGTAACGTTACGCTGGTCCACGCCTGCGCCCCGGACGGACTGGACGGGCTGCCTCCGCCGGCGGCGGTCTTCATCGGGGGCAGCGGGGGCAAAATGGAGGAAATCATCGGCTATGTCGCCCGCCGGCTGCCCGCGGGCGGTCGTGCCGTCATCAATATCGTGGGGCTGGAAAACCTGAACACGGCGGTCAACGCCCTGCGGAAGGGGGGCTTTCAGCCGGAAATAACCCTGGTCAATATCGCCCGCAGCACCGGCGTTCAGGAGCTCACCCGGCTGGCGGCGCTGAACCCGGTCTTCGTCATCGCGGCGGGGAAAGGACTGATTGATGCCTGAAGAAAAACAGCCAACAGGGCGTCTCTACGGGGTAGGCCTCGGGCCGGGCGACCCGGAACTGCTCACCCTGAAGGCGCAGCGCGTGCTGGCCCATGTCCCGGTAATCTTTGTCCCCCGCAAGTCCGAGCGGAGCCAGGGACTGGCGGAAGCCATCATCGGCAATCTGGCACCGGGACTAAAAGCGAAATGCGTCGGGCTGGTGCTGCCGATGCACCGCGACCAGGCCAAGCTCCGGGAATGCTGGCGGCAGGCCGCCGCCACTGTCTGGCAACACCTGAGCGGGGGGCAGGACGCGGCCCTGGTGAACGAAGGGGACCCCCTGCTTTACGGGACCTTCATCCATGTGCTGAGGGCGCTGCAAGAAAACCACCCGGAAGTCCAGGCTGAGGTCGTCCCCGGTGTCTCGTCCCTCAACGCCGCCGCGGCGCGGGCGGTCGTGCCCCTGGCCAGCAACCACGAAAACATCGCCGTGATATCGGGAGACCAGGAAGAACTTGTTCTCCGTAACGCCCTGGAGAACTTTGCCACCGTGGTTTTTCTCAAAGTAAACACCGTCTTTGACCGGCTCGCCGGTATTTTGGAGGAGACCGGCCGGAACGGGGGAGCGGTCTATGTCCGCAGGTGCGGTACCCCGCAGGAGGAGATAGTCCGGGACATCGGCCAACTGAAAGGCGAGAAGCTCGACTATTTCTCCCTGCTGATAGTGAGGCAATGATATGGCTGTTCAGGTATACTTTATCGGCGCCGGCCCCGGCGACCCCGAGCTGCTGACCATCAAAGCCCGGCGGATCATTGAACGGGCGGACGTCATCATCTACGCCGATTCGCTGGTCAACCCGGAAGTCTGCGCCGGCGCCCGCCGGGGGGCCGAAATTCACCGGAGCGCGTCGCTTGACCTGGAGGAAATCACCGCGATTATCGCCGATGCGGTCAGGCAGGGGAAGACCGTCGCCCGGCTGCAGAGCGGCGACCCCGCCGTCTACGGCGCCATCCACGAGCAGATGGCCGCCCTGGAAGAAAAAAGGATAGACTACGAGATTATCCCCGGGGTGAGCTCCCTGTTCGCCGCCGCCGCCGCCCTGAAGGCGGAGCTGACGGTGCCCGAGCTCACCCAGACGGTCATCATCACCCGCCTGGAGGGCAAAACGCCCGTACCCGCTCCGGAGCGCTTGAGGGGCCTGGCCGCTCACGGCGCCAGTCTGGTCATCTTCCTGAGCGCGTCCCTGGCGGACGAGGTCGCCGCCGAGCTCAGGGCGGGGGGCTACCCGGCGGATACCCCGGCGGCGGTGGTCTACCGGGCCAGCTGGCCGGACCAGAAGCTGCTGCGCACTACCCTGGAAAACCTGGTGCCGGAGATAAAGGCGGCCGGCATTAAGAAACAGGCGTTAATCCTCATCGGCAGGTTCCTGGAAACGGGGAGCGGACGGCGGCGCTCCCGACTCTATGACCGGAAGTTCCAGCATGGCCGCCGTCAGTAACCAGGGCCAGGCCACGGCCATCGTGGCCATCACCCGGCGGGGCACGGCGCTGGGCAGGCGCCTGGCCAGGCTGCTCCCCGACAGCCGCCTCTATATACCCGGGAAGTTTGCCGGCGAGCCAGCGACAGGCGAAGCATCTTTTTCCACGGTTCAAGACCTGATACCCGACATTTTCCGCCGCCACCGCCAACTGGTGCTGGTCATGGCCGTGGGCATCGCCGTCAGGCTGCTGGCGGCGGAGCTCAAGAGCAAGCAAGACGACGCCGCGGTGGTGGTCATTGATGAAGCGGGCTCCTTCTGCGTCAGCCTACTCTCCGGGCATATCGGCGGCGCCAACGAGCTGGCCGGCAGGATAGCCGCCCTCATCGGCGCCATTCCCGTGATTACCACCGCCTCGGAGGTCAGCGGGACGATATCTGCCGACATCCTGGGCAGGGAGTTCGGCTGGGAAATCGAAGACGGCGCCCGCCTCAAAGCCGCCAGCGTCGCCCTGGTCAGCGGGGAGCCGGTCGGCGTCTTCCAGGACGCCGGGGAGAGAGACTGGTGGCCGGCGGCAGCTCCACTACCGCCGAACGTCACCGTATATTCCAGCCTGGAAGGGCTGCAGCGGTCCGCTGCCCGCGCCGCGTTAATCATCACCGACCGTGTGCTGGAAGCCAACACCGATAATATCCTGCCGGAACATAAAATAATCTACCGTCCTAAAAGCCTGGTGCTCGGCATCGGCTGCAACCGCGGCACGGGCAGCGCCGATATCGCCGCCGCCGTCAGCCAGGCGCTCCGGGATAACGGCCTGGCGCTAAAAAGCGTCCGCGCCATCGCCACGATAGACCTGAAAAAAGATGAAGCCGGCCTGCTGAAGTTCGCCCGGGACAACCGCCT
>Ga0068714_10006422_pt1 | contig 11966 bp, 7 predicted proteins | sample MTBNYHSulfiMetaG_FD_62988 | JGI IMG/M metagenome (GOLD analysis project Ga0068714, IMG submission 62988) | Enrichment culture microbial communities from rom New York Harbor, USA that are MTBE-degrading - MTBE-NYH (New York Harbor Sulfidogenic)... | ecosystem: Environmental > Aquatic > Marine >... | reverse complement strand
GAGGGAGCCGGATCGCTCTCCAACAGAGAATTTGCCCAGTTTCTGAACATCGCAAGACGTTCGACTTTTGAAAATGCAAACATCCTTATTCGATCTTTATTATCAAAATTTTTATTATAATTAATTTTTCCTTAACCTCACCAGGCAGAGCACTGCATCTAATAAAATCGTGAACCAGATCATTTAACCAGAAGGAAGATAGGGAGCCATGTTCCAACAACAAGTCTTTGTCATTAACATGATTCTGATGATGCTGGATGCGTTCTGCGTTATTATAGCAGGCTATGCAGCGCATTACCTGCGTGCTCATGGCTCTTACGGCCTGTGGTCCATGGACGATCACGTGTTTGCCTTTTCCGTTATGTTCGTGATGTTCACCAATAATCTGGTCATGGATAAGGTGGGCCTCTACACGGACCGAAGGATCGGCTCGAAGACAAAGCTGGCCTTTCTGGTCTTCAAGGTGGTCGTGGTGAGCTTCTCACTCCTTGCCGCTGTTGTCTTTCTTTTTCAGATCTGGAACTACTCGAGGTGGTTCCTGGTCTATTTTGCCGTCCTGACATTTGTCCTGCTGTTTATCGAGCGGCTCTGCGCAAGCATCTACATCGACCGAAAAGCCAGCCGCAATTTTACCGCCAGACAAATTCTGGTGGTCGGCGATCAATCGCGCGGCCGCTGCGTGGTCGATGCACTGGAACAGCAGCTCAGTATGGGCCATAGAATTGTCGGCCAGTTCGATCTGCAGGAAAACGGGGGCGGCGGCAAAGCTCCACTTGCTGAAATGACAAGGCTGCTCAAAGAGCGGGAAATTGACGAGGTCGTGTTTGCCGTCCCGCGCGACCGGGCCATCGAGCTCACCCGCTATATCACCGTCTGCTGCCGGATGGGCATTCCTTCTAGAATTCTCCCCTCCCTCTGGGACCCAGACAAGCCGGTGCTCAAGGTGGAGCAAATCCAGGGCATTCCCTTTCTGACCATTCATGTGGACAACTTCAATGCCGGCGGGCTGCTGTATAAGCGGGTTTTGGATTTTGTCGGAGGGTTGGTGGGAACCTGCCTGATCTTTCTCATGTATCCTTTCGTCGCCCTGGCCATTAAGCTCGATTCATCGGGACCGGTCTTTTTCAAGCAGGATCGAGTCGGGCTGCACGGCCGCCTGTTCAAGCTTTATAAGTTCCGCTCCATGTACACTGATGCGGAGGAGCGCAAAAAGGAACTGATGGTAGCAAACGAAATGCTAGGGCCGATGTTCAAACTGAAAAACGATCCGCGCATAACCCGGGTGGGTAGCTTTCTGCGCAAGACCTCGTTGGATGAATTTCCCCAATTCTTTAATGTGCTACGCGGACAAATGAGCCTGGTGGGCACTCGGCCGCCCACGGTGGATGAAGTGAAGGAATACAATCTCGGTCATTATAAAAGAATTGCCGCAAAGCCGGGCATCACCGGACTGTGGCAGGTTTCCGGACGCAATCAGGTGTGTGACTTCGATGAGGTGGTGAAACTGGACTGCGAGTATCTGGAAAACTGGCATTTCACGGATGATATCAAGATCATTCTGAAAACGATTTATGTGGTATTGGCCAGGAAGGGAGCGGCTTGAAAAAGAGAATATCGAATGGCCAAGTTTTTTGCCGTACATTTCAGGTTTGGTCATTAAACGTTCTTCAATTGCTTTCCGAGCCATTCTGCGGTTCCTGTTATCGATCTTGGGTAAATCAACCGCCTTCACATCTGGATGGTAACTTGCCCGGTAGGCAACAGGCATCAGGACCAGACCTCATCATGGGATAGGGCGGCATGATCGTCCCTGAAAGAGAAACATTCACTTTTACCGCAAGCAATCGAACACTTGTAGTGTGTTTCCTGAAGAGGTTGAAGAGGTCTTCGGGGGTAACGCCAGGATTCGCAGGCTTGAGGGTGGCCATGTCAGAGGTGAGGATTTATACATTGCTTTCGGCAAGAAATTTCCATTCGATTTAAGGAAAAATCGGGACATGATTCTGCTGGATCGGGAGATTGCTAAAGACATCCGCAGCTTGGCTAGAATGGAAAACATACCCACCCGGAGACTGGTCAATAGGCTACTCGGCCATGATCATCGTTTCGGCCATCTGCATCCAAAACACCGTTCGCCCTGAGGTATCGAAGGGCCAACCGTCTCGTTCGTGCTTCGATACCTCAGCACGAACGGTCATGATTTAGCCGAAGCGATGATCGAAGCCGGCTACTCAAAAAATGTATAGGAGAAGATCCACGAGCGCATGCTTGATTGATTCATCTCTTTGTGCTTGTTGGTGAATCAACCCGTTCCTCAAAGCTCGGGATGCTCTCTCGTTAAGAACGGAATGCCGTCGGCTTCTGTTCCCGGTGAGAGCAAATTCGGCGGTGCTTGTTCGGTTGGCTGGTGGTTCGATGCGACGCGCCGTGGACCCTGTGAGATGCCTTTTATCTCTCACGGAGCTCGCAGAGGAGAGATGAGACAGTATTCAATTCTGAATGTTGATTTTTGAGTCGCAGATGGAAACAAATTCTAATTTTAAGAACCAACTTCTGAGACAAGCCAAGAGTCGGGCCGGTTTGAAACCAGACGGTCCAGGCAGGTGATGTTGAATATCAACAAGTAGTATCTGCTCGCTCAAAGAAACGGGTTTTCAATCAGCACTCCGTCGATCTGTTGGCCGTGATTTAGGTCTTCCGTTACGATCTTGTCCGCCTTAGCCCGGCAGGCTGCCGCCACAATCATCGCATCCCAAAACGCCTTAGATGTCGCTCTTCAAGCTCCGAAGCATTAGAATGGATTCAAAATCATTGATCTCTATATGCTATGCCCGATAGGGTTCAATGATTCCTCGGGCCTTTGCTAATTAAACCATTGATTACCGACGGATTAGAATGACTTATCTTTTGAATCTTTTTATTTCTGTAATCTTGACGACGATTTTGATCCCACCTTTTATGAAATTCGGGCGCTGAATTGGGATGGTCGATATTCCTGACGCCCGCAAAGTGCACTCGGGCATTTCCGCGGACGGGAGATTTGGGTATAATGGTAGGGGCGTTGGCTCCCATGCTTTTTGCACTGAAAACGTCTCCCATCGCCTACGCGGTACTGACTGGAGGAACCTTAATTCTAATCCTGGGAGTCCTGGATGACGCGTGGGGTTTAAACATAGGTGGAAATTCTTCGGGCAATTTGCAGCAGCGATAGTCGCCTTGTTTGCCAGTGGCATGAATTGCAACAGCCGGTTTTAACACCCTACATTCTCGGAGTTCGGTTATAGATACGCTGAGTGTGATGATGCAAAGACTTTAGTCTTCTTTTCCCCGACGGCTTTTTTGCAGGAATACCACGTTCATAGCATTGCTGTTATGATCATGTTGATGTTTTTGGCTTTTGAGTTGTTGCTTTACAAATCCAGGGAACAGATCGATCTTCTGGTTTTGGGAATAATGAGCTCACTCGGGCTTAATTTTATCATGGCTTTCTGGCCCTGGGTGATATAAGCGGAATAAAGGAGTCAGGAGGCAGCGGGCAGAGGTCAGAATAGCCCTGTCTCTGCGCACTCGGTGAGATGCCTTTTTGTCTGTCACAGAGCGCGCAGAGAGCACGGCGATAGCCCTTTCGGCCGGGCAAAAAGCGAACAGGTCAGCAGTAATGTTCGGAAGTCAGCCAATCCGCTGATTGGACTCACGGTGTGATGGATTCCTGCTGATAGGGTCTGTTGCGATTTTTATGGAGGAGTTTTGGCCAAAATAGGAATGAACGAAGAAGGCTTGTCCAGGTTTGACTTGCGGTTCGCTGCAGGACTCATTTTTCTGACCGCCTGCTGGTTGCTGCTCTATTCTGATTCTCTTGCGACTCTGGTCGGTCAGTGGAACAATGAAGACTACTCCTATTGCTACCTCGTCCCGCCGCTGGCAGCTTACCTTGCCTACCAGAACAGGGGCCGGCTTAGGGCGTTGACCGGTGGAACGGTGTTGCCCGGATACCTGGCATTGATTTTTGCTGCGGTATTGTTCGTTGCGGGACGGCTCGGTTCATTGCACACCGCTTCATTCGCTTCCGTCTGGTTTTCCATTGCAGGTATCGTGATCTTGGCTTTCGGCGTGCGCTCGCTTAAAGCCCTTTCTTTTCCGCTGCTGGTTCTGGCCTTTGCCATTCCTGCTCCGCCTTTCATAACCCACCAGTTGACCTTTAAGCTGAGGCTTGTTTCATCATCGCTTGCCATCGATATCCTCCACTTGTTGGGCCACTCGGCCTATCGAGAGGGTAATATCATCGATCTCGGCTTCACTCAACTGCAGGTGGTGGACGCGTGCAGCGGCCTGCGCTATGTGCTTTCGACTTTCCTGGTGGCGCTGGTTGCCGGCTATTTGTTCAACAAGAAATGGTGGGAGCGGGTGCTGCTGCTGATTGCTGCGGTGCCTGTTTCGATTTTCGTAAATTCTTTGAGAATTGTGGCGGTTGCGCTGCTCATGCAATACGTTTCACCCAAGTTTGGAGAAGAAGGCTTTTATCACGATTTCTCGGGCTGGCTGATTTTTTTCTTCTCGGTTGGAATTGTACTGCTTCTAAGCGCAGTGCTGAGAAAAGTCGCAGGCGGCTCCAGTGAAACGCCGGAAACGGATGCAAAGGGAGAGGACGGCTCCGGGTCGAGGATTGGCGGAATAGTTCGGCCAACCGCCTGGTACCATTTGATTATAGCAGGTGGTATTTTCCTGGCTCTGTTGCTGGTACAGGGAGGTCTCATAACCTCAGCCAATCTGCCCGAACGGAAAAACTTCCAGGACTTTCCTCTGCAAATCGGCGAATGGCGAGGGAAAAGGAGCTATCTGGATCAATCGATCATCAACTCGCTGCACACCGATGACTACGTAACCGGCAGCTATTACAACGAGCGCACGGGAAATGCTCTGCATCTGCTGGTGCCGTTTTATGCTTTTCAGTTTGAGGGCCGTGCAGCTCACGCCCCCACTTCGTGCCTTCTGGGCAGTGGCTGGGAGCTCAAAGAGAAACAGATGGCTCCGCCCGATCCGGCTGCCGGACGCATGTTTTCCGTCGGCCAGATGGTTCTGAACAAAAACGGCGAGCGGATCCTTTCCAATTTCTGGTTCCAGCAGCGGGGCAGGGTCATAACAAGCGAGTACCTCAATAAATGGTATCTGTTCCTGGACGGCCTGACCAGGAGGCGGACCGACGGAGCACTGGTGCGGGTGGAGATGGTGATGCAGCCCGAGCAGAGCTTGACGGAGGCGCAGGCGGTGCTGGACGGCTTTACGGTGCCGTTGATGACGGTGCTGCGTGAGTATATCCCCGACTGATATATGTCTCACAGAGTGACGAAATAAAGAAGACGGCTCCCACAGAGCGCACAGAGAGCGCAGAGAAAGAGGAAAATAATTCATGAAAGACTCCGGGATCTCTGCGGCCTCTGTGAGATATGATCCAACCGGTGCACAAAAAACAGCTCCTGACCTATCTTCGGCTGGCCGATAAGCCGCTCGGCCTGCTGATAAATTTGGCTCATCGCGGATTAGCGTGATCGTGTAGCTCTGCAGCCGTTTGCCCTGAGGTATCGAAGGGCAACCCATCCGCTCGTGCTTCGATATCTCAGCACGAACCGAGTGCGTAAATCACTGTAATCCGCGATGAGCCATAAATTTCAATGAAGTTTTGCTCAAAAATGGTATAACTCGCATCATCGATACGGTGGATGAGAATACAGAAGACGGGAGCCAGGAGCCAGAAGCGAGAATAAGAAAAGGATATTATCCGTTGTATCCTGAGCATTCGCATGCCGGGTTGTGAGAGCCTATGGATGGGGTTGGTGCAGAATAGTTTTTCATTATTTCTTTCTCGGTGTTCTCTGTGAGCTCTGTGAGAGACGATTTTTCCTCGCAGAGCTCTCTGTGAGATGAAGAAGAGGGGGGGTTGTATTATGAGGAGGGTTCGATGGCTTACATGGGCGGCGTTGATCGTGATGGTGCTGGCTGGTTTTGGGACGGTGGATGTGGCGGCTGCGGAGGGAGATTACCTCATCGCCCCGTCGGATATTTTGGAAATATCGGTTTACGGGGAAGAGGCCCTGACCAAAGGAGAGCTGGTGGTGCGGCCGGACGGCAAGGTGTCGTTTCCTCTGCTGGGCGACATCCAGGCGGCCGGCAAAACTACGCTGCAGGTAAAGGAAGCGGTCGAGAAAAAAGCCGTGGAGTTCATCCCCGGCGCCATTGCCAATGTCTCGGTCATGCAGCTCACCAGCTTGCAATATTTTGTCCTGGGCAAGGTGGCCAAGCCCGGCATGTTCAATGTCTCCAAGCCTCTAACCGTGCTGCAGGCCCTGGCCCTGGCCGGCGGCCCCGTAACCTTCGCCGATGAAGACGACATTAAGGTGATGCGCCAGGAAGGCAGCAAGACCATCAAGCTCCCGTTCAACTACAAGGATGTCAAGAGGGGCAAGAACCTGGATCAGAACATCGTGCTGGAAAGAGGGGACGTGGTGGTGGTGCCGTAAAGGGGCAGAAGTCGGAAGGCAGAAGGTTGTTGGTTCAAGTCTCCGACTTGAACCATCATGACATTGGCGCAATTCCGTGGTGAAAGGGCCGCAGGATAGTGAACTGTGTAGGAGCAGTTCCTCTGCCCCTTTTGCCGAAAATGCTATTTCCCGGCAGCTGGTATTTTGGCGGTTGACCGTGGTCAATTTCCAAACGAAAGGGGCAGATCCAAAAATTATTCGGATCTGCCCTTTTTTGATGAACCTATGAGCGGCTTCTTATCTTTTGATTTTTCGCCTCAGCCCGATCAGCCCCAGCAATCCGGTCCCAAACAGCCATGCTGCACCCGGGATTGGAACTGCGCCGGGCACTTTGTCACTGCGTCCATCATCAAAAGCCCGAAAGCGTGCGGCGAAAAATTCTCCGTCTTTATTTGGATTGGGGGAAGATAAAGTTTGAATGAAATCATCAACATCTAGAGTATCCAGATTTGTGCCAGTGAAGTCAAAAGTAAAGGTTACTGTCTGTCCAACTCCGATTCCATTGGAGTTGCTGCCGCTACCACCGGAATTCCCTCCCCAACTTTCGCTGATTGAAGCGCCAATATCGAAATCACCGAATGGGTTCGCAGGTACGCTGTTATTAAATCCATCTCCCAGAAGGTTCCAGGTTGAAGGTGCATCTAATGTCACTAATGTCACTGCGTTGATCAGGTTCTCTGGATTATTGAATGCGAATGCTACCAAAAAGCCGCCATTTGATTCTGGTGAAGTGTTTGTTAGTGTGAGTATTAAAGTGGAGCTTGCGCCATTGGATTCGTTGTCGAACTGGTACGTCATAGTACCGGTGAAAAAGCCGATTTGCACCCCATCATCATTAGCAGTGCCGTTACCGAAGATGTTTGTGGTCGACGAGACAATACTTGCTGTGCCAGTTCCAGTAATAAATAGACAAGAAATAATAGCTAAACTAAACAACCAAAACGTACCGGGCTTTCTGCTATACATCATTTCGTCCTTCCGTTTTCTATATGTCATGCGAGTCAGGTAATCACAATAAATCAACCGCTTACAAAATTCTTGCCGCTCCTTCGAATGTTCATCCCAATCAACCCCAACAAGCCGGAGCCCAGCAGCAGTACTGTTGGCGGTATGGGGACCGGTGCGTTCGTTGAGCCACCTCCTTTTGTATAGTTATCATTGCAATCCGTAGGCCAATATGAATCAAAGCCGTCATACCAATTCGTATCCGCATAATAGTAGCCAGACCACCAAAACCAGCTCCCGCTATAGCCTTGGCCCATGCCAAATATATCAGGGGTGATGTAAGAACCCCATAAATACAAATCATGTGAAAGACCGCCGGTAAATGTTTGGAAATAATCCGCGGTGGACCCTGTGAAGTGCGCACTATCGCCGAAGTCCAGGGAAGTCCAGCTTTCGTCAGCAGCCATCCACATTACGCTGTTTAGCATCGACGACAAAGGTTCCTGGCTCGGATAGCTTTCCAAGTAGCTGTTCGTTTGGCTTGTGAAAGCATAAGTTGTATGAGCCTTTGCCTCCAAAGGGACGGTCAGCAAACCAAGAAGAGCAAGCGCTACAACAATCACCGTGTACAGTCTTTCCATTTACCAAGCTCCTCGAATCTCGAGATATTTACACTCGCTGCAAAAGCAAAAAGCCGAGCCGCCTTCTTCCAGGCAACCCGGCCGTCTTCTTTCGTTAAGACCCGCGGCTTTCTGTCCTCACCTCGCGATGAGTTTAGCATTTGCTGGTGGAGTTGATATTAATTGTCATAGAACGGCTTGGCAAGGGGGATTTGGGGGGGGATATATTGGGTACTCCCTATACTTCATATAACAATAAAATGGAATAAAAAAAGTTACTTGAAGATCAGGCAGGAAATGAGCTTGGCAGATATAATCTGCAAATTAAGCAAAAATATGGAAAGAAAAGATCCCGCAGCCAACCATCGGATTTGCATTGTGGCTTCCGGCTGTTACAGCCCTTGGGCAGAACAAATGGCGATGATCATCGTTTCAGCTATCGTAGAGCATGCAAAGAAACTGTGAGAGCGACTAGCAGTCGCGATGCGGTACCTCGGCAATTCGTTAGCGGTGGGTTACGCTATCGCTTCACCCACTCTACGGTATGTGCGACTTTCAAAATGAGCATTGCTGCTTGCCATTGTTTATGGCTACTCAAAGGGTCTACGGTTAATGATGAACGATTTCACCGTAACCGGCTCGTATTCCAAAATTCAAAGTCGGTTGCGGGTTGATGGCTGTTCAAACCGAACTTGAACTCAATGATAAAAAATGAGAGCGGCTGGTTAATCATTAGCCGCTCTTTTCAATTTGAAAACATATAGGGAGGAGGAATTGCTGGTACTCGGGAGTAATAATCAAATTTAGCTGCGTTTCCTCCTTGCGCCGATCCCGAGCAGCCCAAGCAGGCTAGAACCAAGCAGAAGCACGGATGGTGGGATGGGAACGGGATTGGTGATCACATCCCCGCTTCCAATAAGCTCGCTTGTAAAGTAGTGATTCTGATCATTTGTAATCGCTGCATTGAATGTGAGATTCAACCCCCCATAATAACCATCTGTGGTAGTATATCCATACTCAGATGCTAATTTCGAAATTACACTCGCACCTTCAAATGTCGAGAATACCAATGTGATTTCAAAGTAATTGTTATCATATCGCGTAACCTCAACATAATCGAATGAACCGTTCGATAGCAAGGTAGAACCGTCAGAAATCCCCAAGCTCGCAATCCCGCCAGTGATTGTGATCGAACCTCCACTGCCGAAGATCCACTCCTCTACATTTCCAGTCTTGTTATAGCTTAGGAGAGAGCCGGTGGTAAAGCTGAAAGAACCGCCGCTGATGTCATAGCTTATACCACTGTTCGATGGTGTCTGTTTACCCAAAACTTGATCGATTATAATATTAGTTCCAACCAAATTTCCACTAGAATTATAAGATATGGAGCCAGTTGTTTGATCTTCATATATAAGAAAGTCTATTCCGCCTACAGTGCTTGCCGTAGAAAATGATGGTGCAAGCAGGACGAAAAGTGTGGCAAGTAAAAATAATGAGGTTGAAATCGAGAAGCTGTGGTGCTTATGTTTTCCCCGCATGCTCTCCTCCTTTTGTAATAAATCTGTCGCGCCCTAACAAAAAAGCCGAATCACCATCTCCCTTTCCCAGGCGATCCGGCTATCTTCGGCTTTGTTGATTGTCTGAAGACCCGTGATTTTCCGTCCCCGCCTCACGGCGGGTTTGGCTTTTATCTGGACCACTTCAACTTACGGTGAGGAAATAGCAGGCACTACGTCAATGCACAAGGGGTAATTTAGGGGGGAGGTATAGGGTAGTGAATTTACTCACTTGTGATTTAAAAGTATTTTAAACTAAATACTTACTATTCTCTTTGACAGCCCTGCATCCTGATTTTTTCTGTCAATTTTTTCTTGTTTTTCGCGAAACCTCTGTGGCCTCTGGGCGCTCTGTGAGATGCCTTTTTTATCTCGTAATCGTTCACCACAAAGACGCGAAGCCTGTCCTGAGGTATCGGAGAGGGACTCAAAGACACGCAAAGAGTCGTCTCTAAAGGATACAACCTTTGCGAACCTTGGCGTTCTTTGCGCCTTTGCGGTTTCATAAAAGGCTGTATGGCGAACGGTTACTTTATCTCTTGCAGAGCGCCCAGAGGCCGCAGAGCTTTGACGAATAGCTCTGCGGACTGTCCTCTGTCTTCCGTCCTCTGTCCTCCTCCTCCGTCGGCCGGCTCCCGGCGAGATTTCCTTAAATTTTATCCTGCACAATGACGATCTTAAATATTGAGAGAATTTAAAAGCGAACACCGAATACCGAAAGGGCTGCTGCCGGCAAAAAAAAAGATGGCTTTGTACCCGCAAGAAATGTTTACAAAAATCAAGGGGTAATGTATGTGATGAAAAGGGGAGGGGCTTGGTAGGTATCATCGGAGCTTTCTTAGGAGGGGGGAGTTCTTCATTGGGATATCCAAATTGTCGAGAGAAAGTCCTGTGGGCACTGGTTATCCTGTGTTTCGGGTTGATTTTTTATCTCGATTCGGCATTTGCATTGGATTGGTATGTGACTCCATCGATCCGCGTGTCCGAAGAATACGACAGCAATGTCTTGTTCCGCTCCGACGACGTGCTCGATGATTTCATCACCATCGTTTACCCCGAGCTCAAAATTTTTGCCGAAAGCGACCGGAGCCGCTTTCTTTTCGACACCATCATTGCAGGCAAAAAGTACATCAAGAATTCAAACCTGGACACCGTGGAAAACGACACGCGAGCATCTCTCATGCATGCGTGGTCCGACCGATGGACCTCGGATTTCAATCTGAAATTCACCCGGGACACCACTCTGGAGTCCCAGTTGGAAGAGGCCGGCATCGCCACCAGAAGGGTTGAGCGCTATCTCTACGATCTCGGGACGGCCCAAACCTATCGTTTTTCGGAGACACTTTCGACAACCGTCTCCATCAACAGCGGCCAGATTTACTATCCCGACGGCACTTTTCCGGACAGCACCTACTGGCAGGCATCCATTCGGCCGGGTCTGGCAATTTCCGATCGGGATGTGGTGGGGATCGATACGGTATATTCCTACCGCGATTACGTAGAATCGTCCACCATCCAGTACCTGCAGCAGCTTCTCTATTGGCAAAGGAAGTGGAATGAGACCACCCGCTTCACCCTGGGGGGAGGCTACTTGATGACCTTTACCGAAACGCCCTTTATGGTGCTCGAAATCGTTGACGACCAGCTTGTCTTCGTTGAAAAAAAAGAGCAATCGACCAACTTCGGGTTCTCTTTTCTGGCGACCCTCGAAAAAGACTGGACGGAGCGGTTGAAAACTTCGCTTTCGGCGGGAAGAGACGAATACAGCACCTCCGATGCGCAAACCTACGAACGCAACTACTTGCGGGCGGATGCGAGCTACCGGTTTTCGGAGCTCACTTCTTTTTCCTGCGGTTTGAGCTATTATTTGAACAATCAGCGGGGGGAGCCGGGCGAAACAATCAATTACGTGCAGGTTTCACCGTCTGCGGTGAGAAAAATAACGGAAGATTTATTTCTCACGCTGGCAGGATCGTTCGCTTACCAGATTAGGGAAGCGGAAAGCATCGAGGCGACGGCCGACCGCTTCCGCACCTGGCTGCAGCTGACCTGGCAGTTTCCCAGGATGCTCGATTGAAGAAGAGAGAGAATGTGGTGACCGGCATGAATTCAGCCGGCTTAAACTTCGACATTCGACATTCAATATTCGCTCTTTTTGTAACTTCGGAATTCGGTGCTCTGTATTCGATATTCGAGCTTCGATCATCGTTTCGGCTAAATCATGACCGTTCGTGCTGAGGTATCGAAGCACGAACGAGACGGTTGGCCCTTCGATACCTCAGGGCGAACGGAGTTTTGGATGCAGATGG
>Ga0068714_10006421_pt1 | contig 11966 bp, 6 predicted proteins | sample MTBNYHSulfiMetaG_FD_62988 | JGI IMG/M metagenome (GOLD analysis project Ga0068714, IMG submission 62988) | Enrichment culture microbial communities from rom New York Harbor, USA that are MTBE-degrading - MTBE-NYH (New York Harbor Sulfidogenic)... | ecosystem: Environmental > Aquatic > Marine >... | reverse complement strand
GTTGGCCAAGACGGCCGCCTCCACGGCCGTGCCGCCTGTAGCCAGGATCACCGCAACGACGGCGGTAACCGTGTCTCCCGCGCCGGACACGTCATAGACTTCGCGGGCCATGGTGGGAACCCGCATGTAACCGGACTCCATGCTCTGCGCTGCCATACCGCGTTCACCGAGAGTGAGAAGCAGCGTTCCACAACCGAGGCGCCCTCGTACCTGCTCCATCCAGGACGGGTCGTCCGGCTGAAGCGGCTCACCAAGCGCGTCCTCTAGCTCCCTGGAGTTGGGCTTGAACAACGAAGCACCTTCGAACTCGAAGAAGCGTCGCCGTTTCGGATCCACCACCGTTGGAAGGGAGTGGTGGGCTGCGGTGGCCAGGCACGAGCGGATGAGCGACGAAACGAGGACTCCCTTGTTGTAGTCCTGGAGCACAATACCGTGGGTCGAGGGAGCGATTCGGCGAGTCACTCCTTCCAGAGCGCTGGCCTGGGCAGGCGGAATATCGGACGACGTCTCCCTGTCGACGCGGGTCACATGCTGGTGTCGGGCCATGATGCGGGTCTTCACAGTGGTGGGGCGATCCCCAACCGGAAGGACACCCTCCACGCCGACCCCCAGCTCGGAGAGCTTCTCGGCCACGAGGCGACCCTCCTGGTCAATCCCCACACAACCGACGACTTCGCAGTGAGCCCCCAGAGCCACTACGTTCGCGGCCACGTTTCCGGCTCCACCCAAGGCCCAGGACTCTTCTTCCACGAGCACCACCGGCACCGGGGCCTCCGGTGAGATGCGATCCACGGACCCCGTGAGGTATCGGTCCAGCATCAGGTCCCCAACCACAAGGATCCGAACCTCGGCGGCCCGCGCTAGGAGCTCTTTGGCACGGGAAGAGGATAGGCGGTTCAAACGGACTCCATCCTGATGAGGTTGGGATTCTCCTCGCTTCGGTCGGCAACGGCCGGGAACCTAGAAGAGGAAGGCGTGGGTGTAAAGTCGTCTCGATTCCGGGCTCTAGTCCCGGTGGATTCTCAGGATGACCTGGCCCCTCTCAAGACGCAGGTGCAGTGCTTCGGTTCGCCCCTCCGGTCCCCGGACGACCTGTACTTCCAGGGGAGAGGGGATCGAGTGCGTGAGATGGCCCTCAACGGTCCCCGATCGACCAAGCATGATATTGACCCGGTCTCGCCTGGGGTCGAAATCCACACCCCACAGAGGGAAGTTCTTCCCGCATTCCTGAAGACCCAGCTCGGGATCGATGACCTGAAGCGTGGTGCGGCGCCCGGCATTGGCCCTGGTGAAGTCGTGCAGTTGCTGGACCCAAGGATGCGCCGCCCCCTCCGAACGTCCCGAAGGAAGAACCTCCTCCGTGCGCTCGAGCGGAGGCACGACAAGGACAGGTATTCGCGCTCCGCGGATCAAACGAGTGGAGACGCTCCCCATCAGGAGCCTTCCGACGAAGGAGAGCCCGTGGCTTCCCGCCGTAACCAGCTCCACGCCCCTGCCTTCTGCGAAAGCCAGAAGCTCCCTCGCCGGTTCTCCCTCGAGAAGGTGCGTGTGGACCTTGCTGTCTCCACTCGGTGCCAGTCCGCGCCCAAACTCCGACAGGCGGCTCCGCAACTCCTCCTCGAAGTCGACCCTCCATCCTTCCGAGATCGTGGGCAGAAACTCCAGCCCCGACATCACATGAATGAGATGGGCCTCCCAAGGGCACTGCATGATGGCCAACGCGGCGCTGGCGGCCCTTTGGCTGAATAGGCTGAAATCCACACCAAAAGCGGCCGAGCGAGGGAGCGCAGTAGCATCTTCGGGTACGGCCAACACCGGGACCCGAGACATCCGGATCACCTGGAGAGCGGTTTCGGTGCCAAACACCCGATCCAGAGGACGGTGGCGACCAAGCCCAAGGAGGATCGTACCCGCTCCCACTTCTTCCGCCCGGCCAACGATCCGTGGACCGGGAGCTCCCGGCAGGACCGTCACGGGCCAATCGGCTGCAATTTCCCCGAGCTCTCCAAGCTGCCCCTGGATTTCCTGCCGGAGCGCATCCTGTCGGGGCTGGAAGAGCTCCACTTCCGGGAGGGCGACCAGGAATCCCGCATCAAAGACGGGGAGTGGTTCCACGACTCCCAGCACATCCACGGCGCACTGTCGGTGTTTCGCCAATTCGGAGGCGAGACGGAGGGCTCCCATGGCTGCCGGGGTTCCATCCGTGGCCACCAGGATCGTGCGGCTCATGGCTCTCCTCCGGGGTCTTCCCGCGTCAGCAGGCCAGCCCCTGCTGTTGGGAGACAATATGCCCGGAAGAAGAGAGGGGGGCCAGTCCCATGTAGCCCTGCACCAGCAGGCTGCTTCGCTACCGTGGAGCATCTGCGAGGCGTAAGGGCCTTCGATCGTTAACGTATGGGACTGCATGTACGTCACTTGGATGAGACGGGGGGGGGGCGAGCTGTCCGGTGGAACTCAACCGATGCTCCATGGCCTGGTCCGTGGGACCCAAGACGGGTCCAGCCGGGTATGGTGCGGTGCCAGGATGAGCGGAAGGGCCCTGAATCCCTGGACCGATCTTGATTCTGTGCAGACCCAGATACTACCCGAGATGAGGTATCGAGTGATGACGCCGGCTTTCCCACATCGGTCCCGCGGCCCTCTCCACCTGTGGACGCGGTTGATCCTCGCATCGGGGGCCCTCGGCCTCCTCTTCGCTTCGGTCTCGCCGTTGGAGGCCCAGTATTTTGGGCGGAACAAGGTGCAATACGACCGATTCGACTTCCAGGTCCTGAAGACCCCCCATTTCGACATCCATTTCTACCCGGAAAAAGGCGCCAAGCTCGAGGACGTGGCGAGGATGGCCGAGCGGTGGTACGAGCGCTACGCCAGGCTCTTCCAGCACGAGTTCGAGTCTCCCAAGCCGCTCGTCCTCTACGCGGACCACCCGGACTTCCAGCAGACCAACACCATTGAGAGCTTCCTTGGGGAGTCCACCGGGGGTGTTACCGAGTCTCTGAAGAACAGAGTCATCATGCCCATGGCGGGCTCCTATGGGGACACGGACCACGTGCTTGGCCACGAGCTGGTCCACGCTTTCCAATACAACATCTCCCAGTCGCGGCAGGGTCCGGGGATCTCCGGTCTTTCGAGACTCCCACTCTGGGCGGTGGAGGGAATGTCGGAGTACCTGTCGGTGGGTCGGGAGGACCCTCTTACCGCCATGTGGATCAGGGACGCCGCCCGGAGGGACGACATTCCCACGCTGAAGCAGATGTCCAAGGATTTCAAGTACTTTCCCTATCGCTTCGGTCAAGCTTTCTGGGCCTATGTGGCTGGGGTCTATGGTGACGATGTCGTAACGGACCTTCTCCGAAGGTCCCTCCGGCTCGGATGGGAGCCGGCCGTCGAGCTGGTGCTGGGGATGAAGTCCGACACCCTGTCCGTGCGATGGGCCGAAGCCATCAAGGCGGACTACCTTCCCCTCATGGAGGGACGGGACGCCCCCAGTGAGGTGGGGAGGCTCCTCCTCGCCCCAAGCACCGGGTCGGGGGCGCAGAACCTTGCCCCGTCGCTGAGTCCTGACGGAGAGCGTCTGGTCTTCATGTCCGAGAAGAATCTCTTCTCGTTTGACCTCTTCCTCGCGGATGCATCCTCTGGCGAGGTGATCAAGACATTGTCCAATTCCGCCACGAGCCCGCACTTCGACGCCCTTCGCTTCATGGATTCCTCCGGATCCTGGTCATGGGACGGTGCACGCCTGGCGTATGTCGTCTTCGCGGACGGTGACAACCAGATGGTTCTGGTGGACGCCAACAGCGGCCGGGTCCAGAAGACGGTTGCCGTTGAGGGGGTGGGTGCCATACAGGGCCCGTCATGGTCTCCAGACGGTCGAGCCATCGTCTTCTCCGGCTCCAAAGGGGGTATCACCGACCTCTATCTACACGAGTTGGAGACGGGCATCTCGACGCAGCTGACGGATGACCGCTACGCGGATTTCCAGCCCGTCTTCTCGCCCGACGGCCGGACGATCGCGTTCGCCTCAGATCGATCATCGGAAACTGATTTCCGGATCCTATCCTATGCGAAGTTCCAGCTCGCCCTTCTCGACCGCATGACAGGAGGGGTCACGTCCCTCGAAGTCTTCGGGCCATCGGTGAAGCACATCAATCCCCAGTTCTCGCCCGATGGGAAGCACCTCTACTTCATCTCGGACGTGGACGGGTTCAGCGACATCTACCGGGTCGAGCTGGGCACCGGCGTGGTGGAGCGCATCACGAAGGTGGCCACGGCGGTCAGTGGGATCTCCTGGTCCGCACCCGCCATGAGCATCTCCCAGGAAACCGGCGAGATCGTCTTCTCCGTCTTCGATGAGTTCGAGTTCCACGTCTATGCTCTCTCGCCGGAGGAGGCCGACAGCCGGGCCGAGGTCGTGACGCATTTCGAGCCAGGTCCGGGTCGTATGCTTCCCCCCATGAATCCGCCGGCACCCAGCCTGGTTGCCACCTACCTGGCGGCTCACGAGAGCGGCCTGCCGCCGGAGGGCAGCTTCTCGGTTGCGGATGCCGAAGCGTTTGAGCCCAGTCTCCAGCTCGATTACGTCGGGCAGCCCAGCGTCGGCGTCGGGACGGACGCTTTCGGGAACTATATCGGGGGCGGCGCATCCGCCTTCTTCTCGGACATGCTGGGAGATCGCTTTCTCGGCGTGGCGGTGTCTGCCCAGGGTACGGTCAAGGATATCGGTGGGCAGGTCTACTACCTCAACCAGAAGAGACGGTGGAATTGGGGTTATGCGGGAGGGCGAATCCCCTACCAGTACCTCTACTATTTCTGGGACAGGGTGGCGGACACGGATTCCCAGACCTTCTACGATGTGCTGACCCAACGCCGCTACCGGCTCATTCTGGACAACGCCACGGGGATGGTGGCCTATCCGTTCTCCCTCACCCGCAGGGTCGAGGCCAACCTGGGCTTCTCCCGCTATGCCTACGACATCGAGGATGACCAGATTTGGTACCAGGGGGGGTACACCGTGGATGTCCAGAGGAAGCAGCGGGATGATCTGGAGCCGGATCCGCTGAACCTCTTCCAGGCATCCGTGGCCTTGGTGGGGGACAACTCCTTCTCGGCCTTCACGTCTCCGGTGAGGGGAGGCCGGTATCGCCTCGAGCTTCAGACCACCCACGGGACAGCCAGCTTCCAGACGGTGGTGGCGGATTACCGGCGCTACTTCAGCCCGGACATGAATCTCACCCTGGCCTTCAGGGGCCTTCATTACGGGCGTTATAACTACGGACGGGAGATCGACCAGAATTCCTTCATCCGGCCCCTGTTCCTGGGGTATGAGACGCTGATCCGGGGCTATTCGTGGGAGAGCTTCTCCTCCAACGAGTGCGGGCAGACAGAGGATGGCAGCTGCCCCACCTTCGACCGGCTCTTTGGGCAGCGCCTGGCCGTGGCAAACTTCGAGGTACGGGTGCCGTTCATTGGAACGGATCAGTTCGGCATCATCAACCTTCCCTACGTACCGGTGGAGCTCGTGGCGTTCACCGACGTCGGGGTTGCCTGGGACGCAGAGAACCCCGTGTCCAGCTGGACCTTCAGCAGATCATCCACGGACCGGGTTCCTCTCGTCAGCTCAGGGGTTGCCGCACGATTCAACATCCTTGGGATGCTGATCCTGGAAACCTACTATAGCTATCCCTGGCAACGGCCTGACAAGGGGTGGCACTGGGGCTTCAACCTCGCCCCCGGCTGGTAGGCGCCAGTAGACTGGGGGCATTCGTTACGCCGAGATTACGTCGAGGGGCCACCCCCGGAGGGTGGCCCCTCGAACCATGCAGGCGCTGGGTCCCCAACCACCTCAGACCCGGCCTAGAAGATTGCCAGTTTGATGTAGCGGCCAGGATGCTCCCGGATGTCGTCGGCAAGGAGCCGGATGCTCAGGGCGGCCTCATTCAAGGATTCGTAGAGCGCTGGATTCGCAGAGAGTTGCCCGAGGGTGCCCTCGCCTGATTCCACGCGATGGAGAATCGCTTCGAGGGAGTTCGTTGCGCTCAGGATGACTTCGCTCGTTCGGTTCACTGCGGACAGGGCTGAGTCGGCCCGGGCCACCGCCCGAGCGAGATCGTCTCCAGACCCCGCCGCCTCTTCCAGCCCCAAAGCAGATCGGTTCAGGCTGGCGGTGAGCCGGGAGATTTCGGCCCCCTGGACATCCGCCAACCTGCTGAGCTGTCCGAGGAGAGTCTGAAGCTCCCGTGCGCTGGCCTGCACAGCGTCCACCGTGGGTTGGGCCAGCAAGCTCCGGATCTGCCTGAGGACTTCCTGGACATCAGCTCCGAGCTCCGGTGGGAAGTCGAGGAGCCCACCCGCGTCCTCCCCGGGGATTCGGCCGCCACCCCGGAGCGTCTCCGAGAGGGTGCCCGGGTGGATCTCAACGGTGCGTCCTCCAAGGATCCCGGAAGAAACCAACCGGGTTCTGGAATCGACCGGAATCCTCCATTGGCCCCCGAGCTCCAGGTCTATGACCACTCCTTCCGGCTCGAGTGAGAAGCCCATGACTCTGCCAATGTTCACCCCCCGCATCTGCACGGGATCCCCACGGCGGATTCCTCCGGCGTCCTCCACCACGGTGAAGACCCGGTAACGGCCCCGGAAGGTGCTGGGATCCGTGAGGATGAAGAGGACTGCCAGGGCAGCGAGAATCCCGAGCAAGAGGAATGCTCCTACCGTGAAGTCCCTGTTTCTTTGCCCCCGAGGTATCGCATTCAGAAGCTCTTCGTCGTTGAGCTCCACAGCTTCTCGACGGGGTGCCGATCCGTTCTGGTTCATACCGTTCCGGCTCATGCCACGTTCAAATGGTTGTCCAGGGCGGCCTCGGCGCCTTCCCGATCGACGAAGGCTCGCACCACGGGATCTTCGCTGTCCCGGAACTCCGTGGGCGTGCCGCAGAACCGCAGATTTCCAGCGGTCAGCATAGCCACGCGATCGCACATCAGCAGGCCACCTTCGATATCATGGGTAACGATCATGGAGGTCACCTCGAGCTCCCGCGAGAGGTGGCTGATCAGTCGCTCTACGGCAGCGGTGTTCACGGGATCGAGGCCGGTGGTGGGCTCGTCCCAGAGAAGGATCTCGGGGCGACCCACGATGGCACGGGCGATCCCCACGCGCTTCTTCATCCCCCCCGACAGCTCGGCTGGAAGCCTGGAGAGGACGGCCTTGGGATCCAGGTTGACGATCTCCAGGGCCTCCCAGGCACGCCTGCAAGCCTCCTTCCGGGAAGTCCTCCGGAGCTCCTCTTCCGGGAGTCCCATGCACACGTTGTCGAAGACGGAGAGGGAGTCGAAGAGTGCGGCATGCTGGAAGACGTAGCCCACCTTTCGCCGGACCAGATCCAGGTTCTCGGGGCGACCGTGGAAGATGGAGAGGCCGTTCAGAAGGACGTCCCCCTTATCCGGAATGATGAGCCCGATGGTCGTCTTCAGGAGCACGCTCTTCCCGGTGCCAGAGGGGCCGAAGAGGCCGAACATCTCACCTTCGTGCACGACCAGATCCACTCCGGTGAGTACCGGCTCCTCGAAGGACTTGTGGATCTGGCGGTACCGAATCATGACAGAATTCAGTTCAGGAAGAGCGGAGGGAAGAGTGCGTCCAGGATCAGGATGGTGAGGGTCATGAACATGACCGCAGCCGTCGTGGTCTTGCCCACTCCGGCCGCTCCGCCAGACGTCCTCAGACCCATATGAATGGAAATCAGGGGAATCGCCAGGCCGAAAACCGTCGCCTTGGTCAGGGAATAGAGGAGATCCCAGTTGTGCCAATACAGCCGAGCTCCGTAGAGAAACGCATCACTTCCGAGGCCAAGGGTGAGGCGGCTGGACACCATTCCGGAATAGATGCCCACGACGATGGCGATCCCCGTGAGGATCGGGAGCACCAGGACGCCAGCCACGATTCTGGGAGCGGCCAGCGCAGGGATGGGATCCCTCCCCAGGGAGTAGAATGCGTCGATCTGCTCAGACACCTTCATGGTGCCCAGCTCGGCCGTGATCCGGGCCCCGACCCTCCCCACCAGGACTATGGCGGTGAGGACAGGTGCGAGCTCCAGAACGACACTCGATACCACAATGCTCCCCAGCACATAGAGGGGAATCGCCCCCGTGAACTGGTAGCCCCCTTGCTGGCTTGTGACGATTCCCGCCAGGATGGCCGTAACGATCACGATGGGAAGGCTCTGGACTCCCATGACGTAGACCTGGGTGACGATCTCCCGGAAGGAAACGCGCATCCCGGCCAGGCTCAGAACGACCCTCCAGAGGAGGATTCCCATCTGCCCCGAGTGCTCGGCCACGCCTCTGGTTGTCCGGCCGATTCTCGAAACGAACCAATGAGGTACGCGTAGGAAGGGGTTCCCTTCCATGGATACCTCGAAATCGTCCACGGTGGCCTCCCGGCCCCTGATGCTGGGTGCGCTCTGCCGACTTGCCTGAAAGCCCGTTCCCGGGTATCGCAACCCTGAACGATCACGCCAAGTCGGATGCGGCGCAAGCCAGTCCGCTGGGCTCACGCGGCATCCGTCCCCAGGGCTCGTGCGGCTGGCGCGTGTCTCTACTTCCGGGCGCGGGCGAGGGCCGACGGGCCTATACCCACCCCTTGCTTCGGAAGTCCTTCAGGGTCTGGGCGAATCGAGCCATCTCTTCGGGAAGGCCCAGGGAGACCCGGTTGTACGTGAGCATGGGCGGGAAGGGCCTCCCTACCCGGATTCCGGCCTCTGCCATGCGGTCGATGTACTGTCGGAGGTCATTCGTGATCCGGTGCATCACAAAGTTCGTATGGGACGGGATCCGGTCCAGGCCAAGGTCCGTGAGGACATCGTACACCATCCGCCGCGCCTCCAGATTCGCGGAAACGCTTCCCTCCACCCAGGTAGGATCACCCAGGGCGGCCAATCCCGCCACCAGAGCGAGATGGTTGGTGTTCGGCCCGGCAGCGAATGCGTTCAGCGCTCGAGCGGATTCCGGGTGCGCCACGGCGTAGCCCAGGCGCATCCCCGCCATCCCGTAGACCTTCGAGAACGTCCTCATCACCAGGACGTTGGGGTTCTCGAAGGCCACCCGGTCCAGCGAACGATAGGAGCTTGAATCCACGTACTCGAAATAGGCCTCATCCACCATGAAGTAGACATTGCCGGGTGCCCGCCTGATCCAGGCCTCCACATCATCCACGGAGGTCAGAGAGCCGGTGGGGTTGTTCGGGTTGCAGACATAGACCAGAACGGGTCCGGGCGCCCCCCGGCTCGCTTCCTCCATGGCGGTCAGATCATGTGAGAAGTCGGGCAGGAGGGCCACCGGGCGAAGGTCGATCCAAGGGTGGGGCTCGGAGTATTCAAAGACGTCCTCATAGGTGGGCTGGGGAGCAACGAGACGAAGCTGTGGATGCAGCCTCGCCTGCACGCCCATCTGGATGATCTCCGTCGATCCGTTCCCCAGGACGATCGCCGCCGGGGGCACACCGTGCTTTCTGGCCAGCACCTCCGCCAGGGTCCGGCGTGACGTTCCCGGATAGCGGTTGGCCTCGTCCATTCCACGGGCGATGGCCTCCCGGGAGACGGGGGGGAGCCCAAGCGGGTTTTCGTTGGAACTGAGCCGGATCGATCCCCCCTCCTGGCCTCCTTTGCGGGGAATGGAGAAGACATCCGTCCGGGCTGACGCCGGCAAGACGGCTGGCGCCCCCAACGCAAGCAATCCGCTCTTCAGAAAGATCCGTCTCTTCATCGTTCCTCCTCAAGGACCGTACAGCTCACTTCGCACCAGGGGCAGGCGCTGCCCCCACGTCCAACTCACACCCTTCCAGGTCAGCGGATCGATGCCTCCCTGGCCCCGCTCAACAGAATTCCGTTGAAGAGCAGAGGGTAGGCTGCGTGGGGCTGACCCCGGTAGGTGATCTGGGGCCCAAACACGTAGAGCATCCCGCTTCCGACGGGAGCCTCCAGCATCGCCACGCCACCCTGGAGGTGTTCCTGCCCCCAGGCCCACCCGCTTCGAAGAGGAGTCCTGTCCTCGTAGGCTGCCAGGGGGCGCACCACGGTCTGGTCCCCTTTGATTCGAAACACTGGGCTCCTGGCGAAGTTCACGATGAGCCGGTCTCCCAGTCCGTGGGTAATCGGAGTACCGTGGTGGATGCCGACCTCCAGGAGGGACCCCGGGACGAAGAACTCTTCCGGTCGAAGCGGACTTCCATTCTCGTCGAGAAGGAAATCCTCTACCGGGAGCCCCAGGTGGCCGGCGAGAGCCGAAGATCCCTCGAGAGCGATGAGGACTCCTCCGGCTTCCAGGAACTCCCTGAGGCGGGGCACGGTGAGCTCCTGCGTGATGTTCCCCACCCGATCGCGGTACTCGGGCGGATACTGATCGAGAGCTGCCTGCTCCTGGACCATGCCACCACCCCTTCCACCTCGTCCCCCCGCCGCAGGGATCGCACCGTCGGGGAAGATGAGCACATCGAACTTCTCTGCCAGATTCCCGGCGTCGAGCTCCTGGGAAAACACGAGCCGGTGGTCGAATCCGAACTCTTCCAGGATGAACCGCACCCACCCCGACGGCATGGATCCCCCATAGCGGTCCCAAAGGCCTATGCGCGGGCGGCTCAGCTCGAGGGCAGAAGCGTCGGGGCCATCCGCGACCCCAAGGAACGTGAGACCCAGTTCGGATGCCAGGGACTCCAACACTTCCCGGACACCCGGGCCTGCGGGCACATAGAACGTGCCCGCAGGGTGGGTCGTCCCGGCGACCGTGAACGGCTCCTTGATCCAGAACACGTTCTTTCCCTGGGTGAGCAGGCGGAACACGGCCGAGAATGCATTGTTCACCTCGTGGCTGAAGAGGAAGCCTCCGATCCCGGCCTGACTTCCTCGGACGCTCCCCGGAGGGGGAGCCATCCGATCCTGGACGGGCACGAACGGGCCATCAAAGTCATCCAGGATCCTGTCGAAATCCACGCCCATCTGGAACGCGAGGGTCCATCCGGTGGCGTCGTACGGCGGGATCGGCGGTCCCCCAGGGTATGCGAAGTCGTTCGGATGGTCTTGCGGCTCGAACATGTCCAGGACATGAGGACGGTAGGCTTGTGCCGCCATGACCACCAGTGACCCTTCAGGGTACTCCTTTCCCGCCACCCGGAAATCGGCGGTGGCCCTCTGTACCTCGACCCCGTTCTGGATGAGGGCGTTGGCGAAACGAACCGCAGTCGGGAAGTCGGTCTGATCCGAAGGGATGATGAACCCCCGGGGATCCCTCTTCAGCGGGTCACGAAGGAGCCGGTGGTACTCCTCGACGGACCCCTCTGCGCTCAGGCCTCCAATCTCGTCAGCGGCCGCGTAGATGTCCGACGGCCGTACGGTCCACGAATCCCGACTTCCCTTCTCGATGGAGTTCATGCCCATTCGCCAGATGTTGAAGAGAAGCAGGTCTTTGTTCCTGGATGCGTAATCCATGATCGCCCAATTCGCCGTCTGGGAGTATTCGATCACGGTGCGGAAATGCAGGAGCCCCGGCTCCACGGGCAAGGGGAGGTCGGTGGTGGCAAGCTGCCGGCCGGGAACGAAGGGAATGGGCTGGGGATTCGGACCGCCGCGGGTCTCGGTGAGGATGCCGATGGAGTTGTGGAAGTAGGGTGTAGTGCGAAGCCCGCCATTCCACCAGATCGAATAGCTCGCTCCGGAGCGCATGGTGGCACCCCCCTTCCCCTCCTGGACAAACCGGTGGTGCATGGCCGTTCCCACCTGTTCGATGGAGGTCATGATGAGGGGATCGAGGAAATGGTTGGGTGGATTTCTGTAGGGTGGGGCGAAGAGGATTGTGCCCTGCGGTCCCGTCTGGTGATGGTTGTAGATGATCTGAGGAAACCACTCCCGATACTGGACCCGGAGCATGTTGCCCGTTTCCTTGAGATTCCCCATGTAGAAGTCCCGGTTGTTGTCGTGCCCG
>Ga0068714_10006420_pt1 | contig 11973 bp, 8 predicted proteins | sample MTBNYHSulfiMetaG_FD_62988 | JGI IMG/M metagenome (GOLD analysis project Ga0068714, IMG submission 62988) | Enrichment culture microbial communities from rom New York Harbor, USA that are MTBE-degrading - MTBE-NYH (New York Harbor Sulfidogenic)... | ecosystem: Environmental > Aquatic > Marine >... | reverse complement strand
GGCGATATCTGGCTTCCCCAGATTAGCTGGATTTTTAAATTTCGCGATTATTAGCGTTGCCGGCTTTTCATCCGCAACTGCTCAGCTTCTTGCTGCCTGCCGCTGCTGCTATGCTGTATTATGTGCTCATTCCAGTGCCCCTCCCGCTCATCTCCTTTACGAGGAGAGTTTTTCGGCATAGCGATGGATCTTTTTAAGATGTGGGCGATACAAAATAGATTCCATTGGCCGTTTACCTTATTCCGCCCGCGCAATGTGAACCACGACATAATCAAGCTCGCAACATAACGTGCCTTTCCATTTCCAGAAAGCGCCTGTCTGCATTTTTGAGGATCAGACGTTGAATTATGGCGGATAATGACTGGGCAAGTTGAGGGAGGGCCGGAATTGCCTTTCTTTGTTGTTGGGGAATATGTTGAGGAAAGGTTGGCTTTAAGAGCGGTGGGCTCACGGACGGTCCGGATGCAACCGTCCGTGGAGCCAGTGAAAGGGGGCCAGGAAAGCAGCCTGCAGCCTTTTCCGCTGCTTCGTCTTGTCACCCTGGACGTGCGGGGACTAATAGCGGTAATGATCCGACTTGAACGGCCCTCCCGCCGGCACGCCGATGTAGTCGGCCTGATCATGGGTGAGCCGGGTCAGCCGCGCGCCGAGCTTTTCCAGGTGAAGTCGTGCCACTTCTTCATCCAGCTCTTTGGGCAGGCGATATACCCCGATCTTGTGATTGTTGGTCCAAAGATCGATCTGTGCCAGCGTCTGATTGGTGAACGAGCTCGACATGACAAAGCTCGGATGTCCCGTGGCGCAACCAAGATTGACCAGCCGCCCTTCGGCCAGAAGGTAGATGGCATGTCCGTCAGGAAACATGTATTTGTCCACTTGGGGCTTGATATTGATTTTTTTCACCCCAACCGTGCTGTTGAGCTCGTTCACCTGAATTTCATTGTCAAAGTGGCCGATGTTGCACACAATGGCCTGATCTTTCATCTTGGACATGTGCTCGACGGTGATGACATCCCGATTGCCGGTGGCGGTGACAAAGATATCGCCATGCGGCAGAGCATCTTCCACGGTCATGACTTTGTAGCCGGCCATCAGAGCCTGCAGAGCACAAATCGGATCGATCTCGGTTACGATCACCCGGGCCTTGTGAGCCGCAAGTGCATCCGCCGAGCCTTTGCCAACGTCGCCGTAGCCGCAGATCACCGCAGTCTTGCCCGCAATCATCACGTCGGTTGCCCGTTTGATGCCGTCCACCAGCGATTCGCGGCAGCCATAGATGTTGTCGAATTTGCTTTTGGTCACCGAATCGTTGACGTTGATGGCGGGAACCAGCAGCTTGTTTTCTCCGGCCATCTGATAGAGACGATTGACACCGGTGGTGGTCTCCTCCGAAACCCCCTTCCAATCGCGCACCACCCGATGCCAGAAACCGGGATCTTCTTGTTGGGTCCTTTTCAGCAGGTCATTGACAATCTGCAGCTCTTTGTTGTCGGTTGGCTCGTCCAGAATGGCCGGATTTTTCTCCGCCTGATAACCCCGGTGGATCAGCAGAGTAGCATCGCCACCGTCATCCACCACCAGCTGCGGGCCGCTGCCGTCCGGCCAGGTCAAAGCCATTTTGGTGCACCACCAGTATTCCTCCAGGGTTTCCCCCTTCCAGGCAAAAACCGGCACACCGGCATCAGCCATGGCAGCCGCCGCATGGTCCTGGGTGGAAAAGATATTGCACGAAGCCCATCGTACGTCTGCACCAAGATGCTTTAGAGTTTCAATCAGCACCGCCGTTTGAATGGTCATGTGCAAGCTGCCCGCAACGCGGGCTCCAGCCAGCGGCCGGTCGGGGCCGTATTTCTCGCGGGTAGCCATGAGCCCCGGCATCTCATGTTCGGCGATCTCAATTTCCCGACGCCCGAAACCGGCCAGATCGAGTCCTCTCACCTTGAAGTCGAGATCCCTGGTTAGGTTATCATCACTCTTTGTTGCCGCACCTCTTTGCATATTTTCTCCTCATTCCGAATGATTCGATTTAGCTCAATCTCAGGCCACTTTCTTCATGCCGGCCGCCTTGCGCAGATCAACCGCTTTGTCCGTTTTTTCCCATGGAAATCTGCTTCTGCCGAAGTGTCCGTAAGCAGCTGTCTGCCGGTAGGACCAGCCGGCGGGAGCAAGCAGCCCCAGTTCGTTGACGATAGCGGCCGGGCGAAAATCGAAAATGCCGCTTCTCTCAAGAATATCCTGCAATTCCAGGTCACTCATGGAGCTGGTGCCGTAAGTGTCGACGTTGATACTGAGCGGATGAGCCACTCCGATGGCGTAGGCCACCTGTATTTCACACTTTTCGGCCAAGCCTGCGGCAACCAGGTTCTTTGCGGCATACCGGGCGTAATAGGCGGCGCTTCGGTCGACCTTGGACGGGTCCTTGCCTGAAAAAGCTCCGCCGCCGTGACTGCCCACGCCGCCGTAGGTATCCACAATTATCTTGCGCCCGGTCAGGCCGGCATCGGCATAAGGTCCTCCCAGCACAAAAGCTCCGGTGGGGTTGATGTAATATTTGGTTTTTTTGTCGAGCATTCCGGTCGGCTGCAAAACCTCACGGGCGACTTCGATCAGATCCCGGCGAATTCGTTCCAGCGGCACATCATCGGTTTGATGACTGATCACTACACTGGTGATGCGCCTGGGCCTGCCTTTCGCATATTCCACGGAGACCTGGCTTTTGGCGTCGGGCCTGAGATACGTCAGGGAATGGTCGTGGCGGTGCCGTTCCAGTTCCCGCAAAAGCCTATGGCTGAAGGCAACCGGAGCAGGCATCAGCTCCTCTGTCTCATTGGACGCATAGCCGAACATCATGCCCTGATCGCCTGCACCCTGCTCTTTATACAATCCCTCACCTTCCGTCACCCCCTGGCTGATGTTCGGGGATTGTCCGTGGATGCGGCTGATGTATTCAAAGGACTCGTGCCAAAACTTGAGCTCGGGGCGGTTGTAGCCGATGTCACGAATTACCGAGCGGGCGATTTTTTCGGTCTCTATGGATTCCCAACCGGAACAGGTGATTTCGCCGACATTGGCTACCAGGTTGTGACCGACCATTGTTTCGCAGGCTACCCGACTGGCCGCATCGATGGCCAGGCAAGCATCCAGAACCGCATCGGAAATCTGATCGCAGACCTTGTCAGGATGTCCGCAGCCTACCGATTCCGAAGTAAATACATGTTTTCCGTTGATTTTGCTCATATCCACATGCTCCTTGATGTCATGCACAAAAATCCCCGTTTCCGCGGCTCGACTTACAAAAAAATGGCCGCGGTCGGGTGGGCTCTTATCGACCCGGCCGCATGAACGACCGGGAGAACCGCAAACCGGCGTCAATTCACCTGAATGTCGCTCAGCTTACGACCAACGATCACGTAGTAATACAGGGGGTCACCGGCCAGAGAATAACGGTGGCGGTATCGGCGGGAATGAACGATCTTGAGGCTGTCATCCATAACGCAGCTCAGGGCCTCATGGAAGCCCGTCTCGTCGTCTTCCGAAAGGAAGCGATCCTTGATGTTGAATGCCACCCAACCGCCTTCTTCGATCAGGTTGATGGCATTAAAGAAAGCCCTGGTACAGATATCCCCAAACCCTAATGCGGCTACCGTGACCAGTGTGTTGAAGCGATACCGGGCAAGGAGCTCTCTGTCCCTGCCGGACAGATTGGCCAAATCGGCGACATAATAGTGGTCATAGATGTCGGGCCGCTCCCTTTGAGCTGCTTCTCTGGCCTGTGGAAGTATGTCCAGGCCAACCAGAGCTCCACAATCGAGCTCCCTGGCCAGCGCTTCTCCGACCTGGCCGTTGCCGGCGCCAAAGTCCAGGGCACGAATGGAGCGGGGCTTTTCAACGGACTTTTGCATTTCTTCTTTCAATGCCCGGCACACAACTGCGGGCGACTGGCACTGAAGGCGCGTATAAAGCTGGTCATAGAGGCCCGGGATTTCATAAAAGCGGCCGTATTCGTGCAGCCTGATTTTCTCGCGGCCGCCGTCGGTGGCGAGCTGTATCCACTCTTCGTTTTGATCCAGTCTTCTACTCTCTTCCGGTATCAAAATTTCGAATTCGCAGTCTCTCATATTGCTCCTTTCTCTTCCTGGTTTAAAATTGCGATGGTTGCAGTAGGCAAGCATCGTGCCGAGATCCGATAGAATATTCTATCCACATGATATTACAGGTATATATTGTTATGACAAAATTCCTCTGGAAGCTCCGATCTTGGTTTTAGACGAGATATTGTTCAATATCTATACATTATGGAGCGGAGCCATAGGAAAGGTGTGCAAATCTGCCAAGCGCATCTCGATGAGCTTTACATACTTCGCCGCATGATATTTCCACGATCGGCCAGGGAATGACGGCAGCTGTCATTCTTCATTTTTGCACCGTGCTGCCACCGGTTCGATCTGTTGAACGTATAAAATTTGAACAATGCTCTTTGAACCTCTTCATTCTTCTGCTATCATTGGCCAGGCTTATCGTTGCGCGAATGCGCGCACAAACGAGCCCGACGATTCTGCGACAAGAAGAACAGTGGTTATTGCACTAGAAGCTTGTCCGAGAATGCCTCTTTTGTCATTTCGAACGGAGCGCAGCATAGTGAGAAATCTGTAAAATCAGCCACTTGCAAGCACAAGATTTCTCGCCTTCGGCTCGAAATGACATTTCTCGGACAAGCTCCTAGAGCAAAACAGAGGTTGCTGTAAGATCTAAGAATTGCTCATTAGCAGTACCGGGAGGTAGGCCGTATGGCCAAGGCAGAGAAACGAAAGCACACGGGTGCGCAAAAACGCAAGATCCTGTGCGTAGATCGAGGAATAGAGCTGGCGCGGCAGATCACCGCGGTGTTTGAGGGTGGCAGTCTTCAGGTGGTGCCGGAGAACAGTCTGGATCTGGTCCTGGATCGCATGGAGGATGATTTCTTTGACCTTTTGGTTCTCTCCAGCAAGGCAGCGATGAGGGGAACACGCGAATGCATCGAGCTCCTGGATGTCCTCTCGGCCGAAAGTCCGGCGACGCAGGTCCTGCTTCTCATTCATCCCGGTGAGCTCGAACTTGCAGCGGCGGCCATAAAGACCGGTTCCTACCATTTTGCCAAACTACCCCTCAGTGGTGTGGAGCTGAAGCTTCGCATCGAGGCCGCGCTGGAAAACCCCACTCTGCCGGAAAACACCTTGCTGCTGAAAAAGGGGCGGCGGGAAAAAGGCTTTGAAGACATGGTTGGCGCTTCGAAAGAAATGAAAAAGATCTACCAGTTCATTCGCCAAGCAGCAGTCACGGATATTCCCGTTTTGCTGACCGGTGAGACGGGTACCGGGAAAGATCTGGCGGCCAAGGCCATTCACCAATTAAGCAAACGCAGTCAGAAGCCCTATACTCCGGTTCACCTGGGCGCTTTGCCTCAGGATCTGGTCGCCGGCGAGTTGTTCGGACATGAAAAGGGAGCCTTCACGGGTGCTACCGAGAAGCGCAAAGGCTCTTTTGAGCTGTCGCATCAGGGAACGGTTTTCCTTGATGAGATCTCAACCATCGACGAACGGGTTCAGATCAGCCTGCTGCGGCTCCTGGAGACCAAAACGCTCAATCGAATAGGCGGCAGCAAAACGATCAAAGCCAACATCCGTATCATAGCTGCATCCAACGAAGATCTTGCCGAAGCGGTGCGGCGCGGCACATTCCGAAAGGACCTTTATTACCGCCTGGAAGTCTTCCAGATCGCCATGCCTCCACTCCGGGACCGCGGCGGGGATCTGCTCTTGCTGGTGGACCGTTTCCTGAAAACCTATAATGAAGAATACAACAAACGGATTTTAGGATTAGCGCCGGAGTGCGTGGCCGGCCTGCAGGCATACGATTGGCCGGGCAATGTGCGTGAGGTTAAGAATGTGATTCATCGGGCCGTGGTCATCTGTTCGGGCAATGTCATCCTGCCTGAGCACCTGCCCCAAAGAGTGAAAACAGGGGCGGAGGCATCGCAGAGAATCGTACTGCCGGTAGGCACTACGTTGGCTGCGGCCGAGCGCGAAATCATCAAGAGCACCCTGAACGCCGCCGGCGGCAATCTGCGCCAGGCGTCGCGAATGCTCGGTATCAGCCGCGGCACCATGTACAATAAAATCAAAAAGCACCAGCTCTCAGACGAGCGACCCTGACCCCGGTGCTTCTGCTGAAAACTCAGCTCTTCTCGAGATTGAACAGGATGTCGTTTTCGATGAAAGCTTTCTCGAGCTTTTCCTGGTGCCGCTGCAATTCCTCGCCGTTCCGATGGATCATTTCGAATATCAGGCAGTTGATCAAGCAGGAGATGTTGCTGGGGCTGCCGACGATGGGAAACCGCTCGCAAGCGCCGATGAGAGTCACGTCAGCGAACTGCGCAATAGGGCAAAGAGGACTGTCGGTTATAAGCAGCAGATCGTGCCGGTTGCGTTTGGCAACTTTGGCGAGGCGGATCAATTCATTGGGATAGCGGGTGGTAGCGATGATGACCACCAGCACCGGCTCCCTGCAGAGAGTAAGAGTGTCGATGGTGGTGCTGTCGCTGCCTTTAAGAACGACGATGTCCGGCCGGATCTTGGTGAGGGACCATCCCAGGTAGTAAGCGAAGGTGTAGGAGAGCCTCGATCCGATTACGTAGATCGATCGGCCTGTTTTGAGAAGGTCGACCGCCTTTTGAATGGCTTCATAGTCAAGGGTCTCGAAGAGCTTTTTCAGATTGTTGATCTCGTCAAAAATGACCCGCCCCAGTCGCTCGCTTTCCGGGCCATTGACTTTTGCCAATCTCACCCGGTCGATGAGTGTCATTCCGGTGTCCACCAGGTCGCGAAGGGCCCTGATAAAATCCCGATAGCCCGGATACCCCAGCTGATCCACGAAGCGGACCACGGTGGCTTCGCTAACTCCGCAGACGGCAGCCAGCTCCCTGGTTCGAAGGAACACGGCTTCCTGCGGATTTTGCAGCACGTACTCGGCAAGCGCTTTTCCCTTAGGGGTCAATTGGGTGCGCAGCCCTTTTATCTTTTCCATCAATGAATCATGCGGCTGGCTCATTGTGTCCACTTTCAGCACGGAGTGGCTAAGCTTGCTTTTCTCCCCCGAACAATTACGTATTTTGTTACATTTCCGCTCATTTTGTCCAGTTTTAGTTTTTCCAAGACAGTCTTAAAAGCCTCGACCACGCCTCTATACCTGATCCGCACAGGATATGACAAGTATTGTTACATTGTGAGTGCATTTGGATTGACTTTCCATCGAAGTAACCCTTTTGCACGACAGTCGACTGTTTTTCAGTAGATTTGTGTTAATATAAGTATATCCATATCTTGCAGATATTATCTGCGCTTTTCCTGGTGAATTCGGAAGCGCATGATCCGCTTCTCTATTTTTTTGTTGACATGTTTTGTTACATTTGGCAATTTTTGGTTCACTGCTCACCAATGTTTCGAATGTCCGGTCAGAATTGATGGCCATGCGCTTCTTCTTTTTCGGTGCGGAGGGATTTCCATGTTTTTTGCTACCCGCAGGCTGTGGGGCACTTCACCGCTCAAATCGAGCTACGATGCGGTGATTATCGGAGGCGGCATACACGGCCTGGCGACCGCTTACTATCTGGCCCGCGATCATGGCATCAACGATGTCGCGGTAATCGAGCGGCGCTACATCGGCTATGGGGGAGCGGGACGCAACACGGCCATCGTTCGGGCCAATCAGCGTACTCAGGAGAATGTGAAGCTCTATCAGGAAGGTCTACGGCTCTGGCCCGAGCTTATTTCCGAGCTTGATTTCAATCTCATGTTCTTCAATTGCGGAAACCTCAACCTGGCCCACAGTGAAGCCGGAATCAGCGCGCTTCGCCTGCAGGTGGCCACTGCCCAGTTTCTCGGCGTCAAGAGCGAGTTGCTTGATGCGAAAGCGTGCAGGGAGATTGTTCCTCTCCTGGATATATCGGGTCGTCCCAGATACCCTATTTTCGGAGGCATGTATCATCCGCCGGGAGGCACCCTGCGGCATGACGCAGTGGTCTGGGGGCTTGCCCGGGGAGCCGCGGCTAAGGGGGTCCACATCCATCAGGCGACGGAAGTGACTGGAATCAGGACAGAGCACGGGAAAGTGGCTTCTGTGGAGACCAGCCGCGGCTCCATAAAGACTCCCAAGGTGCTCATCGCCACCGGCGGCTATGGTGTTCAGACGGCACGGCTGGTGGGGCTCAGGCTGCCCATCCACCCGCTCACCATTCAGGCCATGGTGAGTGAGCCGCTGAAGCCGTTCTTAAACCATGTTGTCTCATCTGGAGTCTACCACTGCTATTGTCACCAGAGCCTTAAGGGCGAGCTGGTGACGGGAGCCCACATGGATCCGTGGCCTAACTTCACTACTCAAGTCACCGCGGAATACCTCAAGCATCAGGCGGAAGCGCTGACGGATATCATGCCGGGCCTGCGAGGGCTTCGTTTTATGCGGATCTGGTCGGGACTGGCGGACATGACTCCGGACATGGCGCCCATCATCGACGGGAACGATACGTACCACGGGCTCTATATCAACTGCGGCTGGGGCTATTTCGGGTTCAAATCAGGCCCCGTAACGGGAAGGTACCTGGCACGGTTCATGGCACAAGAGCGGTGCCCGGACGTTCTCAAGCCGTTCACGCTCAAGCGCTACAAGGAAAACCGACTAATGGGTGAAATCTCGACGCCGGTGAGCTATGGGCCTTGGAATTAAGAGGGAGGAAATCATGTCGTTTACCATCACCTGTCCCATCTGCGGCAAAAGAAATCTCTACGAGTTCAAATTCGGCGGCGAGGATCACGGCCCCCGCCCCGAAGAACAGGGACTGACCCCCGATAGCTGGGCCGATTGGGCTTACATGAAGGACAACACCCCCGGGTCTCAAAAGGAATGGTGGTATCACCGGGACGGCTGTGGACTCTGGTTCTCGGTGTACCGCAATACCCTGACAAACCGTGAAGAGTCTCTACCGGAGGCCCTCCAATGAACCGACTGAAGAACCTCCCGACTTTGAAAATCGACCCCGGCCGGAGCATCGCATTCACTTATCGCGGCCGGCGCCTGAGCGGATACGCCGGAGACACTGTGGCCGGCGCACTTTACGCCAATGGCGTGCGCATCTTTTCGAGAAGCTTGAAATATCACCGGCCGCGCGGCCTCTACTGCCTCGATGGCGAATCGTCGAATTGTCTGATGACGGTCGATGGCTTGCCCAATGTTCATACCGAAAGGACGCTGCTGAGGGAGGGCATGCATGTTCGGCCTCAGAATGTCTTGGGTACGCCCGAGTGGGATTTTTGGGGCTTGCTTGATCATCTCCACTGGGCTATGCCGGCCGGCTACTACTATCGGGTGTTTCACAAGCCGTATCGGCTGTGGCCTTTCTTCCAGGAGCGCATTCGGAAAATGGCCGGGTTGGGCCGATTCAATCCGGATTGGCAGCCCGGGGCTTGCGATGAAATCCGCCTGAATGCGGACGTGTGCGTCCTCGGCGGCGGCCCTGCGGGACTTAGCGCCGCTCTTGGCGCGGCAGAGTTAGGGCTTCGCGTGGTGCTGCTGGAGGCCCGACCCTGGCTTGGAGGCTGCTACGCCTGGCGCGCGGGAAACGGCAACGAACATGGGCCGCTTTATGAGCGTGCTGACAGACTTGCTTCCAAACTGGCTCACTACCCCAACGCTCGCATTTTCACTCAGGCATGCATCAGCGGCCTGTGGGGCGACAACCTGGTGACTGCCTTTCAGGTGGACGGCGAGCGGGAAAGCTTTTCCGAGTGCTACATGGAGGTGCGTGCCCGAAGTGTCGTGGTTGCGACCGGATGCAGCGAACGGCCGCTTATCTTCGAGAACAACGAGCGGCCCGGTGTTATGCAGGTCGCCTGTGCTCATAGGCTGGCAAGAAGCTACGGCATTCTTCCTGGAACATCGGCGGTCTTCAGTGTCGGTGACGACCTGGGCCTGGAAGCCGCTGCAGATTTGGCGGACCTGGGGCTCGAGGTCCTTTGCGTCGCCGATTGCCGCACGGAAGGCCATGATGGCGCGTGGGTTGCCGCCCTGAAGGAACGCTCCATCCGCTTTCTGCCGGGCTGGGCCGCCAGTCGCGCACGCGGAGGCAAAACGGTTTCCGCCGTCGAACTTGCCAGCTTGAACGGGCCGGGAAAAAAGATCCTTGAATGCGATCTGCTGGTCGCTTCCGCCGGTCTCACCACCAACAGCGGGCCCCTTTTTGTCGGCCAGGCCAAAATGAAGCACGATCCCCATACCGGTTTGTTCATTCCCCAAGAGCTGCCGCCAAGGGTTCATGCGGCAGGAAGAGTGCTGGGGCACACCGCGCCAAAAGCCATCGAGCTATCGGGGCGTGTGGCGGGGCTGGCCGCAGCGGCTGATTGCGGCCTGGCAGCAGAGCAGGAATTGTGCGATGCTCAAGCCGGGCTGATCGCGATGCCCGGACTGGCGGCTGCAAGCAAAATCCTCACGGCGCGTCGGATCGGCTCCGGCAGCCACAGCTTCGTCTGTTTTGACGAAGATGTGACTGTGAAGCATCTTGAACAATCCAGTCGAGCCGGATTTGACGTACCGGAGCTCGCCAAGCGCTATACGGCCGCTGGAACCGGCCCCAGCCAGGGGGGCATTCCGGGGCACAACCTGCCGCTGCTGATGGCGGAGCTGCGCGACAGCGGAGAAGGCGAAATCCAGCCCACCACCATTCGACCTCCGCTTGTCCCCACTCAGTTATCGACCTTGGCCGGTCGCAATCACGACATCTTCAAGTGCACTCCGCTGCACGAGGAGCAGCAAGCCTTGGACGCAATTTTCCGCCGCATCGGAGTGTGGAAACGGGCGAGGTATTTTTCCAGTGATTTTTCATCCAGGAAAGAGATCCGCAATGTGCGCGAAAACGTCGGTATGATCGATGTCTCGACTCTTGGTAAGTTCCGTCTGTTCGGACCCGATGCGGCTAAAGCCCTTGATCGGGTTTACGTCGGCGATATGACCAAAATCCCGACGGAAAAGGTGAAATATTCGGCCATGGTCAATGACGATGGCTGTCTTCTGGATGACGGAGTGGTCACCCGGGTCGGAGCTAGCGACTATTATTTCACTACTTCGACCGGACGGGCTGCGGTTACTTCCGAGTGGATCCGTTATCATTGCCGATATGATAATTGGAATTTTCACCTGGTTAATCTCACCGACGCACTGGGTGCAATCAATCTGGCCGGCCCCAATGCCCGCGCCGTGCTGCAGAAATTGACCGAAGCCGATCTTTCACCGGATGCTTTGCCTTTCATGGGATTCAAAGAAATTGTCTTGAACGGGCAGGTGACGGCCAAAGTGATGCGATTGGGCTTCGTTGGAGAGCTTTCCTTCGAGCTGCATGTTCCCGCTTCTGCTTGCCGCTCAGTCTGGAGGTGGCTCATGGAGGCGGGCCGAGAATTCGACATTCGACCTTTCGGCCTCGAAGCCCAAAACGTTCTTCGCCTCGAGAAGGGCCATGTCATCATCGGTCAGGAAAGCGAAATCCGAACGACTCTGCATGACCTGAATTTGGGATTCCTCTGGCACCGGGAGAAAGCAGAGGCCAAGACGGTCGGGGCCCCGGCCCTTAAATTCACGGAGCACCAGGAGGGGCGGCTCAAGCTGGTCGGTCTGTGCATGGAGGAGCCATCGAGGACGCCCGCGGACGGCTCCCTCATCGTAGACGAATCGATCCGCGGTTATATTTGCACCGCCCGCTTCAGCCACACCCTTGAAGCATCTGTCGGCTTGGCCCTGGTGGATGCTCCGTTGGCGCGGCTCGGAACACGGCTCAAAATCTTTCAAGATGGTATGGGCGATGAAAGATTGGAGGCGGTGGTAGTGCCCACTCCCTTCTATGACCCCGAAGGCAAGAGACTGAGGATGTAGATATGAGCTCGCTTGATGTCACTC
>Ga0068714_10006419_pt1 | contig 11973 bp, 10 predicted proteins | sample MTBNYHSulfiMetaG_FD_62988 | JGI IMG/M metagenome (GOLD analysis project Ga0068714, IMG submission 62988) | Enrichment culture microbial communities from rom New York Harbor, USA that are MTBE-degrading - MTBE-NYH (New York Harbor Sulfidogenic)... | ecosystem: Environmental > Aquatic > Marine >... | reverse complement strand
GTGGTCTGGATTGAGCCTGGTTTCTATCATTTCCGTATACCGGGTGAAGGAGGAACCGTCAGAGAGGTGTTCGCCAATCCCGGGCGGAATATACCGATGAGGGCTTTCGAGGCCACTTATCTGGTGCTGGGTCTATCGGTACTCGGCTGTGGTATCGCCCAATTTGTCAAAGCGAGAAGGAGCAGATAGATAACTAATAAGAAAATCCACGTAGAGCTTGAGCCTGAACTCGATGCCTGTGTGGAAACGCAGGCCAAGAGACGGTATAATCAGATAGTCAGAGAGCTTCTCCAGAAGGGTGAGGAGAGAGAACTCGTGGAAAAGTTTGAGACCCTGCGGCTCTTTCTGGAGTCGACGGACTTTAACCGGCTCAGGAGTGAGTCGGAAAAACACCTGGTGGCAGGCAGAAAGGTGAAATTCACCGTGTGGCTGGAAGACGGTAAGCCTGAGTACGAAATGAAAGTAACGGAGTGAAAATGCGCGTATCAAAGCTGTTTGGCAAGACACAGAGAGAAATACCCGCCGAGGCTGACACCATCAGCCACCAGCTACTCTTAAGGGCCGGGATGATACACCAGATAGTTGCCGGTGTTTACTCCTACCTGCCCCTGGGCTGGAGAGTATTAAAGAAAATCGAAAATATCATTCGCGAGGAAATGGATAAGGCCGACGGGCAGGAAGTAAGACTGGCCACCCTCCAGCCCCTGGAACTGTGGCAGGAAACAGGACGGGATGCCGCCTTCGGGGATGTGCTTTTTACCCTGCGCGACCGCCGTGACCGCAAGCTGGTCCTGGGCCCAACCCACGAAGAGGTCATTACCGAACTGGTCACCCACAACGTGCAGAGCTACCGCGACCTGCCCCTGATGCTCTATCAAATCCAGACCAAGTTCCGCGATGAGCCCCGCTCCAGGGGCGGCTTAATCAGAGTCCGCGAGTTCAGCATGAAGGACCTCTACAGCTTTGATACCGATGAAGAAGGGCTGGACCAGAGCTACAACAAGATGCTCCACGCGTACAAGAATATTTACGACCGCTGTGGCCTGCCTTTCCTGACGGTTGAAGCTGATAGCGGCGCCATCGGGGGCAAGGACTCCCACGAGTTTATTGTCGTGGCGGAGAGTGGCGAGGATGAGGTTGTCTACTGCAACACTTGCCAGTACGCGGCTAACGTGGAGAGGGCTGAGACCATCAAAGAAAAGATAAACGGTGGCGAGCCGCTGCCACGGGAAGAGGTCTCAACCCCCGGTATGACTACCATTGAAGAGGTATCCGGTTTCCTCAATATACCGCAGAACCGTACCCTGAAGGCTGTCTTCTATGTTGCCGATGGAGAGATGGTCTTTGTTGTTATCAGGGGCGACCTTGAGGTAAACGAGATAAAGCTGAAAAACGCCCTGAAGTGCATTGACCTCCGCATGGCCACCGAAGCCGAGGTAACCGAAGCGGGTATTGTCGCCGGCGCTGCTTCACCGATAGGTATCACCAATATCAAATTCATCGCCGATGACTCCATCACCACCGCCACCAACCTGGTGGCGGGCGCCAATAAACCCGATACACACGTGAAAAATGTTAATTACCCCAGAGACTTCAAGGTCGACCTCATGACGGATATTGCCAGAGCCCGTGCCGGCGACGCCTGCCCCAGGTGCCAGGGCAAATTGCTCTCCACCTATGGAATTGAGGTCGGGCACACCTTCAAGCTGGGCACCTCCATCAGCGAAAAAATGGGGGCCAATTTTATTGACCAGGACGGCGTATCCCGACCCATTATTATGGGATGCTACGGCATCGGCCTGGGTAGATTACTGGCCGCCGCCATAGAGCAGAACCACGACGATAAGGGTATCATCTGGCCGTTAGCTATCGCACCCTACCACATCTATCTCTGCCCCCTGTACCGGGAGAACACGCCCGTAAAGGCGACAGCCGAAAAGCTGCATGCTGAGTTAGAGGCGCAGGGACTGGAAGTGATTTTTGATGACCGCCAGGAATCCCCCGGAGTAAAGTTCAATGATGCCGACTTGCTGGGAATTCCTCTCAGGGTTACCATCAGTCCCCGCACGCTGGAGAACAAAAGTATCGAGGTGAAGTGGCGCTGGGAAAAAGAGCCTCAATTGTTACCACTGGAGGAAGCAGTAACCACACTCAGGGAGCTTGTTGTCAAAGGAGCCAGAGCTAGTTGATTATCGACCTGCATACCCACACCTATCCACGGTCCGATGACAGCGAACTGGAGCTTTCTGAGCTTGTATACCGGGCGAAGCAGGCCGGGCTTGATGGTATCTGTCTCACCGAACACGACTGGTTCTGGAACAAAGAAGCTCTGGCCATACTCAGCGAACAGCACAATTTCCTGATACTGCCCGGGGTGGAAACGAACACCGATGACGGTCATTTCCTGGTGTTTGGACTCGATAGATATGTCTTCGGTATGCACCATACTGATTTTCTCCGGCGCCTGGTTGATGAAGTCGGAGGAGCCATGATTCTGGCTCACCCTTACCGGAGAAATTTCCATCGTGAGGATGACATCGGGGAAGCCGCTGAGCGGTACAGCCGGAAGCCCCTATTTCGCTTCGTAGATATAATTGAAATCTTTAACGGCAGGGCTTCAGCAAGGCAAAACCAATTTTCCCAGGAGCTGGCCCGGCAGCTCAATCTCAAGGGCATCGGGGGTAGTGATGCCCACAGTATTTCAGGTCTGCCTTCCTACGCCACCCTCTTCGAAAAAAAGATAAGCAATGTGCCGGAGTTGGTCGCTGAACTCAAGGCAGGCAGGTTCAAGGTAGTTGACCTCAATCAAGGTCCTCAGAAGCAGAGCTGGGATGATGATAAGAGGCTCTATTAGCCCTCTCTTGAAGCTTCATATCAGGCCCGCAGTGTAGCCCCAAGCTCGCGGGACAGTCTGTCCAGGATTTGCTGCTGGACTTTGTTAACCTCTTTATCCGTCAGGGTATGAGTGGGCGACTGGAAGGTAATCCGGTAAGCAAGTGACTTCTTGCCCGGCGGTACCTGATTTCCAGTGTAGACATCGAAGATAGCCACCTTCTCCACCAGCGGAAAGCCCCTGATAACATCCATAACCTTTTGATGGGCAATTCCAGCATCAAGCACCAGAGCCATGTCCCGCACCACAGGTGGAAACCTGGGTATCTGCTGATACATCCTGCGGCTAACGGTGAAGGGTAACAGCGCTAACAGGTCAATTTCAAAAAGATAGGCAGTTTCGTCAATCTCAAAGTTCCCCAGTACCCCGGGGTGTAACTCACCAACCACGCCTACCCGGCTGCCTTCGATAAGTACAGCAGCCTGCTTGCTTGCGTGCAGACTCTCGTCCGAGCTTTCCTCAAAGCTGGCAGTTACACCCAGCTGGCTGAGCAAGCCTTCCACCATCCCCTTGACCTCAAAGAAATCGGGCAACTCACCATCACCGTGCCATGATTCTTCTCGTCCAGGCCCGGCCAGCAGCCCACACAGCACTTCACGCTCTTCGGGCAAGTCCCCTGACCGTGGCAGATATACCCTGCCCGCTTCAAAAAGCCTGATGCCACCCTCCTCATGCCTTCTGTTGGCCGATAGAGCATTCAGGAGGTTAGCACGCAGGTCAGGACGGAGATACTCCTGCTCCACCGTCATCGGATTAGCCACGCGGAGGGGCACCGGTGTAATTTCATGGCGTTCTGGTGACAGTCTCTCCAGCGCTTCCAGACTGGTCAGTGAATAGGTAATCAACTCCTGGAAGCCATAACCGGCCAGACGCTGCCCCACCTCACGTTTAAGTCCCCGAACAGGCTCAGGGTTCTGCCTGGGCACCTGCCCACTGAGCATCGTTGTTGGAATCTTATCGTAGCCAATAATACGGGCAACCTCTTCAATGAGATCGACCTCCAGACGTATGTCACTCCGCCAGTAGGGAGCCATAACCGAAATCTCTGAGGCTGAACTTCCCGGTTTACAATCGAAACCCAGTGAAGTTAAGACTTCTATTATTTGCTCACGGCTGAACTCAACACCCAGGACCCGCTTTACTTCATCGGTGGTGAGAGAGACAGGTTCTGCTTCCACCTTACCGGGATAAACATCAATGATGCCTTGGGCAGCCTCGCCACCGGCCAGTTCCACCATCAATTGAGTTGCCCGCCTCAGGGCCGGTAGCGTCAGTTCGGCACGAATGCCTCGCTCAAACCGCATACAGGCCTCGCTGGGCAGATTTAATGTCCGTCCGGTATAGTGAATACTGGCCGGGTTAAAACTGGCCGCCTCCAGCAGTATTGAGCTTGTCAGCCCGCCTACTTCGCTATTGGCGCCACCCATAACTCCAGCCACCGCCACGGCCTGCTCTTCATCGGCAATAACCAGCATCTCCCCGGAAAGAAACCTCTCTGCACCGTCCAGAGTAACTATCCTTTCGCCATCAGCCGCACGGCGCACGACAATCTTCCTGCCCTCAATCAGCTCATAATCAAAGGCATGTAGCGGCTGCCCGTATTCCAGCATGACATAGTTGGTAATATCGACGATATTGCTTATCGGACGCATACCACAGGCCAGAAGCCGCTGCTGCATCCAGGCTGGAGACTCGGCTAGCTTCACCCCTTTAATCAGGGTGGCACAGTACCTGGGGCACAGGTCAGGGGCAACGATTTCCACGGCTACCTGCTGGTCTACTGGAGGCATTGCTTCCTCATAGCTAACCTCAGTAACCGGCAGATTCTGACCGGTCAGGGCAGCAATCTCACGGGCAATGCCCAGTACTGACAGGCAGTCGGGGCGGTTAGGCGTAATATCCAGGTCAAGAACAACGTCGCCCAGATAGTCAGCCAGTGGTGAACCAAGCGACGCATCGTCGGGCAAGACCATGATTCCTTCATGCCTGTCCGAGATACCAAGCTCCTTTTCCGAGCAGACCATCCCGCTGGAGGCAACGCCCCTGATTTTGGCCGATTTCAAACGCACCAGCTCTCCAGAGTGGCCGTCAATAAGCTGGGCCCCGACACGTGCGAAGGCAATCTTATCACCGACGTTGAGGTTAGGTGCCCCGCAGACGACGGTTTCCCGTTCGGTGCCCAGGTCTACCGTAGCCAGGCGAAGGCGGTCGGCATTGGGATGTGGATTAACGGCGGCTATTTGACCCACAAAGATATTATCCCAACTGCCACCGCTAACCTCCACCACCTCGACCTCAAGGCCGGCCATGGTCAATTTCCCGGCCAGTTCAGTTAAAGGGATGGTAATATTAACGTATTCTTTAAGCCAGTTCAGCGAGACTTTCATCGTTAAAACTGCCTCAAAAATCTGAGGTCGCTACCTAAATAGAGCCTGATGTCATCAATACCGTAGCGCAACATGTGTGGCCGTTCGACACCCATGCCAAAGGCAAAACTGGTGTAGACACCCGGGTCAATGCCTCCCCGACGCAGCACGTCCGGGTGGGTCATTCCTGCCCCCAGTATTTCCAGCCAGCCACTATTCCCACATAAGCGACAGCCTTCTCCATTACAAACGACGCACTCTATAGCCATCTCGACCCCGGGTTCAACAAAGGGGAAATAGTCGCAGCGGAAGCGCACCTTTCTGTCCTCGCCAAAGAAGCGGCGGGCAAACTCGTAAAGCGTTCCTTTCAGGTCAGCCATGGTTATACCCTTGTCTACCGCCAGGCCATCAATCTGACGCAACATGGAGAGGTGGGTAGCATCAGTGGCCTCATAGCGATAGACCGTGCCTGGCTCAACCACTCTTATCGGTGGTTCCATCGTCTCAATTACCCGGGCACTTACCGCGGTATTGTGGGTGCGCAGCAGCATCGGTCTTTTTCCGCTTTCTGTCTCGTAATCAATCCAGAAGGTCGACATGTTATCACGCGCCGGGTGTTCCTCGGGCATGTTTAACGCCTCAAAATTGTAATAGTCCCACTCCACCTCTGGCCCCTCAACCACCTGAAAGCCCATGGAGACAAAAATATCGCATATTTCGTGCAGTGTTTGCGTGATGGGATGTAAATGACCCGCCGGGAAGGGACGGCCGGGCAGGGTGATATCGATAGCCTCTCTTCTGGCTGAGGCTAACTGTGCTTCACGGAGGGCCGCTTCTTTTTGTCTGAGACCTTCTTCCAGACCGGCTTTAACCTGATTAGACCGGGCACCGACGGCTTTTCTATCTTCAAGAGGCAGGTTAGCCAGACCACGCAGAATCCCGGTTAGCTCACTTTTCTTACCCAGATAGCGAACCCGCCACGATTCAAGTTCCTTGCTGTCTACAATGCTGGCTAACTCTTGAAGTGCCTTTTGTTTTAATTCTTCAATTTGCTCTAACATAGGCTTACTTTCAAGCGAGAAGGCTGAACATTGATAACCCTCTGCCTTTTACCGCAGGAACAAAGTTAGAACGACAGGGCAAAAAAGCCCACCCGTCAGGCCTGGGCTTCACCCTTAGCTACGCTTACCAGATTTGCGAAGGCCTCTGGTTCCTTTACCGCCATATCGGCCAGTATCTTGCGATTGACTTCAACCCCTGACCTCTTTAAGCCATTGATAAACTGACCGTAGGTCAACCCATGAGCACGGCTGGCAGCATTAACCCGGGAAATCCACAGACGCCTCATGTCACCCTTCCGCTCACGACGGTGAGCGTAGGCATAACTCAACGATTTCAGCATAGCCTCATTGGCCCGGCGATAAAGACTGTGTCTGGTTGCCCTTTGCCCCTTGGTCAGGGCCAGAACCTTCTTATGTCGGCGGTGAGTGGTTACACCTCTTTTTACTCGTGGCACGTTATTTCTCCTACTTACTTCACTCCGTAAGGTAAAAGCCTTCTTATCCGTTTTTTGTCAGCAGGACTTGTTTCTATTGTCTCATCATAGAGACGTTTGGCCCTTTTTGCCTTTCGAATTCGCAAATGGCTCTTACCACCCTTGGTCCGCATTAATTTACCGCTACCAGTGATATGGAAACGGGCCCTTGCCCCTTTATGAGTTTTCATCTTCGGCATTTAGGATTCCTTCACCTCTTCCTTTACTTTTACGCCTTTTTGAGTCGCTAACGGTGCCAGAACCACGTTCATCCGCCTCCCCTCCATCACCGGCTGCCCTTCAACACCAGCTACCTCCTTCAGCGATTCTGCCATCCTTTCTATTAATTTCCTGGCAATCTCAGGATGGGTAATTTCACGTCCCCTGAAAAGTATGGTCACCTTGACCTTGTCCCCTTCGTCCAGTAATTTCCTGGCTGTCCTGGCCTTAGCCTCAAAATCATGGGCGCCAATTTTAGGACGAAGCCTTACTTCCCTTAGTAAGGTGATTTTCTGGCTTTTCCTGGCCTCCCGCTCCCTCTTGGCCTGCTCATATTTGTACCTTCCGTAATCAAGCAAACGGCACACTGGTGGCACAGCCGTCGGGGCGACCTCTACCAAGTCCAGACTCTGATTCCTCGCCACCTCGCGTGCCTGCTGTAAGGGCATTATCCCGAGCTGCTCCCCCTTCTCCCCCACCAGGCGAACCTCTTTAGCCCTGATTTCCTCATTAACCCGCAGCTTCTTAACTATATCCTAATCTACCTCCTCAAAATGCAGTCACTTTGCGAAAAAAGACTAGCACATTTCCTATGCACTAATCAAATCACAATCTCAATTCGTTCACTCTCTCCGCAATAACCGTCTTGATTCTCTGCTTAAACTCAGCAAAAGACAATGAAGGAAGCTGTTCTCCGCTACGCAACCGGACAGAAACAGTCGAGGCAGCGATCTCTTTATCACCGAGCAACAGCATACAGGGTATCTTTTCCATCTGTGCCTCTCTGATTTTGAAGTTCACCCTCTCTGACCGGGTGTCAACCTTTACCCTCACTCCCTCTTTCCTGAGCTCAGCTTCCAGCTTATGAGCATAGTCAAGGTGACGGTCGGCCACCGGAATTAGCATCACCTGAACCGGCGCTATCCACACCGGGAAAGCACCGGCGTAATGCTCAATCAACAGACCAAAGAAACGCTCCCACGCCCCCAGTAAAGCCCGGTGTATCATGTAGGGGCGGTGCTCCAGACCGTCCTTTCCCATAAAGACCATGTCAAACCGTTCCGGAAGATTGAAGTCAAACTGTATTGTGGTCATCTGCCATTCCCGCCCGATGGCATCCTCTATTTTAATATCTATCTTGGGGCCGTAGAAAGCACCACCGCCTTCATCCACCTCGTAGGCGACACCCTGCTCATGCAGTACTTTACGCAGGGCGTCTTCGGCCTTGTGCCACTGCTCTTCCGTACCTATCGCCTTCTCCGGTCGGGTGGAAAGGTAGACCTTATACTTCTCAAAACCAAAAGCCCGCCACATGTGCAGTGAAAAACGGAATACTTCAGCAATCTCATCCTCAACCTGCTCGGGTGTGCACATAATATGAGCATCGTCCTGGGTGAAGCCACGTGTCCGCAACAGTCCGAGCAACACCCCGCTACGTTCATACCGGTAAACGGTACCCAGTTCGGCCCAGCGCAGAGGCAAATCGCGATAGGAACGCACCTGGGATTTATAGAATAAGATGTGGAAGGGGCAGTTCATCGGTTTGAGATAGTACTGCTTTCCCTCGATATCGATAGGCGAGTACATATTCTCCTGGTAGAAATCCAGATGACCGCTGACCTCCCAGAGCTTACTGAGGCCAATATGGGGTGTAAAGAGCAACTCATAACCGCTGGCGAAGTGTTCCTGCCGCCAGAACTCCTCGATAATGGCACGAATACGGCCCGCCTTGGGCCCATAGATAATGAGGCCGCCACCTACTTCTTCAGGCGTGATGTAGAGATTAAGCTGCCTGTTCAAACGGCGATGGTCACGGGCCTCCATCTCCTCAAGCTTCTTTAGATGTGCTGTCAAAGCCTCTTCGGTTTCAAAGGCGACACCATATATCCGCTGCAGCATGGGGCGGCGCTCACTACCACGCCAGTAAGCCCCGGCAATATTAACCAGCTTGAAGGCTTTTATCTCCCCGGTAGACTTAACATGAGGCCCACGACATAAATCAACGAAGGAACCCTGCCGGTAGACGCTCACCTTCTCGTCTGGGATTTCATCAATCAGCTCCAGCTTGTAGGGCTGAGCGGCAAATATCTTTCGAGCTTCCTCCCTGGTTACCTCCTCACGAGTAAAGGGTAAATCAGCCACGATTATCTCTCGCATCTTATCTTCAATGACCGGTAAATCCTCAGGAGTCAGTGGGCGGGGTAAATCAAAGTCATAGTAAAACCCATTTTCAAGGGTCGGCCCGATACCAAACCTGGCCTCAGGAAAGAGCGACTGCACCACCTCAGCCATGACATGGGCCGCCGAATGGCGCGCTATCTCCAGATTCTCTTCTTTTTCTGCTTTCTGTGCTTTATCAACAACCACCGCTGAAACCCTCATCTTTTAGCAAACAAAAGCCTCCCACCCGTTCAGGGACGAGAGGCCTTAATAAACATCTCCATTACTTCGAATTACAATAACCTTTTACTTTACTCAACAACAGTGCTCTGACTGATTACAAACTACTGTTACGAGGCTATTATACCAGCCACACGCGATAAGTGCAATCGTATGTTCCCGGTTTGTCTATGCTTAACGTAAAGGTTTATAATGCGACTAGCTACATGAAAATAAGAGCTTTCCTCATTCTGGCACTGTGCGTATTTTCGTCTACACTCGGGATAGGAATAGTTTCACCGCTGTTACCCCTCTTTCTTCAGGAAATGGGGGCTACTGGTGTCTGGCTAGGCCTTATCGTGGCCGCCTATTTTATCTCCAACAGCATCTGTGTACCCATCGCCGGCCGTCTGTCTGACCAGAAGGGCAGGAAGTTTTTTCTCGGTAGCGGCCTTCTGGCCTATGCGCTTATTTCATTAGGCTATATCTGGGCAGATAATGTTGCCCTGCTGACTGTAGTCCGTTTCTTTCAGGGTATCGCCGGAGCCGTAACTATCCCCATTGCTATGGCCTATCTCGGTGACCTCTCCCCGGAAGGTGAGGAGGGCAGATGGCAGGGTTACGCTTCAGCCGCCTTCTTCAGCGGCTTTGGCCTTGGCCCGCTTCTAGGTGGAGTGGTGACAGAACACTTCAGCATGACCGCCGCTTTCCTTATCATGAGCGGCCTTAACTTTGTGGCTGCCTTCATCGCCTTTGTCTTCCTTCCCGAATCAACCCGTCGGCAAACCTCAAAAGAATTCCACCTGTCCATCAGGGAGATGGGTGCCAGCGGCATAATTAGAGGTCTCTTTAGCTTCCGACTAGCGCAGGCTCTGGGGAGGGGCGGTATTGCCGCCTTCCTGCCTATCTTTGCCTCCATGCTTGGCTTAAGCACGAGTCTCATCGGAATATTACTAACCGTTAATATTTTATCGGTAACCCTGCTTACCCCACTTGGTGGCCTAATGGCTGATAGATTCAACAGGAAAGCACTCACCATCTTCGGCAACTTCTTTTTTGCGCTGGTACTGGCCGTCATCCCCCTGACCGATAACTTCGGTTTGCTATTAGGCATATTGCTCATCCAGGGTTTGAGCACAGCACTCTGTATGCCAGCAGCGGCGGCCCTGACCGTAGAAGAGGGTAGAAGGTTTGGCATGGGCTCAACGATGTCCATATTCTTCCTGGCCATGGCTATAGGCCAGGCTATCGGACCTATTATTTCCGGGGTCATAGCCGACTATTTAAGCATCAATGCCGTGTTTTACACCGGGGCAATTTTGGGAGGAATAGGCACTCTCTTGTTTATCTGGTTTACCAGACGATACCACGGATAATGGACAATGCATGTACGCCGTAGGGTCATGCTAACCACTACTCTCCTTTACAGGACGATAAAAGAGTGGTAGACTAACTGGAAAGCAGAATAATGATTGAAAAGATTTTACCAGACCTCTACCGGATAGAAGTCCCTCTCCCCCAGAACCCGCTGCAAGCGATTAATTCGTATGTTATCAAGGACGAAGGGCGCACGTTAATCATTGATACCGGGATGAACCGGCCGGAATGCAGCAGCGTACTCTCGTCCGGTCTGAGAGAGCTTGAGGTAGACCTGAAGAAAACAGACTTCTTTATTACGCACCTGCATGCCGACCATCTGGGACTTGTATCCACCCTGGCCACAGAGACTTCAACCGTTTACTTCAATCAACCAGATGCCGAGGTTATCAACCTCAGCACCAACTGGGACAAGAACTCCGATTTTGCGATCATTCACGGTTTCCCAGAAGAGGAAAACAGACGAGCTATTGAGAACCACCCTGGCCGCAAGTATAGCTCCAGAACACAGGTGGGCTTTAACATCTTGAAGGAAGGCGACATGATAAGCATCGGGGATTATTCCTTCACGTGCATAGCTACCCCCGGACATACCAAGGGCCACCTGTGTCTCTATGAGCCTGATAAGAAGATACTGGTCTCCGGAGACCATATCCTTATCGATATCACCCCCAACATATCACTATGGTCTGATGACGATAACCCTCTCGACGAATATCTGCAAAGCCTGGACAAGGTCTATGATCTGGACATCGAACTGGTACTACCGGGGCATAGAAGCCTTTTTCAGGACTGTAAAGGAAGGATTGAAGAACTGAAGCACCACCACAAAGCCAGAGCCGACGAAGTCCTGGCTATTCTCAGCCAGGGTGCTCAAAATGCCTACCGGGTAGCATCACAAATGACCTGGGATATAGACTATAAGTCATGGGAGCAGTTCCCACCCCAGCAGAAATGGTTTGCATTTGGAGAGGCCGTTTCTCACTTGAAGTATCTTATCGAAAAGGGCGAAATAGAAAAGCAAAGACAGGGACAGCAAATAGCATTTTCCCTGAAAGACTGAGGTCAGAACCACTTCCACACCTGTGTTGTTGTCCAGCGAAAATGTCACCCTAATTGTTCAGCGAATTTGTCACCCCCTATCTAAGTGGACTCTGAATTTACCTCGCCATGGGTGATCTGGGGCTGGTTTGGCGTAGTGTCTT
>Ga0068714_10006418_pt1 | contig 11973 bp, 12 predicted proteins | sample MTBNYHSulfiMetaG_FD_62988 | JGI IMG/M metagenome (GOLD analysis project Ga0068714, IMG submission 62988) | Enrichment culture microbial communities from rom New York Harbor, USA that are MTBE-degrading - MTBE-NYH (New York Harbor Sulfidogenic)... | ecosystem: Environmental > Aquatic > Marine >... | reverse complement strand
AGCACGCTGTCAGGAAACGCTCTCTTTATGTTGAACGCACCCACGGTATCCACGTCCAACAAAACATCGAGCCCCGAAGCGGTCCAGCGCTTGAGCCTCGCCGCGGATGTTCCGTAATATCGCCCATAAACCAAAGCCCACTCGACCATCTCGCCGCGTGAAATCATATCCTTGAATTCGGCATCATCAACGAAAAAATAATCCACCCCGTCTTTTTCTCCTCCTCTCGGAGGTCTCGTTGTATGAGAAACCGAATACGACGTCGAACCTAAACGATCCCTAACCGCGCTTATGATGCTCGATTTTCCAGTTCCTGAAGGTGCGGAAAACACGAAAAGCTGTCCGTCCATGATCACTCGGTTACATCATCCCTGGTCAGAGCACAGGTTGGCCCGAATCTCTGGGCAAGGGTCTCGGTTTGAACCGCGGAAAGAATAACATGGTTGCTGTCGGTGATAATAATCGACCGGGTACGGCGGCCCTGAGTCGCATCAATCAGCCGCCTATCTTCACGGGCCTCGTCCCTGAGTCTTCTTATCGGTGCGGCGTTGGGTGAAATGATTGCGATAACCCTCAGAGAAACCACCGAATTGCCGAACCCCACATTGACCAGTTTTGCACTCATACCTGTCTCCGTTGCTACTCTATGTTTTGAACCTGCTCCCTGATTTTTTCCAGCTCCGCCTTCATTTCCACCACCAGCGAGGAGACAAGGCTGTCGGAAGACTTGGAACCAATGGTATTCACCTCACGGTTCATCTCCTGCAACAGGAAATCAAGCCGCCTGCCGACGGCTTCCGTACTTCTCAGGAAATTGTTGAACTGTGCAAGGTGACTCCTTACTCTCACCACTTCCTCCGTGACATCCATACGCTCCGCGAAATAGGCGATTTCCTGTGCCAGCCGCCACTCATCAACCGGGATTTCACCGGCAAGCCGGGAGACATTTTCTTTGAGCCGCGCCGCCGCTGCATCCACCACTTCCGGGGCCCGCGATTTCACCTGGGACACGTGTTTCTCGATGGCTCCAAGCCGCTTCTCGATATCGGAACCGATAGCCCCCCCCTCCGCGGCTCTCATCTCGTCGAAGGAATCAAGCGCCTTGCTCGTCGCAGTGAGGACCGGCGGCTTCAAATCTTCCAGATCGAACTGTAAGGGCTTTGCGGTCAGAACATCCTTCATCTGGCATAGCGTCTCGGCACGTATGGTTGCATCCAACCCATAGCGTTGCGCAAGCTCTGAGATAATATTCACATAGGAATCAGCCAACGAATCATTCAGGGTTAACTCGGTCGGACTTTCCTGTGCCCCGGAATCCAGTTGCACCCCGATCTCCACGCGGCCCCGGCTTACTCTCGTATTCACAAGAGTTTTCAACTCAGACTCCATACCTTGTATCAACTTGGGCAGTTTGAGGATAACATCACGATATCGATTGTTCACAGATCTAATTTCAACACAAAACATCAAATCATTCCATCGATGCTCGGCCCTGCCATAAGCAGTCATGCTTTTCATCAAATTCTACAGCTCCTTTCAACACTCCTCGAAATCTTCCCGGGTGCTTCAATCTCGTTCTACCATGCGCGATGCACGCAATTGGGCCATGTAAAGGGAACGCAGTTCGTTGAAAAGGGCGATCATTTCCGGGGCACCATAATCCGGATAGGTCCAGGCCAATGGTTTGAAACTCCCTCGTGAGAAGACAAGCGTAAGATCTGCATAAACCCCTTTTGCCAGGTAAATTCGCTGGATGTAATTTTTCCCCGTTGCCAGTACCAGCCGTTCGGCGCACAGGTAACCCGGGTCGATATTGACGCTGCGGCGGCCGGAATCCGTGTAATCCACCTCAATTTCATGGGCAGTGAGCTTCACGTCCACCAGCGACTCCGGCGAAATCAGCCGCTCGAAGGCGACGAACCTGCGGTGCAGCGGCCAGCCCATTTCTTTTTCATAATACCTGGTTCGATCGAACATGAGCGAAGGGCTCTGCCAATCCACCGCCCCGAAGCTCGCAGCGAGGATTTCTTGGACCTCATCCAATATCCCTGAATCCGCGGCAAAGGCGCCGATGAAAAGCTTGACAGGAGCTGGTTGTGTTAATTCACTCAAGTCGACCCCCTAAATGCAGAATGCAATGAATCGGACGTCATCAAAGGCCGCCGTTCACAGCCCGCTTCAACTCTTCGGCGCTCACGACAGACGTCCCCAACTGACCAACGACGATGCCGGCCGCGAAATTCGAAAGAACGGCTGCGGAGTGCAGATCCAGTCCGGCTGCGAGGGCCACGCTGAAGGTGCCTATAACGGTGTCTCCCGCCCCGGTCACATCAAAAACCTGTTTTGCAACGGTGGGGATATGAGAGGGATCCTTGTCTTTCTCAAAGAGAGTCATTCCGTCTTTTCCCTGCGTAATAAGCACCGAGCGGCAACCCAGTGTTTCAAGCATTTTTTTCCCGGCCAGAAGAAGCGTCTCTCCGTCAACAATCTCGAAACCACAGAATACACCGGCTTCGTGGTGATTGGGCGTGATCACGTCAACATCTCGATAATACTGAAAATTACCGGTTTTGGGGTCTACGGCTATCTTGACCCGCCCGGCCCCTTTCCCGGCAGTAAGCGCCAGCAGGTGTTCCATAACCGGTGCGGACACCACCCCCTTGCCGTAATCGCTTACCACCACAAGGTCCACGGAGCTCAGCGTTTCTGAAAGGTACGTTTTGATTTTTTCAATGGTTCCGGGCTCCGGGACCTCGCGGCGTTCACAGTCGAAACGAACCACCTGCTGGCCATGAGCCACGACTCTCGTCTTGACACTGGTGGGCCTGCCGGGTTCCAGGAAAACCCCATCGGTATGGATCGACATCCCTGAAAGTTTGGCGAGGATTTCAATGCCCGGTTGATCATCCCCAACCACCCCGCAAAGCAATGCGGAAGCTCCCAGCGCCGTTATGTTGTTCACCACGTTGGCCGCGCCCCCGCACATCGTACTTTCCTTGCACACGTCTACAACCGGAACCGGAGCCTCAGGAGATATCCGCGAAACATCACCCCAAAGATACCTGTCAAGAATGATATCGCCGACAACCATGATTCTGGCAGAGGAAAACTTATCTATGTATCCTTCAAGTTGTTTTCCGTAATATTTACGATCAAAATCCCAAATCATTCAAAAATCCACATTTATTCAAAAATTTCATCATTTAAAATACATGAATTCAGACAGTCAAAATTTCGCCCCGTATTCATTTTTTAGTTTTCACCTGAGTTGTCAAGACCCCGGAAGGGCTGGAGGCAAAGAAAACCTCTGACCGTTTTATATAGCACCGATGACGTTTTCTTGTCCACATCCAAGCGGTTTCAGATCGGGGTTCCAGCCCATAAAACAAAAAATTTGGACAAAACAAGATTCTTTGCTATATTGGCGGCCGTGCGTTGCATGCCGCTCGCACAAAAAACGGAGGGCAATTCGACATGACTTCAGAGAGCCCACTAAAAAACAAGGTTATTCTGGTCGTCGACGATGAACCCGATATCCTTGAAACCGTGGAAGAAGAACTGGACATGTGCCTGGTTCACAAAGCCACGGACTACGACACGGCGCTGCAATACCTGTTGAGCTATACCTACGATGCCGTGGTCCTGGACATCATGGGGGTAAACGGGTTCGAACTTTTGAAAACCGCCGTTTCAAAAGGCTTCCCGGCCGTGATGCTTACAGCTCACTCTCTCTCACCCGAATCTCTCAAAAAATCGATCAAGTTGGGGGCTCTGTCATTCCTCCCGAAAGAGAAGATTCCCGAACTTCGCTCCTTTCTCGAAGATGTCGTCAGCGGGAGCGGAAAATCGGTTTGGAAAAAGCTTTTCGACCGGCTTGGAGGGTATTTCAACAGGCGGTTCGGGCCGGACTGGAAAGAGAAGGATAAGTTTTTCAAAGAATTTGAAAAAGAACTGGAAGACCTGTTCTATGAGAATTCCTGAAAAAGCGTCCCACTCGACTCAAGAGGTGGAAGGCTTGTAACCTTCCTCGACCGGTTCTCCCCGAAGATTGCAAATTACAGGCGTCGGATGTTTTTCCTCGTGCTTTTGAAGGTCCTTTTCCAGACTTTTCTTCAGTTCGTCATCCAGAGAAACCCACCCCCGCCTTCCACGGCATTTGGGAAACGTCGAACACGCCAGCCACGGGCCCTTGGCCCCTCTCCTCAAAACCAACGGCGCCCCACATTTAGGGCAGGGAAGATCCGTCTTCAAGGGCGGAGTTTTCGGCGAAGAAACATTGCCTTTTGTATCGAGGTTTACGATTCCATCACATTCCGGATACCCGGAGCAGCTCAAGAACGGACCGAAACGCCCCTTTCGAAGAACCATGGCCTTTCCGCATTTCGGACAGGCTATGTCTGTCATTTCAGGTTCGATGGGATCTCCGTTTCTATCTATCGGGGCGGCATACTTGCACTCCGGATAAGCTGCACAGCTCAGGAACCTCCCGTTCTTTCCGAAACGGTAAACCGTCCGGCCTCCGCATCTTGGGCACCTATGCGGAGCAGGCTCCGTTTCCGCCTTCGCGTGCCCGATATCATCATACGCCGATTGAAGGCGGCTGTTGAAGGGATTGTAAAAATCCCGAACCATTTTTACCCAATCGAGATTCTTCTCCTCTATATCATCGAGCCTCTGCTCCATATCCCTGGTATAGCCCACCTCCATAATTTCCGGGAAGGCTTCAATCAACTTATCCGTCACCACTCTGCCCAGATCCGTCGAATGAAACGTGTTCTTGATTTTTTCCACATACTTCCGCTGCTGAATCACCTGTATGATTTGTGCGTAGGTGCTGGGACGCCCGATCCCCTCGGATTCCAATTTTCGGACCAGTGACGCTTCGGTGTATCTCGGCGGGGGCTGCGTAAAGTGTTGCGAGGGGTCCAGATGCAACGCGTTCACACGCTCTCCTTCCGTCAGCTTCGGCAGCACCGCTTCATCAGAACCTGTCGGGACACCGGTGACCCTGTAGAACCCATCAAACATCAACACACGCCCCGTTGCACGAAATACAATTTCTCCGGCCTCCGTTTGGGCAGCCACCTGTACCACGGTTGCGTCCCACAAGGCGTCTGCCATCTGACAGGCCACGAAGCGCTCCCAAATCAATCTGTAGAGATTGTGGTGGCGTGGGCTCAAAAAGGGTTTGACCCGTTCCGGGGTCAAGCTGACATCGGTCGGACGGATCGCCTCGTGAGCCTCCTGGGCCGACTTGTTCGATGAGCTGAAAATATTCGGCCGCGACGGCAGATATCTATCCCCAAATTTGGAACCTACAAAATCCCTGGCCATTCCAACGGCTTCTCTTGACAAATTCGTGGAATCCGTCCGCATATAGGTTATCAACCCAATTGAGCCTGAGTCCCCAAGCGTCACGCCTTCATAGAGGTCCTGTGCCAGCCGCATCGTGGTTTGAGCCGTGAAGCCGAGCTGGTTTGCCGCGGACTGCTGCATGGTGCTGGTTATGAACGGCGGATAGGGACGGCTTTTGGTCTGTTTGGTGCGGATCGATTTGATCCGCCAGGGAATCTTCCCTTCAACACGGCCTTTCAGTCGAACCGTCGCCGGAGAACCATTCTTTCCTTCGACGGGTTTCCCGGCAATCCTTTCTTCAAGATGGAACCCTGCAAGCTGCGCCACGCCCAACGCTGCCTCCTGATCCCCGGCTCGAAATTTCTTTCCATTGATTTCGGTCAGATCGGCGGAAAAACAGCTGTGGCCGGCAAGCCATTCATTTTTTTCCCGCATCGAGCGCTCTCCATTCTTCCGGTTTCCGGATTTTTCCGGAGTCTCCTCCAACCACTCGCGGAAATCAGCCCCTAGGATCCCGGCTCCATCCACATCCGACGTAAAAAAACCTGTAATCGTCCAGTACTCTTCAGGGACAAACGCTTCAATCTCTCTGTCTCTTTCCACGATCAATCGGACTGCGACCGACTGTACCCTGCCGGCGCTCAACCCCCCGGCGACTTTTTTCCACAAAAGCGGAGAAGCCTTGTAACCGACGATGCGATCCAGCACTCTTCTGGCCTGCTGAGCATTCACTTTGTTCATATCGATCGTGCGGGGGTTCCTAAAGGCTTTTGCAATTTCACTCTTCGTTATGGCATTAAAAACCACCCGTTTGGTTTCTTCGGCGGGAAGCTTGAGCGCTTCGGCCAAGTGCCACGCAATCGCCTCCCCTTCCCTGTCAAGGTCCGTCGCAAGCCACACCGAGGAAGAGGCTGCAGCCGCCTTTGCCAGCCTGGCCACGGTGGCACCCTTACCCCGGATCACCTGGTAAACCGGCTTGAAGTCGTTTTCGACCTCTACGCCGGGCACGGAATCTTTTACCCCTTTGGGATTCTTATCCGGCAAATCCCTTACATGACCCATGGAAGCCATTACGACATAGTCGCCTCCCAGGTATTTGTTGATGGTCCGGGCCTTTGCCGGTGACTCGACAACGACAAGTTGTTTGCCTTCAGCTGTTTTCATGGCCTCCGGGGATTTCTTCTTTCTTATTGTGGTATTTTTTTTAGGCATACATACTCTTTTTTTGAAGTTATCACAAAAAAACCGCCGAACAACCTCCCGTTCAAACCTCCCGGGTAAACATCTTCCCCTGATGCTGTTTTACCAAACCCTGCAGTTCCAGCTTAAGGAGAATACCGGTCACCGTGCCGGCATCCATACCTGCCGCCGTGCGCACGATTTCATCGATGTGCAGTGGATAGTCGCTGAGGCGTTCGTAGACCACACGTTCAGCGGCACTTAAATCATCCGTTGAAGGCCCCGGCTCAGTGGGCCGGGACCGAACCAATCCGCTCCAGCCGTATTCCTCCAGCACATCCTCGGCATGCTCAACCAGTTTGGCGCCCTGCTTGATCAGCTGGTGCGTTCCAACACTGACAAATGACCCGATGCTGCCCGGTACCGCAAACACGTCTCTACCCTGCTCCAGAGCCGCTGAGGCCGTGATAAGGGAACCGCTTCTCTTGGCCGCCTCAACTACCACGACTCCTTTGCTAAGCCCACTGATAATACGGTTTCGGATCGGAAAGTTCCTCGGCTCCGGGTGAGTTCCAAGCGGGAATTCACTCACCAGGCATCCCTTTTCCGTTATCCTGAGAGAAAGGGCTTCATTTTCCGGTGGATAAACACAGTCTATCCCCGTACCCAGCACGGCAACGGTTGAACCCCCACCAAGCAGTGCACCCCAATGCGCGGCGGCATCGATCCCGCGTGCCAGCCCGCTCACAATCCATGCACCACGCGCCGCCAATCCGGCTGCAAGCCGTTCTGCACTGCGAAGCCCATAATCCGTCGGATTGCGGGAGCCCACCATCGCAAAAAGCAAGGCATCCTGAGGAATATCGACACCTTTAATATACAACACCATCGGCGGGTTATGGATTTGCCGTAGCGACTCCGGATAGCCTTCATCCGGCAAACACAGGATCCGCACCCCGATTCGATCGGCTTTCCGTAATTCCCCCTCAGGATCAATATCATGCTGTCTGCCGAGAATCCTTCGGGCCATTGCCTTCGAAACACCATGGATTCCAGCAAGCTCTTCCAGACGGGCTTTAAACACCTCTCGCGGAGACCCGAAATGGGTAACAAGCCTTTTGAAAAGCGTGCTCCCAAGGCCGGGCACCAAATGAAGCGACAGCCATAAACGTCTTTCGTCAGCAGTCAAAGCCATGGAGTAAAAACAAACGCTAGCCGATTAGTCAAGGTTTTTTTAGGTAACATCATACCGCCGGCACAAAGACAGCATGGATACCAGGGCCTCCGCATCCCCGCCTTGAACCGAAGTTTCAGCAGCGCCTCGCGGGATTTTTGACGGCCATCCGCGACAGGGCACCGGCTGAATCGGCCGTTACGGCGAGCACGATGAGACTGCCCAGGGGGGTATGGGCATCAGGAATATGAAAAAATACTCTCGGAGAAACAATACCTCCTCGCGAACCACGACACGTTATGTTTATTGGCAGCTGGTTGTCAAGGAAGTTTTCGTTCATAATCGCACTTGAAAACCGCTTCCACAGGGCTGGGAAAGCGCTATTGACAAATTCGCAACCGCACTTATTATACGGTCGGGTTCCATATTTTTTTCCAAAACCCTTAAGGGGCTTCGTCCTGGTATGCCTATTTATGAATACATATCCCGGAATCCCGAGCAAAGCTGTTCCTTTTGCAAAAGGGTTTTTGAAACGATCCAGGGCATACAGGAACCTCCCCTTTCCTTCTGCCCCGAGTGCGGGTGTCCGGTACGGAAGCTGATTTCAAGATGCCGTGCCGCGATTATCGAATACGACACCAACCAGGCCGCAGTCGAGGGCAAAATAAATGAATATGAACGGGAAGGCATGTGGAGCCATGCGGCGGAACTCGCCGACATTCATTCTTCCAGGACCAAAGACCGGGAACTCAAAACCAGGGCTGTTGAGAATTATGAGAAGGCAGGCTACAACCCTGCGTCCCTTGATGCTTACGCATCGCAAAAAGACGAATAAAAACGCAGCCGGGCTGCAATATACAATAAAGCAACGAAAAAGAACGCCTTGATTTTGATGGTCAACAACCAGTTATTTTATGGAGGGAACGTTTCATGGCTTGGCAAAAACATCAACAGACGGGTACGAGGTTTTTTCTATTTCTCTTAATTGCTATGGTCCTTGTGGGATTTTTACAACCGGCCTATTCGGAAGAAGGCGCTGACGTCGGCGATAAACCCGACCGGGCCGTCTCGGTCTCTCCGGAATACACCGGCGTCGTCGTTCCCCGGGGAGAAGAGGTGAAAGTAGACCTTGTCGTAACCAATCGGGGAAAGCAGGACGAATGGATCGATCTGTCCCTGCCGGTCGTTCCTGAAACATGGAGTGCAGAAATAAAGACATACAGCTTCGGCGTAAGCGGCGTTTACATTCAAAGCGATGACACCAAGCGGCTTACGCTTCGGCTGGAACCAGGTGAAGATGCCGGAGAAGGTCAATACCGCTTCGAAATAGAGGGCAAAAGCCGCGACGGTTCGCTTGTGTCATCCAGCAATCTCCTGGTCAACGTCACGGAGGAGAAGAAAGAGAAGAAACAGGAAGGTGTGGAAATCACCACGTCTTACCCCGTGCTGAGAGGTCCGACAGACGCCGAGTTTGAATTTTCAATCGAGGTCAAAAACGAACTGGAAAAGGATGCCGTCTTCAATTTGACAGCCCAGGGCCCTCCAAACTGGGACATCAACTTTAAACCGGCCTACGAAGACAAATATCTTTCGAGTGTCAGGCTTCAGGCCAACCAGAGTCAATCTCTGGGTCTCGAGGTTAAACCCCACCCCATGCAGGAACCCGGGGAATACCCCATTCAAATCAAGGTAAGCTCGCCGGAAGCAGCCGCCGAAGGGGAGGTCACGGTTGCACTTACCGGCACGTATAAACTGGAGGCCGGGACCGCCAGCGGACTTCTTTCCCTTGACGCGGTCAGAGGTGAAGAGGCCAACCTGTCTTTCTATATCAGGAATGCAGGGTCGGCCCCGCTCAATAACATCAAGCTCCTGTCCGTCAAACCCGAAAACTGGAAGGTGGAATTTGCCCCGGAACGGATCGATTCCCTGCCACCCGAAAAAGTGGAACAGGTGGAAGTCAGAATAACCCCCGACAGCCAGGCACTTGTCGGGGACTATTCGGTGGTGCTTTCCGTCGCCGGGGAAAAAATCGATAAAAATCTCGAACTGAGGGTGAGCGCCAAGGCCTCTGCCGCATGGGCATGGATTGGCATCGGGATTATTCTATTGGTGATTGTGGGTCTCGTATTCCTATTCATTAAACTGGGAAGGCGATAAAAGATGACACGGAATTCGATTATCGAAACGAAAGATCTCACAAAACGTTACGGTCGCAATACGGTTGTCAAACCCCTCACGTTTTCAGTTGAGGAAAGTGAAATATTCGGATTCCTGGGGCCGAACGGTGCCGGGAAAACAACCACACTTCTAATGTTGCTCGGCCTGACATCCCCTTCCGGCGGAACGGCGCGCGTTGGAGGGCTCGACCCTTTGCGGGATTCCCTGCAGGTCAAGCAGCTTGTAGGTTATTTGCCGGAAAATGTCGGATTTTATGGAGATTTGACGGCCCATGAAAGTCTGTCTTTCATGTCGGAGTTAAACGCTATCCCGGAAAACGACAGCCGGCGGAGGATTTCGAAAATTCTTGATGAAGTCGGCCTTGTAGAGATCGAAAGCAAAAAAGTCTCCGAATTTTCCCGGGGAATGAAGCAGCGGCTGGGAATCGCCGAAGTGTTGATCAAGGAACCCAGGATCCTTTTCCTGGATGAACCCACGCTGGGGCTTGATCCAGACGGCGCCCGACGGCTCATCGACCTGGTCAGGAACCTGAACAGGGATCGGGGAATGACCGTGCTGATTTCTTCTCATAACCTCGGACATGTTCAGCAGATCGCCGACAGCGTCGGCATCATGATGGGCGGGGAGATGGTCGCCAGGGGAACCATGCAGGAGCTTGCGGGAGACATTGATGGGGCCGGGGGGAAGCAGTACCCTCTGGAAGAAATCTATATGAAATATTTTCGGGAGGTATAGACGTGAACGGCCTTTATGTAGTTTTTAAAAAGGAACTACGGGACCACTTCACCAGCTACCGTTTCGTGATACTTTTCGCATTGATCGCGATGGTCAGTTTCATCACCAGCTATATGGTCGCGATCGATCTAAGGGAAAATCTCGAAGAACTCGCGACCGTCAAGTTCCCTTTTCTTATGCTGTTTAGTGCCACTGGAACCCTTTTCAGCACCGTTCAATTCGTCGCTTTTTTCGGCCCGCTTATAGGCCTTGTCCTGGGTTTCGACGCCATCAACCGTGAGCGGTCCCACCGCACCCTGATAAAACTCGTCGCGCAGCCGATCTATCGGGATGCCGTGGTCAACGCCAAATTTCTGGCCGGAGTGGCGACCATAACCATCATGCTCGCATCCATCATACTCGTGATCGCCGGATTCGGGCTCGCGATACTGGGAGTGGTCCCTGGAGCCGAAGACATTCTTCGTCTGATCGTTTTCTTTTTCATCAGCGTATGCTACCTGTCTTTCTGGCTGGGTCTGGCGATCCTTTTTTCGCTGTTGTTCAGGAATATAGCAACGTCGGCGCTGGCCTCCGTCGCCGTGTGGATTTTTCTGTCCTTTTTTGTGGGTCTTGCAGCTGAAGCGGTGGCGGAAGCCGCGTTTCCAGTTGACAGCCGCAAGGACACCGGGATGGAAACCATCATCAAAAATATCCAACTTAAGCGGGCGCTGACATTATGCTCTCCGATGGCTCTCTACGACGAAGCGACGAGCGCCATGATAAACCCGATGAGCAGATCGAAGAAATTGTTCATGTCAGGTCCTCTTGAACAGATACTTTCCTCACGGTTTCAAAATCCGCTTTCGGTAGGCCAAAGCCTTCTCGTCGTATTTCCGTATGTAACCATTTTAATAGGAATGACTCTTGTTTGCTTCGCGGTTTCTTATGTGGTTTTCCTGGTGCAGGAAATCAGGGTGTAAGGGAGGAAAAGATATGGCATTGAAACTGCAGGACCTCATTCAAGGCAAGAGCGGGGAAAGTGACGTGGATGTAGGCGGCATCAACGTTCCTGTAAAGGCTCTCGCCGCCCTGAAGGAAATGGGGTACGAACATTTGAAGCCGTATGTATCCGAAAATACGATTTCAGCCTGGGGTAAAGCCTCCAGCGGATGCTTTACGCAGGATCAACTTCGCTGGAAGGCTCAATAACCAGTAGCCTTGAAAACCTGGCATCCAGGTCCGCGGCTCGTATATCTCGGTATTCAGCGCGAAATTCATTCCAGATTTCCGATAGCGCCCGGCGAAGATTTGGATCCGGTTCGCGGTCGCTCGCAGTCTGCCGGTTCGTGAAAAAATCGATGAACCGGCTTCGG
>Ga0068714_10006416_pt1 | contig 11978 bp, 12 predicted proteins | sample MTBNYHSulfiMetaG_FD_62988 | JGI IMG/M metagenome (GOLD analysis project Ga0068714, IMG submission 62988) | Enrichment culture microbial communities from rom New York Harbor, USA that are MTBE-degrading - MTBE-NYH (New York Harbor Sulfidogenic)... | ecosystem: Environmental > Aquatic > Marine >... | reverse complement strand
AACATCGATCCCCGGATCGCGCACTCGGATCGTCGCGCCGCCGACGCGGACAACGAGATGCGATCCCTCCCGGTCGACGGATCGCCCGTCCAGGCGGTTCGTCGGGCCGACGAACCCAGCGACGAACGGCGTCCACGGCGTGCAGTAGACCTGTCTCGGCGAGCCGGTCTGCTCGATCCGGCCGTCGGCCATCACCGCGATCCGATCCGAGAGCGCGAGCGCTTCCTCCTGATCGTGCGTAACGTAGAGGGTGGATTGCCCGATGTCGCGCTGGATCCGGCGGATCTCGCCGCGCAGCGCCTCCCGCAGCTTCGCGTCGAGCGCGGAGAGCGGCTCGTCGAGCAGGAGCAGCCGCGGCGCAGGGGCGAGCGCGCGCGCCAGGGCGACCCGCTGCTGCTGCCCGGAGGAGAGGGCCTCGGGCCGGCGGCGTTCGAATCCCCGCAGGCCCACGAGCTCCAGGAGTCCCCGCACTCGGGACCGCGTGTCGATCCGACGGTTGAAACGAACCCCGTAGGCGACATTCTGGCCGACAGTCATATGCGGGAACAGGGCGTAGTTCTGGAACACGAAGCCGATTCCCCGCTTCTCCGGCGGGACCGGCACGAGATCGCGCCCGTCGAGCAGGATCGCACCGGCGTCCGGACGATCGAAGCCCGCGATCAGCCGCAGGGTCGTCGTCTTGCCACAGCCCGAAGGACCGAGCAGACTCAGGAGCTCCCCCCGCTCGAGATCGAACCCGACATCCCGCAGCGCGACGACGGGCCCGAACGACTTCCGCAGGCCGACCACGCGGAGGATCACCATTCCAGGCCTCCGCGACCACGTCCCAGCCGGTCGATCGCGAGGAACGCGATCCCCGTCACCGCGATCAGGACCACCGCCATCGCGCTCGCCGCGCCGAACTGGCGCGCAGAGAGCAGGCCGTAGACCGCGAGCGGGATCGTGGTCAACCCGGGGCGGGCAAGCATGATCGTCGCCGACATCTCCCCCATGCTGAGTGCGAAGGAGAACACCGCCGCGACAAGAATCCCGCGCCGAAGCAGCGGCACCTCCACCTCGAAAAAGGCCCGTACACGTGACACACCGAGGGACCGCGCCGCCTCGACGAGCGCAGGGTCCAGCCCCTCGAGCGCCGGACGCAAGGCGCGCACCGCGAACGGGTAGATCAGGACCGCGTGTGCGAGGACGATCGCGACAAGCGTTCCAGAGAGGCGAAGCGGCGGTCCGGCGAACCCCCGCAGGAGCGCGAAGCCCACCGCCACCGAGGACACGGCGAGCGGCGCCATCAGGACCGCTTCGACGATCCGCCGCCCGAGAAGGCGGCTCCGGACGGAGAACACCGCGACCGCCGCGCCCACCGGAAGCGCGATCAGCGTAGCCCCGCACCCGATGATCAGGCTGTTGGCGACGGTGCGCAACGGCGACGAGCCCAGGAATGGACTGTAGGCGAGCGACGCGAGCTGCGCGTAGTGGTCGAGCGTCGCGCCGGCCGCGCCGCGGAACGAGTCCGCAAGGATCGAGGCGAGCGGGCCGAGGAAGAACACGCCGGCAAGCAGGACGTATGCCCCGAGAAGCACCCTCCCGAGACTCGGTCCGCCGGCGAAGAACGGGATCGGCCGGATCTTTCGTTCCTGCCGAAGCCGCACCGCCCGGCGTCCCTCCGCCTGGAGGTAGAGGTAGGCCAGCCCCAGGGACAGGACCGTCTCCAAGAGGATCAGCGCCGAGCCCAGCCGGTAGTCGAGCAGCGTGCGGGTGAGCGTGTAGATGCCGACCTCGATCGTCGCGTACCGCGCCCCGCCCAGCGACAAGACAATCGGGAAGGAGAGGAAGGTGAAGATGAAGACCAGCGCGGCGCTCGACAGGACCGCCGGCGCGAGCCGCGGCAGGGTGATCCCGAGAAACCGCCGAACCCGCCCCGCCCCCAGGGTGACCGCCGCCTCGTCGATCGCCGGATCGAGCCCCTCCCAGGCGGCGTTGACGATCCGCGTCACGATCGGCGCGTTGTAGAAGGCGTGCGCGAGGACGATCCCGGAAAGCGAATACAGGATCCGAAGCGGCGGATGCCCCAGCCCGAAGACCAGCATCAGGAACCGATTCAGGTGGCCGTTGTTCCCGAAGAACAGGATGAACCCGAGCGCAACGGTGATCGCCGGAAGCACGAACGGAACCACCGTCAGTGATCGGATCGCCCGGCGACCGGGAAACGTGTACCGCGTGAGCAGGTACGCGCCGGGAAACCCGATCGCCAGGCTCAGGGCGGTGCTCAGCGCGGCCTGCTCCAGCGTGAAGCCGATCACGTGGCGATAGTAGGGGTCCGCGATGAGCGCCCGCACCGCGGAGAGGCTGAACCGCCCGGCCTGAGTCAACCCGGTCCTCAAGACGAGGAAGAGCGGCTCGTAGAAGACGAGCGCCAGGAACCCGAGCGGCGCAACGAGCAGGAGGACCGCAGCGGATCGTCTCACGGCGTCGTGATCGCCCGCTCCCAAGCGGAGAGCCAGACCGCCATCTTCCTCGCCACGAGGTCGAGGGGAAGCGCTTCGGGGTGCGTCGGGCGCACCGTGTACGTCCGGTACGCCGAGGGCAGCGCCGCCGTGTCGTTCGCCGGCAGCATCGCCTCGGTCGTCGGCAGGAGCTCCTGGATCTTCCTCGACAGGAGCAGGTTCACGAACGCCTTGGCAAGTTGCGGATGAGCGGTGTCCTTCACGACACCGACGCCGTACACCGTGCGGTATCCCTCCCCGCCCGGGGCGAACGCGCGGTAGCGCAACGGGTCACCGGAGGCCGCCTGGTACGCGGTGTCCGTGGCGAAGCTCACCATGATCGGCGCCTCCCCGTGGGTCATGAGCGACCACGCCTCGCTCCACCCCTGGGTGATCACGAGCAGGTTCGGCGACAGCTTCCGCCAGAACGGGATGTAGCCGTCCTCTCCGAAGTGCGCGATCGTCCAGAGAAGGAACGAGAAGCCCGTCGACGAGGTCCGCGGGTCCTCACAGATGATCTTGCCCTTGTAGGCGGGATCCGTCAGCGCGTCGAGGCTGCCGGGAAGCTCGTCGGGAGTGAGCGCCTGCGAGTCGTAGGTCAGCGTGATGTCTCCGTACTCGTAGGGCACGAGCGCTCCAGAGGGATCGAACCGCAGCACCGGCGGCACGGTGGCCAGGTTGGGGACATCCGCCTCGGACAGGGGCATGAAGAGATCGTAGGTTTGAACCCGCGGAACCTCGTTCATCTCCGCCATGAACACGTCCGCCTGAGTGCCGCCGGCCTCCCGCTCCGCCAGCAGGCGCGACAGGGTCGCCTTGGCCCCGCCCGCGGTGACGAACTCCACGTCACAGCCGGTCTGCGCCTTAAACTCGGTCTGGATCGCCTTCGCCGGTCCCCAAGACACGAAACTGTCGTAGGTGTAGACCACCAGCTTGTCGCTGCCCACCGCCCCGACGCCGATCGCCAGGGCCGCCATCGCGGCGAGGATCGCGATCTTAGTTCTCATCGGCCTCATCTCCTTTGCTAGTGTTCGTAGCCTCGATCGGGGAGCTCGACGCCATCGAGAAGGACCGCCTCTGGGGTGACGCGTCCGATTACGGTGACCGGGACGCCGTCGAGCCGGGGCAACGCCGGCTCGGGAACGGTGAACAAGAGCTCGTAGTCCTCTCCGCCGAACAGGATCGCCTCCCGACGCGCCGACGCGGGGACCGCCTCGGCGAGCGCGGGGAGGATCGGAAGGGACGCGGCCTCGATCACGCAGCCGACGCCTCCCTCCCCGCAGAGCAGATGGAGCGAGTGGGCGAGGCCGTCCGACACGTCGATCAGGCTCGTGGCAACCAACGCGATCCGCAGGCCCCAGGCGATGCGGGGCGGGAAGCAGAACAGCTCGTCTCCCTCGGCGGCCTCCCCGGCGTCGAACAGCGCGAGCGCAGCCTGCGTGCGACCCAGCGTTCCGGTCACGCACACGAGGTCGCCGACCTGCGCGCCGCCGCGGCCGACGGGCCTCGCGGCCTCCCCGACCGCCGTGCTGACGAGCGTCAGCTCGGCGTGGCGGTCGACATCGCCCCCCACGAGCCGCGCTCCGACGCTCCGGCAGCACGCGACCGCGCCGTCCAGGATCCCGCGGATGAGCGGCTCGTCGAGCCGCGGGTCGCCGAGGGCGAGCAGGACCGCGAGCGGCGAGGCGCCCATCGCGGCCAGATCGGAGAGGGAGACCGCTACGCTGCGCCAGCCGATCGTGTGCGGGCTGGCCGCCTGCGGGAAGTCCGTCGTGCGGTGGAGCATGTCGGTGGTCAAAACGAGTTGGGTGTCGCGAAACGGGACGAGCGCCGCATCGTCTCCGGCGTCGGCGATCGTCTGGCGAATGAGCCGCAGAACCTCGGTCTCTCGCATGGCGTCCGACCCACCGATCGGTTCTCGCCGCGAGGGGTACACGTGTGCATCCCTGCGCTGGCATTACCCAGATCAGGTTCCTAGGGTCGAGGTAACCCTCCTCTCAGCCCAATTGCTTGAGCTCCCCTGATGCGTTGACTATACACCGGGCCGGGCCGGCGGATCAAGAAAGACAAACGGGGCCCGTTTCCGGGCCCCGTCCCACGGCCTTTCGTCGGTTCCCTCAGGCGGGCACGAAGTCCGTGGACCCGTCGATGCGCGCGACCGTCTCCGCGATGAGCCGTGAGATGTGCTCGAGGTCCCCGAGGTGAACGACCTCGCACGGCGAGTGCATGTAGCGGTTGGGAACAGAGATCAGTCCCGTGGCGACCCCGGCACGGTTCAGCTGGATCGCGTTGGCGTCGGTCCCCGTGCCGCGCGGCTCTCCCGCCACCTGGTGAGGAATCTTCGCCTTCTGCGCGGTGTCGACGAGCAGCGCGTGGAGTTTGGCGTTGATGTTCGGCCCCCGCGCGATGACCGGTCCCTTCCCCATCGCGATCTCGCCGACCCGCTTCTTCTCGTCGCCCATGCCCGGAGTATCCGTCGCGAACCCGACGTCAACGGCGATGCCGACCTGGGGGTCGATGCCGAACGCGCTCGTCTTCGCCCCGCGCAGGCCGATCTCCTCCTGGACGGTCGCGACCGCATAGACGGCGGCCTTGGGGTTCATCGAGGACAGAAGCCGAGCCGCCTCGAGCACCACAAAGGCCCCAACGCGGTCGTCAAAGCCGCGGGCGGTGGCCAGGTCGTTGCGCAGGAGAGCGAAGCCGTAGTCGAGCACCGCCGGATCCCCGATCGAAACGAGCTCCTCGGCATCCTCTTTGTCCTTGGCACCGATGTCGATCCACAGATCCTCCATGCGCACGACTTTCTTCCGCTCTTCCTCCTGGAGGAGGTGAATCGGCTTGCGGCCGATCACGCCGATCAGCTCACCGGCCTTGCCCTGCACGCGGACCCGCTGGCCTGGAAGGACCTGCATGTCCCAGCCACCGATCCCGCTGAAGGAGAGGAAGCCATTCTCGTCGATGTAGGTGATCATCAAGCCGATCTCGTCGGCGTGCCCGGCCAGCATCACGCGCGGGGTCCCTCCTTCGTTGACCACCGCGAAGGCGTTGCCGTGGACGTCGGCCCACGTTCGGTCGGCAAATCGGTCGGCCTCCTCGCGCCAGACGCGGGAGATCCCCTCCTCATAGCCGGACGGACACACGGTCTCCATGCACCGGCGCAGGAACTCCAGTCTCTCCTTTTCCATCTTGCCTCCTCTTCAGTCTTCTTGAAGAGTCTACACGCCGCAGTGGCGTGAATCGAGGAGGGGCCGTTGGCTTCTCATGGGGCTCGCCCAAGTGCACAATGAAACGCTCGCCCACGAATGGGCGAGCTTGTCATCCATCAAGAGGGACGGAGGGCGTTGCCTTGATCTATCCTTCCCGCCATCCTCTTCAGGGAAGGTCCTCTGCGCCTTGTGGCCCCCGTCCCTCACGACACCTCTTCCCCAGGCCGGTGCTCACTGGGTCAGAAGAGGAGTCTAATTCTTGTTCTCCTCGCGCTTCAGGTACTGCAGAATGGCGTCCACAACCAGGTAGTTGATCGAGCGGTCGCGCTTGCCACTGAGCTGCATCAGTCTCTGGACAGGCTTGAGATCCATCTTATTCTGCGGAATGTAGATGGAAAGCTTGTCGAGCACTTCTTTCTTCGCCATCGGTTCACACCCCCTTTCGAGAAGGTCACATACTGTGATGAAATCTTAGGGTGTCTCAATGAAGATCCTGTGAGGATGCGGTGAGCAGAGTGTGAAACTTTGGCCCGGACGTGGTCGCAGCCTGGGAAAACGCCGCAAGATGTGGTAGACACACGAACATGGAGACGAATGACGGGACAATCACGATCCTCGGCCTCGCGGCGAGTCCTCGCCGCGGAGGCAACTCGGAGACCCTTCTCGACCGGTTTCTCGCTGGCGCACACCGAGGCGGCGGCATGACCGAGAAGGTGCTCCTCCCAGAGCAGCGGATCGCGGGATGCCGGGCGTGCGATGCTTGCGGCGACTCCGGGCGATGCATCGTATCCGACGACTTCCAATCGCTCGACGCTCGCCTCGTCGCCGCCGACGTGATCGTCCTGTCCTCGCCGGTCTTCTTCGCCGGCCTCCCGGCCGGGGCCAAGGCGGTCGTCGATCGTGCACAGTGTCAGTGGGTGCGCAAGTTTTGCCTGCACCGGCCGCTCGCTCTGACCGCCTCGGGGCGTCCGCGGCGCCGCGGTGCCTTGCTCGCCGTCGCGGGGGATCCGCACGCGAGCTTCGCCGGCCTCAAGAAGACCGTCAAGTACTTCTTCGACGTCTACGAGACCGACTACTGGGCGGACCTGCTCCTGCCGGGGATCGACGAGCAGGGCGCCATCAAGACCCGCCCGGACGCGCTGCAGGCGGCGTTCGATCTGGGGCAACGGTCCGTGCGGGAGGTCTGACCCCCGTCACGGGGCTCGGGGAGGAGGGATCGTCTCGTGGCTCAGGGTGAGGCGATCCAGAAGCTCCTCGTCCACCGACACGCCGATCCCCGGCCCGGACGGGACACTGAGCGTCCCATCCGGGTTCAGCGCAAACGGCGGATCGATCACGTCCCGCGCGTAGTACCGATCGCTCGCCGAGAGGTCACCGGGCAGGCGGAAGTTGGGCAGGCTCGCCAGGGCAACATTGTGCGCGCGCCCGATTCCCGTCTCGAGCATGCCTCCACACCAGACGGGAATCCCGCGCGCCCTGCAAACGTCGTGGATCGCACGGGCCTCGACCAGCCCCCCGACGCGGCCGGGCTTGATGTTGATCACCCCGCAGCTTCCGATCTCGAGGGCGAAGCGCGCGTCCGCGGCCGTGTGGATGCTCTCGTCGAGGCAGAGGCGCGTTCGGAGGCGAGCCTGGAGCTTCGAGTGCTCGTAGATGTCGTCGTGACCCAAGGGTTGCTCGATCATCAAGAGGTCGAAGTCGTCCAGCTGTCGGAACACGTCGAGATCGTCCAGGCGGTAGGCGGAATTGGCGTCCACCATCAGCGGCACGTCGGGGAACCGTTCCCGAACGGCCGCGACGACGCGGACGTCCCAGCCCGGCTTGATCTTCAGCTTTACGCGCCGATACCCCTGACCGAGGAACCCATCGATCCGCTCGAGCAGGGCATCGAGCGAGGGCTGAATCCCGATGCTCACGCCGCTGTCAACGCGGTCCCGCTCGCCGCCGAGGAATCGCGCCAGCGGGGTGCCCGCGGCCCGCGCGAGGAGGTCCCACACCGCGAACTCGAGCGCCGCCTTGGCCATCGGGTGGCCGCGGATCGGCGCGAAGCGGTCTCCCACCTGCTCGGGTGAGTCCACGTCCTGTCCGATGAGCCGCGGCGCCAGGTACTCGCGGAGGACGTGCAGACTCGTACCGACCGTCTCGTAGGAGTACCACGGGCCGAGTCCCGCGACGCACTCCCCGTAGCCCGTCAGCCCGCCAGCGTCGACGCGGACGATCACCGCGTGCCGGGTCGATTCGGCGCCGAAGCTGGTCTCGAAACGATGAACGAGGTCCATTCGGATGGTCCGAAGCTCGATCCGCTCGATCCTCACCGAAGGGCCACCTCCCCTTGGGTCAAGACGTAGAAGGTCCGTCGCAGCGCCCCGTCGCCCCGGGGGACACGGTCCGTGTCGCTCACGACGTCCGTGATCGTGTAGCTGCGAGCAAAGGCACTCTCGAAGAGCGCGCTGGTCTGGACTCTCCAGGCGCGGGCCATCCCGAGATCGGCGGCCTTCACCGCAGCGATCGACGACGGGATCTCGACGAGCACGGTCGGTCCCTCGAGCGCCGCCACGGTGTCCGCTGGACAGGGGATCCCGTCGGCGCGAACGCTCGCCGGATTCAGGATTCGCGCGCCGGCCTCGCGGAGCGCCGCGAGGGTCGGTCGCTTGCGCAATCCCGCCAAGCGGTCGGTGACGTGGGGCGACCGGATGTGCCATTCGACGTCGAACCGGTCCGTCGGCAGGCCGCCGTTCAGCTCGTCCTCCATCGGACCGTAGAGGTCTCGGATGTACGTCCTGCAGATGCCCCCGAGCTTGCCGATATTCAGCGCAGCGCTCGCCCCCTGGAGCGGGTCGTAGGTCCACGTGATGAGATCCAACCCCTGCGAGAGGACCGCGTCGCGCTGGGCGCGCTTCAGCCGTTCGCCGATGCCCGTTCCCCGATACCGCTCCGAGATCCCCATCATGTGCGAGCAGTGTTTGAGCTTACGCCATCCGCTGCCGTACAGCCCTGGAAACCCGCACACGAAGCCGACGAGCTCATCGGTCCCTGTGAACGCGCCGAGCACGATCCCACCGTTTTTCTGCAGGGTCAGCAGGAGATGCAGCGGCACAACCATCATCTCATCCCGCATCCGCCAGACCGCATGCTGAAGCCGCTCGCACTCACGGTAGTGCTCGACAGTGCTCAGCCTCTCGATGCGAATCGCAGACTCGGTTGTCATCCTCGTAGAACGCACGCCCGCGGCAATCGCAAGGTATAGCGACAAGCACGCGCCATCCGGTGTGTCATCCCGCCACCCACCGTGCCGCGACACTCACTCCTTTGGGTGCAGTCTAGTGGATCGCCCACCACAGGGCGAATGCGGGGCAGACAGGGCACCAACACCGCCACGGTCCCGGTCGGGGCGCATCACGTCAACCCACAGCGGCCTCGTGCTCGAGCAGCCCGACGAGCAGACAGAGCAGGGCACGGGTCAGACTCAGAGCGGCAAAACGGAAGGCGCCCCACCCGGGGTCGACACCGGGAAACAGGTAGAGGGCGATGCGATTCCATCCAAGCATCGGCCCGTGCCATCCACGACAGCTCCCGCTCATTGCCAGCCAGCGCATGGCAATCCGGCGCAGAGCGGCATGTGCGTCGGGAAGCCTCTTATGATCTGTGACTTTCTGTCCGACACTCCCATTGCAGTTTGTCTTGCAGGCACGACCTATGGTATGCAATAGGCTATGACCATGGCATGCCATGACCCGGATCGACGCATCTGCAGCGCGTTGAGAGAGCGTTCAGCTGTTCTGCCGGCCGCCCCGGGTGTCTGGGTACACGTCGTAGGCCTGCCCGTTCAATCCGAACCCGGCCCTCAGCCGGTGGGCGGAGACTGCCTCACACCGTCGGTCGACACACCCGGCGATCCTCAGATCAACCGCCTCTCGTACCGAGTCTATGTGGAGTCCGACCAGACAACGAACGATCGCCCCTCGGGCCTCGCTTCCTGGTCGGATGAGGAGGAGGTGGTCACCGGGAACACGCGTGGCCCCAGTTGATCTACATCCTACAAGGAGGCGTGAGAATGAAGTCAAGACTTGCGATCGTTCTGTTGGTCAGCGTTCTGGCATTGGCGTTCGTCTGCGTGGGGGGTGCGGCCGCCGAGACGGGGAAGCTCGTCATCTGGAGCGCCACATCCGCCGAGATGACGGATGATCTGGTTGCGGCCTTCAAGGCACTTTACCCCGGAATCGATGTGCAGTACATCACGGCCGGATCCGGTGAACTCCTGACCCGTCTCAGCGCCGAACAGCCCAACCCGTCCGGCGACATCCTCCTGGGGATCGCTCAGGAGGCGTTCGAGGGCAACTACGACCTCTTCACGCCGTACACGGTCGCCAAAGACGAGATCCCGCCACTACTCAAGGATACCAATCCGGAGCCGAGGTACTACGGCATGTCGATGCCGATCCAGGCCTTCATTGTCAACACGGACCTCTTGAAGCCGTGGGAGTATCCGCGGTGTTGGAAGGATCTCGCGCTTGATGTCTACGCGGGCAAGATCATCATGGCCAACCCGTCGATGTCCGGTTCTGCCTATTCGCAGGTGTACCAGATGAACGAGCTCTACGGGTTCGACTTTCTCAAGGAGGTCGTCCCCAACGTGACGTTCGTGTCGTCGTCATCGCTGGTTCCGGAGAGCGTCGCTCGCGGCGAATACGCGATTGGCGTGACCGGCGACTACAACGGTGCGGAGAAGATCGCCGAAGGCGCACCGGTCATCGTCACGTATCCTTGCGAAGGCACCGGCGCCCGGTTTGACGCATCGGGGATCATCGCAGGCAGCGCCAATCTACACAACGCCCAGCTCTTCATGGATTGGATCGTGACCAAAGACGCGCTCACGATCGTCTTCGAAGCGCAGTCCCGTCGGACCGTCAATCCGGACGTTCCAACGCCCGAAGGGCTTCCGCCTCTCAGCGAGGTTCGGCTCATTCCCTACGACTCGATCCGCGCGGCCGAAGTAAGGGAGGATCTGACGCTACAGGTGGTCGATCTCATCCAGTAGCGGGGTCCCAGGAAGAGGACGCCACCGGGGCCCAGCCTCCGACTGGGCCTCGGTGTGACCTCGAAGAAAGGTAAGTGAGATGAGTCCGCAACTCCGGTACGAGAAGGTGAGGAAGGAGTTCCCGTCGCCCTCCGGTCCCGTCGTGGCCCTCGACGATGTCTCCTTCGAGATCGGTGATGGTGAGCTGTTCTGTTTGCTGGGGCCGAGCGGATGCGGCAAGACCACGCTCCTGCGATGCACCGCGGGGCTCGAGGAGCTGGCCGGCGGCAGGATCCTGTACGGCGGGAAGGACTTCTCCGTGGTCCCTCCCTTCCGGCGCAACATCGGGATGGTCTTCCAGAGCTACGCGCTTTATCCCCACATGTCGGTGTTCGAGAACGTGGCTTATCCATTGCGGGTCCACAAGATCCCCCGCAAGGAGATCCCGAGCCGAGTCTCCGAGATCATGGAGCTGGTCGGGCTGCCGGAGGTCATGGACCGCAACCCGAGCCAGCTCTCGGGGGGCCAACAGCAGCGCGTCGCTCTGGCCAGGGCCCTGGTCTACGAACCCGCGCTCCTGCTGCTCGATGAACCTCTGGCCAATCTCGACGCGAAGCTCAAGGTGCTCATGCGCGCGGAGATCCGGCGGATCCAGAAGACCGCCGGTGTCACGGCGATCTACGTCACGCATGACCAGCCCGAAGCGATGTCCCTCGGGGATCGACTGGCGATCATGGATCTCGGCCACGTTCGCCAGATCGGCACGCCAGGGGAAATCTACAGTGCGCCCGATAACCAGTTTGTGGCGGGGTTCATCGGAGAGATGAACTTCCTCGACGGGGGCGTCGAGTCGTGTGATGACCGTTCGATTCGGATCCGGGTCGGATTGCGTCAGAAGTCACTGGCGCTGCGGCGACCCATCGAGCGGCCGGAAGAGGTCGTCATTGCTCTTCGGCCCCAGCATCTGCATGTCTCGAGAGCGTGCGGTGAAGGGTGCTTCGAGGGAATCGCCCAGGTCATCCAGTTCCTGGGGGTTTCGGTGCGCTACCACGTGCTCATCTCCGACTACGGAACCCCCTTTTCGGTCGAAGTGGACATGCCCGTTCCCGTCGAGGGGATCAGCGAAGGAGACCGCGTTTCGATCGACTTCAGAGACGCTGACGCGCTTGCCTACTCCAACGGTGAAAGGATCGCCTAGATGACCCGATTCGGAACCCGCCTGAAGCATCTGGGGCGCAGGGACTACACGGCCTACGTCGTCCTTGGCATTGCCTT
>Ga0068714_10006413_pt1 | contig 11985 bp, 13 predicted proteins | sample MTBNYHSulfiMetaG_FD_62988 | JGI IMG/M metagenome (GOLD analysis project Ga0068714, IMG submission 62988) | Enrichment culture microbial communities from rom New York Harbor, USA that are MTBE-degrading - MTBE-NYH (New York Harbor Sulfidogenic)... | ecosystem: Environmental > Aquatic > Marine >... | reverse complement strand
TTCCGATTCTCCTTGCGCAGCTCTTCCAGCTTCAGGGCGTTCTGAACGACCGTGATGGTCTTGTCCAGGGAGAGCGGCTTCTCCAGGAAATCGAAGGCCCCCATCTTGACCGCCTGCACCGCCATGTTGATGTTGGCATGCCCGGAGATGATGAGGACTTCCACCTCCGGATGGTTCTTCTTGATGGCCTTTAGCACGTCGATCCCGCCCATGTTGGGAAGCCAGACGTCCAGGATCACCAGGTCGACCGGCTCGGTTTCCAGGGCCCGCAACGCCTGGTAACCGTCTTCCACTGCGGTCACCCCATGGCCCTCGTCGTGCAGGACGTCGGAGAGAACCTGCCGGATTCCTATCTCGTCGTCCACGACGAGTATGTGACTCATGGGTGGCCCTCCAGCGGCAAGTCGATGATGAAGGTGGTTCCCGCGCCGGTCTGTGACTCGAAGCGGATCGACCCGTGATGATCGAACACGATGCGCTCCACGATGGTCAGCCCCAGCCCGGTACCGTCTCTCCTGGTCGTGAAGTAAGGATCGAAGATCCGCTCCCGGATCGCCTCGTCGATTCCCCCTCCGGTGTCCCGGACCCGGACCCGGCAATACTCCCGCCCCTCCCGCTGCACCACTGCCGCTCCAACCGAGATCTGCCCGCCCTCCGGCATGGCGGCCATGGCGTTCTTGAAAAGGTTCGCGAACACCTGCTTGACCTGCCCTCGATCGGCCGTGATCTCCAGCTCCCCCGGGACCCGGGCGGAATCCACGGCCAGGCCCGAAGCGGGATTCTCGTACACCGCCGCGACCTCTTCGACCAGGGCCCGAAGGGCGAAACGCTCCGGGCTGGGACCGGGCAGCCGGGCGAACTCCCCGAACTCCACCAGCAGGCCGTTCAGGTTGTCCACCTCCCGGATGATCGCCGAAACCGAAGCCTGCAAAATCTCGCCGAACTCCCGGTCTGCGCCGGCCTGCGGCTCGGCCACGTACTTGCGCAGCAGCCGCTGGGCAGACAGCTTGATCGGCGTGAGGGGGTTCTTGATCTCGTGGGCCATGCGCTGGGCGATCTCCTGCCAGGCGGCGATCTTTTCGGTCTGCCGGAGCTGCTGCCGGGAGGCAGACAGCTCGCCCACCATGCGGTTGAAGCTGCTGACCAGCAGGCTGAGCTCGTCGGCGGAGCGGCTCAGGATCCGGAATGAGAAATCCCCCTCGGCCACCCGACGGGTGGCTTCCTCGAGGCTCACGATCGGCTGGATGATCTCCTCGGTCAGGAGAAAGCTCACCAGGATGGCCAGGAGCACGATGGGGAGGGAAAAAAAGAAGTAGAACACCACCAGGACCAGCCGGAACAGCTGCTTGTAGCGGTTGAGCTGGGTGAAGATCTCCAGGCTCTCGGTGAGCCTGCGGGCGTTTTCGTCGAAGCCCTGGGACAGGACCTTGCCCACGACCACGAAGTACCGCACTCCGGCCACATCGTGAGCCGCCAGATTGCGCAGGACGCTGATTCTCTCCCGATCCTCCTTGGGCAGGTCGCCGGCCCCTGCCGCCGGCGCCGGAAGGTCGTTCAGGCGCCCCTCCGGGTTGCCCCGGAAGAGCAGCTGCCGCCCGTCGGCCCCAAACACCTGGATGAACTCCACGTGGCTGTTGATCGACTGGACGTTCCTCCACAGGCGTTCCGGGTTGCGCTCCAGGTCCCGAAGAATCACCGGCATCAGGGGACTGGCGTTGAAGCTCCGCAGGTTCCCGACCATCCCCTGGTAGTAGTCCAGGGAAATCGACAGGCCGCCGCGCAGGGCCTCGCCCAGGCGGGCCTCCAGCCAGAAGTTGATGGCGGAATTGATGAAGTTGATCGACAGCAGCACCTGGGGCACCGAGGCCAGCAGGGCCACGAGCACGAAGAACAGCACCAGGCGGGTCCTGAATCGCGATCCCGGCCTGCGCTCGGCCCGCTCCCGGATCAGCCGCACGACCTGGTAGACGATCACCCCCAGCAGGATCAGGGGAAAGCCGATGGCCACGAGATACACGACCACGTTGGCCTGCAGATCCCAGTTGGCCAGGTTGACCAGGATCTGCTGTGAAAACACGACGATCAGAGCGATCAGCAGCACGAAGATCAGCACCAGAATCAGAAGGCTGATCGAAGTCTTGCTGCCGTGGAACAGCCGTACCATGCCCGCCGCTCCTCTATGGCTCGCCGAGAGCCCGCTCCACCCAGTCGGTGGTGATCTGGCTCTTCGAGGAGAACAGGCTCACGATGTTGAGGGGTCCGATGATGCGCACCGGGCTCAGGCGTGCCCGGGCCAGGACGTAGTACGCGCCGGGGTCCCCCGGCTCGATCGCCCCCACGGGGTGATCGCTCAGGACGAAGAAGCGCCGCAGAAACTCCTCCGGATCGGGGAATGCTTCCGCCGGGCCACCGTCCTGCTCGACGAGGTACCGGTTCGTGAAGACGTCGAAGGAAGCCACCCGGGACACCCGCAGGTCGACCACCGGGCGGTCCCCCAGCCAGGCCAGGAAGCCCTTCTGCCGCCTGTACAGGCGCAGAGCGAAGACGATCTCGGATTTAAGACCGTCGTGCAGCGCGGCGAGCACCCGCTCGGCCGGCGCGTCGCTGGGCGTCACCGTCGCCAGCACCAGGCCCCCCTCGCTTCGAACCGACAAGGCGGCGGCCTGCCCGGCGAGTGCCTGAGAGACCATCAGGAGCGTCGTGAGCAGCGCAAGTCCTCGGATCGTACTACTCCTCTTCGAACTTCGTCTCGAACAGGCGGGCGATGGCGGCCACCGCCTCCCGCTCATCGCCGCCGTCGGCTATGATCTTGATCGGCGTGTTGTACGTGGCCCCCAGGGTGATGATTCCCATGATGGACTTGCCGTTGACCCGCTCCCCGTCTTTCTCGAGAAAGACCTGGGAGCCGAAGCGGCTGGCGGTCTGTACCAGCAGGGATGCGGGGCGGGCGTGGATGCCGGCCCTGTTCTTGATGACTACATCCTTCTCGATCATTGCCTGAGCGCCGCAGGGGGTGGCGGGCCTAGCTTTCGTTCAAGAAGATCGCCTTGGCGCTCTCGGTTTCCAGCCACTTCATGACGTTTTTCGAGAACTCCTTGGCGGAGTAGTAGCCCATCTTCTTGAGGCGCTCGTTCATGGCCGCCGTTTCGACGATGATCGGGATGTTGCGCCCCGGCTTGACCGGGATCACCAGATGCGGGACCTGAACCCCCAGGATCTCGGTGAAGTCCTCTTCCGCGCCGATGCGGTCGTAGCTCTTGCTCGAGTCCCAGTCCTCGAGCTTGACGACCACCTGGATCTGCTTCTTGTCCCGGATGGCTCCCACCCCGAAGAGGTGGGTGATGTTGATGATCCCCAGGCCGCGGATCTCCATGTGGTGGCTGCTCACGCCGGTGCCGGTACCCATCAGGATGTTCCCGCTGACCCGCCGGATCTCGACCAGGTCGTCGGCCACCAGCCGGTGGTTGCGCTCGATGAGTGCCAGGGCCGCTTCGCTCTTGCCCACGCCGCTGTCTCCCGTGATCAGCACTCCGATGCCGAACACCTCCACGAGCACGCCGTGGACGCTCTGCTTGGGGGCGAAGATGTTGCTCAGCACCCGGATCACCCGGGTGGTGAACTCCGAGGAGGAGAGCTCCGTCTGCAGCACGGCGCACCCGGTCTTCTCGGCCAGCTCGACGAAAGGAGCCGTCGGTGACTGACCGTGGGTGAACACGCAGCAGGGGATCTCGCAGGAGAACAGCTTCTCGAGGGTGTCCTGGTTGCCCTCCCTGGCGAGCTTTTCGAGATAGGCCGTCTCCCCGCGACCGAAGATCTGGATACGCTGGAAGGCGAAGTTGTCGTAGAAGCCGCTGAGCTCCAGCCCTGGGCGGTTGATCTCCGGGACCTTGAGCTCCCGGGCCAGGCCGCGCCGGCCGGCGATGCACTTGAGATCGAGGGCGTCGTTCTCCCTGAGATCGAGCTGCAGCACCTCCAGTACGGTGATTTTCTTCATGCTTCCTCGGTCGTCGCCGCCTCCTCCTCTTCCTCGGGAAGCCCCGCTCCGCGCACGCTGTCCTGTCCCTTGTGATCCTGAATCTTCTTCTTCTCCTTGATGACCTTGAGCTCCATCTTGTCGAAGAGCTTGTCAATGCCCTCGAACATGTCGAAGCTGGTGACCCCCACGTGGGTCGAGTTTCCCCAGCGGAAGTTCAGGTTGGCCTCCAGCTTGAACTGGCTCTTCTCCTGGGTGAAGGAGAACAGCATGTCCACCAGGTGCTCCTTGGCGAAATCCAGGCGATGCATCTTCTTGTCGACGTATTCGCGGATGGTGTCGGTGATCTCCGTGTGAACGCCCTTGATCTCCGTGTTCATAGCACCTCCTGTCTGTGATGCGGCTTCATCATCTGTGATGCGAGCTCATAATGTCGAGCTCTTTCCTGTACTTGGCAATGGTCCGACGGGCGATTTTGACGCCCTTTTCGGCCAGGAGCTCGCCGATCTTCTGATCGGTCAGGGGAGCCTTCCGGCCTTCGGCCTCGACGATCTCCCGGACCATCTCCTTGACCCCCTCCTTGGAGAAACGGGTCCCCCCGGGGCTGGAGCCCGGCACCGAGCTCGAGAAGAAGTACTTGAGCTCGAAAATGCCCCACTCGGTCTGGACGTACTTGCCGTTGGTGACCCGGGACACCGTGGCCTCGTGGACCCCGATTTCCTCAGCGATGTTTTTCAAGGCCAGCGGAACCAGGTACTTGGGGCCCTTGCGAAAGAACTCCCGCTGGAACTCCACGATGGCCTTGCAGGTCTTGAGCAGGGTCTCGCTGCGCTGCCGGATGCTCCGGATGAACCAGCGTGCCTCCTGCACGCCGGAGCTGGCGAACTTCTTGACCGCCTTCTCGGTGCTCTTGGCCTTGCCCTCGCTCAGGTTCGCGTAGAAAGGGTTGACCGTCAGCACCGGGATGTCCTGGTCGTTGAGAAAGATGGCGAACTCGCCGTCCTGCAGCTTGACCATGAGGTCCGGGATTACGTAGCGAGGCTGCTCGTTGGAGAAGCTGCGCCCGGGCATGGGATCGAGCTCCCGAAGGAACTCCTTGATCGCCACGACCTGCTCCACCGGGACCTTGAGCCCCCGGGCGATCTCCTTGTACTTCTCCCGCTCCAGTGCCCCCAGGTATCGTTCGACCACCTCGGCGGCCCCGGGGTAGGGGTCGGGGTGAAGCTTGATCTGAACCAGCAGCGACTCGTGATAGCCGGAGGTGCACGTGCCCACCGGCTCGAAGCTCTGGATCATCTCCTTGATCCGGTTCATGAGCTCCAGCTGCTCGGGCTTGACCAGGCTCTCCGGGGGATCGCGGTGGAAACCGTTCCCGTCGAGGTTCCGAATCAGCAGCTCGCCAATGTCGAACTCCTCCTCGCTGATCGGCTGGAGGCGCAGCTGCCAGAGCAGGTGTTCGGGAAGGTTCTCCGAGCGGGTCAACACCCCTTCGATGAACTTGCGCCGGGCGTCCTCCCGGGTGTCTCCAATCTTGCTGCGCAGATACCCGGAGTCGGAGGCGTCGTCGAAGTAGTCCTGCTCTTCGTGCGAGCGCCGCTCCGCATCGTCCAGGGACATCTCGGAACGATCCTCCAGCACCTCCAGGGCCGGATTGCGCTCCAGCTCCTCCTCGATGGTGGTCCGCAGCTCCTGGAGGGGCAGGGCCATGATCTTGATCGCCTGGTACAACTGGGGAGTCATGCGCAGCTGCTGCTGCTGTCGGAGCATTGGTCGTTGGGACTGGATCATGGGCTTCTATAAGGCTCTTCCTCGGTGTTCCTCGATCTTCCTCTCTACTACCAAATTTGACTGATAAGGGGAGCAGTTGTCAACGGCAAACGAAGCGTCCCGCCCTCGGGAAGGCTACCCGGCTCGGGGGGCGCTACATCCGGAATTCTTCGCCGAGGTAGATCCTCCGGGCCACTTCGCTGGCAAGAAGCTCGTCCTTGTGGCCGGCGACCACGATCTCCCCGAGGTTGATGATGTACGAACGATGCGTGATCTCGAGGGTATCCCGGACGTTGTGGTCGGTGATCAGGACGCCGATGCCTCGCCGGGACAGGTCCATGGTGATGCGCTTGATCTCGTAGACGGCAATCGGGTCGATCCCGGCAAACGGCTCGTCGAGAAGCAGAAACTTGGGCTCGATGGCCAGGGACCGGGCGATCTCGGTGCGCCGCCGCTCGCCGCCGGAGAGGGTGTAGGCCTTCTGCTTCCGGAGGTGCCGAATGCCCAGGTCTTCCAGCAGCTCGTCGCGCTTCGCGAGCTTCTGCCTGTGGCTCAGATCCCGCCGGGTTTCCAGAATCGCCCAAAGATTCTGCTCCACCGTCAGCTTCCGGAACACCGAAGGCTCCTGGGGCAGGTAGGAGATCCCCAACCGGGCACGCCTGTACATGGGCAGCCCCGAGATGCTGTCGCCGTCCAGGTAGATCCTTCCGGCGTTCGGGCGTATGAAGCCCACGATCATGTAGAACACGGTGGTCTTGCCCGCGCCGTTGGGACCGAGAAGCCCCACGACCTCGCCCACGTGCATGGAAAAGCTCACGTCCCTGACGGCGGCCTTGCGGCCGAAGGTCTTGACCAGGCCCTCCACCGAGAGGGTCCCGGGGCGTACGCTCTCGCTCATGTCATTCCCGCCCGTCCGCCGGCTCCGGAGATGCCTCAGGCTCTTCCCCCTGGTCTTCGGTCGTGACCTTTCCCCGGATGTCCCCTTCCAGGCGGATCGTGTCCTTGTCCAGATCGATCGTGATCTTGAGAGCCCGGTACTCATCGCCCTTCCAGTTGACCAGCGGCATGCCCGAGAGCTCGAGGCGCTCCTCCTCCCGGAGGTAGCGGGCATACTCGGAGCGGCACACCAGGTCCGTCTTCAGGACCCGTACTCCGATCTGGACGATGGTCTCCTCCCGGTCTTCCCAGTTCTGGAGGAACCCGCCCTTGACCACGATCTCGTTCTTCTTGTCGAGCATGATCACGTTGCCGCTCACCCGGATGATCTTCTCCTCCCGGTTGTAGAACAGCTCCTGGCAGGAGAGCTCGATGCCCTTTTCGTCGTTCAGCACCGACACGTCTCCCTGGCAGCGGATGAAGCGGAAGTTGCTGCCGTACAGCTCGATCCGCTGGGCGCGAATGCGGTTTTCCCCGGTGATCACCTCGGCGTTTCCGGTCAGAAGCGTGCGCTCCCTCCCTTCAGCGATCACGGTCTCCATGCTGTCCCCGCTGAAGGAAAACGTTCCGGCTTCGGCCCGGCCGCCCCACAGGAGCAGTGAGAGCAGCGCGATCGCCCCGAGCCTACTCATCCTCTTCCCAGACGTAGCGCCCGTCCACCGCACCGTCGAACTCCAGGCGGCGTCGGCGAAAGTCGGCGCGAAAGCCCCGGCCCTCTACGAACGAGCCGTCCTCCTTCTCCAGGCGTACCGGGGCCCCCGGCTCCACCTCCAGGCGCTTGCCCTCCCGGGTCCAGACCAGGGAGCCTGCACTGATGAGCGAAGCTTCCTCCTCGGGCGAGTAGATCCGGATCGACCCGCTGGCCAAGGCATCCTCCGTGTCGGTGTAGTACACGGCCCGGTCCGCAAAGGCTTCGGAGACCAGATTCCCTGCGGAGTTGTACTCCCGGAAGCTCACGGCCTCGAGGACAATCTCCTTGCGCTTCTCGTACGTCTCTGCGCGCCGGGCCTCGAGGACCACCCAGACCTGCTCGCCGGAGACAATGGTGTGGCGAAAATCCAGGAGTACCGTCTCCGGGACCTCCGCGGCGATCTCCTCCTCGAGGCGCGCGGGGTTGTAGTCGAGGCTGCACGAGCCGAAGACGGCTATCGATCCGAGGACCGCTGCCGAGACGAGGACCGCTGCCGAGCCCAGGACGGCCGCGACTGCGGCCCGCAGGGCCCCCATCGCGCGGCAGAAGGCTGAAGCCGCCGGCGGCGACGCTCCGGGGGTGGGCGCCTGCCACTTCGGCCTATCGGTTTCCATACTCCATGCAGGCGGCGACGAAGCTGGCGAACAGCGGGTGTGGACGCACCGGCTTGGATTTGAACTCCGGGTGAAACTGCACCCCGAGCCCCCAGGGATGGTTCGGCCACTCCGACGACTCGACCAGGGCCCCGTCGGGAGTGAAGGCCCCGAACACCAGGCCCGCCGCCGCGAGCTCTTCGCGAAAGAGGTTCGACACCTCGTAGCGGTGCCGGTGGCGCTCGCTGATCGTCTCTGTGCCGTAGATCTCGTGAAGCCTGGTGCCGGGAACGATCTTCGACGGACTGGCCCCCAGGCGCATCGTGCCACCATAGGAGCTCACGTCGATCTGCTCCTCGAGCAGGCTGATGACCGGATGCTCGGTCTGGGGGACGAACTCCGTGCTGTTGGCGTCGCTCCAGCCCAGGGCCCCCCGGGCATATTCGATCACCATGACCTGCATCCCCAGACAGATCCCGAAACAGGGCATTCCCTTCTGCCGGGCAAAGGCCGCCGCCTGGATCATGCCCTCGATTCCTCGCTGCCCGAAGCCCCCGGGGATCAGGATTCCGTCGAGGCCCTCGAGGTTGTCCAGCAGCACCCCTTCCTCGGCGAGGTTGTCCGAGTCGATCTTCACCAGGTTGATCTTGCAGCGGTTCGCGATCCCCCCGTGAAAGAGGGCCTCGTAGATCGACTTGTAGGAATCCAGGAGCTCCGTGTACTTGCCGACCAGGCCTATCCTGACCGAGCTCGAGGCCTGGTTGTACGCATCCACCACCTGCCGCCAGTCGCTCAAGTCGCAGGGCGTCGCCGCCAGGCCGAGCTTGCGGAGAATGATGGCATCGAGCTTCTGCTCGGCGAAATGCAGCGGTATCTCGTAGACCGTGGAAGCCACATCGTAGGCCGAGATCACCGCCTCGTCCTCCACGTTGGTGAACAGCGCGATCTTCCGGCTCAGGACCTCCGGGATCGGCACGGGAGAGCGGCACAGCAGGATATCCGGCTGAATCCCGCTCTCCTGGAGGGACTTGACCGAATGCTGGGTGGGCTTGGTCTTGAGCTCCCCGTCGGAGACCGTCGGTACCAGGGTCAGGTGGACAAAGAGCACCCGCTCCTTGCCCAGGTCGTGGATGAACTGGCGCGCCGCTTCGAGGAACGGGATCGACTCGATGTCTCCGACGGTCCCTCCGATCTCCACGATGGTCACATCCACACCGGTCTGCTCGCCGACCTTGAATATCCTGGACTTGATCTCGTCGGTGATGTGCGGGATCACCTGGACGGTTCTTCCGAGAAAGTGACCTTCCCGCTCCTTGCGTATCACCTCCTGGTACACCTGGCCGGTTGTCACGGAGTTCATACGTCCGAGGGGCGAAGAGGTGAAGCGCTCGTAGTTCCCCAGATCGAGGTCCGTCTCGGCCCCGTCGTCGGTCACGAAGACCTCGCCGTGCTGGTACGGGCTCATGGTCCCCGGGTCGACGTTGATGTAGGGATCGATCTTGAGCATCCGGACGGAGAGACCGTGGTGCTCCAGAAGACTACCGATCGACGAGGCAGCCACACCTTTGCCCAGGCTGGAGCACACTCCGCCGGTGACAAAGATATACTTGCTCATATACCTTCAGCATTATTCACAGCCAAAGGGGCAGTGTCAATTCGAACGGGGATACCTGTCGAGAGGGAGGAGCTCAGGCAGGTCCGGCCTTGGATGGCGCGGCCTGTCCCGTCGGCCTGCGCTGCGGCCCCGGCGCCGAACCGCTGGTCGGGATGCTCCTGCCGGGAGCGTGCAGAAAGAACAGGCCCTGGGAGGGATCGCTCAGGGAGGCCATCAGGGCCGGGGCGTTGGAGGTATCGAGCAGCGCTTCGCTGGCAAACACGGGAGCCTGCAGGCGGACGGCCAGCGCGAGGCCGTCGCTCGGCCGAACGTCCATCGCGTAGCGCCGCCAGCCCCGGTGGTAGCGGATCCGGGCGACGTAGCCGTGAGCCTCGTCGTGCCGGTAGATCTCCAGCCGATCCATCCGCAGGCCGTGCCGGAGGAATGTGCTGGCCAGCAGATCGTGGGTGAGGGGACCCGGTGTTTGAATCTCTTCAAGCCGCACGATGATCGAGTTGGCCTCGGAGGGCCCGATCCAGAGGGGCAGCATCCGCTCGCTCTGTTCGTCGCAAAGAACGGCGATGGGCATCTTTTCTGAATCGAGAAAGAAACCTTTGATCTGCAGGGGGACCATACTCGCACCTCTCAATTCGTAGTATAGCCCGCTTTTTCGAAATCACTATGGAGGGGTGCGAATTCGCCGGGAAACGCTCCGGCTTGCGGAACTGCGCCCTCAGCCCGCAGCGCCGGCCGCCGGTTCTACCACTCTCAGTATCTCGGGGTAATCGCGCCGACCCCTGCGCAGCAGGAGGTTGATGCCGAACCCAAGTGCCACGCCCCCCAGGCCAACGGCTACCGAAGGCCCCTCCCCGCCGCGGGGAATGAGCGCCGCAGCCCCGTAGTAGAAGGGAAAGAACAGCAGCACCGGCAGAACCAGAAGCAGGAATGCCGCCCGCACGGCCTTACCGGGACTCACGGAGAACTCGATGCGATCTCCGGCTTCCAGCGGCAGGTGCCGGGGGTTCGCGACCGTGAGCTGCCGGGGTTTGGAGGTGGACAGACAGCTCCCGCACTTCTCGCAGGACTGGCATCCGTCACCGAAGGCGACCTGCACGAGCTCGCCGTCAATCGTTTTCACGATCCCGATTTCCGTCACTATCGGCCTCCCCACAGGGCATACGGAGGGTTTCGATCCCAACCGCCTTGCCGTCGCCGTCGGTGTCGACGAGCACTCCCTGGAGCTCCAGGTTCTTCCAGCAGATGCGCGACGGCTCGTGAATCTGGGTCAGGAACTTGCGGATCTCGATCTCCGGGTCCAGGCCGCCCACGGAAAGCCGGCTACCGGTGCGCCCCGTGCCGGCGATGACCGCGGTGCCGCCCTTCAGGAGCCGGGCGTCGGAAGTGAGAACCTTGCTGTGACTCCCCAGCACCGCCGATACCTGCCCGTCCAGGTGGTGGAACATGGTGTACTTCTCGGCGGTCGTGGTTGCGTGAAAATCCACGACGATCCTGCTGGTCTCCTGCCCGATCATCTCGATCAGCTCCCGGGCCAGCAGAAAGGGGTTGCTCAGGTGAACCCGGTTGAAGCCGGACTGGCCGAGCAGGTTGATGACCCCGATCTTCCCCGCAGCGCAGGAGTAGACCCCCCATCCGTTCCCCGGGTTTCCGGGGGGGTAGTTCGCCGCCCGCAGGACATACGGCGCGTTGACGATGTGAGGAACCATGTCCTTCTTGTAGTAGATGCATTCTCCGCTGGTCAGCAGGTCCACCCCCAGCTTGTGCAGGTACACCGAGTGATTCTTGCCGATCCCGAAGCCGCCCGTGGCGCCGTCGCCGCAGGCGATCACGAAATCGATCCGGCGCTCGCGCCGCAGCTCCGCGAGGTGGGTCTTGACGCAGAACACCCCCGAAGAGCCCACGATTTCCCCTATGTACAGAATCCTCACGAGAGCCTCAGGGAGCGGCCTCCCGGGGCAGCCGGCAGCGTGCGTCTCATCCCGGAAACACCTTAGCAGAGAAGCGCGGGGTGGGGGAAGAGCCACCGACTTGACAGATCCTCCGCCGATTTGCTATTTTTAGCGGGAGCCCGGATGGTGAAATTGGTAGACACGCTAGGTTCAGGGTCTAGTGGCTGCAAGGCCGTGGAGGTTCAAGTCCTCTTCCGGGCAGGCACGATCCCGAGAGCGGTTTGAGAAGACCGCGCCCGGGATCTTTTTTTTGCTCTTCGAACAGACTCCGAAGAAATCCCGGAGGGGGCGGGCAGAGGAAATTTTCTGGATCCCGACGGGACCTTCGATTCGTTTTTAGGGTATCTTCTGCCTGTATGCGCATTAGAGCAGCTTCTCTACTGAGCGGGATTCTTCTGGTGAGCGGCCTGTGGTTCTCGGGCTGCAGGTCAACCCCCGCCCTGCCCGAAGAGGCGGTGGAGACC
>Ga0068714_10006412_pt1 | contig 11986 bp, 11 predicted proteins | sample MTBNYHSulfiMetaG_FD_62988 | JGI IMG/M metagenome (GOLD analysis project Ga0068714, IMG submission 62988) | Enrichment culture microbial communities from rom New York Harbor, USA that are MTBE-degrading - MTBE-NYH (New York Harbor Sulfidogenic)... | ecosystem: Environmental > Aquatic > Marine >... | reverse complement strand
CTATCGAGTGCGTTGGCCATGAACAAGAAGCTGTCCAAGGTCTTGTTCCGTTCGGCGGGTCTCGATGTTCCACCCGGCGAGGTGATCCACCGACAGGAGCGATCCCGGGTCTCCGAGTCGGCGGATCGCATCGGCTTTCCCCTGATGGTCAAACCCTCCTGCGAGGGATCGAGTATCGGAATGAGCCTGGTCCGGGAAGCCGAAGCCCTGGAGCCCGCCGTGGAAAGGGCGTTTCAATACGATTCGGAGATCCTTCTTGAACAATACATCCGCGGCGTGGAAGTTACATGCGGAATTCTGGGGAACGCAGCCCCGCGCGCCCTCCCCTTGGTGGAAATCGTCCCTTCCGCGGGACATGAGTTCTTCGATCTGGATGCCAAATATGCGCCGGGAGCCACGGAGGAAATCTGCCCCGCCCGCCTGAACGCGTCCCTCACCGAGGTGTGCAAGCAAGCGGCGCTTACCGCGCATCGGCTCTTGGGATGTCGGGGCTACAGTCGGGTGGACATGATCGTTTCCGCGGATCGGGCGTACGTCCTCGAGGTGAATACCATTCCGGGTATGACCCGGACCAGTCTTTACCCCCAGGCGGCCCGAGCGGCGGGCATAGAGTTTCCCATGCTGCTGGAAACCCTGGTTGATCTGGCCTTGGGCAAGGAATACCCGACGGATGGTTCTCTTTCGTCGGAATCGGTCGTTCCTTTATTTCCCGGCGCATAAATCCCGGCACGAAGCGGAGGGGAAAGCCGTATCCTGATGACCTTGCACCAGAGGGAAAAGGAGAACGGTGATTCCATCGAGAAGGTCCATGTCATGAAGGAACGGAGATTCAAGTATCAAAGGGAAGATTTCGGCGAATTGCCTGTGACGCTCCATCACCTCACCATCCACGTGAGTTTCTTTCAAGACCGCGTGGACGTGTCAAACTGCCTTGACATGACGGCCCGGGTCCCTCTGGAACACGTCCGTCTGGATGCGCGGGAACTGGAGATTCTCCGGGTGGAATCGGTGAAGGTTGCCGGGGATGTCCAGGGAACTCCCCTGTCGTATGAGTTCCTGCCCGATGAGGCCAAGTTGATCGTGGCCTGTCCCGGCGTGGTGCAACCGGGCGGGCGTTTCCTCGTGCGCACGTTGTCTCGTTGTTTTCCGTCCGATACGATTCTCGAGGGGATTTACAGGGACAAGACGCCCCCCGGAGCCCCGCAGCAGTATATGTCTCAGTGCCAGCAGTGGGGATTTCAGAGGATCATGCCCATTTTCGACGACTGCCGGGCCAAATGCACCATGACCACCACGCTGGAGGGGGATGCCGCCTACACGCACCTGATCAGCAACGGCAACGTATGCCGTCGGACCAATCCCACGGGAAAGCCGGCTTACAGGGCGGGTGAAACGGACCGAAAGGTAATCACCTTCGAGAATCCGGTTCCCATGGCCCCGTACTTGTTCCTGGCCATCGCCGGCACCTGGGAAGAGCTTTCGGACGAGGTGGCGTATCCTTCGGGTCGCAGAGTCCGGCTCGAATACCTGGTTCCCCGCGGGCGGATTCCCGATGCGCGGATTCCCATGCAGATCCTCAAAGATGCCGTACTGTGGGTTCACCGCGCCCAGAGTTATGAATATCCGGGGGAGACCTATCGAACCATTTGCATGGACAGGTCCAATTTCGGGGGCATGGAGAATGTCGGAAACACCACCATCGTTACGGATGCGGCCCTGGTGGATCCTCATACGTTGGATGCGTCGTTGTTGTACGCCCACGCCGTCATCGTGCATGAATTCGAGCACAATCAATGCGGCAGTGAAACCACTATGGAGACGCCCTTCGACGTGTGGCTGAACGAAGCGTATACCGTGGATGTGGAGCGCAGGTATCTTTCGGAGCGGTTTGACGCCGCTTTCACTCGTCTCCGTCAGGTGGATGCTGTCCGGGACCCGCTGGTGGGCCCCCTGGCCATTGAGGACGGGGGCGTTTCGGGGCGCATCGTGCGGGAAGGGTTCAACGATCCCAACGAACTCATTGACGGAGTGACCTACGTCAAGGCGGCCGAAGTGGTGCGATCCCTGCGCCTCATTCTGGGCCATGAACGGTTCCGGGCGGGAGAACAACTCTACTTCAGCAGGTATCGGAATGCCAATGCGGACACGGACTCCTTCTTCCGTTGTTTCGAGGAAGTCTCCGGAATGTCGCTGGAGAGATTCAAACAACGGTGGTTGTATGTGATCGGGTATCCCCGGGTGCAGGCGGAAACCCATTACGACGAGGCGGCGCGAACCTTTCGTGTAGTCTTCCGCCAGGATACCCCGGAGGGGGTAGGTTTCTTTCATATTCCCATCCAATGCGCCCTGGTGGACGACCAGGGAAGAGATCTTCCCGGTACGGGGCGTGTATTCGAACTCGACAGGGGCCAAGCCGAACTGGTGTTTTCGAACCTGGAGGTTTCTCCGGCCTTCGCTTCGCTCAATCGGGATTATTCCTTCTACGGCACCTTCCATCATGTGAACGCATCCGAGAAAGAACTCCGCCGGCAGGCCCTGAAGGATCCCAACACATTCAATCGGGTGGAAGCCTTCCGCACACTCACGGACGGACAGCGCGTACGTCTGCTTCACGATCCGCAGGCCGAGGTGGATCCGGAATGGATCGACGTGTACGGAGAACTCCTGCGGGAGGAACCGGTGGGGTCGTCCCTCAGGGCGTATCTTCTCAGGATCGAGGAACAGCCCCTGGATCGGCGGTACGCCGTGTGGTACCCGGAACTCGTGGCGGCCCGGGATCGTCTGCTTTCGGCTGTGAACCGGGCATACCGGCCTGAACTCGTGAGCCGGTTCCGGTCTCTGGATACCTACGCTCGGGCCTCCTCGCTTTCGGGGGGGATCGAAGATCGTTTTCTCAAATCGGTCCTGCTGGAACTCATAGCCATCGACGATACGTCCGAAAGCCACCGTTTGATCCTGGAGCATTTTCATGCGGCCGGCACGGCGAACGATCGGGTTTCCGCCCTCACCATGCTCAACCGCAGTTCATCGCCGGAACGACTCGACGTGCTCCACCGGGTGTACCGGGAATGGCACACGCATTTGAGCGGATACGCCAACTATCTCCGAGTGGTGGCCGGGGGGACGTGTCCGGATGTGTTCGACCAAATCGAGCGGGAGAGGAATCGTTCCACGTTCGACATCACTCAGCCGACCTGGGTCCGTGCCCTGTTCCTTTCCATGGCGGCGAACACGCGCATGATTTGGACCGAGCGGGGGGTCTCCTGGTTGGGGGACCGGGTCATCGAGTTGGCTTCGCTCAACACCACCACCGCGGCCCGTATGTTGAACGCGTTTCAACAGGTGCGACGGTTGAGATCCCCTCTCAGGGAATGGGTCGTCCCGGTGCTGGAACACATTGTGCGGGAGGTTTCGGATTCCGGGAATCCCGTTATTCACCGGCAGGCGCGATCCTATCTGGAGTTCCTGTAAAGGACGGCGCCCGCCAGGGGCATCCCGCGGTCCGGGGCGGGATGCTTTCGGAAATCCGCCGGGTCGAAGCGTTTGATCTCGGGCTTGACGAGAAGGCCGTCCAACTCACCGTTCCAGGATGGTTTCATGGATCTTGTGTCCGAAGTGTCGGCCGGCTTGCTCCACACGGCCCAGTACCTTGTCACCGGCTTTCAACCCCACCACGGACAGGGGTTCTCCCCCTTCTCCCACCAGACGTACGGTTTCTGCGTTCTGAAGAATGACCCCGGCAGGGCCTGCCGGTCCGGAAGCCTCCACCAGAAGCAGGGGTCTTCGCTCGATTTTCACCCGGCCCACGAGCAGGGGCGACGCATCGCCCGAGGCGTTGATTCCGAGCACTTCGTCTCCGGTAGCCAGTTCCGAGAGATACCGGGTCCTGCCGCCGGGGACGAGGATGTAGGCGTGTACGGGGCCGGCGTTGATTCGAAACGGCCGGGGGGCTACATAGGGGTTCTCGATGCTTTCCGAGTGAATCAGAAACATGGCCTGACTGCTGTTTCCCACGAGGCATCCTTCGCCCCGATGTAGGAGGGTACAGGTATCCACGCAGACGCGATCCCCCATCCCGAGGGGACGGACGCGGTCCACCGTGAACACATCCAGTTCTATATGGAGTTTGGATCCCTTGATTTCTCGAATCATGCTCCGGAGCCGCATGGGGTCCCGCTGGTGGACGATGAGACCGTCCACCCCTTTCTCCAGGATCCCCGAAAAGGTTTTGGCCTCTTCCATGTCCGATACTTCCACGAAAAGATTCCGAGCCCTGGCTACCAGATTCTCCAAAGGAATGATGGTCCAATCCGTGGTCCGCACCACCACGATCTTGTCTTCCGTGCTCAACTGCACGATGCGGTCCTCGTCCTCCGCGGAATACACCTCGACCATCAACACGTCCCGGTCCCATTGGAGATCTCCACGCTCTCCCACGATGGGGATGCGCCCCAGCTCCCTCACCGAATCCACGTTCTCGGCAGGGACGATGACCGCGTCCGCGCCCTCTTCGAGGGCTGCGGTCACAAGCTCCTGATTCCAGGGATCCGCATGCACCCAGACTTGTATCGCCATATGTTGGTTCCTTTCAGAAAAACGCCTCGTTAGACTTTCGCCACAGCCGTGAAACCGCTACGGGAAACGCCTCCTTTACAGTTCGATGCGGAAAATCTTCCCCGCGCCGGACGAAAGCCGGAAATCCCTCAAATCGACGTCATCTTTCGTTCAAGACGGCTTCGGCTTCGACCACCGAAGCATTCTCATGTACGATCATGGAGAGCGCCCGCACGATGCGTGTCGGATTCGGATGCTGGAACACGTTTCGCCCGATGGAGGTTCCCGCGGCGCCGGCTTCCATGGCCCCTTTGACCATTTCGAGCACGGACCGATCCGATTCCATTTTGGGACCTCCCGCGATGATCACCGGAATGTGGCATCCCTCCACCACCTGGGAAAAGGATTCGGGGCTTCCCGTATAGGAAACCTTGACCACATCCGCACCCAGTTCGGCTCCGAGGCGAGCCGCGTGGCGGATCACCTCCACGTCGTACTCGTTCTTGACCTTTGCGCCGCGCGGGTAGATCATGGCCAAAAGAGGCATTCCCCATTCCGAAGCCACCTGGGCCACGTAGCCCAGGTCGGAAAGCATTTGCTTTTCCTGCCCGTCCCCGATGTTCACGTGAACGGATACGCCGTCCGCTCCCAGCTTGATGGCTTCTTCCACAGTACATACCAGCGTCTTGGCGTTGGGTTCAAGTGAAAGAGCCGTGCTTGCAGACAGATGGACAATCAATCCCATGTCGCGTCCCTGTTTGCGGTGCCCCTGCGCCACCACGCCCTTGTGAACCACCACGGCGTCCGCTCCTCCTTCCGCCACACGGCTCATGGCTTCCTTCATCTTGGTGATCCCCGGGATAGGGCCTACGCTTACACCGTGATCCATGGGCACGATTACGCTTCTTCCCGTATCTCGGTTGATGATACGCTCCAGCCGGATTTCTTTCCCAATCATGACGTCACCTTTCCTTAATAAAATCGTTAGTGTTGTGTCTTCGCTCCACAAAAAGAAGGCCGTGGAGTGATCATCCTCTCCACGGCCTTGAACTGGTACAAATTTCTTTAAATATGGTTCAGCGCATGGGTGAGGCTGCTCCCTTGTATGCATCATAAGCATAATAATAAAAGTCGTCTGCAATGAAGCTAAGCATAAACATGCGCTGCCTGGTTTGCTCTTCCCCGTGGTCTCGAACTAAAACCGATGCACGGACACTGGAGTTATCAAACAGAAACGCCGTGGACCGGTTCAGTCCACGGCGTACCTATAAGAGCCATATTCGATCAGACCGTGGACCGCTCTATTCTCCGGACGTAATAATAAAAGGCATATTTCCGAAATTCACTGAACATTGCGGTTGATCCACTGTATTGGGTGAAATGCATACTATCTCGGTAATTCCTTTAGCAGAGTGCGTAAAATCCTGTCAAGATAAAAATATCCCACAGACCGCCGGCAACAGCGGTTGCAGTGGGCGGCGCAGGTGGACCCCGGCCCCGGATGGGGGGTTATCGCGCCAGGTCCCGGTGCACTCTCCGGATTCCGTCCATCACAAGGCCGTCGAACCCCACCATGCGTTCCCGCATCCACATGACGGCTCCCCGACCGTCGCTTCGGACATGGATCCAACCGGCCCGATGCCCGTCCGGATTCACAAAGGCGGCCGGGATGCCTTCCCGCAGGTCATAGATGTTTACCTGGTGGGGGGCGGAAACAAATGTGGAGACGATGTTTTCCGCTTCGTCATAGACGAGCAGGGTAAGGCCGAATGTTTCGTCCCGCCTGTCGGTCCAGAGAATGAGGGAGGCCTCGGAACCCTCCGTGCTCGGGATGAAGTAACGGGCGAAGAAATCCAGGCCGTTGAAGCCGGTCTGGGGCACAGTCCCCAGAACCACGGCGTCTTGCAGGTCCCGCAACGCATCGGCGGTGAACACTTCGTAGCCGTCTTCATCCGTCAGTCGGTTTCCCTTATCCGTTTCACTGAACAGTTCCGACACCACGCCCCGTTGCACGTGCAATGCGTTGAAGGTTGCCAGGGATCCGGTGGGGACGTCTATCCAATACACATACCCGAGGAGTACATTGCCGTAAATCTGTTCCAGGAGGGTCGGGGGATCGTCCTCCGAGGCGATGACCATTACATCCAGGGTGATTTCACCGCGATAGTATTCCCGGCCCCCTTCTTCCATAAGGATCTTTTGGCGCGAGACCCCCGGCATATTGCCGATGAGCGTCCTCATGCTGAATCCTTCCACGTCCCCGGGGGTGAACTTCATGTAGAAGTTGTACGCGTATTCCGTGTTCCTGTCGTAGACGATGACGTGAACGTTGATATCCTGAGAAAACGTATTCACCGCGGTGACTAGAAAATCCTCGGCGCCGTTCACCTCCAGGTTGAAAAACGGGACAACAACTCTTCGGGCCGGGACGTCGTCCGGATAACCGAGAATTCCGCCGAAAGCGGCGGGTCCCCCGACGACCAGCAGGATTCCCAGGAGGGGGAGAAACACGCGGAACTTCATACCGTGCTCCTTATGCTAAAGAGTGCGTGTCGGTGGAAAGATACGACAGCAAACGCAACGGATCCTCCCGTAGGTTCCCGGACGCCTCGGGTCCGAGAACCCAATGAATGGTGCGAGGCCGTTTCGCGTCGTCCGTCCATGCCCCACGGGAAGCGGAGCCCCGTGCTATTTCTTGTACGAGTACCAGCCTTCTCCGGTCTTTCGGCCGAGTTTTCCGGACCGGATCATGTTTTTCATGAGGGTCGGCGCCACCCACTTCCCTTCCTTGTTGAGTTCCTTATAAAAATATTCCGTCACGGAATGGCAGATGTCAATGCCGGTGAGGTCCATCAGTTCGAAAGGTCCCATGGGATAGTTCAATCCCGCCTTGACCGCTTTATCCACATCCTCGACGGTGGCGACGCCTTCCTCCACGATACGCATGGCCTCGATCATGTGCGGCATCATGATGCGATTCACAATGAATCCGGGAGTGTCCTTTTTCACTTCAACGGTTACTTTCCCCATATCCTGGGCCAGTTTGGCGGTCACCCGAACCGCTTCGTCGCTGGTGGCCATTCCCCGGATCACCTCCACCAACTTCATGATGGGAGCCGGGTTGAAGAAGTGCATGCCGACCACTTTATCCGGGCGTTTCGTGGCCGCGCCTATTTCCGTAAGCGACATCGATGAGGTATTGGATGCGAGGATGACCTCGGGACGGCAAATGGCGTCCAGTTCCCTGAACACGCTTTTCTTCACGTCCATATCCTCGAGGACCGCCTCGACGACAAAGTCCACATCCGCCAGATCGGACATACGGGTGGTGCCGGTGATGCGGTCCAACACGGCCGCTTTTGCTTCCCCGGTGATTTTCCCCTTTTCCACGCTCTTGGACAGGAAGCCGTCGATCATTTTCAGGCCGCCTTGTACGAAACGTTCTTCCACATCCCGCAACACCACGCGGCAACCCGTCTGAGCGGCGACCAGGGCGATTCCATGACCCATGGCGCCGGCGCCCAACACGCCGAGTTTCTTGATTTCCATGATGCTTCTCCTGCTTGGTAAGGTGACCGGCAGGCCGTCGAAAAAACGCGATCCGCTGTGTTGCGCTTCATCCTTCGTCATTGCGGCGTACGGGTTGTACGCCTCATTCCTTAGGATTCGCGCGCCTTGCATCTCATCGTTTTTCACCAGCCTGCCCGAAATACCGTTTATCAACGGGCTGCTAAACGGAAGAGGGCGAAGATTCCCGTTCGAAGTAACGGCGAAGGATACGGTCGTGGTCGAAAGCCAGGTTCGGGGGGATTGCTTCCCGCGGAAATACTCCCACCTCTCCCGCGTCATCGCCGGCCTTGGGGGTTCCGGAAGCCGCAGCGGCGAAGGCCACGGAAAGCACATGACGTCGAGGGTCCCTTGCCGGATCCGAATACACGCCAATGAGACCCCTCAGGCGAACGATGAGTCCCGTTTCCTCCCGGGCTTCCCGCATGGCGGCCTGCTCCACGGTTTCTCCGTATTCCACGAATCCCCCGGGCAGGGCCCATCCCAGGGGCGGAAGCTTCCGGCGCACCAGCACGATGCCGCGTTCTTCCAGAGCGATGACCACGTCCACGGCGGGAACGGGGTTCCGGTACGTTCGGAGCACGTGCCCGCAGGCGGGACACCGGACTTCCGCCGCCGGTAAGGAAACGGATTCAGGAGAGGCCATGAGCCAGGTTCTCGAACCGGGTATACTTGTTCAGAAACGCCAGCTTGATCGTGCCCAACGGGCCGTTGCGCTGCTTGCCCAAAATGATTTCCGCCGTGCCTTTGTTGGGATTGTCTTCGCTCTTGTTGTACACTTCATCCCGGTAAATAAAGGCGATGACGTCGGCGTCCTGCTCGATGGCCCCGGATTCGCGCAGGTCCGAGAGCAGAGGCCGCCGGTCGCTGCGGCTCTCCACCTGGCGGTTGAGCTGGGACAGGGCGACGACCGGGATGTTGAGTTCTTTGGCCAGGGCCTTGAGTCCTTGGGAAATCTCGGAGATCTCCTGTTCCCGGCTTTCCGTACGATGGCGACCCCGCATGAGCTGAAGATAGTCCACCACCAGGAGTCCGATCCCCTTGTCCATCATGAGCCGCCGGGCCTTGGCCCTGACTTCGAGCACGGAGAGCGTCTGGGAATCGTCCACATATACCGGGGCCTCGCTCAATATGCTGGCCGCATCGATGAGGCGCGCAAAGTCCCCCTCCTGCAGGAATCCGGTCCGGGCGTTGCTGCTGTCCACTTTGGCCTGCGAACAAAGCATGCGCATGCCCAGTTGCTCCTTGGACATTTCCAGGGAGAAGATGACCACGGGTGTTCCGGCGATCAGCGCCGCGTTACGGCACACGTCCAACGCGAAAGCGGTCTTGCCCATGCTGGGCCGACCGGCGATGATGATCAGGTCGCTGGGCTGGAATCCCGAAGTCAGGCGATCCAGCTCCTTGAATCCCGACGGGATGCCGGTAATCACTTCTTTTCGTTGATAGGCCGCCTCCAGGGTCTTGAAGTTCTTCTTGATGATGGTCTGGAGGTCGAAGAACGCGGGTTTGATCCGCGTTTGGGACAATTCGAAGATGGAGCGTTCCACGTCGTCCAGCAGGCGTTCCACGTCTTCAGAGGCGTCGTATCCGCGGGCGGCGATTTCCGTGCCCTTGGCGATGATGGCCCGGAGCAGGGCCTTTTCATGGACGATGCGGGCATAACTCGCGATGTTGGCCGCCGTGATCACGGCCTCCGCCAAAGCGGACAGGTACGTGGCCCCGCCGGCCTGCTCCAATCGATTCTTCTTGCGGAGTTGATGGGTCAGCGTGATGAGATCGACACGCTCCCCGCTTTCGAAAAGGTCGAGCATGGCGTCGAAGATGAGCCCGTGGGCGTCCCGGTAAAAGTGGGCCGGTATCAGGATTTCGGCCACCAGGTGCAGGGCGCCGGGATCGATGAGGATTCCCCCCAGGACGTACTGCTCGGCTTCCAGATCCTGTGGAGGCACCTTCAGGGACGCGGTTTCGCGCGATCCATCCGAAACGGCGCGGCGGGCCATGGGTTACTCCCGGACCACTTCAACTTTCACGTGAGCCGCCACCTTGGGATACAGCCGTATGGCGACTTCATACTCGCCCAATTGTTTGATGGGTTCTTCCAATACGATTTTCTTTCGATCGATTTCTATGCCTTTGGCCGCCAGTGCTTGTGCGATGTCCATATTGGTCACCGAACCGTACAACTTATCCCCTTCTCCCGCTTTGGCCGAAACGGTGCAGACGATCCCCTCGATGCTTCTGGCGGCTTCTTCCGCGGCGGTGCGTTCCCGCAGCAGGGAGGTTTCGATGATCCGCCGTTCATGTTGGAGTCGATTCAGGTTGCTTTCCGTGGCCGGTTCCGCCAAACCTTTCGGAATCAGGTAATTCCTTCCATACCCGGTTTTGACTTCGACTATCTGTCCCCTGAGTCCCAGGGAATCGATGGTTTGTTTGAGAATGACCTTCACGGTGTTCCCTCCGTTTGCGATGAATCGATTTGGCAGGCCGTTGAAAAACGCGCCTGCCTGTGCGTGTCCGCACGCAGACAGGATCTGCTGCGTTCCGCTTCATCCCTCGTCATTGCGGCGTACTGGTTGTACGCCTCATTCCTCAGGATTTGCGCCCCTTGCATCTCGTCGTCCTGCATCGTCCTGCCCGCAATACTGTTTATCAACGGGCTGATTAGGAAGTACGTACCCGTCATCTCCGCGATGATCGCCGGCCTGGACGCACATCTGTTGTTCGTTGGATCGTTGCATTTACTCGGCATCGGCTGCCGCCTTCCTAGGCTTCCGGAAGTTCAACCAAATCTCCATGAGCCCCAAACCCGCGACCAACACCGTGGCCATTTGGTGAAGCCCTATGAATGCGTACAAGAAGCCCCGCAGCGCAACAGGGACCCGCTTGCGGTGGAAAACGAAGGCCACCACGGCCAATCCCTGGAAAAAATAGACCAGCAGCACCGGGAGAAGTACATTCAGCCCGGTTCTCTTTAAACCCGGTATCGGGACCAGGAGGGCAAAACCGGAAACGATGAGAATATACACCATGGGATCCGGTGCGCGCCACTCTCTCAGAGCCTGCCATGGTCCTGAAAACAGGTCCTTCAGAAAACCGATTTTTCGGGCCGCCAGCAGCGTAAACCAGGAACTCAGGGCGATTCCCATGGTTATCAGCGCGGGAAATACGTAGAACAGACGATGCGCGAAGGTTTCCAGGGACTCCTTGAATTCCGGGAGTTCTTCCTGCGAAATACCCCCCAAATGGTGGTAAGCATTGGTCGTAACTTCCAGGTTCGCCAGCACCTGGCTTCGGAACGCCTCCCACAGAGAAGATCCTTCCGGACCGGGCCAAAGAAGGCAGGGAATCAACAGCACGCAGAGGGAGGCCCCCGAAGAAACGGCGATACTGGCCCCGATGAAACAGCCGGCCAGGACACACTCCGCGAGAAAGAATCCCACGAGCATCAATGCGGCGATGTGCAGCAACACGACCGGCGACGCCGCGCCTCCGTGCAAAAGACCGTAGAGCGACAGGATACCGGCCGCAACAGCCAAACAAAGCCGCCGTCCCCCTGTTACCCGAAGGGTAAAGACCGGAAGCGGCGTCAGGAGTGTGGAAACAACACCGGCCAGGAGATGCAGCGAAGAACCCAGTACCAGGATGACGAGCGCCAAGACCGACAGCCCCAGTTCTCTGGAGGCGAGGATTCCCCCTAACTTCATGAATTCACCCGTGAATGCGCGCCGACGCCCCCGGAAACAGGCTTATCAGGCTGTTGGAAAACGCGATCCGCGGTGTTGCCCTTCATTTCTCCCGAGCGTGAGGTGGAGTCAGGAAAGCTTTGCCGCCGTATATCCTCATTCCTCAGGATTCGCGCGCC
>Ga0068714_10006410_pt1 | contig 11990 bp, 9 predicted proteins | sample MTBNYHSulfiMetaG_FD_62988 | JGI IMG/M metagenome (GOLD analysis project Ga0068714, IMG submission 62988) | Enrichment culture microbial communities from rom New York Harbor, USA that are MTBE-degrading - MTBE-NYH (New York Harbor Sulfidogenic)... | ecosystem: Environmental > Aquatic > Marine >... | reverse complement strand
ATCTACAGCCCCGTGCTCCACGACCTCGGCCACGCCGGCGGCGTGCACGCCGCCGCGCACGTCACGGGCGGCGGTTTCCCCGACAACGTGGGGCGCGCCGTGCCCAAGGGGCTCGCCGCCGAACTCGACCTCACCAGCTGGCGTCCGCCGCCGGTGTTCGCCTGGCTGCACGGCCTCGGGGTGGCGAAGGACGAGATGCTGCGCACCTTCAACTGCGGGCTCGGCATGGTCCTCGCCGTCGACCCGGGGCAGGTCGCCAAGAGCCTTGCCGTCATCGAGAAGGGCGGCCACGTCGCGCGCGTCGTGGGCGAGGTCGTCGCCCGCGGCGACGGGCCCGCCGTGCGCTACCGGGGAGACCTCACCCTGTGAAGCCGGTCGACCTGCTCGGCTGCGGGGCGCTCAACCTCGACCTCATCTACCGCCTGCCGGCCAGTTTCGCCCTCTGGGACGAGCTCGGCGCGCCGGGCAGCGAGGTCCTGCTCGAGCCCGACCTGCGGCGCACGCTCGATGAGGCGCTGGCCTACGTCACCCCGGAGCGCTCGGGAGGCGGGCAGGCAGCCAACACCGTGCACGCCCTGGCGAAGATGGGCTACCGGGCGGCGATGTGCGGCCGCGTCGGCGAGGACGACGAGGGCGCCTTCCTCCTCGGCGAGCTGCGCCCGGCCGAGACACGTCTCGTCGCCCGCGGCGGGGAGAGCGGTCGCGTGTACGTGCTGCTCGACGAGGAGGGCGAGCGGCGCAACTTCGTCTGGCCGGCGGCGAACGACGCGTTCGCGCCGGCCGACGTCCCGCGCCGCCCCCCCAAGACACGCTTCGCGCTGTTCACCTCGTTTCTCGGCGACGGGCCGCTCGAGGGGCAGCTCACCCTGCTCGAGCGACTCCCCGCCGCGGTCGAGATCGCCTTCGACCCGGGCGGGGTGTACGCGCGCAAAGGCGTCAAGCGCTTCCTGCCGATCCTGCAGCGCTGCGCCTATCTCATGGTCACCGAGCCCGAGCTCGAGACCCTCTGCGGCCTCCCCCTCGACGAGGCGCTCGACTTCGTGCTCAACGCCGGCGTCGGGCTCGTCGTCTGCAAGATGGGGAGTCGCGGCGCCCGGCTGATCGGTCGCCGCGTCGACATGCTCGTGCCGCCCGTGCCCACGACGGTGGTCGACGTCACGGGGGCCGGCGACGTCTTCGCCGCCGGCTTCGTCGCCGGCCTTCTCGAGGGTCTTGGGCTCGAGGCCGCCGGCCGTCTCGGGGCGTGGACGGCAGCGTGCGCCATCGGCGGCGCCGGCCGCACCACCTACCCCGACGCCGAGGCTTGGCGGACGCGGCTGCGCGAGGAGCGCGGCGGCGACGAAGGAGACGGACCGTGGTGAGGAGGCGACCATGACCCCCCGGCTCCCGGGCGGGCGACCATGACGCCCCGGATCTCGAGGAGGACACCGTGAGGATCGGCTGGCTCTCGACCGGCCGCGACCAGGCGGCGAGCACGCTGCTCGCCGAGGTCGTCGGCCGCGCGCGGCGCGACGAGATCGCCCTCGACATCGCCTGCGTCTTCTGCGACCGGCTGCGGGGCGAGAGCCCCGAGAGCGATCACCTCCTCGACCTCGCCGAGCAGTTCCACATCCCCGCCGTGATGGCCTCGAGCCGTGAGAGCTGGGCGGCGGCACAGGCCGAAGGCGTCGCCCGTGCCCGCTGGCGCGAGGCCTTCCACACCGAGGTCCTCCGCCTGCTCGAGCCCTTCGGCCTCGACGTCCTCGTGATGGCGGGGTACATGCTCATCGTCAGCTCGGCCATGTGCCGCCGCTACGCCCTCCTCAACCTGCACCCCGCCCTGCCGGGCGGCCCGACGGGCACCTGGCAGGACGTGATCTGGCAGCTTCTCGAGGAGGGAGCGAGAGAGACCGGGGCGATGATCCACCTGGCGACGGCCGAGCTCGACAGCGGGCCGGTCGTCGCGCTCTGCCGCTTCTCGCTCGAGGGGCCCGAGTGGGGACCGCTCTGGGCCCAGTTCCGCGAGAAGCGGCGCACGCTCTCGGTCGCCGGGATCGCCGCCGCCGAGGGCGAGAGCGAGCCGCTCTTCGCCGAGATCCGCCGCCGCGGCGAGGCGCGCGAGACCCCCCTCCTCTACCAGACCATCCGCCGCTTCGCCGACGGCAAGCTCAGCACCGCCGACGGCGGCGTCTTCTCGGAGTCGGCGCGCCTGCCCCTCGACCTCACGGACTCGGTCGAGCAGGAGCTCGCCGCGGAGGCGGTGTGACGTGAGTGCACGGCGCCTCTACGTGACCGACTGCGAAGGCCCGCTGACCGTCAACGACAACGCCCAAGAGGTCGCGGAGCGCTTCATCCCCGACGGGGCCGAGTTCTTCGCCCGGCTGTCGCGCTACGACGACTTCCTCGCGGACGTCGTGGGCAAGCCCGGGTACAACGCCGGCGACACGCTGCGCCTGCTGCCGCCCTTCCTCAAGGCGTTCGCCGTGACCGACGACGACGTGGAGCTCTTCAGCGCCGAGGGCGTCCTGCTCGTCCCCGGGGTCGAGAAGGCTCTGCGCCGCGTCCGCGCCCTGCTGCCCGTCTTCGTCATCTCGACCTCCTACACCCCGTACATCCGTGCTCTCGCCGAGCGGCTCGACCTGCCCCTCGAGCGCTGCCGCTGCACCGAGCTGAGCCTCGACGCCTGGAGGATGGACGAGGAGGAGGCCGCCTGGCTGCGCGGGCAGGTGCCACGGGTGCTGGCGCGCCCCGTGCTCGAACTGCCCGACGGGGCGCGCTCGGCGGCCGACCTCGCGAAGGGCGACCGGCAGACCGTTGCCGAGCTCGACGAGCTCTTCTGGGAAGGCATGCACGGACGCGTGAGCGGCGAGATGGTGGCCGCCGTCCGCCCCGTCGGCGGCGGCATGAAGCTCGCCGCCCTCGAGGGGATCGCCGTCGCCGAAGACGTCCCGCTCTCCGCGGTCATGTACGTCGGCGACTCGATCACCGACGCCCCGGCGCTCGCCGCCGTCCGCGAGGCCGGCGGCGTGGCCCTCAGCTTCAACGGCAACGGCTACGCCCTGACGGCGGCCGAGTTCGCCGCGGCGAGCCCCGACGCCGAGGTCTGCGCGCAGCTGGCGCGGTCGTTCGCGGACGGTGGCCGTGACGCCGTCGCGGCCGCCGTCCGCGCCTGGCCCAGGCCGCAGGAAGGCACGGCGCCGAGCGGCAAGGCACGCGCCCGGGTCGGCATCGTGCGCGATGAGGGCGAAGCGCTCGCCGAGGCTTCCGCCGCCGCCCGGCGGCGGGTGCGCGGCGAGCGCGTCGCCCGCCTCGGCTGAATGCCGGAAGAGCGCCCGACTCCCCGCTCCCCGCTGCCGACCGAGGGCACGAGCGGCCGGTCCGCCGTCGCCGCCGAATCGCCCTCGATGCCTACCCCGGCCCTCGCCCTCGAGGGCGTCACGGTCTGGGAGTGGGATCCGCGCAGCGGTGAGCGCCCGGTGCTGCTCGACGGCGTCGACTGGGTCGTCCGCGCCGGCGAGCAGTGGGCCGTGCTCGGCCCCAACGGCGCCGGCAAGACCACGCTCCTCAACGTGGCCGCCGGCCTTCGCCACCCGAGCCGCGGCGCCGTACGGATCCTCGGCGAGACCGTGGGTCGGGTCGACCTGCGCGAGCTGCGGGCGCGCATCGGCTACCTCGACCTCGCCCTCGAGACGGCCTTCGCGCCGCGACGCACGGCGCTCGAGGTGGCGCTCACCGGCGCGACCGGCTCGATCGCCCTCCTCGAGGAGCGTTTGACCGCCGCGGACCACGAGCGCGCCCGTGATCTTCTCGCCCGGTTCGGCTGCGCACCGATCGCCGCCCAGGCCTTCAGGACCTGCTCGCAGGGCCAGCGCCGCCGCGTCCTGCTCGCCCGGGCACTGATGCACGACCCGCCCCTGCTGCTGCTCGACGAACCGGCTGACGGGCTCGACCTGCCCGGCCGCGAGGCGCTCCTCGCAGCCCTCGCGACGCTCGCGGGCGACGAGCCCGCCGCGGCCGTCGTCACGGTGACCCACCACCTCGAAGAGTTGCCGGCCTCGACCACCCACGCCCTGCTGCTCCGCGGCGGCCGCGTGGTGGCGGCCGGCCCCGCCGACAGCGTCCTCGCCGACGCGCCCCTCTCGGCCTGCTTCGGCGCCCCCATCAGCGTGCGCCGCGACGACGGCCGCTGGACGGCGCGCGCCCAAGCCGGCTGGTGACCCGCCACGTGACGTACGACCCGCCGCCATCGGCCACATGACGAACGATCCGCAGCCAATGTCTCCCGACCTGCGACCCGGCGCTGACGGGCGCCCGCGCTGCTTCTGGGCGGTCGGCCCGCCCGAGTACGCCGCCTATCACGACGAGGAGTGGGGGCGGCCGGTGCTGGACGACGCACACCTCTTCGAGCACCTCAGCCTCGAGGGGTTCCAGGCGGGCCTCTCGTGGCTGACGATCCTGCGCAAGCGCGCCGCGTTCAGGGCGGCGTTCGCGGGCTTCGACCCCGCCGCCGTCGCCGCCTACGGCCCCGGCGACGTCGCGCGCCTGCTCGAGGACGCCGCCATCGTCCGCAACCGGCGCAAGATCGAGGCGACGATCGTCAACGCGGGGCGGACGCTCGAGCTCGTCGAGCGCGAGGGCTCGATGGCCGCGTTCTTCTGGTCGTTCCGACCGGCTCGTCACGCGGCCCCACGGACCGCCGCCGACCTGGTCGCGACCTCTTCGGAGGCGACGGCGCTGGCCAAAGAGCTGAAGCGGCGCGGCTTCCGCTTCGTCGGGCCGACGACCGCCTACGCCCTGATGCAGGCCACGGGCATCGTCGACGACCACCTCGCCGGCTGCTGCGTACGCGGCGCCGTCGAGCTCGAGCGCGCCGCGGCGCTGCGGCGGCTCACCCCCGGCGCGGCTCTCCGGTAGCTCACCCCCGCCGCGGCGCTGCGGCGGCTCACCCCCGGCGCCGCGCCCGAGGACTCACCACGACGACGGTGATGTCGTCGGCGAACGGCGCGGCGGCCGCCCGCTCGACCGCCGCGGTGACCCGCTCCAGCACCTCACGGTCGAGCGGGCCACCCACCAGGTCCGCGAAGGTCCGGATCAGCCGCTCATCGCCGAAGCGTTCGCTCGAGCCCGGCGCGACGCGTCCTTCGATCAGGCCGTCGGTGTAGAAGACGAGGCTCCAGTCCGCCGGCAGACAGAAGCGGCCCGGCTCGCCGACGGGCGCGTCCAGCGTCCCGAGCGGCGGGACCGGCGGGTGCGCGAGCGGGGCGACACGGCCGTCGAGGATGAGCGGCGGCGGGTGCCCGGCGTTGAGCAGGGCGACCTCCCCGGCCTCCGGGTCGATCCAGGCCAGGCAGGCGGTCGCGAAGGTATCCGGGTCCTGGCGCTCGCGCGTCACTATCGCACGCAGGCCGTGGACGATGCGCTCGGGGGAGGCGCCCGACATGACCAGCGCCGACCAGCCGACGCGCAGCATGGCGCCGAGGGCCGCGGCGTCGGGCCCGTTGCCGCTGACGTCGCCGCAGATCACGGCGAGGCGACCGTCGCGCAACTCGAGCACGTCGGCGAAGTCGCCGCCGAGCCCGAGCCGGCGGTCGCCGGGCCGGTAGTACCTCAGCACGTCGACGGCGTGGTGCCGCACGGGCAGGGTGGGTGCGAGGCTTCGCGCCAGGCGCTCGTGAAGGCGTCGCGCCGCGTGCAGGTGCGCGATGGCCGCGCCGTGCGGCCTCGCGAGACCATCTTCGATCAGGCCGAGGTACACGAGGACGGCCGAGAGCACGAGGAAGACGTGCCCGAACATGTTAGGCCAAGTGTGCGGCCCGGTGTAGACCGTGAACCAGAGCTCGGCGATGATGCTCGCCCCAAGGGCCCCCACGAGCCGGGGAAACGCCGCGGCGGGCAACAGAGCCCGCCGCCGCCAGAGCAGTACGATGGCCACGGCGAAGAGCGCCGAGATGAGGTACTCGGTCGCCACCTTGAACGGCGTCAGCCCACCGGCCAGCGTGTAGGCAGAGGGGAACACCCCCCACCAGTAGATGCTCGCCAGCGCGAGGGCGGTCACGACACCGTACAGCGGCGCGACCGCGCGGATGGGCAGCCGCCGGCCGAGCACCGACGGCGCCAGCACGAAGGTCACGGCCAGAAGCAGGCGCGCCGTGAGCCACACCTGCGTCGGGGGGTCGGCAGACTGGGCGATCATGCCCATGCCGGGGAAGTCGACCATGTGGATGAGGTGCAACAGTACCGCAGCCCCCAGGCCCAGGCCCACGAACACCGCGAAGTCGTCGTCGAGGAACTCACGCAGCGTGAGCGACAGGATGAGCGCGCCGAAGCCCACCACGACGAACATCACTTCGGCGACCGTGTGGAAGAACAGGTACGACACGAGCGAGGTCAGCGCCACCAGCAGCACGATGAGCGCCGCGCCGACGAGGCGCAGCGAGGCATTCACTCGAGGCGGGCCCGCCGCAGCCCTGCCGGTCGTCGGCGCGGCGCCGTCGCCGGCCGCGGCGGCGCTCTGGTCGCCGGCCATGGCGGCGCGGCTCACGAGACCGCCGCCCCGCGCTTCGCCACCACGACCACCGTCACGTCGTCGCTGATCGGCTCACCGCCGGCACTCTCCGCCGCCCGCATCACGCGGTCGATGCAGGACCGGTCGACCGGCCCCGTGACGAGCTTCTCCAGGGTCGCGATGAGCCGGTCCTCGCCGAAGCGCTCGGCGGTGTCGGGCGCCGCGCGGCCCTCGATCAGCCCGTCGGTGTAGAAGAGCAGCGTCCACCCCTCGGGCAACGCCAGCGGCAACGGCTCGCGAACGGGCACATCGACCGTGCCCAGCGGAGGCAGCGCCGGCACCTCGAGCCGCGTCACGCCGCCGGCGAGGAGCAGCGGGAGCGGGTGTCCCACGTTGACGACCCGGAGCTCGTCGGCCCCGGGGTCGATCCACGCGAGACAGGCGGTGGCGAACGTGTCCTCGTCGTGCCGCTCGCGCGCCAGGACCTGCCTCAGGCTGCCGACGACCTCGGCCGGTGCGGCGCCGCTCACCACGAGCGCCTGCCAGCTCACCCTGAGCATGGCCCCGAGGGCGGCCGCGTCCGGGCCGTGTCCGCTGACGTCGCCGCAGATCACGGCGAGCCCTCCATCGCGCTCGTCGACCACGTCGATGAAGTCGCCGCCGAGCTCGAGCTCGTGCTGCCCCGGCCGGTAGTACGTGACCACGTCGACCGCCGGGTGCCGCACCGGCAGCGTCGGCAGGAGACTCTTCTCGAGACGCTCGTGCAGGCGCTGCGCCTCGCGCAGGTTGGCCACCGCGGCGGCGTGCGGCCGCGCAAGGCCGTCCTCGACGACGCCGAGGTAGACGAGGATCGCCGACAGCACGAGGAAGATGAGGGCGATCATGTTGGGCCAGGTCTGCGGGCCGGTGTGGATCGAGAGCCACAGCTCGGCGACGACGCTCGACACCAGCGCGCCGACGATCAAGGGGAAGGCTTGACCGGGCAGCCCGCGCCGACGGCGCCAGAGCAACGCGATCGCCAGCACGAAGAGCGCCGACACCAGGTACTCCGTCAGCGTCTTGAAGCGTGTCGGCCCGCTCCCCGCCACGTAGGCGGTGGGGAAGACGTCCCACCAGTACACGGCCGCCAGCGTGAGCAGGGCGAGGGCGACGTAGAGCGACACCACGACACGCAGTCGAAGGCGGCGGCCGAGCACGAACGGGGCGACGACGAAGGATGCCGCCAGGATGAGGCGCGCCGCGACCCAGACCTGGGCCGACGTGTCCGGCGTCCCGCTGATCACGTTCATCCCGGGGAAGTCGACCATGTGCACGAGCTGCAGCAGCGCGGCGGTCGCGACGGCGACGCCGACGAACACGGGGAAGTCGTCGTCGAGGAACTGACGCAGCGTCGCCGCCATGATGAGCACGCCGAAACCGACCACGGCGAACATCACCTCGGCGACGGTGTGGAAGAGGAGGAAGGACACCAGTCCCGTCAGGGCGACGAGCACGGCGAGGAGAGCGACGGAGACGACGCGGAGACCGCCGCTGATGCCACGGTGCTCGCTTCTTGCCTGCAGGGCCAAGGGGCACGAGAGTAGCACAGCGGCCACGACACAGATAGTGCCGGTGCCGCGGGGCGGCGGCGGCAAGTCGGCGTGGGGCTGGCGGGTACGGCGGAGGGTCGCGGGCGGCGGCGCGCCGCCGCCCGCGACCCTCCTTCACCCGCCCCGCGCTTTCCGATAGGCTGTCGAGGTCAGTCGCCGTCGGAAGGAGCACCATCGTGAAGGTCAGACGAGCCCTCATCTCCGTCTTCGACAAGAGCGGTCTCGAGGCGTTCGCCCAGGGCTTGATCGACCTCGGCGTGCAGATCATCTCGACCGGCGGCACCGCCCGCCTGCTCAAGGAGAGCGGCCTCCCCGTGACCCTGGTCGAAGAGGTCACCGGCTTCCCCGAGATGCTCGACGGCAGGGTCAAGACCATGCACCCGCGGCTCATGGCCGGCATCCTCGCCCGACGCGACGTGCCCGAGCACATGGAGACGATCGCCGCGCACGACATCGAGCCCATCGACATGGTCGTCTGCAGCCTCTACCCGTTCGAGGAGGTGGCCGGCCGGCGCGGCGTCGAAGACGCGGTCGTGATCGAGAACATCGACATCGGCGGCCCCTCGATGATCCGTGCCGCCGCCAAGAACCACGCCGGCGTCGCCGTGGTCACGAGCCACCGCGACTATGACGAACTGCTCGACGAGCTCCGCGAGACCGGCGGCGAGCTCAGCGAGGGCACCCTGCGCGAGCTCGCCACCAGGGCCTTCCACCGCACCGCGCACTACGACTTCGTGATCGCCAACTGGTTCAGCGAGACCGAGGGCGACTTCCCCCAGTACGTCATGCGCGACTACGAGAAGGTCATGGAGCTCAAGTACGGAGAGAACCCGCACCAGCGCGCCGCGTATTACTCCGAGGTCGGCCTGCGCCAGCACCTCCTCTCCCAGGTCGAGCAGCTGCACGGCAAACAGCTCAGCTTCAACAACCTCTACGACCTGCACGCGGCGCGGAGCCTCGCCGAGGAGTTCACCCTCCCCGGCGTCGTCATCATCAAGCACAACAACCCCTGCGGGGCGGCGCTCGCCGAGAACCTCGCCGCGGCCTACGACAAGGCCTACGCCTGCGACCCGGTGAGCGCCTTCGGCTCGGTCATCTCGGTCAACCGCTTCGTCGACCTGCCGCTCGCCGAGCGCCTCGCCGAGCTTTTCGTCGAGGTCCTCTACGCCCCGGGCTACGAGCCCGACGCCCTCGAGCTCCTCAAGAAGAAGGCCGACATCCGCATCCTCGAGACCCGCGAACGGCGGCAGGCCAACCCGGGCGAGTTGGACTACAAGCGCGTCCTCGGCGGCATCCTCGTGCAGGACAAGGACTCGGTCCTCGAGGAGCGCGACGAGATGCAAGTCGCGACCAGGCGGCACCCGACCGAGCGCGAGTGGGGCGACCTGCTCTTCGCCTTCCGCATCGCCAAGCACGTCAAGTCCAACGCCATCGTGATGGCCAAGGACCTCGGCACGATCGGCATCGGCGCCGGGCAGATGAGCCGCGTCGACTCGACCCGCCTGGCGATCGAGAAGGCGCAGCTCGACCTGCAGGGGGCGGTCGTCGGCTCCGACGCCTTCTTCCCCTTCCCCGACGCCGTCGAGCTGGCGATCGAGAACGGCATCACCGCCTTCATGCAGCCCGGCGGCTCCAAGGGCGATGAGGCCGCGATCGAGGCCTGCGACCGGCTCGGCGCGACCATGGTCTTCACCGGCCACCGGCACTTCCTGCACTGACCGGCGGCGCTCCAGAAGCGACGGGAGGGCCGGCCGCAGTCGCCGGCCCTTCCCGTCTGCAGCACGAGGGAGCGACCCGTGCGAGGCCGGATGAGCGGCCGGCGCGAGGTCGAACGAGTGTCCGCTGCGAGGTTTCATGAAAGGCCGGCGCGAGACTCCATGAGAGACCTGCGTCAGATCGCCCACCCGCCCGAGCTGGGCGACGGCCGCGTACGCCTGCGCCATGTGCACGAGAAGGACCGGGCCGCCGTGGTGCGGGCGCTCAACGACCCGGTCGCCGGGCGGTTCCTGACGCGGCCGCCGTTCCCCTACCTCGACGAGCACTTCGACGAGTGGCTCGCCCTGGCTACGAGCGGGCGCGGCGTGCACGAAGCGCAGGCCACTCACTGGTCGATCGTCGACGCCGGCGATGATTCGTACCTCGGCGGCGCCTCGCTCGAGATCGCCGCCGAGCGGGAGGCCGGCGAGATCGGCTACCAGGTGGCGCCGTGGGCACGCGGCCGGGGCGTCGCCACCGCGGCCGCGCGCCTCATCCGCGACTGGGCGTTCGACGAGCTCGAGCTCGCGCGCCTCGAGATCGCCGCCGACGTCGACAACATCGCCTCGCAGCGCGTCGCCCAGGCGGCCGGCTTCAGCTGCGAGGGAGTCGCCCGCGGGCACCTCGAAGGACGAGTCTTCGTCGAGGCCGGGGGCGACGCGGGGGGCCCGCCCCCCGCGAGCGCCCTGCGCCGCGAGCGCCGCGACCACGTGCTGTTCGGTATGCGCCACGACGACCCCCGCGCCTCGACCGCCCCGGTGCCCTGGCCCCGCCTCGACGACGGTCACCTCGTCGTGCGCGCCTTCGAGCCGGACGACGCTCCGGCGGTCGCCGACGCGTGCCGCGACCCGGAGATCGCGCACTGGATCTACCGCCTTCCGGCACCGTACACGCTCGCCGATGCCCAGCGCTTCGTCACCGGCGCCCGACGGACCCTGGTGAGCGGCGAGCAGATCCGGCTCGCCGTCGCCGACCAGGCCTCGGGCGAGCTCCTCGGCAGCATCAGCCTCGAGCCGTCCTGGCAGCTCGATCTGGCCGAGCTCGGCTACTGGGTCAAGCGCGAGGCGCGCCGCCGCGGTGTCGCCACCGCGGCGGCGCGCCTTGTCATCCGCTGGGCCTTCGGGGAGCTGGGCCTCGAGCGCCTCGAGCTCCAGACCTACCCCGGCAATACCGGCTCGCAGCGCCTCGCCGAGTCCCTCGGCTTCCGCCGCGAGGGCTACCTGCGCGGTGCCCTGCCGGTCGATCCCGGCAAAGACCGCGCCGGCCGCGTCGCCGGCGAGGCGGGCGCGCAGCCCGGGCCCGCGGCCGACCTCCCCCCGCGCGACGACCAGGTGCTCTACGCACTGCTCGAGCACGACTGGAGCGCCGCACAGACAGGCTGAGCGGCCGAGGGCTGGGGGCGCAGGCCGCCGGCCCTCGGCCGCGACCACACCGGCTAAGAGCACTCTCATCCTCGGCTTACCGCCGTCTTAGCGACCGCGGGCAGACTCATGACCGCAAAGCCCGCACGAAGGAGAGGACGGCGAAGAGATGAGGACCCTCCTGAGGCCCCGCGACATGCCCCACGGTAGCAGTACCGACTCGCGGCCCGACGCGCGGCCCGCACCGTGGAAGACACCGTCGAAGAGCTCCTGGGATCTCCACGAAGGCGACGAGCTCGCGCCGGGGCGTTCCGTCGTGCGCCTGCTCGGCGGCGGCGAGCGGTACGAGGCGTACCTGGCCTGGGACGACCAGCTCCTCTCGCTCGTGGTCGCCAAGGTGCTGCGGCCGGCCCTCGTGGAGGACGCTACGGCGCGCGCGGCCATCGCGGCGGAGGCGGCGATGCTCGAACGCCTTGCGCACCCCGTGATCGTGCGCGCCTTCGACGCGGTGCTGGACGGGGAGCGGCCGCACCTGTTGCTCGAGTACGTCGACGGGCCGCGACTCTCCACACTGTTGCGGACGTACGAGACCTCGCTCGAGCAGACGCTCTCGCTCGGCGTGCAGCTCGCCTCGGCGGCGCACTACATGAGCGCTCGTGGCGTCGTCCATCTCGACATCAAACCGAAGAACGTCATCATGTCCGGCCCGGCACGCCTCATCGACCTGAGCGTCGCCAGGCGCGACACGGAGCTGGCAGCGGTCTCGTCGCCCATCGGCACGGCGCGCTTCATGGCGCCCGA
>Ga0068714_10006409_pt1 | contig 11994 bp, 10 predicted proteins | sample MTBNYHSulfiMetaG_FD_62988 | JGI IMG/M metagenome (GOLD analysis project Ga0068714, IMG submission 62988) | Enrichment culture microbial communities from rom New York Harbor, USA that are MTBE-degrading - MTBE-NYH (New York Harbor Sulfidogenic)... | ecosystem: Environmental > Aquatic > Marine >... | reverse complement strand
GCGACTTCTCGATTGTATACCAGCTACGTTTTTGGATCAGCGATTTCGAAAGGGTTCGCGCTATAGAAGACAAGGTATTTCGCCGGATCTGGTATCAATTTAAGCGGAACGGCATCAAAATTCCTTATCCGATTCGTGATGTGCGGATGCAACCCGAAGTCTCTGCCGAGGAAAAAAAGAGCGCCGTTGAAAAGGTACTTCGATCCATCGACTTTCTGTCTCCACTCAACGATGATGATTTCCGGTTTCTGAGCGGCGAAGTTTACATCGAGCACTATTCCCAGGGGGAGACCCTGATCCGGCAAGGAGACGATGGAGAATCCTTTTACATCGTCCGATCGGGGAGTGTGGAGGTGTATGCGGATTCATCGCAGAAGCAGCGGACTCGAATCGCATGCCTTACTGCCGGAGATTTTTTTGGAGAGCTTTCCGTTCTGACAGGGGAAAAACGCTCGGCAACGGTTACGGCCGAAACCGATTGCGAAGTGTTTGTGTTGCACAGGAGGAGCTTTCAACACATTATAAAGAGCCATACGGGCCTTGCGGAAAATATCAGTTCCGTACTGGCCACTCGCCTAGCGGAGAAAGAACGCGCCGTCGAGCTGTCCGACCGGAAATATCTGGAGGACGAATCGGCCAAGCTCAAAACTTTGGCCGGAGAAAAAAAAGAGGCGTCCGTGAGAGAGAAAATCCTGTTCGGAATACGGGAAATCTTCGGTCTTTGATCCGCGACATACCGCATGCTCATCTAAGCAACCGGTGGCCTCCGGGATGCAGATCGCGCACGCGGCGGCGCAGCCCGCCCGGGACCTTCTCCTTTCCCGGCCGCCCAGACCACGCTACATATTTCCTACCTGAAGCATTGGGCTTCGCGCACCTATCCTCAACCCGCTCAGATCGCCCTTCATGACAAAGGGTGGCCCGGGTAACTCTTTTTCCTTACCGTATCTTGCCGGCTCCGCCAATCGGTCCCTACATCCGGATTTTGGCGTCGGTTTTTTCCGTATGTTTTTCCAGTCTCTTGCAGCGATTCGTTGCGGATCTCGCCATCCTTGAAACAACGTTGGGGAGATCCGAGTCTTTCCATATGGAAGCGAAGCCTGTGGACTTCCTAAGTCGGTCGCTTATAACAAAACAGTCATCGCAATCCGGCACGAGTTCGATGTCGTCGTAATCAATTCGAACCGTATCTCCGAATACATTATCGAAGAGTTCCGAAGTCGCATGATAGAAGAAATTCCTGACGTCTCTGGTCGATTCCGCTAGGTTGATTTTTTGTCTGAAGTCAGGAAGGACTTCGTGCTCGTACTTGGTAAACGAAAGTCGTCTCACCATGGGTTCACTCCGGATCGAACAGCCCGCAGGTCGATTCCACTCCGGCCCCTCGCGACAAGAAAGAAGAGGAAAATGCAGCCGCGAAGGGCTGGATTTTCGATAGAAAAGACACCACGATGGTGCGTTATGTCCGACCTGCGCGGTGTTCTTTTTTTGAGGTTATACATCACTTTATCAAAAATTAATGATCTTGTAAACCGAACTCCCGGGTACTCCTCCATGAAACACGGAATACACTCGGAAATGCCGAGGCGTCCTCATCGATCTCGATCCGGATCCGGACCTTTGAATCTGCGATCCCAGTCGAACTCCCGACCGGTCACAAGGTCTTCCATGCGCCGCAATCGTCGGTCCAATCGGTCAAACGTCCTTTTCAATCGGTGAAGACCCAATTCCCGGGAAGCCGTATAAGAATTGTAGAACTCCCTGTCGACCTCCGTTCGAAATGGAACCACGGGCTCCGGCTTCATCAACGCGGCGGCCAACAGATACAACCCCACTATCGGCCAAAGGCCTGTAAACAGCAGTGCGGCAACGAATACGACACGGGTCCAGAATACGGATATATCGAAGTATTCCGCCACTCCGCGACAGACGCCCAGAATCACGCCACGCCGAGAACGATACAGACCGGTTCTCGATCGCTTATTCGCTCTATTCATTTTCGATTTTCCTTTTTTTCCGCATCGAGCAGGATCGTTTCCAGGGTCTCGATGCGTTCCTCCATCTGCAAAAGACTCTGGTGAAGTTCCTGGATCAGACGGGTTTCTGCCTGAGCCTCCTCTAGCCTGTCCGAGCCTCCGCGTGTAAGGATTTTCACCGCCCAAATCAGGAAGAAGCCCGCCACGATCAGGACGGGCAGACCCAGTATCAGTACGAAGGCGAATAGAACCGTACTCATCTTTTCTCCATATGCACATCAACTCAGCATGGACGACTTCATTCCGATCGCATCGGCCGATCTTCTTTGCCCCTTTGTCCGTATTTGGCCTTTAACGCCTCGAGTTCACACTCGATCTCTTCGACTTCCGCCAAACGCGCAAACTCGTCTTCCAGCGACGGGGTCCGACCGAAATTGACCATCTCCGCCTCCGCTTCCATGCGCTCGATGCGGTTCTCGAACTGTTCGAACCGCAGAAAGACATCGGATGTTTCGAAGCGTCGAATGTCTTCCTGGGCTCGTTTCCGATCACGAGCATGAACGTGTCGCTGAACGAGCAGGCGCTGCTTTTCTCTGGCCGTGGCCAGCTTCTCTTCAAGCTGAGCGATCTGTTCCTGGTATTGAGCAATGATGTCTTGCGTCTGACCCATTTCATCTTCCAGGGTCTCAACGCGTTGGAGGTACCGGCGCTTCTCCATTAACGCCTCTCTGGCCAGGTCCTCGCGTCCCTTTCCAACAGCCAACTCGGCTCTCTGCTCCCACGAACGGGCCCGCTCCTGGTGGTCTTCCAAAGCCCGCTGTGTTTTCTTTTTGGCTGCCATAGCCCCGGCGCACGAAGCTTTGATTTCTACGAGCGTGTCCTCCATCTCCTGGATCATGAGTCGGACCAGCTTGTCCGGGTCTTCCGCCCGGTCCAGCATGGCATTGATGTTTGAACTCACGATATCTCGAACTCTGCTGAAAACGCCCATGATGTCACCTCTCTTATAGCTTGTTTGGTACACTATGGAGCAACAACCGGGCCAATCCGGACGGAACATGCAATAGTCTCGCTATTTCAAAGGCTTGTCTACGAACAAGAGGCCAACCCCACTTGGATTTCCGGCTATTTTAACAAAACAATGGTCTTTTTCACATATTAATGGTAATATACGCCATGTCTCAGTTCACCCCACACCAAACCGACATGCCCGCCTTTCCCTTCCAAGAGGCCATTGGCGAATCGGAAGCCTTTCTGGATTTCCAGGAGCGTCTCTCCCGAGCCGCCAAAGTCGACCGCCCAATCCTCGTTGTAGGAGAAAGAGGAACGGGTAAGGAACTGGCCGCCTCCCGTCTTCACTATCTTTCCCCCCGCTGGAGGAACCCCTTCCTTGCTCTGAACTGCGCCGCTCTTTCCCCCGGCCTTATCGAATCCGAACTCTTCGGTTATGAACTCGGGGCGTTTACCGGCGCCGTCAAACGAAGAATCGGGCGCTTCGAAACCGCTCACGAGGGAACGCTCCTCCTCGACGAAATCGGCAATATTCCCCTTGAAGCTCAGGAGAAGATTCTTCGCGTTGTGGAATACGGCGCCTTCGAACGGGTAGGAGGATCGGGCGTCGTAAACGTCGATGTTCGGATCATCGGGGCTACCAACGCCGATTTGCCGGTTTTGGCGCGGCAAGGGAGGTTCAAACGCGACCTCCTCGACCGACTCTCCTTTGAAGTGCTTGTATTGCCGGCGCTCAGGGACAGGTTAGGTGATGTGCCCCTTCTCGCCCATCACTTCGCCACGCGTATGGCAAAAGAGCTAGGACGGGACGCCTCGCCGGTGTTCACTCGAGAGGCCCTGGCCGCCCTCGACGCCTATTCCTGGCCCGGAAACGTGCGCGAACTCAAGAACGTGGTGGAACGAGCCGTTTACAGATCGGATTCGGCAGCTATCAAAGAGATCGTCTTCGATCCGTTCCCTGAATCCGGCTTGGCCCTTCCTTCGGAAAAGCGGCAAACCGCAGATTCGACCGTTCCTTTTCCTCCTCAATCCGCCGTAACCCTCGAAACCCCTCTCCATCGGCAGGTGGCTGAACTTGAAATTCGACTGATTCAACGGGCGCTCCTGAAAGCCGGGTACCGCCAGCGTAAAGCGGCCGATCTTTTGGGCCTCACCTATCATCAATTCCGGGGACTCTATCGCAAGCATAAATCATCGCTGAACTCGAATTGTTGAAATTGTTCCCGCAGGGAGATGCGCTTTGAGGTATGATGTGCTTCGACCCTGTGGGTAACATTTACGATATCTTGACTTCAGCGGGTAGATGACAACAAGGTTGAATTTTGAATAGAGGTATAGAAAACTCGGTTTAGTTCAGGGCCGATCAGGGGAACCGCGAGGTCGGGGATACGAGAAGCCGCCCGGTCCATCCGACCCACCCGGGGCCGTACGGGGAGACGGCCCCCAGGGAACGCTCGTTTCCGACCTCTTTACCATCACCAAGCCAAAGATCCGTTTTCGGATCGGGCGGGGGATGCGACGAATCCAAGGTTCGGATAGAACTGCCGGTCGACGGTAAGGTGGTAAGAAAGGCCACCGGGAAGTGCAACGAGACCCTGGCGGTCATGTCCTGGGACGTGAGGCCTTTCCAGGGTCAGACCGCCCGTATCCGTATCGTGGATCACTCGAGCAGTGGCTGGGGTCACATCAACGTTGACGACATTCGTTTCGAATAATTTAACTTACTTCGGACACATTTTGCAAAATGAAACCAGATTCTCCAAGATTGTCGACACAAGATCGCTTTCCATCTTCTCGGCCACGTGCTCGACGATCAGGCCTTCACGGGAGAACCGATCCGTCATCACGGCCTTTTCCCCACCCGAACCCACGACAGACCGATCATGCCCGCGACAAAGAGTATACCCAGCGAGAGAACCCCCGAGCGCATGCTGCCCGTTACGGTGATGACCGAACTGTACAGGGCGGGTCCAAAGATGGCCGCAAAACGACCGCTGATGGCATAAAAACCAAAAAACTCCGCGCTGCGTTCGGGAGGAATCAGTGTTCCGGCCAGCGAACGCGCAATGGATTGAGAACCGCCCAGGACCGTTCCCGAAACGATCCCCAGAATCCAATACTCCTTTTTCAGGTCCCAGAACCCCATGAAATACGCCCACAGGACCACGCCCGTCCACACCACCAGCGTGGCCATAAGCGTGCCCTTCTGGCCCAAACGATCCGATAAGAAGCCGAGAAGCAGGGAACCGACAAACGCCGTCCCCTGGATCACCAGGAAGAACAGGATCAGCTCGTGCGTCTCCATGCCCACCACAACGGCTCCAAAAATGGAGGCGAATACAATAACGGTTTCAATGCCGTCGTTGAACAGGAGATAGGCTATGAGGAATTTCGTGAATTCCTTGTGTCGGCGTATATGACGAAGGGTCTCGAACACTCTCGAAAATCCAAGGCCAAGGTATCCGGAATCGGGCCGCACCGCTTTTCCGTCCCGTTTTTCCTTCACCCAGAAAAAGAACGGCAGCGCAAATACTCCCCACCAAACAGCTACGGAAACGAAACAATGGCCCACAGTGAAGGTTTTGGCCGGAAATCCAAGCCAATGAGGAAATTCGAGCATCACCAGATTCAGCGCCAGTAGTAGCCCGCCTCCTATGTAACCGAGAGCCCATCCGATCCCGGAGATCCGCCCCACGTTGTCTTCGTTCGAGATTTCCGTAAGAAATGCATTGTAGAAAACGTTCCCTCCAGCGAAACCCACATTCGCCAGAATGAACAACGCGCTTCCCAAAAGTACGTCTCCGGCGTGTACGAAGTAGAGCAGGGCGGAACCCAACACTCCCAGGCAGCAGAAGACTCCTAAGAACTTCTTTTTCGCACAGGTTTCATCCGCTATGGCGCCCAGTACGGGAGCCATGAACGCAGCCACCGCGTAGCCAAAGGAAAGCACATAGCCGAATAATGCCGCGCCCTGGATTCGTACCCCCCAGATCAGGACACCGGTCTCTCCGCCGGCCACCACCTGAGCGAAATATTTGTTGAAGATTACGGCCAGGATCGTGGTGGCGAATGCCGAGTTGGCGAAATCGTACAGACTCCATCCCATCACGGTCTTGTTGCATATGCTCCGGTCCACTATCGCGCCCCGATACGAGTGCTTAGGTGCAAAAACCGAACTGATTTTTGTTCTATCGAAACATTCCGGCGGCGGGTTCCTCTTCAAATTTCCTGAACGTTACCTCGCTGCCTTTGGCTTCGCGGGTGAGTCATCAGAAAAAATATCGGGTACCCAGGTATCGTGCGAACACCGTCATATGAATTTATGCACCTGGATTTATTATTTAACATCCCGATTATCATGAAATCTCGGCGACATACCAGCGTCGTTTCAGCCCCACAGGGCAAACGTTTCCCCCCGGCGAACCAACCGTATTCGTTCGACGACACTTTTTGAAATGTTTCAGGAATGGCAAAGCGCTCTTTGGCTACACGCTTACTCGATAGGACTGGGGCACTTCTTCCCGGAGATCGACCACAAGTTCGTCATCCTGTCCCCGGCGGACGAGGATCCGTTGCATGCCCTTTCGAGCCGGACCGGATTCGTATATGCCGCCTTTCGAGAAACGGCTTCCATGGCAGGGACAAACATATTCCTCATGCTCCGGATAGTAAACGGGTTTGCAACCCAGGTGAGGGCAGCGATCCAGGAAAGCAAACAGACCTTTTTCGTCGCGGTCCAGCCAGAATTCGGCGCCCTTGAAAGGGAACCGCGCAGGTGTGTGCATAGCATATCGCACCTTTTCTTTCGGCCCACTTGCGCCCAGGAAAGCAGCGACGCCTCGGAGCACGAGCGCCAGAGCACCCAGCACAAGGGCCCAAATCAGAACCAGAAAGCTGCGGCGCGAGTAACCGTCATTCGCAGTTCCGGGCGGCGAACATGTTTCCAGCTCAAGCTCCCCCGTTTCTTTCATCCCCATAGGTTGGATCTCTGCTCCTTTCACAATCCCCCTTTACGCTCCGCTCGTGCCGAACTGCTTCTTGTATATCATGAAATAGACCACCGGCACCATGATTAGTGAGAACCCTGTCGACACGAACAGTCCAAAGATCAACGCCCAGGCGAGACCGGAAAAAATCGGGTCCAGGGTTATAGGCCAGGCGCTCAACGCCGTGGTCGCGGCTGTCAGGAAAATGGGCCGCATGCGCACGGCTCCGCTCGAGAGAATGGCGGCCTCGAGGCTCTGTCCCTCGGCCAGTGAATCCCTTATGAAGGTAATCAGCACCACGGAGTTGCGAACCACGATGCCTGCTAGTGCTATGGTCCCGATCATTGCGGTGGCCGTGAAGAAAATCGGATTCGGGTAGCCTCCCACCTGGCCTCCCGTCACCGCGTTGAGCAGCCAGAAGCCGGGCATAATACCGATAATGGTCAGAGGCACGGCAACCAGCAATACGCATGGAATCAGATAGCTCCTCGTTTCGTACACCAGAAGAATGTATATACCCAAAAACGCAACGGCAAAGGCGACTCCAAGATCTCGGAATACGTCCACGGTGATCTTCCATTCTCCTTCACCCGTCCATTCGACCTGAAATCCGTCCGGTAAGGGGTTTTGTTCGAGCTGCCGTTGCATGCTGAAGATGGCCTCCACCGGCGGCCGTCCGGCCAGTTCGCCGTAAATGTACACCAGCCGCCGGAGATTCTTATGATAGATGGTCTGATCCACGGTAGAATCCGCAAAATGACCCAGTTCAGCAATCTGCACCGGCACCCCCCCGTTCCCTCGAACATAAAGCGCCTTCAGGTCTTGCAACCTCGATCGACGAGCTATCGGAAGTTGCAGATAGATGTTGAAGGGATTTGCTTCATGTGGAAGATGCACGACCCCGGCGTCTGCTCCCCCCAGTGCCATTTGCACCGTCCGGGCAATATCCTCGGTGGAAATGCCGTTCAAAGCGGCTTTCACTTTGTCCACATTGAACACATATAGCGTTTGAGGATATTCCACCGAATCGTCCAGATCCACAAGCAGCGGTTCTTTCGCCATCATATCCCTCACTATGCCCGAGGCCTTGATAATCTCGCCGTAGGTGCTGTAAGGCGTTCCGTATATTTCAGCCGTAACGGTGGCAATAACGGGCGGACCCGGCGGGGTTTCCACGATTTTGACGCTTGCATTGAAGCGTTCCCCTATCTGCTCGATTTCCTTCCGAATGCGCAGCGCGATGGCGTGACTCTGCTGCTTGCGGTGATGTTTATCGATGAGGTTGACGCGTATGTCCGCCACATTGCTGCCTTCTCGAAGATAGTAGTGACGCACCAGACCGTTAAAGTCCATGGGGCTTGAAAGACCTACATACGTAGTATAATCGGTCACCTCCGGTACACTTAACAGATACCCGGCCATGGCATCCGTGACTTCGGCCGTGCGCTCGAGCGTCGTTCCTTCGGGCATGTCCAACACGATCTGCAGCTCATTCTTGTTGTCGAACGGCAGCATCTTGAGCGGTACCCATCCGAAGGCGGCCAGAGACACAGCTCCAAAAAACAGAACCACCGTGCCGGCGAGCAGCAGGAAACGCCAAAAAGACGAGGATAGAAACGGACGCATAATTCGGCTGTAGCTTCTGCGTAGCCATGGCGGCGTCACATCCCGGGGAAGGGTCTCGGCCGATCCGCTTTCTCCCTGCCTTCTCAGCAGATGGTAGCTGAGCCAGGGTACTATGGTCAGGGCGCACAAGGTGCTGAACGTCACCGCCAGAGGCACGTTGATCGCCATGGGCCTCATATAGGGACCCATCATGCCCGTAATAAAGAACATGGGCGTGAAGCTTACAATGATGGCCAGCGTGGAAAGAATCACCGGCGGCAGCACTTCCTGTACCGCAGCAATCGTGGCGTCCAACGGTTTGCGCAGGCGCATGCGTATGTGCCGCTGGATGTTGTCCACATTGGTGATGGGGTCGTCCACCACCAATCCCAGAGACAGGATCAGGGCGAAAAGAGTCACTCGATTGATGGTATAACCGGCCAGGTAGTTGACCAGAAGCGACAGGCTGAACGTAATCGGCACTGCGGTAACCACAATGAGAGCCTCGCGCCACCCCAGGGAAATCAGAATCAGACCGGCCACGATAATCCCTGCGACCATGAGAGATTCCACCAGATCGTTCACTTTATCGTTGGCCGTCCGGCCGTAATCCCGGGTAATGGCGATGTCCATACCGTCCGGCAGAACCGTGCTTTTAAGCTCCTCGAGTCGAGCCTGAACCGCGCGGGAGACGGTTATGGCGTTGGTGCCCTTTTTCTTGGCAACGGCGATGGTAACCGAAGAGTAGGGGCCGGGGGAAGCCTGGTTGTCCGAACCGGTCCATCGAGGGTTCGCTGCAGGTCCGAAACCGAAACGAGTGTAGCTTTCGATTTCGTCCGAACCATCCGAAATCCGCGCCACCTCCCGAAGGTACACCGGCTGGTTATCGCGAACGCCCACCACCAGATTCACGACTTCCTCCGGGCGAACCAGTGTATCTCCCGCGTCCACAATCTGTTCTCGGTTGTCCGAGTCAAACGAACCCGCTCTTAATGTAACATTGGCGGCCGCAAGAGCCCGGGACAGGTCTAAAGGCTCCAGGCCATGGGCGGCCATGGCCTCCGCATCCAAGCGCACATTCAACCGGCGCCGGAGTCCTCCGACGATTTTAACGACGCCCGTATTGGGAATAGCCTGGAGCTTGATTTCCAGCTCTTCCGCCACACGCCGGAGTTCGTACTCCGTATAGCGCCGGCTGAACAACGTGGCGCATAAAATAGGCACATCGTCTATTTCCACCGGTTTTACCACCCATCCTGTGACTCCCGGCGGTATGAGATCCACATTCATCTGGATCTTGTTATACAGGCGAATGAGACTGTCTTCCCGGTCCTCGCCCACGTAGAAACGAACCGTCACCACGGCCAGGTTGGGTTTGGACATGCTGTAAACGTATTCCACTCCGTCGATCTGGTAGAGCAGTTTCTCGAGACGCGTGGCCACCAGGCGCTCGACCTCGCCGGCACTGAAGCCCGGCATTTGGACGAACACATCCGCCATAGGGACTATGATCTGGGGATCTTCCTCTCGTGGGGTCAGCAGGAGCGCGCCCATACCGGCAGATAGCGCAAACAGGATCAGCAAAATGGACAGATTCCGGCTGATGAAGGCCCGGACCACACCTCCTAGGAGGCCATCCTTTTGCTGAGACACTTGAGACACCCGGTTACCTCAATGATTTCGGGTTTATATCCTCTTACGGGTTCCCGGCGGGTTTGGAAAGCTTTCCCCCCGTGAACGCTCAAACCGTCTGACTCGCCTCAATGCAACCGGACCCGCTGCACTGGGGAACCCGTCTTGGGGGGCTCGATTCCCGAAAGAACTTCGAGCCGATCCCCGAAACGTCTGCCCGTTTGCACTTCCTGTCGCACAATCGTACCGTCCGGACGCACCAGATCCACGAGTTCGACCTGTCCGACCCGGCGGACGGCGGATGCAGGAACGAGGAGCCGATGTGTGACGCCGTGAGATACATACAACCGTCCGAACATACCGGGAAAAAGCCCGTCATGATGTGGAAGGGCCACCTTGACGATAAAAGCCCGGCTCGTTTCGGAGGCTTGGGGAACGATTTCTTCTACGGGGCCTCGGCAACTGCAATCGCCGGCGTCAATTCGCATATCGAGCTCCATTCCAAGGCGGATGAACGGCAGCAGCGACTCTCGAACCGTGGCCTCGAGACGCAGGTTGGCAGGATCGTACATGGTGAGCAGCGTCTTTCCAGGTACGGCCATATCACCCGGTTCCACCATACGTTCGATGATTCTTCCGTCGACCGGCGCCGGAATCCGGGTAAAGTTCAAAGATGATTCCACCACCTGAATCTCTTCGAGGGCTCTGTTGACATTCGCTTCGGCCGCGGATTTTTTCATTCTCGCCAGGTCGAATTCCTGCTGACTGGCGGACTTCCGCTCCAATAGTTCTTGGATCCGCCGGAATTCCCGTGATCGGAGCAGGAGCTCCGCTTTGGCGGAATCATAAGCCGCCCGCGCCGCCGCCTTCTTGGCCTCGAGTTCAGCGCGATCCAGTTCGATCAGAAGGTCACCGGCTTTCACCATGTCTCCGGCATAAACGTTCACTTTTTCCACGCGATCGAGGAGTTTACTGGCGATCAGCGTGCTGTGTTTGGCCCGCACCGTTCCCACAGCTTCCGCCACCATCGGCATTTCGGTCCATTCAACGGCCGCCAGGGAATCCCCTGGTCCTATTTGGGCCTCGGACAAAGGGATTTTGCCCGGCTCTACCTTTTCGTTGAAAGCTCTCGTCACCCAGAGCCCCAAAAGCAAAAGCAGCAGAAAAGCCCCCGTCAGGCTCAGCAACCGAGTCATCAACCGCCTTTTATTTGGATTCGGCATGGTGGGTCGTGGTCCCTATCTTTTGAATGGCGGACGCTTGTTGAACGGGCTCTTGGCAGGGATTCCGTGATACACCCGCCCGATGCCGGCGAAACCCTAAGTGAGCCAGTCCAGCATCTTGCCCACGATACGGGCAAATACATCGGTTTCTGAAATCCCGGATGCTCTGGACACCTTGAACGAATGATCGCCCCCATCGATGACCTCGAGGTCCCAGGGCGCTCTCAGTTTGGACAAAACGTTCCGAAGGAGTTCCAGATCGCATAAAGTGTCTCTTGAGCCGGCGAAAAACAGCATGGGAACCGAAATATCATATAGATGAGCATCCCGCGGGCGATCTTTTTTGCCGGGCGCGTGCAACGGATACCCCAGAAAGACGAGCCGGTCCGCGGGCAATGCGCCTGCGGATACCATCTCGGCGGCGATGCGGCCGCCCATGGATTTTCCGGCGGCCACCATGCGTTCCGGTCTGATTTCGTCATGTTCTTTCATAAATTCGAACGCGGATTGCCAGGCCGACTCGAGGACTTCCCGGCGGTCCGGAGCCTTGCGTCCCTGTTC
>Ga0068714_10006408_pt1 | contig 11995 bp, 11 predicted proteins | sample MTBNYHSulfiMetaG_FD_62988 | JGI IMG/M metagenome (GOLD analysis project Ga0068714, IMG submission 62988) | Enrichment culture microbial communities from rom New York Harbor, USA that are MTBE-degrading - MTBE-NYH (New York Harbor Sulfidogenic)... | ecosystem: Environmental > Aquatic > Marine >... | reverse complement strand
ATGTTGGACTTGCCGCAGCCGTTGGGGCCGACCACGGCACTGATTCCCGCGGGCAGCTCGAGGCTGGTGCGGTGAAAGAAGGATTTGAAGCCGTGGAGATCTATCCTGGTTAAGCGCATGGTCGAGCCCCAGGCGAAGATATCACGGCTTCAGCTCCTGGAGCAAGGAAATTGCACAACAATCTGTAGGTTAGCCAAGTGCTGGGCACAAGATGTGGGTCATCCGGTCTGGAGCCGGGAGAAATCGGCCACCTGCCGGAAGAGGTCGGCCACCAGGTTGACCAGGGCCAGCCGGTTGGCCCGGAGCGCCTCCTCCTCGGCCATGACCATGACCTCGTCGAACAAGGCGTCGACGGCCGGCTTGAGCCGGGTCAGCTCGCTCAGGAGGAGAGCGAAATCGCCGGCCTCGGCCGCGGCGCCGACCTTCTCGGCCAGGGCCAGGTAAAGCTCGTGGAGGGCCCTCTCCTCCGGCTGTTGAAAGAGGTCCGGGTCGGTCTCGGAAGGCGGGGTCTGGCCCTTGAGGATGTTGAAGACCCGCTTGAAGGCGATGGCCCCCTCCTGGAAGCGGGGGTCCTCCTTGAACCGCTGGAGCGGGGCGAGCCTGGCCAGGGCTCCGGCCGGGTCGTCCCCATGGACGGTCAGGACCGCGTCCACCACGTCGTGGTCGAACCCCTGGGCGGTGAAGAGGCCGTGCATCCGGCCCCGGAAGTAGTCCAGGAGCTGCTCCAAGGCCTCCTCCCGGGGCTGCTTGAAGGTCTGGTCGCTGAACCGGGAGAAGGCCTCCCTGGCCAGGGCCGCCAGGGAGACGGACCAGCCCCGGTCGACGAGGATCCTGATCACCCCCAGGGCGGCCCGCCTCAGCCCGAAGGGATCGGCCGCGCCGGTGGGGGGCTTGTTGATGGCGAACATCCCGGCCAGGGTGTCGGTCTTGTCGGCCACGGCCACCAGGGCTCCGGTCAGGCTCCGGGGAGGCTTGGACTCGGCCGAGGCGGGCTGGTAGTGATCCCTGATCCCGTCGGCCACCTCCAAGTCGAGCCCCTGCTTGAGGGCGTAGGCCCGGCCGATGGCCCCCTGGAGGGTGGGGAACTCGCCCACCATGGCCGAGGGCAGGTCGGCCTTGGCCAACCAGGCCGTCTCCTGGGCCTTGGCCACCGCCTCCTGACCCAGGCCCAGGTAGCTGCCCAGCCAGCCGGCCAGGTGGGCGAAGCGGGAGACCTTGTCAAAGGAGGTCCCCAACTGCTTGTGGTAGACGATCCCCTTCAGCTCCTCGATTCCGTCCTTGAGCGGCCTTTTCAGATCCTCGTTGAAGAAGAAGGCCGCGTCGGCCAGCCGGGCCCTCAAGACCCGCTGGTGACCCCGGCGGACCTTGTCCGGATCCTTGGCCAGGGTGTTGTTGACGGCCACGAAGAGGGGCAGGAGCTCGCCGTCCTTGTCGGTCACGGCAAAGTACTTCTGGTGCTCCCGCATGGCCGTGATCAGGACCTCGTGGGGGAGCTCCAGGAACTTGGGGTCGAACTCGCCGCAGACGGTCGAGGGCAGCTCCACCAGGTTGGCGTTGATGGCCACCAGCTCCTCGTCGGTCAGGATCTGGCCGTACCTGGTTCGGGCCGCGGTCTCGGCCGCCTGGCGGGTCATGTCCCGCCGGACCTGGAGCCCGGTGATGACGTAGTTTTGGGCCAGAAGCTCGACGTAGTCGGAGGCCTCCTCCAGCTCGATGGGGCCGGGGGCCATGAAGCGGTGGCCTAAGCTGGTCCGGCCCGAGACCTGGCCGGCCAGGGAGAAGGGGACCACCTCCCCGCCCAACAGAGCCACCAGCCAGTGGATGGGCCGGGCAAAGCGAAAGTCGGCCCCGCCCCAGCGCATGGACTTGGGGAAGGTGAGGGAGGAGATGATCCCGGGCAGGGCCTCGCTCAGGAGGGCGGCCGTCTCCCGGCCGGGGATGTGCTTCTCCGCGGCCAGGTACTCACCCCGCTCGGTCTCCACCACCTGGAGCCGGTCCACCTCCACCCCCTGGCTCCTGGCAAAACCCAGGGCGGCCTTGGTGGGGGCGCCGTCCTTATCAAAGGCGGCCTTCTTGGGCGGTCCGGTGGCCACCTCGGTCCTGGCCCGGCCTTGGGTAGCCACCCCCTCCAGCCAGAGGGCCAGACGGCGGGGAGTGCCCAGGATGGTGGAGTCCCGGTGGTCGATCTGGTTGGCCTCAAGCTCCTTGAGGAGCTTGGCCCGAAGATCCTCCAGGGCCGGCTCCAGGTACCCGGCCGGCAGCTCCTCCACCCCGATCTCGATGAGGAGGTCGCGCTCAGGCATGGGCGGCCTCCCCGGTCACTTGTTGGGCCAGGGGATGGCCCATCTCCTCCCGCTGGGCCACGTAGAGCTCGGCCGAGATCCGGGCCAGGTTCCTGACCCGGCCGATAAAGGCCGCCCGCTCGGTGACGCTGATGACCCCCCGGGCGTCGAGGAGGTTGAAGACGTGGGAGCATTTGAGGCAGTAGTCGTAGGTGGGCAGAACCAGGCCGGCCTCGGCCTGGCGCCTGGCCTCGGCCTGGAAGAGCTCGAAGAGGGTGAAGAGGGTCTTGGTGTCGGCCGTCTCGAAGTTATAAGTGGAGTACTCCCACTCCCCTTTCTGGTGGACCTGGCCGTAGGTCACCTCATCGTTCCAGGCCAGGTCGTAGACATTGTCCTTGCCCTGCAAGTACATGGCGATCCGCTCCAGGCCGTAGGTCAGCTCCACCGGGATGGGCTTGAGATCGATGGAGCCGCACTGCTGGAAGTAGGTGAACTGGGTCACCTCCATCCCGTCCAGCCAGACCTCCCAGCCCAAGCCCCAGGCCCCCAGGGTGGGCGACTCCCAGTCGTCCTCCACAAAGCGGATGTCGTGCTCCAGGGGATCGACGCCCAGGGCCCGGAGGCTGTCCAGGTATTGGTCCTGGACGTCCAGGGGGCTGGGCTTGAGAAGGACCTGGTACTGGTAGTAGTGCTGGAGCCGGTTGGGGTTCTCGCCGTAGCGTCCGTCGGTGGGCCGCCGGGAGGGCTGGACGTAGGCCACCTTCCAGGGCTCGGGGCCCAGGCTGCGGAGGGTCGTGGCCGGGCTGAAGGTTCCGGCCCCCACCTCCAGGTCGTAGGGCTGGACGATGAGGCAGCCCTTCTCGGCCCAGAACCGTTCCAGGGTCAGGATAAGGTCTTGGAAGTTCATCTCGCCTCACCTAGGGTTCAAGTCTGTGGAAGGTATCATCGGCTGGATAGAGCGTCAAGACAGGCCTGGGCGGGCCAGAGGGGAAAGGGCCGGGGGAAGAAGGGTGGCTCAATGAAATTAAAATAAACCAATAAAATTTTATTTAATAACATTAAAATTTTCTTGACTAAGGGCCATTGTAAGTTTAGGCTTGTCCCATCGCCCAATGAACAAAGGAACAGGAGAGGAGCGATGAGCAACGAAAGCAGCGAAAGAATCCAAAAGGCCAGCCGGAGGCTGCGTTTGGCCTGCACCCTGGCCATGGCCGGTCTGCCGGTGGTGGTGGCCCTGGTCTGGGTCTACATGAACAGCCTGCCCTGGATGAAGAGCCGGTTGCCGGCCGAGGTGATGGGCGATATTCCGTCCTTCTCCCTCTGGCTGGGTTTCCTGGTGACCATGATCCCCACCGGGGTGGCGATCTACGGCTTGGACAAGCTCCGCCGGCTGTTCGGCCTCTACGAACGAGGGCTGATCTTCGGCCAGGAGAACGTGGCCTGCTTCAGGGGCCTGGGCCGGACCATCATCGCCTGGGTGATCGCCGAGTTTCTCTGCGATGTTCTCCTGAGCACCATCGTCACCCTCCACCACCCGCCGGGCCAGCGGATACTGGCCGTGGGCCTCAGCTCCAACGAGGTCGGAGGGCTCTTCGCCGGGTTCATGGTCCTGACCATCTCCTGGGTCATGGACGAGGCCCGGAAGATGGACGAAGAGCAAAAGCTCTTCATCTAGGGGATAGGGGCTAACATGAGCATAATCATCAACCTGGACGTGATGCTGGCCCGGCGCAAGGTCAAGTCCAAGGACCTGGCCCAGGCCATCGGGATAACCGAGCAGAACCTCTCCCTGATCAAGACCGGCAAGGTCAAAGGCTTCCGCCTGGCCACCCTGGAGGCGATCTGCGCCTTTCTTGACTGCCAGCCGGGGGACATCCTGGAGTACCGGGAGGATAAAAACGTATGATCCTGGCCTTTGATAGAGACCGCCCCATGAACCCAACCCCGGGCCCGGGCCTGCCATCGGTTTGAAGATATGATATATTCCGGCTAACTGCACCGGGGAGGGCGGATGAGCGGTTCGAGCCTGGAGAGGTACTGCCAGGAGGCGACCAAGGCCGGGTTTCGGGCGGCCAAGGTGATCCATCCCAGCAGCGTGGTTACCGCCCCCTGGGTCAGGCTGAAGTGCCAGTTCGGCTGTCCCGGGTACGGGAGGGGCTACTGCTGCCCGCCGGACACGCCTACCCCGGCCCAGACCAGGGAGCTCCTGGACGGCTTTCAAAGGGCGATCCTCTTTCACCTGGAGGGGGTCCGGAAGGCCGACCGGTCCGGGCGCCAGCGGTGGGCCGACCTGGCCGGGAGGCTGGTGGACCTGGAGGGGGAGCTGTTCAAGGACGGCTTCTACAAGGCCCTGGTCCTCCTGGCCGGACCCTGCCACCTCTGCCAGGAGTGCGCCAAGCTCAAGGCCGAGCCCTGCAACTTCGGCGACCGGGCCAGGCCGTCCATGGAGGCCTGCGGGATCGACGTCTACCAGACCGCCCGGAACAACGGCTTCTTCATCCAGCCGCTGAAGGAGAAGGGCGAGACCCGGAACAACTACTGCCTGATGCTGGTTGATTAACCCGGATACTTCAAAAGACCTGTCTCCCCCGGGTCGTCGGCTGAACCAGGCCCCGGGGCTTTAACAAATACGCGGCCCCGTCCCCCACCAGAGATCCAGCTAGACCCTCTCAGCGGAAGCGGCTCGTTGAACCCCCTCAAGGTGGTTCATTGCCCCCGGCCTGCCAGGAGGCGGGAAGTCCCCATCCATATAGATTGCTCGCTGCTTCCGGCAAGGCAGTTCAACTCCCCCTCAACCTTCATCCAGAAAAAACGAGGGACATACTCTATAAACCGGGCCCCCAAAAAAACCGGCCACCGAACTGGACAGCGATTCTCCCATACTTCAGGATTCCAATATGCAATACTTATGTTTAACGATAATTGATCATTTCTTATATGTTTCATTCTCCACTGCTCTCCTGGAGTTGTTAAACTGGTATCCCAAACGATACTTCGTTGCTGACAGAGAAGGTTTTCGATAAAATAATTCAATAAATTAAAGAATTTTCATTGACATAAAATAATATTAGAGGTAAAAAGAGAATGTTTAATGTATAGAAAACAGAACTTAAAACCAAAGACTAGTAAAATACTCGCATATTAATAATACTAATCAGATACATCTCGGGGATTTCTTCAACTGGCTGTCCCGTTTACCGGCAAGATTACCAGGGCCATGAAATCAACCTCCATCCCCGCGATCCAGGCCCCAGCCCTCTCAGGGGAAGGTTGCCTCGTCCATTATCGACCCTGGTCAAGGGACCGAGACCAAGGTCCGGCTTCGGGACCCTGGGGAATGGTTTGAGAGCCTGATGGAGGAAGTAAATCCGGCTGTTCCTGAGCCGGCGGATAAGTAATCGGACTGAACCGACCACCGCAAGTGAATCTGGGGGATAAAAGATGACAACCAGCCCTTCCCCCGAGGCAATCCTGGTCCAGATCAAAGGCAAGATCGTCCGAGCAAATCCTCGAGCCCTGGAGCTGGTGGGCGCCGGCTCACTCTCGGACCTGGTCTCGCATTCGGTCTTCGATCTTTTCGACCCCAAGGACAGGGCCCGACCTCCCATCTCCGGCCGAACCGCCCTCAAAGGGAAGGATCTCTCCTGCAAGGTCTGCAAGCTAACCCGGCTGGACGGTAAAACCATGATGGTCAAGGCCTTGACAACGGCCTTGGAAGATCAGGGGGCGGCGAGCCTGCAGGTGGTTCTGGAACCCTTCCCGGACCGCAGGAGCACCGAGCGGAGGAAGGAGACAGTTGATGTTCTGCAGGCCAAGCGGGAATGGGAAGGCACCTTCGACTCGGTCCCCGAGCTCATTGCCGTCCTGGACATGGACGGCGCCATCAGAAGGGTCAATAGAGCCCTGGCCCGGAGGGCCGGCCTGACCTACCGGCAGACGGTGGGCCTCCCCTTCCGGGATATCTTTGGCGGGCTTGACCTTCCGGAGGGTCCGGACGGCGGCGCCGAGGCCGGAAAGGCCTGTCGGACCATCTCCGCCGAGGGGTATCTGGATCGGCTCGGCGGTTACTTCATGATCACCTGCTCGCCCTTTTGGGACTCCGGGGGGAGGCAGGACGGATGGGTTCTGGTGGCCCGGGACATCACCAAGCGGAGAAGGGCCGAGGACGCGCTGACCTTTGAGAGGAACAGGCTGTTGAGCATCCTGGACGCCATGCAGGACGGGGTGGCCATCATCGACACCAGTTTCAGGATCGAGTATCTCAACCCCACCTTGGTGGGCGAGCTTGGCCAGGTGAATGGTAGAGAATGCCATCAATATTTTCACGATCAGGATCATCCCTGCCCCTGGTGCAGGTTCGCCGAGGTGAGCGCCGGGAAATCATGTCAGTGGGAATGTTTCCTAAGGAAGAACAACAAGACCTACGATCTGGTTACAACCCCCTTCGTGACCCCGGAGGGCAAGATCTGGCAGCTGGTAATCATGCGGGACGTGTCCCTGCGGAAAAGAAACGAGGAGGCGCTCCGGAGAGCCCGTCGCGACTTGGAGAAGAGGGTGGAGGAACGGACGGCCGAGCTGCGGGAGATCAACCAAAGGCTAATCCGGGAGATCACCGAGCGGAGGCTGGCCGAGGAGGAGTTGGAGGCCCAACAAAGACAGCTCCGCCAGGCCGACAAGATGGCCGCCTTGGGGACGGTGGTCTCCGGTGTGGCCCATGAGATCAGCAACCCCAATAACTTCATCATGGTCAACGCCCCCCTGCTCGGGGAGCTGTGGCTCGAGGTTTTGGAGATTCTGGAGGCCGAGGAATGGCAGAGCGATCTCGCCCTGGCCGGGAGCCTGGGCTACGAAGACCTTAGGGAAAGAGTGCCTCTTCTGTGCCAGGGGATCCTCGACGGCTCCAAACGGATCCGAAACATTGTCAAGGAGCTCAAGGAATTCTCCCGGTCGGAGAGGCTCGACCTGGCCAGACCGGTGGACATCAACCAGGTCATCGAGGCGGCGGTGAACCTGCTTCAGCACAACATCTCCAAGGCCACCCGCAAGTTTACCTTGAACCGGGAGGCGAACCTGCCTCGGATCAAGGGTTACTTCCAGCGGCTGGAACAGGTTTTGATCAACCTGATCCTCAATGCCTGCCAGGCCCTTCCGGATCCTGACCAGGCGGTCACGGTGGCCTCCAAATACGACCCCGAGTCGAACCAGGTAATGGTGGTCGTCACCGACCAGGGGATAGGCATTCCCGCCGAAGAGATAGCCCTTATCACCGACCCCTTCTTCACCACCAAACGCCATATGGGCGGCACCGGGCTGGGCCTGGCCGTCTCCTCACGGATCGTCGCCGATCACGGAGGCCGGCTGGAGTTCAACTCCGAACCGGGACAGATGACCGAGGCCAGGGTAATCCTCCCCGTCGAGCCGACGGTCGAAGGTTTCTAGGGCGGATCATGCCTGACAGCCTCTACCCGGCCTTGCCGGTGATGATTGTCGACGACGAGCGGAACGTGCTGCTGGGGTATGATACCTCGTTAAAGAGATATGGAATAAATAATATAATATGCTATGAAGACAGCCGGCCGGTCATGGATTATCTGGCCCGCTCCGAGGTGGAGCTCATCCTTCTGGACCTGGTCATGCCCCACCTGGCCGGGGAGCAACTCCTCCAGGAGATCAACCGCGATTACCCCCATGTGCCGGTGATCGTCATCACCGGCGTGGATGAGGTGGAGACGGCGGTCAGATGCATGCAGCACGGAGCCTTGGATTACCTGGTCAAGCCCATCGAAAAGGAACGCCTCATCGGGTCCGTCAAGCGGGCCATCGACCTGAGGGAGCTGGAGCGGGAGAACTACTGGCTCAAGCAGGGGCTGCTGAAACAGGAGCTGGAGCATCCAGAGGCCTTTGACCAGATCATCACCAATGACGAGGCCATGAGGGCCGTCTTCCAATACGTCGAGGCCATAGCCGTGACCTCTCAACCGGTTCTCATAACCGGTGAGACCGGGGTGGGAAAGGACATCGTGGCCCAGGCCATCCATCGCTTGAGCCTGAGAGGCGGACCGCTGGTGGCGGTCAACGTGGCCTCCCTGGACGACACGGTTTTTTCCGACACCCTCTTCGGGCATGTGCGCGGCGCCTTTACCAGCGCCGACCAACCGCGCCGGGGCCTGATCGAGAGCTCGGCGGGAGGGACCCTTTTTCTGGACGAGATCGGCGAGCTCAGCCCGGCCTCCCAGATCAAGCTGCTGCGGTTGCTCCAACAGGGCGAATACTACCCCATAGGCCGGGATACCCCCCGGTACATCGAGGCCAGGATCATCACCTCGACCAACCGGGACATTAGCGCCCTCCAGGAGTCGGGCCGGTTCAGGAAGGACCTTTACCATCGTCTCAGAACCCATCAGATCCACATCCCCCCCCTCCGGGAAAGGATGGGCGATTTGCCCATTCTGGTGGATCATTTCATGGGCCTGGCCGCCCGGAAGCTGCGGAAAAAGAAGCCGGCCTATCCCCCGGCCCTTCTGGACCTCCTGGGCTCATATTATTTTCCCGGCAACATCAGGGAACTGGAAGCGATGGTCTTCGATGCCGTCTCCACTCACAGATCGAGGATGCTCTCCTTGGAGAGCTTCAGGTCTCACATCGACCAGGAAAGCCAAGCCGTTCAGCCAAAGACTACGGCCATGACCTCGGGAAACGAGGCCGTCCTCTCTTTTTCAGCCAAACTGCCGACCCTCAAGGAGACCAGCCTCCTCCTGATCCAAGAGGCCCTCAGAAGGACCAACGGAAATCTATCCCTGGCCGCCAGGTTGCTGGGAATCTCCCGTCAGGCCCTGAGCAAGCGGATGAAGCGGAAACACGCTTCGGGCGGTTGAAACAAAGGCCGCCCGGGCGGACTGACCCGAAAATTGGGTGACTAGGTCCACGGCGGGGGCCATCTCCTGACCAGCCCGAAAATTTCTTGAAGAATATCCCAGGAAAAAGGATTTGACCCCCCAAGGGGGGGCATTCGTCACGGCTTAGCCGAGGCTCCGATTACATTTCCCGCCGGCATAGCCCGCCGCCCGCGGCGGAGCGCTCGATTCAGACTGGATAATTGGGGATTAGGGGCTCACCGGTAAGATCCCCACGTAATCCTGAAAAGTGGTGCAACCTTTATCACCGTTAGTTATTTATTGTCCATTTTCTTAACTCAATACAATCCAAAGGGAAATGATGCTTATTGTGGGATAAATGTCAATTTAGGTTGCGTTGGTTGATTGAAGCGAGTCGGTTATTCTTTGCCACAACTACCCATCATTTGGTCATAATAAATAATAATTCCTCGAGGCACCGTCCTTGCACTTCTGGCTAGGGCGTGAGCCATCCCACAACCTGATCAACAGAATGCCGGACCTTCCCGACGGAAAGCGGGATGCCCTGAAGCCATGGAGAGAAGACGCTGGGAAAGGTTCACCTCGACCCTTCAGGCCAGGGCAAGGGTTTCGGGTGGCGGAACGAGCGAGGAGGTGAGGCTGGAGACGAAGGACATCAGCGCCGGGGGTGTTTCCCTGAAGACCAACCATCCCTGGCCGGTGGGGACGGAGGTGGACCTGGAGGTGGACCTTTCTCCCGGAGAGTTCAGGAGGTTTGAGGACTCGATCATGAAGGGTTCCGGTTCGGTGATCAGGATCGGAGAGGGGGAGATGGCCGTGTCCTTCCGGGAGGAGGCCCGGATCATGATGGCCAAGGGGGTCCGGCCGCTTGGCCGGAAGGGCGATGAAAGCGACGGGTAGATACCTGTTCCTGGCGGCCTTGGTAGCCCTTGTGGTTCTGGCCGGGCCCGGTCCGGCGGGCCAGGCCGGGAGCGGGGAGGATCTGGAGATCGGGGGTTTGATCCTGAGCCGGATGCAGACCCCTTTGGGGCATGATTTTTACTGCTACTTTTGCAGCTACTTCAGCCCTCCGAGCGGGGTCGGGAGCTACAACATCGTGATCAAGGAGAGGGCTTCCGCCCAGTGGGGAAGCTGGATCTGGGTGGAGGTCAACGAGGCCGTCGTCTACCGGGTTCTCCTCTCTCCCAGGAGAGGCGACGTGGAGAGGGTGGCCAAGGATGCGGTGGCCAGGACCCTGAGGTACCTCCTCCAGGCCAAGCTGAGGATTGATGACGACGGTCTCGAGGACCTGGCCAGCGACGGTTACTAAGGGAGTGTTATCGATGAAGAGAATCAAACTAATCATGCTGGTGGTGGTCCTGGCGGTCCTGGCGGCCAGCCAACCCTGCCCGGCCACCGAGCTGGTCTTCGAGTTCATCGATCCGGCCTTTGGGGGGAACCCCCTCAACGGGACCTGGCTTCTCAACCAGGCCAACGTCCAGAACCAGTTCGAGGACCCGAACGCCAGCGACCTCAACGACTTTCAGAGTCAGCTGGAGCGGCGGATCCTGAGCATCCTTTCCCAGAGGATAGCCCTGGAGCTGCTGGGGGAGGAGGGGTTGCCCACGGGGGAGTTCACCGTGGGGGACACCCTGGTGGAGATCATCGACCAGATCGACAGCATCACGGTCAAGATCACCGACCCGACCACCGGTGACGAGACCGTCATCACCCTCCCGAGGTTCTAGCCATGCGCAACCCAAGCCAAAAAGCAAGCCTACGTTTGATGGTCTTTTTACTGATTATGGGGCTGCTCCTGCTGTCCGGCTGCGGGGTTCAGACCCGGAGCATCATCGGCCGGGAGCCCCAGCTGACCCGGGTCACCTACACCCAGAAGCAGCTGACCTCCCTGCCTGAGCCGCAGGGAAAGATCCCGGTGTGCGTCTACAACTTCCGGGACCAGACCGGCCAGTACAAGCCCCAGCCCAACGTGAGCTCCTTTTCCACGGCGGTGACCCAGGGGGGGGCCTCCTTCCTGATCCAGGCCCTGAAGGACTCCGGGTGGTTCATCCCGGTGGAGCGGGAGAACATCAACGATCTTCTGACCGAGAGGAAGATCGTCCGGGCGGTCTTCAAGAGCAACGACGACGGGAGCGGTCAGAAGGACCTTCCTCCGCTGGAGTACGCCCGGCTGATGATCTCGGGGGGGATAACCGCCTTTGAGACCAACACCGTCACCGGGGGGGCGGGGGCCTGGTACTTCGGGACCGGGGGGTCGGTGGAGCACCGGCAGGACCAGGTGACCATCCACCTGAGGGCGGTGGACGTGAACTCGGGGCGGATCCTGAAATCCATCTCCACCACCAAGACCATCTACTCGGACCGGGTCCAGGCCGGTTTTTTCCGGTTTCTGTCCTTTGAGAAGCTGGGCCAGGCCGAGGCCGGATTCACCACCAACGAGCCGGCCCAGATGTGCGTTGCGGCGGCCATCCAGAAGGCGGTCATCGCCCTGGTGGTGGAGGGGATCAAGGATGATCTGTGGGGCCTGAAGAGCAAGAAGGACATGAGCAACCCCATAGTCCAGGACTACCTCAAGGAGATCAAGGCCGAGCCGGTCTTGATAGAGGTCGATCCCAAGGCCCAGACCTCGAACCGGAAGAAGAACAAGGCTGGGCAGGAAGACTCGGTCCAATCTCGGAAGTTAAGCCGGGAACATCGGCTGGCCGAAGCTCCCTAGCCCGAAGGCCGGCGGAACAAGGAAAAAACCCTCCAGGAGGCCCTGGATGAACAGGCCCGCGTGGAAGTCGGCGGCAATAATGTCGGTCCTGGTTTTTGGTCTTGGCTGGGGCTGGGCCGGGG
>Ga0068714_10006407_pt1 | contig 11996 bp, 12 predicted proteins | sample MTBNYHSulfiMetaG_FD_62988 | JGI IMG/M metagenome (GOLD analysis project Ga0068714, IMG submission 62988) | Enrichment culture microbial communities from rom New York Harbor, USA that are MTBE-degrading - MTBE-NYH (New York Harbor Sulfidogenic)... | ecosystem: Environmental > Aquatic > Marine >... | reverse complement strand
ATCGCCGAGGGCCTGCAGGGCCGGGTGACCCTCTACGGCCAGGAGCTAGAGGCGGGCTACTCGGCACCGGGGCTCAACACCCTAAACGATACCGCGCAGTATGGCGGCACCCTCGCCATGCCGCTCGCCGAGCGCGTCAGCATTCGAGCCAAGTCGGACAAGAGCGTGCAACAGCAGGGGCTGGAGACCGCCGCCAACGAACTCGACGTGGACTATCAGCTTGGCGAGCACTGGAGCCTGAGCGGCGGGGCGCGGATCGATGAAAGAGCGGACAACTCCCCGGTGGTGCCGCTGACCCAGGAGCAGGGCGAGCGCTCCGATCTGCGACTGCAGGCGGCCTATGACTCGCGCGCCAGCTGGAGCGCCTACGGCTTCGTCCAGGATACGGTGAAGCGCAGCGGTAACCGCGATGAAAACGGCCGGGTCGGCACCGGCGGCAGCTATCGGCTGAGCGAGCGGTTAAAGGTCAACGGCGAACTCTCCGACGGCGATCTGGGCAGCGCCGCGATGCTCGGCACCGACTACCTCTACTCGGACCGCACCAACCTCTACCTCAACTATGCACTGGAGAACGAGCGCACCGACAACGGCGTGCGCGCCCGGCGCGGCAACATGAGTTCCGGTTTCCGCACCCGTTATTCGGACAGCGCCAGCGTCTACCTGGAGGAGCGCTATACCCATGGCGACGTGCCGACCGGCCTGACCCATTCGACCGGGGTCGACCTGGCGCCGAACGACCGCTGGAACTACGGCGCCAGCCTCGATGCGGGGACCCTCAAGGACCCGCAGACCGCGGCCCAAACCGAGCGCACCGCGCTGGGCCTGAAGCTCGGCTACCACGCCGGCGGCGTGACCTTTGCCAGCGCCTTCGAGTACCGCGTCGACAACAACGAAAGTCCGGATGCGACCAGCTCCGAGCGCACCACCTGGCTGACCAAGAACAGCCTCAAGTACCAGCTCACGCCAAACTGGCGCCTGCTCGGCAAATTCAACCACGCCGACTCCAGCAGTTCACTCGGCGAGTTCTACGACGGCAATTTCACCGAGGCGGTGCTCGGCTACGCCTATCGCCCCATCGACCATGACCGCCTGAATGCGCTGTTCAAGTACACCTACTTCTACAACCTGCCGTCGGCCGATCAGGTGACGATCAGCAACACCGCCGCCGAGTACATCCAGAAGAGCCATATCCTGTCGACGGACCTCACCTACGACCTCACACCGCGCTGGTCGGTGGGCGGCAAGTACGCCTACCGCCACGGCCAGTTGAGCCAGGACCGGGTCGACCCCGTGTTCTTCGACAGCCGTGCCCACCTCGCCGTGCTGCGCGCCGACTGGCACTTCGTGCACCGCTGGGACGCTCTGATTGAAGGACGCATGCTCGACCTGCCCGATGCCGAGGACCGGCGCAGCGGCTCGCTACTCGCCCTCTACCGTCATGTGGGCGAGAACATGAAAGTGGGGGTCGGCTACAACTTCACCACCTTCTCCGATGACCTCACCGATCTCGACTACGACAGCCAGGGGTATTTCATCAACCTGGTCGGCAAGATATAGGGGGTATGGCCACGGGCAGGCGCGGGTGTAGTGTCCTGAAAAACACTCAACGCAAAGAACGCAAAGACGCAAAGAGCGCAAAGTTGATTAAGGCTTGATACTGAGTCGCAAGCAGGAGTGTGCCCGCATTCGATTTTGTAGTGAGTTCTTTGCGACCTCTGGTCTTTGCGAACTTTGCGTTTAAGGGTTTTGAGTGCGTAGGCCGGACAGAGCGCAGCGGCGTCCGGCATCCTTTGCCCGATACCGCTTCGCTATCGGGCCTACCGCTGAAAAACACTCAACGCAAAGTTCGCAAAGACGCAAAGAGCGCAAAGTTGATTAAGGCTTGATACTGAGTCGCAAGCAGGAGTGTGCCCGCATTTGATTTTGTAGTGAGTTCTTTGCGACCTCCGCGTCTTTGCGAACTTTGCGTTTAAGGGTATTGATTGCGTAGGCCGGACAGAGCGCAGCGGTGTCCGGCATCCTTTGCCCGATACCGCTTCGCTTTATCGGGCCTACCGCTGAAAAACACTCAACGCAAAGTTCGCAATGACGCAAAGAGCGCAAAGTTGATTAAGGCTTGATACTGAGTCGCAAGCAGGAGTGTGCCTGCATTCGATTTTGTAGTGAGTTCTTTGCGACCTCTGCGTCTTTGCGAACTTTGCGTTTAAGGGTTTAAGTTCGTCCGTCTGTTCAGCGTGTCCGTGGCCGTGTTTTCAAAACAAAAAGCCCCGCCTGTTTCCAGGCGGGGCTTTTCGGTCGGGCGTTGGCGCGATTACTTGATCTGGATATCGGCCTTGGCCTTGAGCGCCTGCAGGTAGTCGTTGGCACGGCGCTGCTCGGCAACCTTTTTCAGCTGCGGCTTGACCTCCTCGAATTTCGGCGGCGTGGCGGCACGGCTGTCTTCGAGCTTGATCACGTGCCAGCCGAACTGGGTCTGCACCGGGCTCTTGGTGTACTTGCCCTTCTCCAGTTTGGCGATCGCCTGGCCGAATTCGGGCACCATCTGCTCTGCGGCGAACCAGCCGAGGTCGCCGCCGTTCTTGTTGGTCGGTCCGGTGGACTTCTTCTTCGCCAGCTCGGCAAAATCACCACCCATGTCCAGCTCGGTGATCACCTTTTCCGCCTCGTCCTTGCTCTTGAGGAGGATGTGGCGTGCCTTGTACTCCTGGACCTTGAAGTCGGCGAGCCGTTCGTCGTACATCTTCTTCAGCTCTTCGTCGCTGATCGCCGGGTTGTTCATCGCCTTTTCCAGCGCCGCGCCGAGGAGCAGGTTCTGGCGTACCGCCTCGAGTCTAGCCAGCAGCTCCTGGTCCTTGTCGAGCCCCTTCTTCTTCGCGTCCTGGTAGACCAGCTCTCGGGAGATCAGCTCGTTGAGCACCTGCTTGTCGTCGACCTTGGCGCCCTGCGCATTGGCTTTTGCGAAGGCGTCGACTTCCTGCTGGGTGATGTTCTTGCCGTTGACGGTGGCGAGCACCTTCGCTTCGGCGGCCTGGCCGATGGGGGCAAGGGCTAGAGTCACGGCAGCCGCCAGTGGGAGTAATACACGCTGTGATAGAGACATAGAGACTTCCTTTCGTTAATGATTTCGCTTTTAGTTGGATTGGTGAGGGGCTTCGGCCCGGATGTTCAGGGCGTGGACCTCTGTCTGCATCAGTTCGCCCATAGCATCATAGACCATGCGATGGCGCTGCAGCAGGCTCTTGCCTTCGAACTGTGCAGCGACGATATGCACCACAAAGTGGCCGCCGCCACGGGCGCCGGCGTGGCCGGCATGCTTGTGGCTGTCGTCGACGATCTCCAGCAGGGTGGGGCTGAATGCCGACTCCAGCCTTTCGCGGATCATCGCGACCCGCTCGCTGTTTACACTCATGGAAGGACCTTCTTGAAGGGTTTGACGGTGACCCGGGCGTAGGCGCCGGCCGCGACGTAGGGGTCCGCATCGGCCCACGCCCGCGCCTCTTCCAGCGAGGGGAATTCGGCAACCACCAGGCTGCCGCTAAAGCCCGCTTCGCCGGGCTCCTCGCTGTCGATGGCCGGGTGCGGTCCGGCCAGCAGCAGACGGCCTTCGTTTTTCAGTAGCCGCAACCGTTCGAGGTGCGCGGGACGCGCCTTGCTGCGATGGGCGAGGCTGTTCTCCACATCCTCGCTGATGATGGCGTAAAACATAGTGCTTCTCTTTAGTTGATTAGGTCAGTAGGAGCCCAGCCCCCTGGGCGAAGCCGGTGCATTGTCCTCATTCGCTTTTGGCTTCCTGCGGCATGTGACGCGCCAGGTAGAATGCCTGGGCGATGACGAAGGCGAAGGTCAGCCCCATCATGCCGTAGAGCTTGAAATCGACCCAGTTGGCTTCCATCGCCTTGGCCTGCTCGCACAACTGCAGCAACCGGCTCTCCATCCCGGCACCGCAGCTCTCCAGGTCCACCTCGCCGCCGGCGGCTGCCGTGAGGGCGTTATTGGCCTCGAAAAAGAAGTTGGCGACATAGAGGTTGGCAAAGCCCATGAGGATGAAAAAGAGGGTCCAGCTGGCATTGAGCCGCTGCCAGACCTGTTTCGGCGCCTCGATGGCGTGGGACATCATGCGCTCGACCAGCGGTTTCCTGCCGATGAAGTGGCTGCCGAGAAAGGCCAGCGCGAACAGCCAGTTCACCGCGGTCGGTTTCCACATGAAAAAGGCCTTGTCCTGTAGCAGCAGGGTGGCGCCGCCGAGCACCAGTACCAGCGCCAGGGTGATGAGAAGCATCTTCTCCACCCGACGGTGCCGGAGCCAGACGTAACCGACCTGCAGCGAGGTGGCTACCATGATGACCACGATGGCCGGATAGATGCCGTAAACCTTGTAGGCGGCAAAAAAGAGGATGATGGGGAGAAGGTCGAAAAGAAATTTCATGAAATACCGCAGGTTCCGTATGTCGTTATCTATCTTGATGGGCTGCCAAATCTACCATATCAACCCTGTATTGGGCAGGGCAGGATAGCGGCAGCGGTTCGGCCGGGGCCTCGTTCTTCCGCTAAATTTAGTGAAGCGGGCCACAGTTTTGCGGACTGGTGGTCGAAACATCCGGCCAGCCCGCCCCCGACCCTTGCGCCTGACCCCGCAGGCCGCATCCATTTCAGTTACAATAGCCGCCCTATGACGCTTCACTACGACCTTCACAGCCACTCCCTCGCCTCGGACGGTACCCTGAGTCCGGCAGAGCTGGTCGGCTCTGCCGCGGCATCCGGCGTGGATGTACTGGCACTGACCGACCACGACGAGACCGGCGGCATTGCCGAGGCCTGCGCGGCGGCGGACGCCGCGGGACTCTGTCTCATCCCGGGGGTCGAGGTCTCGGTCACCTGGGAGAAGCAGACGGTGCATATCGTCGGACTGCGGATCGACCCGGAGAGTTCCCCGCTGCAGCAGGGGCTTGCGCGGTTGCGTGAATTTCGTCACTGGCGCGCAGAGGAGATGGGGCGGCGACTGGCCAAGCACGGCATCGAGGGTGCCTACGAGGCGGCCAGCGCCCTGGCCCGCGGGCGGATCATCAGCCGTACCCATTTCGCCCATTTTCTGGCCGATGAGGGGCACGCCAAAAGCGTGCGCGATGTGTTCAAGCACTTCCTCAAGCCACGCAAGCCGGGTCATGTGCCGGGCGAGTGGGCGACCCTCGAAGAGGCGGTGAGCTGGATCCACAGCGCCGGCGGCCAGGCGGTCATCGCCCACCCGGCTCGCTATACCATGAGCGCCAGCAAGCGGCGCAAGCTGTTCGGCGAGTTCGTCGAACTCGGCGGCGAGGCGCTGGAGGTGGTCTCCGGCAGCCACAGCCTGGGCGACAGCTACGCCATGGCGCAGTACGCCCGGCAGTTCGGGCTGCTGGCCTCGGCAGGCTCCGACTACCACGGCCCGGAAAACCCCTGGATCGCGCTGGGCAGGCTGCCGCCGCTGCCGAAAAGCTGCCGGCCGATCTGGTCCGGCTGGGACATGGAGCGTGCGTGTCCGGCCCGGCTGGCCGTTTAATCCCGATTTCCCCCCCAACCGATGAAGCTTTCCCGATGAGCCAGTTTTTCCAGATCCACCCGGAGAACCCGCAGAAGCGCCTGATCGACCAGGCGGTGCAGATGGTGCGCGATGGCGCGGTCATCGTCTATCCCACCGATTCGGGCTACGCCCTGGGCTGCCAGATCGAGGACAAGCACGCGCTGGACCGCATCCGCGCCATCCGTCGCCTCGATGACCGGCACAACTTCACCCTGGTGTGCCGCGACCTCTCCGAGATCAGCACCTACGCCAAGGTGGACAACACGGTGTTTCGCCTGCTCAAGGCGGTCACCCCCGGCGCCTACACCTTCATCCTCAATGCCACCCGTGAGGTGCCGCGGCGCATCCAGAGCAAGCGCAAGACCATCGGCATGCGCGTGCCGGACAACGCTATCGTCAGCGCCCTGCTGGAGGGGCTGGGCGAGCCGCTGATGAGCACCACCCTCATCCTGCCCGGCGAAAGCCACCCGGAGTGCGACCCCTACGAGATCCGCCAGTCCCTGGAGCACGCGGTGGACCTGGTGATCGACGGCGGCTACGGCAGCTTCGAGCCGACCACCGTGGTGGACCTCACCGGGGAGGCGCCGGAGGTGGTGCGCCGCGGTCTGGGCGACCCGGCGCCCTTCGAGGTGTAACCGGCGCTTCCCGCAGGTATAATCGGCCGATGGAAGAACTGAATCTGATGCAGCGCATCGCGGTGTGGGCGATCCCGGTGCTGTTTGCGATCACCGTGCACGAGACCGCCCACGGCTGGATGGCCCTGCGCCTGGGCGACCCCACGGCGAAGATGCTCGGGCGCCTGACCCTCAACCCCATTCGTCACATCGACCCCCTCGGCACCATCGTGGTGCCGGCGGCGATGCTGTTTCTGGGCGGCTTTCTCTTCGGCTGGGCCAAGCCGGTGCCGATCACCTGGGAGAACCTGCGCCAGCCGAAACGGGACATGGCATGGGTGGCGGCGGCCGGTCCGTTGTCGAATCTGGTGATGGCGCTGCTGTGGGCGTTGTTTGCGCGGTTGGGGATGGCCATCGGCGAGGCCAGCGGCGATCTGGCGATGTACATGATGTATACCGGCGTGGCCGGTATCTTCATCAATACCATCCTGATGCTGCTCAACCTGCTGCCGCTGCCGCCGCTCGACGGCAGCCGGGTGGTCTCGGCGCTGCTGCCCGGCCCGTTGTCCTATCGTTACGGCCTGCTCGAGCCCTACGGCCTGCCCATCCTCATCTTACTGCTCATTACCGGCCTGCTCGGGAAGGTGCTCTGGCCGCTGGTGATGCTGGTCGTGATGGGCTATGCCTCGGTTGCCGGCCTCTCTGAAGATGCATTCCTGTTCCTGCTCTTTACCCTGCTGCAATAGGGTACAATCGCAGGCTCTCTGCCGGTGCAGTGGCACTGAAGCATCGGTCCTGCTCACCGGCATCGATGGCAATGAATACGTACAAGACAGATATTGAGGAACGGATTTGAACCTGGCAACACAGAACCAGCGCGTGCTCTCCGGCATGCGCCCCACCGGAAAGCTGCACCTTGGCCACTACCACGGTGTGCTCAAGAACTGGCTCACGCTGCAGCACGAGTATGACTGCCTGTTCTTCGTCGCCGACTGGCACGCGCTCACCACCGAGTATGAAAACAGCGGCGTCATCGCCGAGAGCGTGTGGGACATGGTCATCGACTGGCTGGCGGCGGGGATCAATCCCGGCTCGGCCAAACTGTTCATCCAGTCCCAGGTCCCCGAGCACGCCGAGCTGCACCTGCTGCTCTCCATGATCACCCCGCTGGGCTGGCTCGAGCGGGTGCCGACCTACAAGGACCAGCAGGAGAAGCTCAAGGAGAAGGACCTGGCCACCTACGGTTTTCTCGGCTATCCGCTGCTGCAGAGCGCGGACATCCTGATCTACCGCGCCACCCAGGTGCCGGTGGGCGAGGACCAGGTGGTGCATGTGGAGCTGACCCGCGAGGTGGCGCGCCGCTTCAACCACATCTACGGCCGCGAACCGGGCTTCGAGGAGAAGGCGGAGGCGGCGGCAAAGAAGATGGGCAAGAAGACGGCCAAGCTCTATCACGAGCTGCGCAAGCGCTACCAGGAGCAGGGCGACCACGAGGCGCTGGCAACCGCACAGGCACTGCTCAACGACCAGCAGAACATCACCCTGGCCGACCGCGAGCGCCTGTTCGGCTATCTCGAGGGTGGCGGCAAGATCATCCTGCCCGAGCCGCAGGCACTGCTTACCCCGGCGTCGAAGATGCCCGGCCTGGACGGGCACAAGATGTCCAAGTCCTACGGCAACACCATCTCCCTGCGCGAGGAACCTGAGTCGGTAGAGAAGAAGCTGCGCACCATGCCCACCGATCCGGCACGGGTGCGCCGCACCGACCCGGGCGAGCCGGAGAAGTGCCCGGTATGGCAGCTGCACCTCGTCTACAGTAATGACGAGGTCAAGGAGTGGGTGCAGCAGGGGTGCCGCAGCGCCGGCATTGGCTGTCTCGATTGCAAACAGCCGGTCATCGATGCGATCCAGGCCGAGCTCGCCCCCATTCGCGAGCGTGCCAAAGAGTTTCTCGAACAGCCCCAGCTGGTGCGCAACATCGTGGCCGAAGGCAGCGAGGAGGCGCGGGACATGGCGCGCGAGACGCTGCGCGAAGTGCGCGGCGCGATGGGGCTGGTTTACAGCTAAACGCAATGAGCGATATGACCGAATCAGCCGTACAGCCGCAGCAGGAGGAGATGCCCTTTGCCGTCGTGCAGGGGGCGCCGCTCACCGAGCTGCCGAAGGATCTCTACATCCCGCCGCAGGCGCTGGAGGTCTTTCTCGAGGCCTTCGAGGGGCCGCTCGATCTGCTGCTGTATCTGATCAAGCGGCAGAACCTGGACATCCTCAACATCCCCATCGCCGAGATCACGCGCCAGTACATGGTGTACGTGGAACTGATGAAGGAGATGCAGCTGGAGCTGGCCGGGGAGTACCTGCTGATGGCGGCGATGCTGGCGGAGATCAAATCGCGCATGCTGCTGCCGCGCCCGGTCGAGGAGGAGGGCGACGAGAGCGATCCGCGCGCCGAGCTTATCCGCCGCCTGCAGGAGTACGAGCGCTACAAGCAGGCCGCCGAGGAGATCGACGAGCTGCCGCGCAGCGGCCGCGACACCTTCCCCATCGCCATTGTCGCCCCGGACAAGCACAGCGAGCGGCCGCAGCCGCATGTGGAGCTGCGCGATCTCCTGCTGGCGATGACCGAGGTGGTGCAGCGCGCCGAGATGTTCGCCCACCACCAGATCCAGCGTGAGCCGCTCTCCATCCGCGAGCGCATGTCGCAGATCCTCGGCCGGATCAGCAGCGAGAGTTTCATTGAATTTACCACCCTGTTCACGGTCGAGGAGGGACGACGCGGCGTAGTGGTCAGCCTGATGGCGGTGCTGGAGCTGATCAAGCAGTCGATGATCGAACTGATCCAGGCGGAGCCCTTCGGCCCGATCCACGTCAAGGCCGTGGGCAACAGCAGCGAATAACAACAAGGTTTTGTCTCTTATGGCGAATGAGAATACCCAACAGATCAGGAATATTGTCGAGGCGGCGCTGTTAGCCGCCGGCGAACCGCTGAGTGTCGACCGTCTGCTCGGGCTGTTCGAGGAGGACGAGCGGCCGGAGAAGAAGCTGATTCAGGAGGTGCTGCAGGGCCTGCAGCAGGAGTGCGAGGGGCGCGGAATCGAGCTCAAGGAAGTGAGCAGCGGTTTTCGCTTCCAGGCGCGCAGCGATGTCTCGCGCTGGATCTCCCGCCTGTGGGAGGAGCGCGCACCGCGCTACTCCCGCGCCCTGCTCGAGACCCTGGCCCTGGTCGCCTACCGCCAGCCGATCACCCGCGCGGAGATCGAGGATATCCGCGGCGTGGTGGTCAGCTCCAGCATCATGAAGACACTGCTGGAGCGCGGCTGGGTGCGCATCGTCGGTCACCGCGATGTGCCGGGCAAGCCGGCCATGTACGCCTCGACCAGGGAGTTTCTCGACTACTTCAATCTCAAGAGTCTGGACGACCTGCCGACCCTGGCGGAGCTGCGCGACATCGACAAGATCAACGCCGAGCTGGACCTGCGCCTGCCTGGCGAGGGCCGGCTGGAACAGCTCGCCGCCAACGACATCAGTGCAGACCCGCTGGCCCTGGCCGCCCTGATCACCGCTGACTTCGAGCCGGTTGAGTATTTATAAAAGATCTCAACGCAAAGGCGCGAAGACGCAAAGGCCGCAAAGAAAACTGTGGCGCATGAATTTCAGGTGCCGGTAGGAACCCACTCCTCTGGGCGAACCCGGGATAACGTAGCCTTTCTCCCCCTGTGGGAGGGATGGGATGAGGTACCCTTATGTTTTCTTTGCGCCTCTGCGTCTTTGCGGTGAATTATTTTATGGAATCCAAATGAGCGAAAAACTGCAAAAGGTGCTGGCCCGTGCCGGTTTCGGTTCGCGTCGCGAGATCGAGAGCTGGATCAGCGAAGGGCGGATCTCGGTCAACGGCAAGCTGGCACAACTCGGCGACCGGGTTACCGAAGCGGATGTGCTCCGCGTCGACGGCCACGTGGTGAGCAAGACCCGGCTCGAGCACAGCCACCACTGCCGCGTGCTGCTCTACCACAAGCCGGTGGGCGAGGTCACCAGCCGCAGCGACCCGGAAGGGCGGCCTACGGTGTTCGATCACCTGCCGGGCCTGCGCAATGGCCGCTGGATAGCGGTCGGTCGTCTCGACATCAACACCTCGGGGGTATTGCTGTTCACCAACGACGGCGAACTGGCCAACCGCCTGATGCACCCCTCCTACACCATCGAGCGGGAGTATGCGGTGCGTGTGCTCGGAGAGGTGGCGCCGGAGACCCTGAAGCGGCTCAGGGAGGGGGTCGAGCTCGAGGATGGTCCGGCGCACTTCAACACCATCGTCGATGGCGGCGGCGAGGGGGCCAACCATTGGTATCAGGTCACCCTCGATGAGGGACGCAACCGCGAGGTGCGCCGCCTGTGGGATTCGCAGGGGGTGACCGTGAGCCGGTTGATGCGCGTGCGTTTCGGCCCGATCAAACTGCCGCGGCGGATCCGGCCCGGACGCTGGGAGGAACTCAAGGGCGAGGAGCTTTCCCTGCTGCGCCAGAGCGTCGCACTGGAGGAGGCGCCGAAGGTCGATGCCAAGCGGGGCGACAAGAAGCCAGGTCCGCGCAAGACCCGTCACGGTACCCGGCAAAGCCGCGAAAGCCATAATCCGCGCCGCCGCCGAACCTGAATTATTTCTACCTGCTACAAGGCATTATCTTCCGTAGGGCTGCCTCCTGGTCACATTTTATTATTGCGAACAAGACGATAGTGCTGAACGCTGTTTGGACCATCTTCAGGAAAACGAAGGGTCCCTCTCCCTCAGGGCTGTCTCTTAGTCACATTTTTATTATTGCGAACAAGAGGATACGAGAGGGGATGAACGCTGTTTGGACTACCTTCCGGAAAAACGAAGGGTCCCCTCTCCCTCAGGGAGAGGGACAGGGAGAGGGGATTTTCACGGCTATTGATTTTCGATCCCCTCACCCCACCGTTTCGCATGGAGCGAAACGGGACAGCCGAAGGCTGCCCGAAGGGTGTGCGCCATGGACGGCGCACATCAGCCCTCTCCCGGCGGGAGAGGGGGTATCCGTGCCCTTGCCAACATCAAAGATAACTCATGCCGAACCACATCCCCAGGCCGCTCGATGAGACTGCAGTGGGTCTATGAACGGCTTTACGGCCATTTCGGCCCCCAGCACTGGTGGCCGGCCGAGACCCCCTTCGAGGTGATGGTCGGGGCGATCCTCACGCAGAACACCGCCTGGACCAATGTCGAGAAGGCGATCGCCAATCTCCGCGCCAACCACACCCTGAGTGCCAGGGCAATCGCCGCCACCCCGCAACCCCAGCTTGCCGAATGGCTGCGCCCCTCGGGCTATTTCAACGTCAAGGCCGAACGCCTGCAGAGCTTCTGCCGCTGGCTGCTCGAGCCAGGCCGGCGGCAACGGCTCGAGCAGCTCGCCACCGATGAGCTGCGCCATACCCTGCTCTCGGTCAAGGGGGTGGGGCGCGAGACCGCCGACGACATGGTGCTCTACGCCTTCGCCCGCCCGGTCTTCGTCATCGACGCCTATACCCGCCGGCTCTTCTCCCGCCTCGGCCTGATCACAGGCGAGGAGGGGTATGAGACCCTGCGCGCCCTGGTGGAAGAGGCCTTCGGCCGCAGCGCGGAGCAGGTCGCGCTGTTCAACGAATTCCACGCGCTCATCGTCGCCCATGCCAAGGACTACTGCCGCAAGCGCCCGCTGTGCAGGGGCTGCCCGCTGGCCCGGCGGTGCCCCTCCTGCGAGGGGTAAGTAAAACCAGTTCCAAGTTTCAAGTTTCAAGTTTCAAGAAAAGGCTTGCAGGCCCGGTACTTGCCGATA
>Ga0068714_10006405_pt1 | contig 11998 bp, 6 predicted proteins | sample MTBNYHSulfiMetaG_FD_62988 | JGI IMG/M metagenome (GOLD analysis project Ga0068714, IMG submission 62988) | Enrichment culture microbial communities from rom New York Harbor, USA that are MTBE-degrading - MTBE-NYH (New York Harbor Sulfidogenic)... | ecosystem: Environmental > Aquatic > Marine >... | reverse complement strand
AGGCCGTGGAGCTCCACCGCCTCCAAGGCGTAGGCCGAGCAGCTGGGAAAGGAGGGGCAGCGGTGGGGCAGGAGCCGGTTGGGCCCGGCCCGGTAGAGGCGGATGAGGGCCGCTCCCGGGGGGCTCAAGGGGCTGGCCTGGGGCCGGGCCAGGTCCCAGGCGGCCAGGGCCGCGACCCCGGCCAGGAGGACCGCCAGGGCCGCCCGCCGGAGACCCAAACGGCGGCTATCCCATCTGCTGTGGGGCTTTTCTTCCATGGCCCCTCCCCTATATCCCGGGAGGGAGGCCGGGGTCAAGCCGGGCCGGGGGAGGTTGCATCGGCCCCGGAGAATGCCTATCAATAAAGGTGGTGATTAGGAGGGCCTGGAGAGTGGGGCTCAGGCGGCGATGGCTCTAAGACCAAGTTGCTCTCGAATTGCAACTTGGTCTGCGCGCCTTACTAAGCGCGCCGAGCGCGGAAGAGCTCGTCAGGCCGGCAAAACCACGTTTTTGACGGCCGTGAGCAAGCAAAGCCATTTTGGCTTTGCTTGCGGAATCTGAAACGGGGTGGTTGATGGAGCAAAATACCGGCCGCCAGGTGGATCTCAAGGTCTCGGGGATGACCTGCGCCATGTGCGTCAAGGCGGTGGAGAAGGCCCTGGAGCAGAAGGAGGGGGTGGCCTCGGCCTCGGTCAACCTGGGCACGGAGACGGCCCGGGTGGAGTTCGACCCGGCCAAAGTGGACCTGGCCCAACTGGAGACCGTCATCTCCCAGGCCGGCTACAAGGTCGTCCCCGACCAGGCCGTGATCAAGGTCGGGGGGATGACCTGCGCCATGTGCGTCAAGGCGGTGGAGAAGGCCCTCTCCCGGGTGGAGGGGGTTCGCGAGGCCCGGGTCAACCTGGGGGCGGAGCAGGCCTACGTGACCTACAACTCCTCTCTGACCGGGCTCCCGGAGATCAAGGCGGCCATCGAGGAGGCCGGCTACCAGTACCTGGGCCAGGCCGGGGAGGCGGAGACCGACCTGGAGGCCGAGGCCAGGGCCCGGGAGCTCTCCTCCAAGAGGAACCGGTTCCTGGTGGGTCTGGGGCTGGGCCTGCCCCTGATGGCCTTCCACCATCTCGACCTGGCCCTGCCCTGGCCCAAGGTCTACCTGATGCTGGCGGTGACCACCCCGGCCTTCATCTACGTCAGCCTGCCCATCTTCAGGGCCGCGGTGCGGGCCTTGCGGAACCGCAACCTGAACATGGACGTGATGTACGCCATGGGGATCGGGGTGGCTTACCTGGCCTCGGTCCTGGGGACCTTCAGGATCGTCCTGACCCGGGAGTTCATGTTCTACGACACGGCCCTGATGCTGGCCGGCTTCCTGACCCTGGGCCGCTTCCTGGAGGCCAGGGCCAGGGGCAGGACCGGCCAGGCCATCAAGAAGCTGATGAGGCTGGCCCCCAAGACGGCCCTGGTGGTCCGCGACGGGGAGGAGATGGAGCTGGACGCGGAGTCGGTCCGGCCCGGCGACCTGGTGGTGGTCCGGCCCGGCCTCCAGGTCCCGGTGGACGGAAAGGTGGTCGAGGGGGAGAGCTTCGTCGACGAGTCGATGATCACCGGCGAGCCCATCCCCGTCTCCAAGGGGGCGGGCGACCCGGTGGTGGGCGGGACCCTGAACACCAACGGGGTCCTCCGGGTGGAGGCCACCCGGGTCGGCCGGGAGACGGTCCTGGCCCAGATCGTCCGGATGGTCCAGGAGGCCCAGGGCTCCAAGCCGCCGGTCCAGCGGCTGGCCGACCGGGTGGTGGGCTACTTCATCCCCCTGGTCCTGGCCGTGGCCGTGGGAGCCTTCCTGACCTGGTACCTGGTGGTGGGAGAGAGCCTCCTCTTCTCCCTGACCACCCTCATCGCCATCCTGGTCATCGCCTGCCCCTGCGCCCTGGGCCTGGCCACCCCCACCGCGGTGACCGTGGGCCTGGGCCGGGGGGCGGAGCTGGGAATCCTGATCAAGTCCGGGGAGGCCCTGGAGGTCCCGGGCCGCCTGACCACGGTGGTCTTTGACAAGACCGGGACCCTGACCACCGGCCGGCCCGAGGTGGAGGAGGTGAAGGGGCTGGGCCGGGACCGGGGGGAGGTCTTAAGGCTTGCGGCCAGCGTGGAGAAGGACTCGGCCCATCCCCTGGCCGAGGCCATCGTCCGCCGGGCCAGGGAGGAGGGGTTGGAGCTCTCCGCCGCCCGGGGGCTGACCACCGTGGGCGGCAAAGGGGTGGCCGCGGAGGTTGACGGCGAGGAGGTCCTGATCGGCAACCGGGCCCTCCTGGCCGAGCGGGGGGTGGAGTGGACCGCCGACCTGGAGAGGGAGGCCTCCGCCCTGGAGGCCCAGGGCCGGACCGTGGTGGCCGTGGTCTCGGCCGGGAGCCCGGTGGGGCTGATGGGGATCTCCGACCGGCTTAAAGAAACGGCCGGACCGGCGATCCAGGGGCTCAAGCGGATGGGCCTCAAGACGGCCATGATCACCGGCGATCAGGCCCGGGCGGCCAAGCCGGTGGCCGAGCGGATCGGGATCGACCGGGTCCTGGCCCAGGTCCTGCCCCAGGAGAAGGCCGAGGAGGTCAAGCGGCTCCAGGCCGAGGGCGGGGTGGTGGCCTTTGTCGGCGACGGGATCAACGACGCCCCGGCCCTGGCCCAGGCCGACGTGGGCATTGCCATGAGCGGCGGCACGGACGTGGCCATGGAGAGCGGCGACATCGTCCTGATGAGGGACGACCTGACCGACGCGGCGGCCGCCATCCAGCTCAGCCGGAAGGTCATGACCAGGATCAAGCAGAACCTCTTCTGGGCCTTTGCCTACAACACCGCCCTGATCCCCCTGGCGGCCGGTGTCCTCCACCCCCTCCTGGGCCTGACCTTCAGGCCGGAGCTGGCCGGGCTGGCCATGGCCATGAGCTCGGTCACGGTGGTCACCCTCTCCCTGACCCTCAAGGGCTACACCCCGCCCATAAAACGGAACCAGGCCGCCAACCCGGCCGCCGGGGCGCCCCCGGGGGCCTGAAGGGCCTTGACATAACCCCGGCCTTCAAGTTGAATCTGATATCAGTTCAGCCTTCAAGGCCGCCGGACGGCTTTGTGGTTTCCGGCCGGCAGGAGTTTGATTTTGCCGTTCTGAAGGGCTCCGTCGAGCTCGGCGCGCTTAACCGGGCGCGCCGGCCAAGTTGTTGGTGAAAGGCAACTTGGTCTGAGCTGGTCCCGTCGGTGAGCCTGAGCAGTCTTGGGGGGCCTCCATGGCAGCCCTGTCCGATTCCGAAGCCTTTCCCGGCCCAGCCATTGCCCGCAAGCTGACCGAGGCCCAGGCCCGGAAGCTCCACGCCGCCTGTCTGGAGATCCTGGAGCGGACCGGGGTCAGGGTCTACGAGCCGGAAGGGGTCGAGCTTCTCAGGAAGGCCGGGGCCGGGGTAGAGGACGGCAACCGGGTCCGGATCCCGCCCAAGCTGGTGGAGCGGGCCCTGACCACGGCTCCCAGGACCCTTACCATCCACGACCGGTCCGGCCGGCCGGCCTTCCATCTGGGAGCAGGGGAGACCTACTTCGGGACCGGGTCGGAGTGCTTGAGCCTGATCGACCACCGGACCGGGGAGCGCCGGAAGCCCGATTACAAGGATCTCCTGGAGGCGGTCAAGGTGGCCGAGGGGCTCAAGAACGTGGACTTCGTGATGTCCATGGTGACCCCCCAGGAGATCGATCCCAAGGTGGTCAACCAGTACCAGATGGAGGCCATGCTCACCGGCTCCAGCAAGCCCATCGTCTATATCGGGGCCGAGCTGGAGTCCTGCCTGGACGCCACCGAGATGGCCGAGGCCGCGGCCGGGGGGGCGGAGGAGCTCCTCAGGCGGCCCCAGGTCATCTGCTACATCAACGTCACCACCGGGCTCAAGCACAACCGGGAGTCGGTCCAGCGGCTGCTCTACCTGGCCGGCAAGGGGCTGCCCCTGACCTACGTCCCCTCCTCCCAGGGCGGGACCACCGCCCCGGTGCCCCTGGCCGCCTCCATGGCCGTGGCCCAGGCCGGGGCCTTGGCCGGCCTGGTTATGAGCCAGCTCAAAAGGGAGGGGGCCCCCTTTATCACCACCGGCTGGTCGGGGAACATGCTGGACATGAGAACCACCATCCAGCCCTACTGCGACCCGGAGAAACGGGGCGGGGCCATCGAGCTGGGCCGGTACCTGGGCCTGCCCACCTTCGCCCTGGCCGGCTGCACCGACTCCAAGGTGGTCGATCAGCAGGCCGCCCTGGAGGCGGCCCTGACCCTGGCCACCGACCTCCTCTTCGGGGCCGACCTGGTCCACGACCTGGGCTATATGGAGAGCGGCCAGTCCTACTCCCTGGTCCAGCTGGCCGTCTGCGACGAGATCCTCTCCTGGCTGAAGGCCTTTCACCAGGGGATCGAGATAACCGACGAGACCCTCTGCCTGGATCTCATCGACGCCCTGGGCCCGGACGGCCAGTACATCAACCAGCGCCACACCTTTGACAACTTTCGGTCCCGATGGTATCCCTCCCTCCTTGACCGGGCCAACAGGCGGCGCTGGCTGGAAGAGGGGGGCCGGGACCTGGGCCAACGGGCCCGGGAACGGGTGGAGGAGATCTTGGCCGGCCCCCGGGCGGAGCCCCTTGACCGGACCAGGGCCCAGGCCATCCGGGCGGTGGTGGCGCGGGCCGAGGCCCGGCCGGGCTGAAACTCCGGGGTCCGGGGCCGGCTTTGGCCGGCCCGACGGGGGACGAACCACCGCGGGGATGGTTCTGCGAATAAATGAAGAAAGTAAGAGATATCCTTCGAAACAGCTTGCGGATAAAAGAGATTCAATGCAGCATGCGGAAAATGCCTCCTAATTCATTACGCTTCGCTCCAGGGGGAGGTTCCTGGGGACGGACCGCCCAAACCAGGGCCTGATCCCCAGGAGCGATCACGGAGGAGATGGCCTATGGGCGCTAAGGTAAAACGGATGTGGGAAACCGTCCCGATGAAGAAGAGCTACGACGCGGTCATCATCGGCGGCGGGGTCCACGGTCTGGCCGCGGCCTACTTTCTGGCCCGGGATCATTCCATCACCAACGTGGCGGTCATTGAGCGCCGCTACATCGGCTTCGGCGGCTCGGGCCGGAACACGACCATCGTCCGGGCCAACCAGAGGTCCAAGCAGAACGTCCCCCTCTACGACGAGGGGCTGAAGCTCTGGCCGAAGCTTATCCGGGAGCTGGACTTCAACCTGATGTTCTTCAACTCGGGCAACCTCAACCTGGCCCACTCCGAGGCGGCGGTCAACGGCCTCCGGCTGGCCATCTCCACGGCCCAGTTCATGGGGGTCAAGAGCGAGCTTCTGAGCCCCAAGGAGTGTCAGGAGCTGGTTCCCCTCCTGGACATCTCCGACCGGCCCACCTACCCCGTCCACGGCGGGATGTTCCACCCGCCCGGGGGGACGCTCCGCCACGACGCGGTGGTCTGGGGGTTGGCCAAGGGGGCCTTTGCCCGGGGGGTCCACATCCACCAGGGCACGGCAGCCACCGGGATCAAGGTCGAGGGGGGGAAGGTGACCGGGGTGGAGACCGATAAAGGCTTCATCTCCACCCCCCGGGTCCTCAACGCGGCCGGCGGCTACTCGCCCCAAGTCTCGGCCATGGTCGGGATCAAGCTCCCGATCCACGTCATTCCCCTCCAGGCCATGGTCTCCGAGCCCCTCAAGCCCTTCATGCGGACCCTTTTCAGCTCCGGCGAGTATCACTGCTACGCCAACCAGTCGCTGCGGGGAGAGATCGTCACCGGGGCCCACATGGACCCCTGGCCGACCTACACCACCGACTCCTCGGCCTACTTCATCAAGCACCAGGCCGAGTGCCTGGTGGAGCTGATGCCGGCCCTCAAGGGGACCAAGTTCATGCGCCTCTGGGCCGGGCTGACCGACATGACCCCGGACATGGCCCCCATCCTGGACGGCAACGACCATGTCCAGGGCTACTACATGGACTGCGGCTGGGGCTACTTCGGCTTCAAGTCGGGCCCCATCTCCGGCCGCTACATGGCCCGGTTCATGGCCAGCGGGGAGACCCCGGAGCTGCTCAAGCCCTTCACCCTGCGGCGCTACGAGAACAACCGTTTCCTGGGTGAGATCGCCCTGCCGGTCTACTACGGCCCTTGGAACTGATATTGACACCGCAATCAAAGCCAAAAAATGGCTTTGATCGCTTACGGCCGGCAAAAGCGTGGTTTTGCCGGCCTTACGAGCTCTGTCGAGCTCGGCGCGCCCATGTGGGCGCGCATACCAAGTTGCATTTGAAGAGCAACTCGGTATGGGAAGGGGGCTTCCGATGTCCTTTATGATCACCTGTCCCATCTGCGGGAAGAGAAACATCTATGAGTTCCGTTTTGGCGGAGAGGACCGGGGCAAGAGGCCGTTCGGCAACACCGCCCCCTCCCGGGAGGCCTGGTACGACTACGTCCACGCCAGGACCAACGCCGCCGGGCCCCAGCCGGAGATGTGGTACCACCGCGACGGGTGCGGGGTCTGGTTCTCCATCTGGCGGGACACGACCACCAACCTGGAGGTCGAGGGCCCGGGAGGTGAGAGATGAGCCGGCTCCCCCAAGCACCCACCCAGAGGATCGATCGGACCAAGCGCCTAAGCTTCACCTACCAGTCCAAGACCTGGACCGGGCTGGCCGGGGACACGGTGGCCACGGCCCTCTTTGAGAACGGGTTCAGGATCTTCAGCCGGTCGTTCAAGTACCACCGGCCCCGGGGCCTCTACTCCCTGGACGGGGAGTCCTCCACGACCCTGATGCAGATCGACCACACCCCCAACGTCCGGGCCGAGCAGACCTTGCTCCGGGAGGGGATGAGGGTCGAGGCCCAGAACGTGGTCGGCTCCCCCGAGCTGGACCTGATGGCCGTCAACGAGAAGTTCGACCGGTTCATGCCGCCCGGCTTCTACTACAAGCGCTTCCACAAGCCCTACCGCTACTGGCCCTTTATCATGAACCGGATCAGGAAGGCGGCCGGGCTGGGTTACGTGGACCCCCACCGGCCCGAGGGCGTCTACCAGGACCTCTACCTCAACGCCGAGGTCTGCGTGGTCGGCGGCGGGCCGGCCGGGATGGCGGCCGCCCTGGCCGCGGCCGGAACCGGCCAGCGGGTGGTCCTCCTGGAGGCCCGGCCCTGGCTGGGCGGCTACTACGACTGGCGGACAAAAGAGGACCCCGAGGGCCGGCCCTTGTTCGAACGGGGCCGGACCCTGGCCGAGGAGGTCGAGGCCCAGGAGAAGATCCGGGTCTTTACGGCCGCGACCCTGATCGGCCTCTACACCAACAACCACCTCACCGTCCGCCAGGTGGGCGGCCCTAAGGACCCCTTTGTGGAGCGGTACCTGGAGGTCAGGGCCGGCTCGGTGGTGGTGGCCACCGGCTGCCTGGAGCGCCCCCTGATCTTCGAGCACAACGACCGGCCGGGGGTGATGCAGGCCAACACCGCCGTCCGGCTGGCCCGGACCTGGGGCCTCCTGCCGGGCCGAGCGGCGGTGGTCTGCGGCGGCCACGACCTCTCCCTGGAGGCCGCCCTGGACCTGGCCGAGATGGGGGTGGCCGTGGAGGCGGTGGCCGACGCCAGGCCGGAGGGTCACGATCCGGAGCTGGTGGCCGCTTTGGCCGGGGCCGGGATCCCCTTCCTCCCCGGCTGGACGGCCGTGGAGGCCAGGGGCAAGAAGGGGGTCAAGGCGGTCAGGTTGGCCCCGGTGGCCGGCGGAGGGCCCCGGATCTACCCCTGCGATCTCCTGGTGGCCTCGGCCGGGCTGAGCCCCCACAACGCCCCCCTGGCCATGGCCAAGGCCAAGATCGAGTACGACCGGGAGACGGGCTACTTCCTGGCCACCGGGCTTCCGCCCCGGGTCCAGGCCGCGGGCCGGATCCTGGGTCTGGACGGCCCGGAGGCGGTGGAGGCCTCGGGCCGGCTGGCCGGGCTCAAGGCCGCGGCCGAGAACGGGGCCGGGCCATCCAAGGAAATGGCCGAGGAGATCAAGGCGGCCGAGGACTTCCTGGCCGGGATCGGAGGGCTCAAGGGGAGCGCGACCCTGCTCCGGGCCCCCGGTCCGGGCAAAAAGGCCTTTGTCTGCTTTGACGAGGACGTGGCGGTCAAGGACATCGGCTTTGCCGCGGAGGAGGGCTACAACTCCATCGAGCTCTCCAAACGCTACACCACCATCGGCATGGGGCCCAGCCAGAGCGGGCTGACCGGGGTCAACTTCCCCCTCCTTCTGGCCGACCACCTGGGGCAGGAGCCGGGCTCCATCCCGGCCTCCACCACCCGCTCGCCCTTCAGCCCGACCCTGATGGCCACCTACGCCGGGCCCAACCACCACATGTCCAAGCAGACCCCCCTCGACGCCTCCCAGAAGGAGCTGGGCGGGGTCTTCCGGCTGATCGGGGTCTGGAACCGGGCCCGCTACTTCTCCGAGGACAGGGACGTGACCCCCGAGATCATGGCCGTCCGGAAGGGGGTGGGGCTGATCGACGTCTCCACCCTGGGCAAGTTCCGGCTCCACGGTCCCGACGCGCTCAAGGCCCTCCAGCGGATGTACGTCTCGGACATGGCCAAGGTCAGGGAGGGCAAGCTCAAGTACTCGGCCATGTGCAACGAGGACGGCTGCGTCATCGACGACGGGGTGGTGACCAAGGCCGGGGAGAACGACTACTACTTCACCACCTCCACCGCCCGGGCCGGCCAGACCGTGGAGTGGTTCCGCTACCACACCCGCCACGAGGGCTGGGACTTCAACCTGGTCAACCTGACCGACGCCCTGGGGGCGATCAACGTGGCCGGGCCCATGGCCAGGAAGGTCCTGGAGAAGATCACCAAGGACGACGTCAGCCACAAGGCCCTGCCCTACATGGGCTTCAAGGAGATCGAGCTCCAAGGCGGCATTCCGGCCCGGATCCTCCGGGTGGGCTTCGTGGGCGAGCTGGGCTTCGAGCTTCACCTCCCCTCCTCCTGGACCCAGGCCGCCTGGGACCTTCTCTGGGAGGCCGGCCAGGAGTTCGGGATCCGGCCCTTCGCCCTGGAGGCCCAGAGCTGTCTCCGGCTGGAGAAGGGGCACATCATCATCGGGGCCGACACCGAGCTCCGGCTCAACCTGCACGACGTGGGGCTCTCCTTCCTCCTGGACCAGGACAAGGAGATCTGGTCGGTGGGGGTGGCCGCTCTTAATCTCAACAAGGACCAGGAAGGCCGGCTGAAGCTGATCGGCTTCGAGACCGATGACCCCAAGGTGGTCCCCTCGGACGGCGCGGTGATCGTGGACAGCGAGATCAGGGGCCATGTCACCGCCTGCCGCTACTCCCAGACCCTGATCAAGACCATCGGCCTGGCCTTCGTGGAGGCGCACCTGGCCCAGCCGGGAACCAGGCTGGAGCTCTTCGAGGCCGGGATGGGCGACAAGCGCAATTCGGTCACGGTGGTCAAGCCACCCTTCTATGACCCTGAAGGCAAGCGCCTGAGAATGTGAGGAATGAAGATGGCTGACATTATAAGGCTATCGCCGATAAGGTTCGACCAAGTTGCGGCGGAGACCGAGGAGCGGGACGGCTTCACCGTGGTCCTGAAGTACAAGACCGAGCCCAAGGGGACGGCCTTGATCGACCTCAGCCACCGGCCCCGGTGGGACCTCCAGGACAAGGAGGTGGACCGGTTCCGGACCAAGACCCTGACCATCCCGGAGAAGCCGGGCCAGACGGCGATCAAGTACGGCCTGGTGGTCAACCGGCTCAACCGGACCCAGTGCAGCCTCTGGGGCTTCGGTTCGGGGGAGCCTTCGCTGCCGGGCCAGCCCTCGGTGACGGTGACCACCGACGCCCAGGCCATGCTGGCCCTGATCGGGCCCGAGGCCTTGGCGATCATGGAGAAGCTCTGCCCCCTGGACCTGACCCCGTCCGGAGCCGAGCCGCCCTACCTGATCCAGGGGCCGGTGGTCCGGGTCCCGGCCCAGATCGTGGTTCTTCCCGGCGGGGAGGGCGAGGCCGGGATCATCCTCGGCTTCTCCCGGGGCTACGGGTCGGAGATGGTCGAGGTCATCCTGGAGGCCGGGGCCGAGTTCGGCCTGGCCCCGGCCGGCGAGGCCAGGTTCATGGACTGGTTCGCCCCGGAGGAGATGCCCGAGCCGGAGCCTGAGGCCGAGGAGGAGGCTTCGACAGAGGATGCAGGCGGGGAGGACGAGGAGGAAGAGGAAGAGGAAGAGGTGAAAGACGAGGAGTAACCCTCGTCTCCGGCAGGGGCCTGGTCTCCCTGTCGGCCCGCATCTCCGATAAAGCCCGGGGCCGGAGCGGTGGAGGAGCCGTCCGGCCCCGGTTTTTTTAGAGCGGGGCGGCCGGCGGTTCCGGCGGCCGATTACCAGGCCTTCTTCGTCCGGGAGCCGGTCTTTTAGCGGCCGACCTTGACTCGGCCGAACCGCCAGGGCTACCATCCTTCCCATGCAGCCAAGACTCCTGATGGCCCCCCAAAGCCCCGACCAGGCCAAGAGCCTGGGGGGGCAAACGGGCCTCCACCCTTCCCTGGCCCAGGTGATGATCAACCGGGGCTATAGAACGGCCGGCCAGATCGAAGCCTTCCTCTCCCCGGGGTTGAGCGGGATGGCCAACCCCTTTGACCTGCCCGACCTGGAGAAGGCCGCCGAGCGGCTGGCCGAGGCGGTGGTCAGGGGGGAGAAGATCGGCCTTTTCGGTGACTACGACGCCGACGGGGTTACCTCCACGGCCATCTTCATCAACTTCTTCCGGCGGCTGGGCCGGGAGGTGGCCTGGTACCTGCCCAACCGGCTGACCGAGGGCTACGGCCTGAACCGGACCGGGGTGGGCTGGCTGGCCCGGGCCGGGGTTAAGATCCTGGTCACGGCCGACTGCGGGACCTCCGACCTGGAGGCCCTGGCCCTGGCCCAGGAGCTCGGCCTGGAGACGATCCTGACCGACCACCATCAGCTCGGGCCCGAGGTCCCCCAGGTCCTGGCCTTTGTCAATCCCCACCGGCCCGACGGGCCGGCCGAGTTCAAGAACCTGGCCGGAGTGGGGGTGGTCTTCTTTCTCCTGGCCGGGGTCAGGGCCAAGCTCCGAGAGCGGGGCTTCTTCCGCCGCCGGGAGGAGCCCAACCTCAAGGAGCACCTGGATCTTGTGGCCCTGGGAACCCTGGCCGACGTGGTCCCGGTGGTGGGCCAGAACCGGATCATCCTGACCGTGGGCTTAAGCCTGGGCTGCCAGGTCTCCCAGGTCGGCCTGAGCTGCCTGGCCCAGGTGGCCGGGTGCGGCAACGGCGTCTTCAGCGCCCGGGAGGTGGCCTTCAGCCTGGCCCCCAGGGTCAACGCCCCCGGCCGGATGGGCCAGGCCGAGTTGGGGGTCGAGCTCCTGACCGCGGCCGACCCCGGAGAGGCCCAGGAGCTGGCCCGGAGGATGGACCAGCTCAACAACCACCGCCGCAAGATCGGGGCCGAGGTTCTGGCCCAGGCCCTGGACCAGATCGAGGCCCAGGGGAACCCCGCCGAGAGGCTGGCCCTGGTGGCGGCCCATCCGGAGTGGCACCAGGGAGTCCTGGGGATCGTGGCCACCCGGATCTCCCAGAAGTTCCACCGCCCCTGCTTCATTCTCCGCATCCAAGGCGAGACGGCCGTGGGCTCCGGCCGGTCCATCGAGCCCTTCCCTCTCCACCGGGGTCTGGCCGAGCTGTCCGAGCTGCTGGTCCGCTTCGGGGGCCACTCCCAGGCCGCCGGCTTGACCATCAGGACCGACCGGATCGAGAGCTTCGCCCTGGCCCTGGAGACGGAGATCGGCCGGGTGGTCAGCGAGCCGGAGCTGATCCCCAGCCTCACCCTGGACGCGGCCCTGGACCTGGACGACCTGGACGAGCGGCTGGTGGATGACCTGGAGCGGATGGCCCCCTTTGGCCCGGGGAACCAGGAGCCGGTCTTCCTGGCCGACCGGGTGGGGCTGGTCTCGGCCCAGCAGGTAG
>Ga0068714_10006400_pt1 | contig 12003 bp, 8 predicted proteins | sample MTBNYHSulfiMetaG_FD_62988 | JGI IMG/M metagenome (GOLD analysis project Ga0068714, IMG submission 62988) | Enrichment culture microbial communities from rom New York Harbor, USA that are MTBE-degrading - MTBE-NYH (New York Harbor Sulfidogenic)... | ecosystem: Environmental > Aquatic > Marine >... | reverse complement strand
TCTCTCAAAATCTTCACCGCTTTATGGAAATCGTTATGAACGACCTCGCTCTCATAGACGCGCTCCCAGAGGAATTCCCGGAGATTCCACATTGCTGAAAGAACATTTTTTGAAATAGAAAGCCTCCCTCCTCCGCCGCGGAGAGTTTCTTGGATCATATCATTGACCATGGTATTAATTCGTTTTGAATGAGTGTTGCCCAACTCTCCCAGACAATCACCCGGGATGTCCTCTTGGGAAATCACCCCTCCCCGAATCGCATCATCGATGTCATGGTTGATGTAGGCAATGATATCCGCAATCCGAACCACCTGGCCCTCTAACGTAAAGGCCATCGCCTCGAGATTCTCACAAAGGATTTTCCCCTTCCCCTTGGTGTGTTTTAAAATGCCATCCCTGACTTCGAGCGTGAGATTTAATCCCTTTCCATCCTTTTCCAACCGATCAACCACTCGGAGGCTTTGGTCGGCATGGTTAAATCCACCTGAAACGATTTCATTCAGGGTATCTTCCCCCGCATGACCAAAAGGGGTATGTCCCAAGTCGTGTCCCAAGGAGATGGCCTCTGTTAAATCCTCATTGAGGCGAAGGGCTTTGGCAATGGTCCGAGCGATCTGAGAAACTTCAAGGGCATGGGTTAATCGTGTCCGGTAATGATCACCCATAGGAATGAGGAAGACTTGGGTTTTATGTTTCAATCTCCTAAACGACTTGGAATGAACGATCCGATCTCGGTCGTGTTGAAAAGCTGGCCGAAGCGGGCATTCTTCTTCAACGATTTGGCGGCCTCTGGTCTTTGAACTCAACGTTGCAAAAGGAGAGAGAATCTTTTTTTCCCGCTCCTCTAGCTCCTCCCTGATGGTCTTTGTCAATTGACAAGCCTCCCTGGAATCGAATATGCTTTGAGGTATTCAACTTATCATAAAATAAAGGCTTTATCAAACTAAACATCAATGGATTTAAATCAAGTGAGAGAAAAAATCCATCAGGATCCGATTCTCTCAAAACTGGCGAAACTGGCGAGAGAGAAGGAGATCCCACTTTTTTTAGTGGGTGGCTATCTCCGAGATTTATTCCTTGGATCACCGGGAAAGGACTATGACTTCACCTTGTCGAAGGAAGCCTCTTTCTTCATCAATGCCATCGAAGAAGCCCTTCACCTACACTTTTTTAAAGTGGGGAAGGAGGATATGAAAACCGCCACTTATCGAACCATAAAAGAGGAAATGTCCATGGATCTCACTTTTTTACAGGGGGACACGATTGAGGACGACCTTTTGAGAAGAGACTTCACCATCAATGCCATGGCCTTTTCTCTCCAGAAGGAAACTTTTCATGGGGTAGAAGGAGGGTTGAAGGATATTGAAAAAAAGTGCATCCGGATCGTTTCAAACCATTCCATCGATCAAGACCCATTAAGGATGTTACGGGCGATTCGTTACCAGTGCACCCTTGATGGTTTCGACCTGGAGGAGGGGTTGAGGGAGGAGATTTTATTTAAAAAAGAAAAGATCCTCGGAATCGCCGGGGAACGAATAAAAGTAGAGTTAGATCAAATCCTTCTTTCCTCTTGTCCTTCCATTGGAATGAAATCCCTTTTCGAATCTGAATTAATTCTCGTTCTTTTTCCGGAGCTGAGGGGTTTGAGAAATCTTGGCCAAAATGAACACCATCATCTGGATGTCCTTTCCCATATCCTCCTCACGACTGAGAAAATATCATGGGCTTTTGAATGGTTGGTTCAGAACCATCAAGAGATTTCGCTCACTCAAGAAGACCGACTCTCTCTATATTATGCCGCCCTCTTTCATGACATAGGCAAACAAAATACTTATTCAAAAAACGAAAAAGGAAAAGTCCATTTCTATGACCACGAAACTTTTTCCGTTCATGCGGCAGGAAAAATCATGGAAAGACTCCGTTTCTCCAATGTAATGAAATTTAAAGTTCTTTGCCTCATCAAGAATCACATGAGGATTCTCAACCTATCCTGGGAGACGAAGGAGACCGCCCTCAAACGGTTGGTCAATCAAATGGGAGAGGAAACCCCCCTACTCGTCCTTCACACCCTTGCGGATAAGGAGGCGAGCCGAGGCATCTTATCTCTCCAGATTGATGAGGTGGTGGAAGAAAACTGTCTCCGGATATTGAAATTATTTAATGAAAAAGACATTGTTCGTCCCCCTTCTTTCATCACCGGACATGATGTGTTGGCATTAGGATATTCTCCTGGACCGAGAGTAGGACAAATTCTTGACGTGATTCGCCAGAAACAGGTGGAAGGGGAGATTAAAAATAGAGAGGAGGCCTTAAGCAAATTGAGGGAAAAATTTGAAATTTATAGAAAGGGATGAAAGGTATACCTCACTCTGCAGGGAAAGCTTTCCAGATTCGGGCAGGGATATCGAATAAAATCTTATAGCAGAAACCTCGGCTTGTCTCCCAACTACAGAATACCCTGAGCATTGCAAGGACTGTGCTGTGAAGAGGAAGGTTCCCATTGCCAACCATGAATCCAAGCCATCCGCTTGATAAGATTTTCGGAGATATTCCTGCCCGATCACCGGTTCCCTCCCACGCTTCAGTGAGCCTTACGCGGTAAAAATATCTTGTTGATTATCTGGGTAGTTGTAGTAAAATGATTTCAAGAGGAATATCCATCAAACATAACCTTTCAACCCAGGGGGAGGGCAATGGCAAATAAATTAAGGAACTTTTATGAGAATAAACTAAAACCGCGCTGGAAGAAAATTGTTATCGGACTGATCATCTTCTTTGCTGTCTTTACCCTCGTCGGCTTTTTTGTTTTACCACCAGTCTTAAGATCGATATTGATAAAGCAACTTTCTCAGACTCTCCATCGTGAGGTAACGATCAAACAGATCAAGATCAACCCCTACGCCCTTTCTGCAACAGTGAGGGGCCTCTCGGTAAAGGACCGGGGAAGTTCAGAAATCTTTGTATCATGTGAGGAGATCTTCTTGAATCTCCAGAGTCTTTCTGCTCTTAGATTGGCTCTGGTTCTAAAGGAAATTCGGTTGACGAAGCCCTTTATTAGGATCACGCACCATCCGGATATGTCCTATAATTTCTCTGATTTGATTAAAAAGAAAGAAGAAAAACCCCCCAAGAAAGAAAAGTCAAAACCCTTAAGGTTTTCATTGAATAACATCAGCATAGAAAACGGAAGCATCGATTTCTTGGACGAACCTGTAAAGGTAAAACACACGGTCAGAGAATTAAATATCGGCATCCCCTTCCTATCGAATATTCCCGCCTATATTCAAACATACGTCCAGCCCGCATTTTCAGCCAAGATCAATGACACTCCCTATTCCATCCAAGGTCAGACCAAACCTTTTCACGACAGTCTCGAAACCTCTTTTGATATCAATATTACCGATCTTGACATTCCCCATTACGTTGCCTATCTCCCCACAAAAATGAATATGAAGATACGATCAGCCTACCTGGATACTCAAGCGAAGATTTCGTTTCTTCAATCTAAAGATAAGAAACCTTCCGTGACCGTCACGGGGAATATCTCTTTTAAAAAAATAGTGCTGGAGGATGGGCAGAATAAACCTTTATTAAAGCTCCCCTTGTTCGAAATCTCCATCGCCCCGTCTGAACCGCTCTCAAAAATCATTCATCTATCAAAAGTATCTATTCAGTCCCCCGAATTAGAGATAAAGCGGGATGGAAAAGGGGCGCTCAATGTCCAATCTCTCTTTCCTGAAACAAAAGAGGCAAAACCTGCCCCTAAAAAAGAAGAGCCATCCACACCCTTATCCATGGACATCGATGAGATACAGCTCATCGGTGGAAAAATCCTTTTCACGGATCTCTCCGGAACCAAACCCTTCAAGACGGTCTTAAATCCAATAGAGCTGAAGGTGGACCATTTCAGTAATGGCAAAGATAAAAAATCGGCCTATACGTTGTCCCTCCGAAGCGAAGTCAAAGAAACGGTTAAGGTGGAGGGCGATTTTTCCATGGATCCTCTCGGGGCAGAAGGGACCCTGGAGATCAAAGCTGTCCCTCTAAAAAAATATGCGCCTTACTACCAGAATAACATTCTTTTTAACATCGAGGATGGACGCCTTGAACTTTCAACCCGCTACAAATATGCCAAAGGTGAAAAAGAACCGGAGGTCTCTCTCTCCGGAATCTCTCTCCTTCTTAGCGCTCTTCGGCTCAAAAGACCGGAAGAGAATGCCGAATTCCTTAAGATCCCAAATCTTTCAATCAAAGAAACAGAATTGGACCTTACAAAAAAGGAGATGAAGGTCGGTCTTTTTTCTACTCAGAAAGGGGACGTGTCCATCAAACGTTTAAAGGATGGCGAGATGGATGTCCTCAAGCTGATTCCTCCTCCACCTGCCTCAAGCGAGCCACATGGAGAAATAAAATCCAGTGAGAAACCCAAGGGACAGGAAAAACCTTGGCTTATCCTCCTCAGGAAAATGTCTGTTGATAACTATAAGATAAAGGTGGAAGACCGGTCGACGACTGAACCGGTCACTTTGATTGCTCAGAATCTAAAGTTAAGAGGGGAGGCCATTTCAACGGCCAAGAATAGTAAGGGAAAACTAAACCTTTCTCTCCTTTTGAACGAAAAGGGAACGGTTTCCACCGCAGGGACCATTGGCATTGATCCATTGGTTGCAGATTTAAAGGTAGAACTGAAGGGAATTGAGATTGCCCCACTTCAATCCTATTTTACGGACAAGGTGAACATTAATGTTACCGGGGGAGCCCTTTCTACGGTGGGGAATCTCTCCCTTGATGGGACGGATCAAAAAGGGTTTAAAACCACTTATAAGGGAGAAGCCTCCCTGACCAATTTATCTTCCCTGGACAAAGGGAACGCGGAGGACTTCCTAAAATGGGAATCCCTTTCATTTAGTGATATTAATGTCGGGGTTGCCCCTCTCTCTATTGATATCAAAGGAGTCTCTTTAACCAACTTTTACGTTCGCGTAATAGTCAACTCCGAAGGAAAACTCAATCTTCAGGAAATCATGAAAACTGAAGAACCGAAGGCACCTGCTACTCCCCCTCCACAAGAGAAAGAGGGGGTTGCTTCGAAGGAAAAAGAGCCTTCAAAGAATATCAAGATTGGTCAGATCACTCTTCAGGGGGGAAGGATAAACCTTTCAGACAAATCGGTTAAACCGGGATTTTCAACAAGCCTCTCAGAAATGGGAGGGAGAATATCAGGGCTTTCGGCTGAGGAGAATACGACGGCGGATGTTGAACTTCGTGCAAAACTTAATGATTATGCCCCCCTTGAGATCACTGGCAAAATTAATCCTCTGCGTGAAGACCTCTATGTGGATCTAAAGGCCAGAATTAAAGATTTAGATTTAAGTCCAGCCACCCCTTACTCTGGGAAATTTGTCGGCTATACGATCGAGAAAGGTAAGCTCTCTTTCGATTTGAAATACCTAATTGTAAAGAGGAAGCTCGAATCGCAAAATCAGATCTTTTTCGACCAATTCACCTTCGGGGACAAAGTGGATAGCCCCCAGGCAACCAAATTACCTGTCAAGCTTGCCGTTGCCCTTCTGAAGGACAGGAAGGGAGAGATCAAATTAGACCTCCCTGTGACGGGAAGTCTGGACGACCCTAAATTCAGTGTCTGGGGAGTCATACTGAAGATCCTTGTTAATTTGATCTCGAAGGCCGCTACCTCACCCTTCTCACTCCTCGGAGCGGTGTTTGGGGGTGGGGAAGAACTAAGTTTCGTAGAGTTTGATTACGGAAGTGCCATGATCTCAGAACCCAATATGAAAAAACTTGAGACCATTACAAAGGCCCTTCAGGATAGGCCTTCACTCAAAATGGACATTGAAGGCCATGTGGATATGGAGAAAGACAGAGAAGGATTAAAACAATATCTATTCAATAGGAAATTAAAATCCCAGAAACTCAATGAGATAGTGAAAAAAGGACAGCCGGCCATCCCGGTGGATGATATAAAAATTGAACCTGCCGAATATGGAAAATATCTGAAAATGGCTTACAAAGCGGAAAAATTCCCCAAGCCCAAAAACATAATTGGCATGGCCAAAGATATCCCGAACGCGGAAATGGAAAAATTAATGCTGACCTATATTGAAGTCAAGGAGGGGGACCTGAGGACTCTTGCCTCTCAACGATCCATGAAAGTAAAAGATGCCATTTTAAAATCGAAACAGGTTGAACCAGAGAGGGTATTTATTTTGGAACCAAAATCTCTTGCACCGGAAAAGAAGGAAAAGATTAAAGAGAGTCGAGTCGAATTTAAACTGAAATAAGAATTTCATTGATAAGGGAGGGACCATCGATGCTAAAGGAATTTAAAGAATTTGCAATGCGGGGAAATGTCATTGATATGGCCGTTGGAATCATTATTGGAGCAGCTTTCGGCACCATTGTTAATTCCCTTGTTCAAGATGTGATTATGCCACCGATCGGCCTGCTTCTCGGGAATGTCGATTTTTCCAATATCTTTGCTGTCATTAAGGAAGGAAAAGTTGCAGGACCCTACGCCTCTATTGCAGCGGCGAAGACAGCCGGTGCCGTGACCATCAACTTTGGTGTCTTTGTGAATACCCTCATCAGCTTTATCCTGATTGCCTTCGCCGTATTTCTTCTTATTCGAACGATTAATAAACTAAGGCGCCAAGAAGAAGCTCCACCTCCAGCGCCTACAACAAAAGAGTGTTTGTACTGTTTTTCGTCTATTCCGATTAAAGCCACACGTTGTCCAAACTGTACTTCTGAACTGAAGGCGGGATAAAAAAAAGAAATAAACGACCTTATCATTAGGCTCATTTCAACCTTCCGGCCATATCAAAACAGAAAGGGAGGGGTGCAATGATTTCTCAAAGTGTCCAATTCTTCAATACGGGAATCTGGGAAATCCGCTTAAAAAACCTTCATCCTGTAAAGGCCTTTGGCATCAGATATCTTCGAGTCATTCTCCTGGCCTCTCAAGGATTTTTAAAAGATCATTGCCAAAAGACCGCTTCAGTTTTAACCTATTATTCTTTGCTCAATATCGTTCCCGTCGTCGCCGTGGCTTTTGCAATCGCCAAAGGATTCGGTCTTGAAAAACTCATCGAAAAACAAATTCTCCAAATGGCAGATAAGGCAAACTGGCAAGCGGATATCACGACTCAGATCATTTCGTTTTCGCACAAACTCCTTGAGCAGGCGCGGGGTGGGTTAATTGCTGGAATCGGTGTGGTCTTGCTGTTCTGGACGGTGATATCGATTTTAGGAAAAATTGAAGAATCCTTGAATAACATCTGTGAAGTCAAGAAATCAAGGACAATCGTAAGAAAATTTAGCGATTATATGGCAATGATGGTCTTCGCCCCCTTTCTCTTGATCGTCTCCAGCAGTGCCACTGTCCTCGTGGCAAGCCAGGTCAAAGGGATCATCAATAAAATCTCCCTCCTGGGGGTTTTCAGTCCGGTGATCTTTTTCCTTTTGAACCTGCTCCCCTATGTATCCATCTGGGTTCTATTAACGATGGTCTATATCGTCATGCCAAATACCAAAATCCCGATCAGGTCAGGGATCTTAGGGGGCATCGCTGCCGGAACAATTACCCAAATCGTTCAGTGGTTATATATTAAATTCCAGATTGGGGCAGCGAGTTATGGTGCCATCTACGGAAGTTTTGCCGCCCTGCCCCTTTTCTTAGCGATGCTACAAATCAGTTGGATGGTCGTCCTTTTCGGAGCGGAAATAGTCCATGCCAATCAACACTATGAAACGTTCGGCTTTCATCCGGACTATATCCGGATCAGCGCTTCTTCAAAAAAACTTCTGATGCTCAGAATATTTCACCTCCTTATCAAGAAGTTTTCTCTGGGGGAAAAACCACTCACTGACCATCAGATTGGGTATACTTTGGAAATTCCAATTCGGCTTGTGCGGCAACTTCTCCATGAATTAACCGATGTGGGATTAGTGGTCGAAACAGCAAAAGGAGTCAAAGGGGAAGTAGCCTTTCAACCAGGAAGGACGATTGAAAACATCACAATGAAATTTGCGATGGATGAATACGAGAAATACGGGAGTACGCACATTCCCGAAAATCAATCGGACGAGGGAGAGAAAATTTCTGAATATCTGAAAGAAATTTCAGAGAGCATCGAAAAATTGCCTGCAAATATTCGCTTGAGGGAAATATAAGAGGTTATTTTATTGACAAATTCGTTTAAAATCCCTTATAAAAATGCTCGATGTTAAACATTCTTGTCACAGGTGGGGCTGGATACATTGGAAGTCATGTTGTTAAGGAACTTCTCCGCCAGAGTCATAATCCGATCGTCTTTGATAATCTTCAGACAGGCCATCGAAGAACCGTAGAGAATGCCCTTTTCATAAAAGGAGATCTATCTGATCAAGAAAAACTTAAAGAGACTTTTCAAACCTATACCATTGATGCCGTCATGCATTTTGCAGCGAATAGTTTGGTGGGGGAATCGGTACTAAAACCACTTAAATATTTCAACAATAATGTTAAAAACAGCATAAAACTGATTGAAATAATAGAAGAATTTAAAATAGATAAATTTGTGTTTTCTTCATCCGCCGCAGTCTACGGAGAACCTCAAAAGATACCTATCACCGAAGATCACTCCTGCTGCCCGACAAACCCCTATGGAGAAACGAAATGGATTTTTGAAAGGGTCCTGCAGGCGTATCATGAGGCGGGAATATTAAACTTCATCTCTCTTAGGTACTTCAATGCAGCGGGCGCCGATCCGGAAGGAGAATTAGGAGAAGATCACTCCCCTGAGAGCCATCTCATCCCTTTAGTGATCAAAGCCGCATTGGATGGGACCTTGGTTCCTGTTTATGGTACGGATTACAACACGCCCGATGGAACGTGTATTCGTGATTATATCCACGTCACCGATCTTGCAAATGCCCATATTTTAGCCCTCAGGAAATTAGAACAAAAAAACTTTTCTGCGATTTATAACATGGGAAACGGGACTGGATATTCCGTCAGAGAAGTGATTGAAGCAGTAAAAAAAGTTACTGGGAGAAAGGTGACTGCGATCGAATCACCCAGGAGACCAGGCGACCCCGCCCGACTGGTGGCGAGTTCAGAAAAAATCAGGGAAGAGCTCGGATGGACTCCTGAATATCCCGATTTAGAAACGATCGTTGAAACCGCCTGGGAATGGCATAGAAACCACCCCAAAGGATACGACGATTAAAATTAAGGGTTCGAGGGGTCGAGGATTCAAGTGGTCAAGTTTAAATCCTCAAAACCCTTTGCTTAAATAAAGTAACTTTTATAAAACTTAAAAAAATCCTAGTACCCTTGAACCCTCGAATCCTGGAACCCATTTATAAGGAGAAACCATGTGTGGTATCTTTGGCATTTATAATCATACAGAAGCATCAAATCTCGCTTACTTAGGTCTCTATGCCCTTCAACATCGTGGTCAGGAGAGCGCTGGGATTGTCTCTTCCGACAATAGACAACTTCATCATTACCGCCAGATGGGTTTGGTTTCCGAAATATTCACGAAAGAGACCCTGAAGAGACTCTCTGGAAGAAGTGCCATCGGCCATGTCCGTTATTCCACGGCTGGTTCGAGTGAACTCAAAAACGCACAGCCTTTTGTTGTGGATTACCACAGGGGAAGTCTCGCCATCGCCCATAATGGCAATCTCACCAATGCTTCCTTCATTAAAAGCGAACTCGAATCCAGAGGATCCATTTTCCAATCGAACATGGATACTGAAGTGATCGTTCACCTCATTGCCCGTTTTAAGGAAAAAAATATTGTTGAGCGGACGGTCCACGCCCTGAAACAGATGGAAGGAGCCTATTCTCTGCTCATCCTAACAGAAAGGGAAATGATTGTAGCCAGAGATCCTTTTGGCTTCAGACCCATGGCCCTCGGTCAATTGAAGGAGGCGCATGTGGTTGCCTCCGAGACCTGTGCATTTGACCTCATCGGCGCTAAGTTTGTAAGGGAGATCGAACCGGGAGAAATAATCCTCATCAATGAGGAGGGAATCAAATCATTCAAACCATTCTTCCCAAAACAACGTCATCAATGCATCTTTGAGTTCATCTACTTTGCCCGGCCAGATAGTTTTCTCTTCAACAGAAATGTCTATGAAGTCAGAAAATCATTTGGAGCTCAACTCGCTAAGGAATCATCTGTCGATGTGGATATGGTGGTCCCGATTCCAGATTCTGGTTTTCCCGCTGCATTAGGGTACGCCGCTCAATCAGAGGTCCCTTTGGAACTCGGAATGATCAGAAATCATTATGTAGGGCGAACCTTTATTGAACCTGAACAGCGAATTCGTCACTTCGGTGTCAAGATCAAGTTAAATCCGGTAAAAGGATTGTTAAAAGGAAAACGGATTATCACAGTGGATGATTCCATCGTCCGGGCGACCACCAGCCGAAAGATCAACAAGATGTTTCGGAACGCTGATGCGAAAGAGGTTCATGTGAGAATCAGCTCACCACCCATCACCCATCCCTGTTTCTTCGGCATTGATACGCCAAAAAGATCAGAGCTGATCGCTTCCTCCCATAACTTAAAGGAGATTCAAAAATTTATTAACGCAACTTCTTTATATTATTTAAGTTTGAAAGGCATAAAAAAATGCATGAGAGAGGACGCTGAGTCTTTTTGTTACGCCTGCTTTTCAGGGGATTACCCAATTCCATTCCAGATGAATTTAGAATAGGTTTGGTCTCCTATGAACACTTTGATTTAATCTTCTTTAAACTTTTTCCTTGTCTTTTCTGCGGCTTCCTTGCTGTTACTTTTTTCAATTCCGCCACACCCGTTACCAATTTTTGCCATTCAGATTTGATCTGTTCTCTTTCCTTCTCAATCTTTAAAATTTGGCGATAGAGAGAAAGGACCCTCAAGGCAATCTTGGCTCGGTCGTCATCTTCCTGTTTTCCATCACAATAATCCCTCAGATATTTCTCGGAGGTGTCCACCAATGGTTTAAAAAGCTCTGAGTCCATTTTCTTCATTATTTTCCATCCTTTCTTGTTTCATTAACATTCATTTAATATAATGAAAAAATTATTTCGGTTCAACCGGGAAATCTGCTTGGTACCCTTCGCCCCAGCCACTCTTTATTTTTTTGGATATCTTGGATCGGTCACCCCTTCGGTAGGTTTTCCAAAGGAGGCCGTATCCAGATTACGTAGAGGATGATTTTTTTCATACATCGACTTCAGTTTCTTCGCTCTTACTCCTTCTGGGTAGAACTTTGAAATGGCTGTTTGACGTCGGTCGAGGAGGACATTTTTAATTGTATAGTCAATCGTTCCCAAACCATTTTCCATTCCTCCATAGACCTGCTGCTCGATATCCCTTCCCTTGATGAGATTCAACTTTTTTGAACCCGGAGCCAGGGCATTAAATTCTTCTGCTTCAGAGTTTATTAATCCAGAAGCCTGATTCATGAGGTCGATACAAACCTTATCCACAGCCACTGGATCAAAAGAAGCAAGAACCCCTATGCCATTGACAAAAGGGGTATCCGTCCATCCATAACAATCACAGGCAGGAGTGATATCCAAAGCGTAGTTGATAAAGAAAGCCTTTCCTTGCTCTTTCGTCATCATCGTTGCCAATGCAGAATCAGCAATACGCCTCCCAAGAGCGGGTAAATAATCGAACCTCTGAATCGCATTCATGCCTGCCATATTTACGCACAAGTTAGCACAGGCAAAACAATAGACACATGAATCCAAATCAATCTCTAATCCTTTTTCAGTGACTTTGATCGACTCTTCCGGACAACACTCTTCACAGGTCTTCCACCACTCGCACTTTCGACCGGGACAAAGCTCGGGGTTAATCACAGGTTTATCCCCTGCCAGGGCACCATGCAGGTTCATCTTCCCCCGTTTGCTGGCACACCCGACACCAATGTTTTTGATCGCTGCCCCATACCCTCCACAGCAGGGTGGCCCTTAAAATGCGCAACGGAGAGTAA
>Ga0068714_10006398_pt1 | contig 12009 bp, 15 predicted proteins | sample MTBNYHSulfiMetaG_FD_62988 | JGI IMG/M metagenome (GOLD analysis project Ga0068714, IMG submission 62988) | Enrichment culture microbial communities from rom New York Harbor, USA that are MTBE-degrading - MTBE-NYH (New York Harbor Sulfidogenic)... | ecosystem: Environmental > Aquatic > Marine >... | reverse complement strand
CGCCTCACGCCTCACGCCTCACGCCTCACGCCTCACGCCTCACGCCTCACGCCTCACGCCTCAGGCCTCAGGCCTCACGGGTATTGACTTGATTTAGAATTTTGCTATATTATCAACCTCTGATGCGCGTGAATGGGTTTACCGCATTGACAGACTCCTCCATCCTCCTTTGGTGGATTATTTCGGGCGCGGCGCCTCCCCCCTTTGCCGCGCCTTTTTTATATCTGCAGTAGTGAGAGGCCTCCAATACGGGCGGTTCGGTGGCGAAAGGGCAGTTTATCGGGTATCTTTCCCCTCGTATCGTGTAATCTCGTTCTGCACCCCTTGTATCTTCCACCCCGTTTCTGTATTATTCCGCCTCTTTTTACGAGATACCCCGCTCGACCTGGAGTGTTTTTGAGATGATTGGGACCAAGACATTCAGCGCCACGCCCGAAACCGTCAAACGTGACTGGTTCGTCGTTGATGCGACCGGCAAGACTCTGGGCCGCCTGGCCTCCGAGATTGCCCTTCGCCTGCGTGGCAAGCACAAGCCGGAATATACCCCGCACGTGGATACCGGCGATTACATCGTTGTCGTCAACGCCGAGAAGATCCGCGTCAGCGGTCGCAAGGCCACCGACAAGGTGTACTACAACCACAGTGGCTTCCCCGGTGGCATGAAGAGCATCACCTTCGACAAGCTGATCCAGAAGGACGCTCCGCAGGTTCTCGAGCGCGCCGTCAAGGGCATGTTGCCGAAGAATCCGCTGGGCCGCGCCATGTTCCGTAAGCTGAAGGTCTACACCGGCCCGGAACACATGCACACCGCACAGCAGCCGAAGCCGCTGGAAATCTAAACGTTAAGGTACGGACAGACCATGGCAGAGAAACACAACATTTGCACCGGCCGCCGCAAGAGCTCCAGCGCCCGTGTTTTCCTGGTGCCCGGTAAAGGCCAGATCACCATCAACAAGCGCACCATCGAGGAGTACTTCGGTCGCGAAACCGCCCGTATGGTGGTTCGTCAGCCCCTCGAGGCCGTCGGTGTTATCGACAAGTTCGATGTCAACGTCACCGTCAAGGGCGGCGGCAACACCGGACAGGCAGGCGCCATCCGCCACGCCATCGCCCGCGCACTCGTCGATCAGGATGAAAACCTGCGCAGCCCCATGCGCCAGGGCGGCTTCCTGACCCGCGACGCCCGCGAGGTCGAGCGCAAGAAGATCGGTCTGCACAAGGCACGCAAGCGTCCGCAATACTCGAAACGATAGTTTCAAGTCTCAAGTTGCAAGTCCCAAGAGAGCATGGAAGCTTTCGAAAAACTGGAAGTATGGAAGCGAAGTTCGCGGCTATGTGTCGAGTTGTATAAATCGCTCGCAGCCTGTCGTGATCCGGGATTCAAGGATCAGATCACCCGCTCGGCGTTGTCTGTGCCTTCGAATATTGCAGAAGGGTACGAACGCGATTAGGCAAAAGAGTTTTCCCGGTTCCTGCGTATTGCCAAAGGCTCCTGTGGAGAACTCCGCACTCAGCTATACATCGGCGCCGAAGCGGGAATCCTGGATAAATCGCTCGCCTTGCACATGGTTGCGGAAGCAAGCGAAATATCAAAGATGCTGCAAGGCCTGATCAAGCGCTGCAATACCGCTTGATACTTGTCACTTGCAACTTGCCACTGCCTCATTGGGGGATCGTCTAGCGGCAGGACTACGGACTCTGACTCCGTCAACCAAGGTTCGAATCCTTGTCCCCCAGCCAATAAACAACAAAGCCCGCCATGTGCGGGCTTTGTTGTTTTGGCTTTCAACTGGGTAGGAGCCCAGTCCCCTGGGCGAACAGTCGTTAGTCGTTAAGGATGACTCTCGCCAAGCCGCCAAGGACGCAAGGAAAATCCGGTGGCCGCTTGGCGCCTTGGCGAGAGGAAGAGAATGCTTTTCTTGTCACCTGCAACTTGTCTCTGATCTGCCCTCCAGCCGCTCAGCCAGCCAGATCTTGATGATGGACTGCCTCGTTACACCCAGGCGGGATGCTTCCCGGTCGAGTGATTCGATCATCCAGTTTGGAAAATCGACATTGACCCGCTTTTGCTCATGCCCGGAGCGCCGCGCCTTCTCCAGATCCAGCCGTTGAGTAACATCCTTGCCCTCGTCGAACTGGCGATCAAAATTCTTCGCTTTCATAAAGTGCTACCTCCTCTGCCCTCGAGCGCCGGACAGAAATAATACGAATGGCCTTGTCCCGGTAGGTTATTACCGCAGACCAGTGTTTTTCGCCAATACGGCCGATAAGCAAAAACCGGGGCTCATCCACAACTCTTGCGGGGATCTCAAGCATGTCCGGGTCATTCCAGAATCAAGCCATAGCGCTTCGATTGTCGTTGTTATCGTGTTTCTCTTGCTCAATGCGGATGCGCATGCCGAGTCCATGCATGACTTTCATGAACGTTTCGAGCTTGGGGTTGCCCGCACTGGAGAGCATTTTATACATGCTTTCCCTGCCGAGTTCTGAACGGGAAGCAAGCCCCGTTATGCCATCTTCCTGCGCTTCGGCAACATTGCGAAGCGCCATAAGCAGCACTGATTTGTCGCCGCTGCTGATAGCTTCGTTCAGATATTCGGTTGCGACTTCGGGTATGCGAAGATACTGGTTGTGTGTCGCTCGAACGCTTCGTCGTGCCATCTTGCTCACCTTGATCGTTTGTGATCTGTCCAATACTTCCTGGCGCGTTTGATATCTTTGCTCTGCGTTGATTTATCTCCGCCGCAGAGCAGGAGATAAATATCTTTGCCGTCCCTGGCATAGTAGACTCGGTATCCCGGGCCATAGTGGATTCGCAATTCGCTGATTCCCCCACCGACAGGTTCCGAGTCACCCAGATTGCCCAGCTCCATTCGGTCAACGTGTGAGATGATTTTAGCGATCGCCCTGGGGTCTCTTAATGACGACAACCACTCACCGTATGGAGAACGATCCTGGTCATCAAGGTATTCGTATACCGTATATATCATCCCTGTCATGTTTGTTATTGTATCCGTAAAGATACATTTTGCAAGGTAAAGGAAAAATCCCCGGGCGAAAATTTAAGCCGGAGCCTCCGCAGGGTAGGAGCCCACTCCTCTGGGCGAACAATCACAAAGGGTGACCCTGGCCAGGCCGCCAAAGACGCAAAGAGATCTTGTGTGGTTGTCTGGCGCCCTTGGCGTCTTGGCGAGAGAACAATATCTTTTGGGCGATCTCGGTACTACCTTCTCTGCCCTCGAGCGCCGGCACACCCGGACCGGAACGGTTTCCCCCTCTCGAAGCAAAAAATATCTTCCAAACCATTTGTTACAGAGATGTCTCTGTGGCGTATTTTTTGATTTGAATCAAAGAATTAGTTGCAATATATCAAATTCTGTTTGTTAACGTTTGTAACCTTATGATTTATAAGGTCTGTTGTAATTGTGCAACACGTCGCGTTTTTGTTGTTTTTTCGTGGGAAAGTACTTGCATTAGACGTAGCTAGGGGATATGGTTTGGTTCGGCTCCTCACGGAGCCCCCAATTAATTCGAATTGATTGCTTTGTTGTAAACCCACTAGGAGAACGTACGATATGAAAAAGAACGTGATCGCTCTCGCCGTAGCCGCTGCTATGGCTGCTCCGCTGGCCGCTCAGGCCGAAGTTACCGTTTCCGGCGGCCTGCAGGCTGAAGTCGCCAGCGTCGGCGGCGACGGCGGCATGCTGCCCACCGGCCTGTACGCTGTTGATGGTATCGAGTACCTAACCACCTCCACCGGCGAGAACGGCGGCAGCTTCGGCTACCTGACCTTCAGCGCCGCTGAGGACCTGGGCAACGGCCTGAAGGCCATTGCCAAGTGGAACGGCGTGGCTAACGTTGGTGACACCAACGCTGCCGGTGGCATCACCGGCCGTGACGCCTACGTCGGTCTCTCCGGCGGTTTCGGTACCGTCCTGGCCGGTACCCTGGCTACCCCCTACAAGTCCTCCACCGTCTCCTGGGACCCCTTCCTGGCCACCTCACTGCAGGCCCGTGGTAACGGCGGCATGAGCGATGCGCAGAACGGCTACGCCTCCAACGCCCTGGCCTATGCCAACAAGTTCGGCCCTGCCACCGTCGTCCTGGCCCTGGTGCTCGACGAAGGCGCTGACCAGTCAGTACCTGCTGATCCTACCAAGACCAACGGCAAGCACGCCAAGGCGCTGTCTGTAAACGTGCCGGTCGGACCGGTTGAAGTCGCCGTTGCCTACGTCAACGCCAACGAGTTCAGCAACATCGCCAACCTCGGCCTTGGTTTTACCGCAGCACTGGTTGGTGCTAGCAATGACACCCTGACCGCTGCCAAGGTGGGCGTCAAGTACGCTGCCGGCCCGATCACCGTTGCCGGTCAGTACGAGGCCCTGGATGTCGATGACGGCGCCGGCTTTGCCATTAAGCCGACCGTTACCTATGTCACCGGCTCCTACGCCATGGGTTCCAACACCTTCTCCGCTTCCTGGGGCAACACCAAGTGGGACGTCAGCGGTCTTGACGACACCAAGTACTACGCTGTCGGTATGACCCACGCGTTCAGCAAGACCACCAGCTCCACCATCGGTTACCGTTCTACCGATTCTGGTAACCTGATCTCTGCCACTGGCGACAAGGAAACCGTCTTTGCTGCCGGTCTGCGCGTGAAGTTCTAATCGATTCTCACGAATCCTTTAGTGCATAAAGAACGGGGCCTTCGGGCCCCGTTTTTTTTGGTGCGGAAAAAGAAATACCACCTCTTCAGTCGCGGGCGTGGGTCACCGTAGCACGAGGCCGATGAGCTCTTTGCGGGAGCCTGCGGTTTCCAGGGGCTAGACTGGTAGGCAGCGAGCGTCACCGCGCGGGTGACGGGCTCACCGGATGGAGCGAACGAAATGGAGCTGTCGACACTGCCCGGACCCCATGGCCTTGCCGTGCTGGCGCTGATCGGGATCGCCCTGTTTCTGTTTACCCGCGAGCGGATCCCGTTGGAGACCTCCAGCCTGGCGGTGCTGGTGCTGCTGGCGGCGGGGTTCGAACTCTTCCCCTATGCTGCCGACGGCGTACCACTGCATGCGATCGATTTCTTCATGGGCTTTGGCCATGAGGCGCTGGTGGCGGTTTGCGCCCTGATGATCGCCGGCCAGGGCCTGGTACGCACCGGCGCGCTGGAGCCGGTGGGGCGCCAACTGGCGCGTCTCTGGTCCGTAAGCCCCACCCTCTCCCTGTTGCTCACGCTGCTGGCCGGGGCGCTGCTGAGCGCCTTCGTCAACAACGTCCCTATCGTGGTGCTGCTGCTGCCGATCCTGGTCAGCACCTCGCTGCGCAGCAACCGCCCGGCTTCTCCCATACTCATGCCGATGGGCTTTGCCACGCTGGTCGGGGGGATGAGCACCACCATCGGCACCTCTACCAATCTGCTGGTGGTCTCGGTCGCTGCCGATATGGGCCTGCCGCGCTTTGGCATGTTCCACTTCTTTGTCCCTGCCGCGATCGCCGGCGGGCTGGCGATCCTCTTTTTGTGGCTGATTGCGCCGCGCCTGCTGCCGCGGCGCGAGGCGCTGATGGAGGATACTTCGCCGCGCATCTTTACCGCGCACCTGAATGTGGAGGAGACAAGTTTTGCCGCGGGCAAAACCCTGGCGGAGCTGAACGATAAGGCAGGCGGAAAACTGCGGGTGGTGCAGATCGTCCGCGGCGGGAACATCGCGATCACCCCTTTTCCCGATGCGGTAATCAAGCCGGGCGACCGGCTGAGCGTGAAGGATACGCCGGATAGCCTCAAGGAGCTGGAAGCGGTGCTGGGTGCCAAATTGTATACCGGCGATACCCCGGTGGATGAGGCGCATCCACTGCTCGACGAGGAGCAGCAGCTGGCCGAGATCGTCGTTACCCAGGGCTCTCTGCTGGAGGGGACGACGCTGTCCCGCGTGCGTTTCGCCGATTACTATCAGCTGATCACGCTGGCACTGCACCGTGCGGGGGCGGCGGTGTCGACGCTGCGGGAGGAGGTCGGGGACATTCGCCTGAGGGTGGGCGATGTGTTGCTGGTGCAGGGAAACCGTGAACAGATCGCCGAATTGAAGCGCAGCGGCGAGCTGCTGGTGCTCGATTCCACCAGCGATCTGCCCACCACCAGGCGCGCACCGCTGGCGCTGCTGATCATGGCGGCGGTGGTCGTGGTTGCAGCCATCGGCCTGTTGCCGATCGCGATCAGTGCGGTGTGAGGGGTGTTGGTGATGATTGTCACCCGCTGCCTGAGCTGGCGCGACGCCGCCCAGGCGCTCAGTACCCCGGTGATCATGATCGTGGTGGCCAGTCTGGCGCTCGGCTCAGCGCTGCTCAAGACCGGCGGCGCCGATTTTCTGGCGCAGCTCTATGTGAGCCTGAGCGCAGGGAGTTCGCCGGCGCTGCTCCTCAGCGGGCTGATGCTGCTGATGGCGCTCCTGACCAACATCGTCTCCAACAACGCCGCCGCGGTGATCGGCACACCCATCGCCATCGGCATCGCGCAGCAACTGGCGCTGCCGGCGGAACCCTTTGTGCTGGCGGTGCTGTTCGGCGCCAACATGAGCTACGCCACCCCCATGGCCTACAAGACCAACCTGCTGGTGATGAGCGCGGGGTGCTACCAGTTCAATGACTTCCTGCGAGTAGGCATTCCGCTGACGTTGATCGTCTGGCTCGCCCTCTCCTGGCTGCTGCCGGCGATGTACGGACTTTGAAATGCGATCGGTTGCACGCTGCGTGATGGAGTGCGCAAAGCGTGCACGTAGCGTCTCTTCCTGTCTGGATATGTGCGGCCCGTCCGGGTAATCGGCGATCCCGCTCCATAGAATGGCGCCGGTAAAACACTAACCGTCGCCGGCCCCTGCTCTTGCAGCGGTGGCTGCGGCGACTACCCTATGGAATACCAATAGAAGGAGAACCGCCATGAACAGAAAACTCACTTCAGCAAGTCTCTTGCTGCTGCTCGGTACCGTCCTGGCAGCAGCGCCGGTGTCGGCAGCGCAACACGAAAAGGCCGGTCAGGGCATGGCCCAGGAGGAGCGTGCCCAACAGCGCCAGATGGTCGAGGAGGAGCAGGGCGAAGCGATGCAGATGCGCGAGGAGGAGCAGGAGCAGATGCGTGAACGCATGGAGTCGCAGGAAGGCATGGAGAGTGGAGGGATGAATGAGGAGGCGATGGAAAAACAGCGCGAGAAGAAGTCCGAGCAGGAGCAGAAGGAGCTGGGCAAGGGTTCCGAGACCGGCCAGGAAGCGCGCGAGCAGCGCAAGAAGTGGTGGCGCTTCTGGGAGTAACCGCACAACGCCCGGCAGCAATGCCGGGCTATCCAACGTTAATCAGTCGAATTTGTCCGCCAGCTTGCGGCGCAACTCTTCCGGTGTGCGCGCGATTTTCGGGTAGGCGCGGGTGGCGAAGTGCGCCTCCGCCAGGTCGCGTGTAACAAAACGGGCAAACTGCAACGGCAACTTGTAGCCGTGGGTGATGCGGGGAAGCTCCTTGCCGGACTTGAGCAGCTTGAGCTGGTCCTCCTCCATGAGGTAGTGAAGCCCCATGGTGCGCATTACCTCCTCGGGCAGTTGGGCTTGTTCCCTCTCTTCAATGTCAACGCTGCGCGCCGGGGCGGGCTGTACTGTACGGCGGCTGACGGCAACAGCAGGTTTTTTTCGCAACAGTGTTCCGAGCAGCGGCAAGGAGGCGAGCAGTCGTCTGAGCCACCCCGCATCTTCCTCTCCGCCTGATGTACTTTCAGCCGCGGGCACTCGCGTTGGCGGCGGACCGGAGGGCTGTGGCACACGCAGTTCACCCAGGGCACGTTCCAGGTAGGGGATAGGGATCTCCCTTTCCAGCAGATCACGCAGCACGATCATGCGAATCCGCAACTCATCGTGCAGATCCGTAACCAGTTCCAGCTTGCGGCTGTTCGCCGTTCCCATCAGTTGCTTGTGCAGTGTATTGAGCGTCACAAGATGCCCCCGCGCCTTCTCGCGCGGCAGGACGATATAGAGCAGTTCGGAGGAAGCTTCGGCTTTTACCCGTGCGTACTCTTTGAGCAGGCTGATTTCGAGGTGGGAGAGATTTTGGCTGATTGCCTGGAGTGTGTCGTCCGTCACTATTCGCGCATCCCACTGTTAAGCCGCTGATATGGCGGAGTATAGCGGGAAAATGGACTCACTTTGCAACCGTGAGGCGGATGGCCGCGGTGGCAAGCTGGTGGCTAAAATTTCGGGGTTTGCGCCAGCTGCGCCCCTTGTGGTGCTAATCGCCGTTCTCTTTTGGTTCTCCGTGTGGTAGATTGGAAAACATCCTGCATGCCGGATGACGTTTCCCCCAGCGATCGCATCACAGGCTACAATCGTACGGCGCCAACAGGCATGCAGCAAACAGGGCCTGGCGGGATGCCGGACGGAACAATGAAATGGATAACGTTATTTGCAGCGCTTCGACGCCACGGAAGCCGTTTTCATGACGGGATTCAAGGGACGCCGGGCGTTGCACCAATGAACCAGGAAAACAGAGGATATGAAAGATGGGCGTAATTGCAATGTGGAAGTGCGACCGGGACGGGGCGATGTTTGACGATAAGAAGGCGGCAGAGGAACACGATAAAATGCTCGAACTGGGCGAGGTTTTTACCCGCCTGCTGGAGCGCGTCATTCCCGGCATCGATGAGGCCAAGGCGGAGGAGTTCGGCCTGATTCTGGCACGCAACAAGGAGCAGGTGGTGCTTGCCTGCAAGGGCAAGGTCGAGGCGATGGAGGAACTTGTCGCCGGTCCCGATAACGTCACCAGGCTGGAAGTGGCGGAATAGAAGCAGAAGCTCGCCGGATATCGCACCTTTCTACGCCGTTGTGCGGCGTTGACTAAAATAGACCTGGCCGTAGTGCATAAAATTGCTATAGTCGCCCCATTCGAGAAACCGGGTGTCGCCAGGATAAAAGATGATTACCGTTGGCCAGTCATACGTGTTGGAGGTTGTGCGCATTGTCGAGTTCGGCGCCTATCTGGACGCCGAAAATCTCGGCGAGGTGTTATTGCCGCGTCTTTACATGCCGCGCGCTCTCGCCGTCGGCGATAGCGTTCGGGTCTTTCTCTACCTCGACTCGGAAGATCGCCCCGTCGCCACCACGCAGCAACCCAGGGCACGGGTGGGGGAGTTCGCCTATTTGCGCGTCGTCGACAATACGCCGGTCGGTGCCTTTCTCGACTGGGGTCTGGACAAGGATCTACTGGTGCCCTTTGCCGAGCAGCACAGACCAATGGAGGTCGGCCACTCCTACCTGGTCTACCTCTATGTCGATGCCATGGATGGGCGGATTGCCGCCTCTTCGCGGATCGAGAAGTTCCTGGATGATGAGCGGCCGCATAACTTCAGGCCTGGGCAGGCGGTTGACCTGATCATCGCCAACACCACCGATCTGGGATACAAGGCGATCATCAACCACAGCCACTGGGGCGTGCTGTATACGGATGAGGTGTTCGAGCGCCTCAGTTTCGGCCAGCATAAAAAGGGTTATATCAAGTACGTCCGTCCGGACAGGAAGATCGATCTCACCCTTCAGGGCGGGCGGGAGAGCCGTGACCGCAACGCCGTCACCATCGAAAACTACCTGCGCAAGCATGGCGGCTTCGCCCCGGTGCATGACAAGTCGGCCCCTGAGCTGATCGCCGGGCTGTTCGGCATGAGCAAAAAGGCGTTCAAGAGGGCCATTGGCGGCTTGTACAAGGAGCGGATAATCCGTATCGAGGAAGACGGTATTCGCCTGCTCGAGAAGGCGGACGAGTGATGCGGCAGGATTCGGCCTGAGCGGTGGAAGTGACAGGCAGGTCGAAAAATCCACTAAGATTATTGAACGGTTGGCCATTGCTGCAGGCGCGGCACTTTCGGGGAAAAGAGATATGCTCAATATCTACCGTCGCAAACAGGGACGACTGCTGCCGGCAGAGGAGGAGGGGGCGGCCGTCCCGGCCGATGCGGTGTGGCTGGATCTGATCGATCCCAATGAGGCGGAGCGTGCATCGGTTGCCGCCATGCTGCGCCAGAAACTCCCCGCAACCGAGGATGTCGAGGAGATCGAGGCTACCGCCCGCTCCTACGAGGACGAGGCGGGGCTGCACCTCCACACCCTGTTCCTGCACCTGGTGGATGGGCGACCGCGCAACACCTCTGTCGCCTTCACCCTGGCCGGCGAGCGGCTGGTGACACTGCGCGAGCGGGAGATCCCCGCCTTTCGCCTCCTGCGCATGCGCGCGAGGCACGACCCGGAAGTGGCTCGCGATACGGTCTGCACGGTGCTGACGCTGTTCGAAACCAAGATCGACGACCTGGCAGACACCCTGGAGGAGGTCTACCAGGGGCTCGAGTCGGTGAGCACCAAGGTGCTGGAGGAGAGCGGCGCCGATCTGGAGGCGGCGCTCGATACCCTGGCGCGCAATGAAGATACCAACGGCAAGGTGCGCCTGTGCCTGATGGACACGCAGCGTACGCTCACCTTTTTGCTGCGTCACGGACGCCTGACGCCGGAACACGCCGAGCGGACAAGGGAACTGCTGCGGGACATCGAATCGCTGCTGCCCCACAACAGCTTCGTGTTCGACAAGATCAACTTCCTCATGGACGCCGCCCAGGGGTTCATCAGCATCGAGCAGAACCAGATCATCAAGATCTTCTCCATTGCCGCCGTGGTGTTCCTGCCGCCGACACTGGTCGCCAGTATCTACGGCATGAACTTCCAGTACATGCCGGAGCTGAAATGGCTGCTTGGCTATCCGGGCGCCCTGGTGTTGATGGTGCTGTCGGGCTTTGCGCCCTACTGGTATTTCCGGCGCAAGGGGTGGTTGTAGTAGGGAGTGTTCATCGCCGCGGCGATGACACGCTACAGTCAGGGCTAATCGAGTCCCTCTTCATGCAACGGCGCCGAGTGCGCCGTTAGGTCGCCGCGCGTTGAGTGAAACCAGACCTGTGCCTCCTTTCGCAGAATGTTTCCAAGGGCTGAGAACTCTTCGATAGAGAGGTGATCCATGATGGCATCGCTGCCGTCCTCGAGCTTGAGATGGATTGCCGTGCGGCGCGGTTTGTCATGGAAGTTCAGTGCGTAGTTTTCGACCTTTTTCCACATGGTATACACCCCTTGTCGTCGTCTTGTTGTCAGGAGTATAAATCATCCCCGGCATGGATTCACTCGGGCACGTTTCGTGCTCGTGTCGTTGTAACGCCTACAGGAGAATGGGTATTAGAGCGACAGGGGATTTGCCGCGCCGGCGTTGCGGGTGGCGGGCAACTTAATTTAGATTGTCTAGCTATAAATAATTAGAGCTGAACGCCGTTTCTGTCAATTGATTGTCTGTAATAAATCACCTCTTTCGAAAAGGCGAGCGGTCCGTGGAGTTGTGCGCGCTGTGTTGTCCGCACTGAGGACGTCGTTCCCTGCTGCATGCACTATAGTGATCTCAAGGCGTACGTGAGTTTGAAGTCGGTTGTTGCCAGTATGCATTTCGCGCAGACGGACAGCTGGCGAGGATGGAGGTGACGGCATGGACTACGACTTCATCGTAATTGGTTCCGGACCGGCCGGGCAGCGGGCTGCGATCCAGGCGGCCAAGCTGGAGAAAAAGGTCGCCATCATCGATCGCCAGATCGCGGTCGGCGGCGTCTGCCTGCACACCGGAACCATCCCCAGCAAGACCCTGCGTGAAGCGGTCATCTATCTCAGCGGTTATGGGCATCGCGGTCTCTACGGACAGGGTTACCGGCTCAAGGCCGACCTGACCATGGACGACCTCAAGCAGCAGCTCAATACGACGATCCGCCGCGAGGTCGAGGTGCTCAAGCACCAGCTTACGCGCAACGGGGTGCAGGTGTTCAACGGCAATGCGGAGTTCGTCGACGAACACACCGTCAGGGTGGTGGACATCCACGGCGAAAGCACTCTCCTTAGCGGTGAGAAATTCCTCATCAGCACCGGGACCCACCCGGTCCGCCCCGCAGGCATTCCATTCGACGGCAAACAGAT
>Ga0068714_10006397_pt1 | contig 12012 bp, 9 predicted proteins | sample MTBNYHSulfiMetaG_FD_62988 | JGI IMG/M metagenome (GOLD analysis project Ga0068714, IMG submission 62988) | Enrichment culture microbial communities from rom New York Harbor, USA that are MTBE-degrading - MTBE-NYH (New York Harbor Sulfidogenic)... | ecosystem: Environmental > Aquatic > Marine >... | reverse complement strand
AGGCGTGGGACTGGGACGCTCGGGGGGATAATCTCAACATCCTGCAGGACGGGAACCCCGATTTGTTTCGAGTACAGAAGGCCGTCTGGGGCGAATTGGGCTATACGTTCGACGCCGGGTCCTGACTCTCTCCCGCACATACTCAGACGTGAATGCCTTCAGTAGGACGAACGATAATGCGGTCCCCACAGGGTACAAGTATTGCCAGCGACAAGTGCCCATGTCTGATGAACTTGTTTGAGCGGTCGACAAAGGCGCTTGCCTGCCGCCCGTCGGTCCATGATCGCTGAATACCGCCATAGCTCAGTCTGTCGTGTTTCCAGTGTCACCCGGCAGCAGCCAGGAGTTCCGCAGGGAAAGCGACGTGCGGAGCGGCTGCGGAACCTTCTTCTCCCTTCGTCTTGGACGCCCCTGCCCATCTCCACGGCCGGTCAGTAGCGTCTGTGCGCTCTTGCTTGTCTTACACAACCAGATTCCGACACATCCATCACCTCAAAACAGCAACGGTGCTTTTATGTCTTTCGACTACGCTGCTCACACCGCTGCATCCTCTTGACCGCCTGAATCAACTGCGTGGATGCTCCACTGTGTACCTTGCATCTCCCTCACTATCGCGCGGCCTTGCGGCGAATGCATATCGATGCAATCGCTCGCGTCATCCACATTTCGAAACTGCCTGGCATCGACGTCTACCAGGAATTCTCTGCTCTCCCATTCAATAACCGGCAGCAACCGTGCCTCTTTTTGTGTCATTTTTCCACCTCCGGGCTACACTACTCTATTGGCGGTTCGCCCGTGAAAACGAACCGCCATGCTCATATCCACTGCAGTGCATGTGCTCCGGCGTAGGAAGCTCCCGTTGTATGGCTCTGGCACGTTGAACACAAGTGCCGCCTGTCCGTGTACGAACGGCGGGCCTGTGATTCACTACTTTCGACCGGCGAATACGTGAAGCTTGTCGGCCTCTCCCGATCTCACGAGCCATCCCTTTCAGAGAGTATCTTCCGGCCAATTCCGCTGCGGCAGGATCGTCTCGCTGCATCTTGACAAGCACAGCCTGTATTGCTGCGGAAGGGAATAATCGTTATACTCAAGTGTTGGCCAAACTGCGGTTTTGTGCGACGGCGGAAGCGTCAGAGCCGCGAGGAGGGGCAAATGCCTCTTTCGTCCACTCGGAGTCTGGTCAAGAAAGGAGGACTGTCTAATGAGACCGAGGCGAGGCTTTTACAATGCTCTGAAGACACTCTTGGTGCTAACCATGTTGCTGGGAGCTTTCGTTGGTTACAATCCTGCCCATGCCCAGGACGAGGAGGCAATCCTCTTCGAGGCCAACTTCGAAGACGGGCAGACCGAGGGGTGGGAACTGGAGGATGGCTGGACGGTAGCTGACGGCATCCTCACGGGCCGGGGCCATAGATGGGCGTGGCCGCACACCGGGCCATGGCGGGACTTTCGACTGCAGTTCCGCCTCAAGCTTCGACAAGGAGCCATCCACCTCGTCTATCGACTGAACGATACGGGACGTTACTTCATCGGATTTCATCCGGAGGGCTCGTATCTGAAGAAACAGTACTGGCCCGAGACTTTCATGGATCTGCTGGAGTATTCCGTCGACCTCCGTGACCTGAGTCGATGGCATGAGATAGAGATTGCTGGGCAGGGACCGCAGATTCGGTTCTCGGTCGATGGCAAACTCGAATGGCAATACACCGATCCCGACCCGCTAGAGGGGGGAGGCTTCGCCTTCGAAACCTTGGACGACGCTATCGCGGACATCGATGACATCCGCGTATTCGGGCAGGCATCGAGCACCTCTTGGAACTGGGTGCGCACAGGCGGGCCCTTGGGTGGCCTGGGTTATGATGTTCGCATGCGGCCCGATGATCCCGAGCTGATGTATGTCACCGACGCCTGGGCAGGGGTCTTCCTCAGCGCCGATGGCGGCCAGACGTGGTATCCGTCCAACCAGGGTATAACCACCCGCACGGGCGAATCCGGCGACGCCATTCCGGTCTTCTGCCTTACGGTTGATCCCCACGACCCCGATATCATCTGGATCGGCACGCAGAACGTCCGAGGCCTCTTCAAATCGACGGACGCCGGGCAGACATGGGTCGAGATGGACAACGGCGTCGTCGAGCAAGGGATCACCTTTCGCGGCATCACCGTCGATCCGCGCTCCTCCAATATTGTTTACGCCGCTGCGGAACTCGCCAGCTTCGCCTGGAGTGGCCGGGAGCAGCAGGGCCGGGAGTTCGACAAGACCAAGGGAGTAGTCTACAAAACCGTTGACGGCGGTGAGAACTGGACCGCCGTATGGCGCGGGAACAACCTTGCCCGCTACATCTGGATCGATCCGGACAATCCGGACGTGCTCTATGTTTCCACCGGGATATTCGACCGCGAGGCCGCCGATTCGGATGCCGCAACCAATGCGCCCGGCGGCGAGGGCATCGTCAAATCCACCGACGGCGGGCAAACATGGCATTGGGTCAATAACGGCCTGAACAATCTCTACGTCGGCACGCTGTTCATGCACCCCGACAATCCTGATATCCTCTTGGCCGGGACCGGCAACAACGCTTACCCGGAAGGCGGAGGGGTCTATCTGACGACCAACGGCGGTACCTCGTGGCGGCAGGTCATCCCCAGCGAGAACATCAACGCCGTCGAGTTCTCGCTGGCCAACCCGAACATCGCCTACGCCGGCAGCGCCGGGGCCATTTATCGAAGCGAAGACGGCGGGCAAACGTGGCAGAAGGTCTCGACAGGAAACGACGGCTGGGGGGCACCAGGTGTTCGCGCCGGCTTTCCTATCGATTTCCAGGTCGATCCGCGAGATGCGGACCGCCTCTTCGCCAACAACTACGGGGGAGGTAATTTCCTCAGCACCGACGGCGGCCGGACATGGACCATCGCCAGCGACGGCTATACCGGTGCGCAGGTTCGTGCCATCGCCGTCGATCCGACCGCTCCCGACACGGTTTATGCTGCGGCGCGCAGCGGTTTCTTCGCGAGCGGCAACGGCGGCCACTCATGGGTCGGGCTGAACAACCCGCCTGCCTTCAATCTTGAGTGGAACGCGGTGGGTGTCGATCCCTCGAATCCGCCGCACATCCTCGCCGGGAATAACTGGGACCCGGTCCTTTTGCAGAGCCACGACGGCGGGCGAACGTGGACGTGGACGGCCCAACGGCTTGTGGAAGGGATGGGGTGGCGGGCCATTGCCTTTGCCCCGTCCGATCCGAGGACCGTATACGCCGGTTCGTCGGCATATTACTCCGCCGGAGTGTTCGATGACCGGATGCCGGCGGCCGGAGCGTACGTTTCACGCGACGGCGGCGCGACCTGGGCTGCCGCCAACGATGCCCTCACGGCCCAGGCCAATGTGATCGATCTGGCCGTTGACCCCGGCGACCCCCAGACTGTCTATGCGGCCACGGGCAACCACGGCCTGCTGAAATCTGCCGACGGCGGCCATACCTGGACAGCGCTAAGTGCCGTCGCGTCCGCATCAGCAGCGGCTCTTTCGGCGGCCGTCAATCCGTCCGATTCCAATGTCGTCCTGGCAGGTTTCGATGGCATGGGGCTGTATCGCAGCGACGACGCTGGGGCCACATGGCGGCTCTCGACGGAGGGTATGCCCCTGGAGACGCGAGTCGGCAGCATCGTCTTCGACCCGCAGAACTCGCAAGTGGTCTATGCAAGCGACCATTTCAGCGGCGTCTATCGCTCGGACGACGCCGGCAGGACGTGGCGGCAGATCAATGCGTCGTTGCGGACCCGGGCAGTCAATCGTCTTGCCATCTCCGCCGACGGCCTGCATCTCTACGCCGCAACCGAAGGCGAAGGAGTCTATCGCCTGGACATCAACGGCATGCCCCCGCTCTCGGCGTCCGAAACCGAGCTGACAGGCGGAGGCGAAGAATGAGCGTCACGCACACGAGTTGCACTTACGGTGCCAGGTCGTCAATTGCGGGCGTTTGCCTTGCGCTATCTCTTACCGTCCTTGTGCAAGACGCCTCATCCGCTTCGCTGGCGGGGCTGGTCCGCAACGCCAACGGCCCCATAGCCGGCGCGACCGTTCGAGTGCAGGCGACAAAGAACGCGACGACTACGGATGCGGAAGGTCATTTCGAGCTTGCCGGTCTGGCGCCGAACGAGCCGGTCCTCCTGACGGCATGGGCAAGAGGCTATTACATCGGTGGAGGCGACAGACAGTTTCTGCCCGGCGCCTCGACTATCGAGATTACCTTGACCGCGCACAGTGACCAGGACAACCCCGATTACACTTGGCTGAGCGCTTTTGCGGATGCCGGATATGCCGGTTCAGGCGAAGGGGGCAATTGCGAGAATTGCCACGCCGACCCGAATGATGCCCAGGCGAGGCTGCCATTCAATGAATGGCAAGACGATGCCCACGCCCTTTCGGCGCAGAACGTGCGGTTTTTGACGATGTACAACGGGACGGACACGGCCGGCAATCAAAGCCCGCCGACACGGTACTTCCGCAGTCGTGATTACGGCCGTATCCCCCTGCGGCCCGACCCCAATGAGCCCTACTTCGGCCCGGGCTACAAGCTCGACTTTCCCGATGCTTCCGGCAATTGTGCCGCCTGCCACACGCCGGCGGCTGCAATTGACGCTCCTTACGCAACAGACCCGACAACGGTCACCAGGGTCGGTACCGAGGGCGTGGCGTGCGATTTCTGTCACAAAGTCTGGGATGCCCGTCTCGACCCTGCATCGGGCCTGCCTCACACCAACATGCCGGGCGTGATGTCGTTCGAGTTCCGCCGGCCGCCGGCCGGACACCAGTTCTTTGCAGGCCCCTTCGACGACGTGGCTCCCGGGGAAGACACCTTTACGTCCGTCCAGCGGCAGAGCCGGTATTGCGCGCCTTGTCATTTCGGCGTCTTCTGGGACACCATGGTCTATAACTCGTTTGGCGAATGGCTCGATAGCCCCTACAGTAACCCCGTGACCGGCAAGACGTGCCAGGATTGCCACATGCCAGCCGGTCTTGCCGATCGCTTCGCTCGCCCGGACGCCGGCGGCCTCATCCGTGATCCGCGGACGATCTTCAGTCACCGCATGCCTGGCGCCGCAGATGAGGAACTGCTACGCAATGCGGTTCGCATGGACGTCACAGCCCGGCGCGAGGGGCAACAGCTTGTCGTAATGGTGGACGTTACCAACGACAGAACCGGTCATCATGTCCCCACCGATTCGCCACTACGTCAGCTCATCCTCACAGTCGCAGCCACCGACTTACAGGGACATGTTTTGCCGCAAGTGGGCGGGCCGGTGATCCCGCAATGGTGCGGCGTAGGCGATCCGAAGCAGGGTTGTTACGCCGGCCTACCCGGCAAGGCATTCGCCAAGGTGCTCGAAGAGCTTTGGACCGAGGTATCGCCCACCGGGGCGTACTGGAACCCTACCCGCGTGTTGAGTGACAATCGCATCGCCGCACAGGCAACCGATACGTCGCGTTATGCATTCACCGGCCCGGCAAATGGTGAAGCCTTGGTCGAGGTCACTCTCCTGTTCCGCCGCGCCTTCATCAATCTGGCCATCCAGAAAGACTGGCCAATGCAGGATATCGTCATGGAGAGCGAGAAGATAACCGTGTCTCCATAGAAACGGTGCGTACGGGCAAGCGTCAACGCACCTCCCAGGCACCACCTTATTGTCTTGCAGTACAGGCTTCTATGTAGCCGCCGCGCCGCACTGGTATAATATCCTCATCCTCACCGTAGACATCGTAGAGATGCGTTTGAGACCGCCGCAGTCTTCTTAAACACCACACAATACTCATGGCGAATCGGCACATCTTCCATCTTGCCGTAGCGCTTGCGGTCACTGGTGCAGTTGTGCTGCACCTTGATGATGACGCTTCGCACTTCGCCATACGGGAAGTTCAGCACATCTTTCACGATGGGAGTGTACTTGCCGCATCTGCGACCATCGCCAATCAAGACAGCCAACCTGCCGCCTGTCTCCAGAGCATCATAGCATCGTTTCAGACACAGCATCAGCATCTCCTGGAATTGTCCATAGCTCTCGAAGTTGCTCAGGTCGCCTAGCCCGTTTCTGTACTGCACGATATTCCAGTACGGTGGATGTATCCATACGAAATCAAACTTGCCGGGAAGGTTCTGCTTGGTCAAATCAAAGCCACTGCGAAGGTCACCACCCCAGTAGCTGATGCCTGCCCGTTTGTATTTGTTGAGGCCAGCAACGACATCCCGACTCGTTCCCGACCCTTCCATCGGGTCTGCCACGTTTCGCGCCTTGTAGCGCAGGACAAGGTCTCGAATCAAGCGGCCGTCACAATTGCCCCTGTACCCAGAGCGACCCCAGAGCTGGCAGCGCCTTGGGTAGGACACCACCGACGTCATGTCCTCATCCTCAGCGTGCGCATCGTAGAGACCGTCGCCCAGGCGGTCCAACAAACCGTCCGACACCGCCTCAGACAGCCGTGCCCGTATGGTGTGCTCCGGCGTATCCGGTTTGCGCCGAAGAATCTCGATGTGCATCTCCCGGATGTGGCTGGCGCCGTTGGAATCCACGAATTCCAGGAGCAGTGTCCTGATAGATACATCTGTCATTTTGCACCTCCCCTGACCCAAGCGGCCAGGACTCATGGCTGGGGACTGGCCGTAGGGAGATTCTCTTTTGGGTAGGTGCTTGTCCATAAGGTTCTCCCTCGGTACACTCATGGCACACAGTAAGGAGAGAAAAATGGCAAACACACATCAGTGCAGATCGTTGGAGACTGGTCGAACCCACAACCATTCATGCAGCTGCTGCTCGCTGTCCAGGCGATCGTTCCTGGGGACAGCCGCCGCCTACACGACAGCGCTGGCGACAGGATGTACGAGCCTCGAGAGTCTCCACACCACGCCCAAGCGGCACGAAGAGATTGAGCTCGCTTCCTTCCGGCCGCAGCCCAAGGTCCGGGTGATGAGCGCGGTCGCTCGGCAGAAGCCCCCCTACTGGCTCGGCTGGCCGGGCACCGCCTACGATGTCGAGGGCGAACGGGCGAGGTACACCCGTGCGATTGGCGATGCCGGCCGCCGGGTGGGGGTGGAGATCCTTCAGGAGAAGGAGCCACTAGAGGAGAATGCGGCCGTGGCGGCCTTCGCCAAGAAAGTCCAGGCGGAGAAGCCCGATGGTGTGATCGTCACGCTCCAGCACTTCGGGAGTTGGGGCATGGCCCAGGAGGTCGCCAAGGCCGGGGTACCAACGATCGTCTTTGCGCCGATTGGGATGTCGTTTACCGGGCACGTCAACACCCTGGCCTTCCAGCCTGGGGTCCACGTCATCTCCTCACTGGAGGTATCGGCCATTGAGCAGGCCCTGCGTATGGTCCGTGCGAAGCGACAGTTCGAGGCCACGAGGATGCTGGTGGTCCAAGGCAACGAGCGCAAGGAGGGCAAGTTTAGCTGGGTGAACCTCCAGTACGTCCCCCGGGTGACTTTTGAGGAGATGTTCGGTGCTACGCCGGTCACCGAGGAAGCCAAGTGGGTTGCCCACCAGCGATTCCGGGAAGCCGAGAGGATCGTCGAGCCGACGAAGGAAGACGGCCTGAACGCCGCGCGTTCGTATATTGCGGCCAAGCAACTGCTCAAGAATGAGGGCTGCAATGCAATCACGACGGACTGCCTCGGCATGGTCTCGCAGAGAAAAGTGCCGACGCCGCCGTGCATGGGCGCATCGATCTTCCAGGATGCTGGAGTGAGCTACGGCTGCGAGGCGGCCGTCGGGCCGGCGGTATCGCTCATGCTGAGCAGCTACTTGTTCGATAAGCCGGGGTTCATGAACGATCCGGTGCCGGAGACGGTCAAGAACGTGCTGATCGCGGCCCATTGTGTCAGTGGTACACGGATTTATGGCCTCGACCGCCAGAAGGAACATGCACCCTACATTCTCCGCAGCCACTCCGAGTCCAACTTGGGCGTGTCGCCCCAGGTTCTGTGGCCGGTCGGCCAGCCTGTGACGTTGGTGCAATTCTTCAAGCCCGATGCGCTCTATCTCGACACGGGCACGGTGGTCGGCAATGTCAACACGCCACCCGCCGGCGGATGTCGTACGAGCGTCGAGATTCTGATGGATGACGTGGAAGACTGCCGCGACGTGTTGGGATTCCACCAGGTCGTCTTCTTCGGCAATCACCGCCGCGACGTCGAGGCGTTCTGCCAGTTGTACGGGATCAATGTCGTCCACTCACCCCGTACCCATGAGGAAACGATAAAACCGGCGTAGGAGCTGGCCACGGATCCGCCGGCAGAGGTAATCCAGACAGAAGGACTTGCCAAGTAAGGAGATTGTCTGCCCCGCCGTCTTGAAGTAGAGTCAACGCCCGTAGACAATCCGGCTGGAGGCTCCGCCATGGCAACGACGAAAAAAGACCTAGTCGACCGCATCGCCGAAAGCACTGGCACTACACACACTTTGACAAAGGCTGTCGTTCAGGGGTTCTTCGACCAAGTCATCGCCGAACTCGGCAAGGGCAACCGTCTGGAGTTCCGTGACTTCGGCGTCTTTGAGACTAAAAGTACGCCCGCCAGGACCGCACAGAACCCCAAGACCTTGGAGAAGGTGGAGGTGCCGGCCAAGCGCAGGGTCACGTTCAAGCCGGGACGATTGATGAGGGAAGGGATGAACGGCAATGGCCAACCCTCTGATCCTAGCCCCGCTGAATAGAGAGAAACCATACGCGTACCTGCCTGCGAGGGACAAAAAATGACCAGGAAATGGAATCGCAGACAATTCCTCAAGACCAGTGCCAGGGGCCTTGTCAGCACGTACCTCTGCGCAGGCGTTTCCCGTGCGTACGCCAACCGTGCCAAGCCCCCAAACCTGGTCTTTGTCTTTCCCGATCAGATGCGGGGGCAGGCTCTTGAATTCATGGACGAGGACCCCGTTGTCACACCCAACCTGAACCGATTTGCGGCGGAGAGCCTCGTCCTCCCGAATGCCGTCAGCAACTACCCGGTATGCAGTCCGTACCGGGCCATGCTAATGACCGGGAAGTACCCCCATGCAAACGGCGTGTTAAGTAACTGCAACAGCGGCAGCGCCCCATTTGACTACCAACTGCGCCGCGACGACCGTTGCTGGTCGGATGTCTTGAAAGACCGCGGCTACAGCCTCGGCTACATTGGGAAGTGGCACCTCGATGCCCCACATAAGCCCTACGTCAAGTGCGAGAACAACAGTGACCGCTTTGCCTGGAACGAATGGTGCCCACCTGATCGACGGCACGGGTTTGACTTCTGGTATGCCTACGGAACCTATGACCGCCATTTCACACCTATGTACTGGACCAATGCTTCCACCCGAGACACACCGGTGAAGATCCACCAGTGGGGTCCAGAACACGAGGCGGACAAAGCCATTGACTATATCCGTAACACCGGCGGCAAATACCGCGACCCAGACAAGCCCTTCGGGTTGGTGGTTGCGATGAATCCTCCGCATACACCATATAACCTGGTTCCTCAGAAGTACTTGGACAAGTATGAGGGCAAGACCTACCGAGACTTGATCAACCGGCCGAATGTGAACCTCGAAGGTGATACGCGCGGTGGAAAGCTGGCACGTAATCAGATAAAGAACTATTTCGCCATGGTCACCGGCGTAGATGACCAGTTTGGGCGAATCTTGAATGCCCTGCAACAAGAAGGCTTGGAACAAGACACTATCGTCGTGTTCACCTCCGACCACGGCAACTGCCTTGGCTCCCATGAAGAAGTGACAAAGAACGTACATTACGAAGAGTCAATGCGCGTGCCGTTCCTGATTCGGTGGCCATCCAAGATCAAACCGCGACGTGATCCTCTCCTTTTGTCTACTCCGGATATCTATCCAACCCTATTGGACCTCATGGGCTTTGCCACCAACACCCTGGAAAGCGTGCAGGGTGTCAGCCATGCCGGCCTTTTCACGACGGGAAGGGGCCAGCGGCCAACGTCTCAGTTGTACATGTGGGTCCCGGTGGGTCAGCCCGCATGGGGTCGCCGCGGTATTCGAACAGAGCGCTACACGTTCGTCATCACGAAAGCACCCGAAACACCTACAAAGACTATCCTGCACGATAACCACAACGATCCCTATCAGCTGGAAAATATCGCCACCAGTAGGCCGGAGGTTGTCAGCCAACTGACCGTAGAGCTTGAGCAATGGCTTCGGCGAAACGGCGATCCCTGGCTACAGTCATAGCACACAAGCTCCGCAGAGTCAATTTGCACCACAAACGTCAACTCAAGAGCCTTACGCCGCCACCGCCACTCCCGCCGAGCGGCCGGCCGCATCCACACGGGGCCCCTCATCCGTAACCGCCTCCAATATCTCAGCCGCTGTCCGCTGTATTCTCTCCAGTGATGCCATCAGCGTCTTCTTGTCGCCATCATACAACTGGATATAGTCACTGCTGGCCGTGTTTACATCCAGGCCAATCCCCTTGTCCGCCCGAAAAACTTTATCCTGGCGAAAGCGTCAGACCGAGAGCGACAACGCGGGCGGTAGGTTGCCCTATTCGAGTGGTGCTCTATGACCCGACTGGGCCTCTCTTTTCACGATACGCCGGGGAATCAGTGCATGGCGTTGAGGCGAACGCAAAGAGTTATTCGGCAGTTCACGCGGCTACGCGGACATACCGGTGATGCAGGCCTCCCAGTACAGGAATGGAAACGAGTCTGCCTGGGCCTGAGATGTCTGGCGGCCTCGTATAAGGAATAGGCGTGTCACCCTCCAGGCCTTGGTGGGGCCGGGCCAGGTGATAATACTCTTCGATGTATTGCCCAAGCAACCGTTCAAGATGACTCTGGCTCAGCACGATCACATGGTCAAGGAGTTCTCGCCGCAGGGTACCGATGAATCTCTCCACGAATGGATTTTGCCAAGGACTTCGGTAGGCGGTACGAACTTCCTCGATGCCACATCTGTCCAGAAAGGCTCGTACGCCGCTGCCATAGAGGCCGTCATTGTCCCGGAAAAGATACTTGGGCTGCAAGCCAAAGGGCATCGATTCACGCAGTTGCTGGATCACCCAATCCATGTATGGATGTCGTGTCACGGCAAAGTGTATGACCTTGCGTCGGCCGTGGTCGAGGATGAGGAAGACATACAACGTGGCGAAGTGGAGCGTCGTGACCGTGAAGAAATCGATGGCCCAGGATACGTCGACGTGATTGCGCAGAAACGGCAGCCATGTGGTTGATCTCTTTCGAGGTTTTCTGGACCTGTACATGTACTTGCGGATGGTGTCCGCACAGGGCGGGTCGTACTGGAGAAGAATCAGTGTGTCCCTGATCCTTTCGGCGCTCCATAGCGTGTTCTCCTTGCTGAGCTGGTAGATCAGGCTCCGCATCTGCTTGGAAATGGGGGGCCGCCCACCTTTCCTACAGGACTTCCATCGCCAGAAGTGTCGGAATGCTACGGTGTGCCATTTCTTGACCGTCGCCGGCTGCATCAGATGGGCGAGGTCTTCCCACCTGTCCAGACATTTCGAGAGGACGCCCCAGAGCAGGCGAAAACCAGGAGTGAACCGTGGCCGTGGCTGCTTTTTCGAAGCGATCCCGTGCCTGCAAACCGCGAGCTGACTCTCTGCGGCCAAGAGTTTGGCGGCCAGCACGGCCTTGGGGCAGACGATGGCCCACAGGAAGAGCAGGGCATATCGGAACATCTCGCCAGCGCAAACAAACATGCGGCGAATGTTTATTAGAAGGGTTCTTATGGCATTCATGTTGCCAGGATAATAGAATCAGCCGCATACAGCAAGTTCACGTAAGTCTTGCAGAGATAAGGAGGACGGGGTTTTTCGGCTGGACAGTGGTAGAAGTCCAGGCAAACGGCTAACCGACCCACAGATTTGGAGGTTCATCGTACCATGACCGGAGAAGAACACTCCCCCAAGAGGCTGACGCACCCCCAGAGCACCCAACCCGCTGTTGCCCGTCGTGACCTGCTCCGCGCAACCGGCGCCGCCATGCTGTCCGCCTCGGC
>Ga0068714_10006396_pt1 | contig 12013 bp, 7 predicted proteins | sample MTBNYHSulfiMetaG_FD_62988 | JGI IMG/M metagenome (GOLD analysis project Ga0068714, IMG submission 62988) | Enrichment culture microbial communities from rom New York Harbor, USA that are MTBE-degrading - MTBE-NYH (New York Harbor Sulfidogenic)... | ecosystem: Environmental > Aquatic > Marine >... | reverse complement strand
CTGGATGCTCTCGGCTTCTTGATCCAGGACGGTAGGGTCCTACAAAAGCAGTAGTTATTTTTTACTGCGATAACAAAGACTTGCTTCTTTTTCCAGTTTCTTATTTGTAAACTCGAGTCAAATTCAGGCGGGAAAGACTGAAGGCCATCGAGGCCCACATCCGAACCCGCGACCTCAGGATCCGCAAATCCGTCACCATGGCCCAGGTTGCAGGTGGGCAGGAAGCCAGCGATGGTCTGAAGCTGGTGGTATGGATAGATGTAAGAGATTCGGATGAATTCGAAGACAGCCGTTCAAACCTAAGCAACCTGAGCTCCGCAAAGGTCCGCCACGCGAGGCCAAGCCCCGACTAATGAGCTGTCGGAGTGACATTGGAGTTCTTACACCTTAAATCTCTCGAAAATTGGCCCGTATTTGGGTTCCACCTCACACCGCAAAAACTCCCTCTTCTACAAGACCCAACGCGGTGCCTATGTCGGGGATCTCTTCATGAGCCTCATCCACACCTGTTAAATTTCGTATGTGAACCCGCTCGACTACCTGTAATGGCTCCTCAAAAACACCAAAGTTGTGCAGACCTCCCCGCACACCTTCATGCCGTGGCATAGGCAGGATCAAAACCGCTAACCCCATCCCGGCGGGACGCCCCAACGGGCCTCCCGCCCTCCGCCTCATCCTAGCACGCTAAAAAAATTTACCTGTCGAAAATTTATTGGTCTCTGCAGCCCCGCCGAAAGGACACGGTGCACCTCAACACCCTGTTCCCCTAAAAAGACGCTCCATCACAAGTCCTATAACCGACTTGACATCAAATAAAACCTCATCCGTTTTATCGCATTTAAAATTTTGGTTCATAACCTAATTGAAGATCATCCCAACGGTTTCGAATTCTCTCCAAAGTATCAGGGTCTAGAAGCACAGGCATTGGTTTATGTTTCCATTCAAAGGGAGTGCATGCGTCCATAATGATCCGAGAAACAATTTGCCTAGAATCAATAGGTAAGGAAGGATCTAAAGAAGTTGAACGACCACGATTTATAATCTGTGTACTCCGCAGGGGATCATATCGGACGGAAAGAGACCACAATACTTGCTCCCAATCATCAGCAGCAATATCGTCTTCTACAATTATAACACCTTTCAAACCATAACTACCTGTTGTCGTAGAAATAACGGCAGTACCGACTTGCATCGAATGCCCAGGATAGAGCTGCTGGACGGAAACAACTGCCCAAAATCGTCCACTTGAAGATGCAGGTATATACACAGACTTAACCCCAGGTATTTTCATAGCTTCAAGGTCAGACCACAGGCTGGCAGTGCGATTCAACGATTGAATCATACAGACATCATTGATCGGTCTGCCCACAACACAAGCCCAAAAAATCGGATTATTTCTATGCAAAATCCTTTTAACGTTCAGAAAGACTTTAGGTGTTGGCTCACCGGAATAATATCCAGTATATTCCCCAAAAGGCCCCTCATTGATAAAATCATCCGGATCTATTTCCCCCTCAAGGACAATCTCGGCATGGGAAGGTAAATGAAGTCCACTAAAATCACTTTCTAAAACTTCAACTGCCTTACCACGCAGCGCTCCAACGACATCATATTCATTCACCTGGAAAGGAATCATGCTGCTGCCGACCAAAAATAGTAAAGGGTCGCCCCCTATAACAGCGGCAGCGGGCATTTTTTCTTTTCTCTGCTGGTACTTGCGAAGAATCAAATCCCCATGCTTCCCCTTGATCATTTGAACACCACACCGCTTACCATCATGAACCTGCATGCGATATGTGCCAAGATTCACCCAACCAGAATCAGGATCCTTCGTAATAAGGTAAACTGCGGTCCCAATAAATCTTCCACCATCAAGCGCGTTGAAAAAAGGTACCGGAAAATCATATAGATTAACATCATCACCCGAAACAATGTTTTCCATTATGGGCCCGTCGCGAACAATCGTAGGCGGAACCAACTTTTTTGTTGCCAACAGCATCCATTCTTTGGCGAGCCTTGCCATAGAATAGTGCGGTGGCTGTCCCAATGCAATGGCCATCCGCGATGGTGTAGTAAACGCACTTGTCAATACAGGAATTGAGTACCCCTGAACATTTTCAAAAAGTAAAGCCGAACCGCCAGCTTCCTCATTAACTTTGGCGATATGCGATAACTCCATATTCCAATCGACGACTGAGCTAATAGTTTTAAGTTGACCATGCTTTTCGCATTCACGAATAAATGAACGAAGATCATTCATATAACGAACCTCCAACAAAACGCTCCAAATCCAAAATATATGTAAAAAAATTTTAGCAAAATAGATTAAAACCATAAACTATGAGAAAGATTTCCTAAAACGTAGCAAGTTAGCTAATTTTATATACACGCAGCAGATCACCATCTACTCTCAGCCTATCTCCAGTCTTAATTTTCTGGGTTGCGTCACCCGTACCCACAACGGCAGGGATCCCATACTCTCGACTGACAATAACAGGATGTGAAAGAGAACCACCGCTGTCGCAAACGAGACCCTTGATAATGCCAAATAAAGGAGTCCATGTAGCACTTGTCATGGGACAAACCATAATTTCGCCCTTTTGCAGTTCATCAAAGAAACTCTCATCCCAAATAACGCGTGCGATCCCCTCAGTGATACCAGGGCTCCCAGCACCCCCCACACATAAGGCGCCGACATCTTCTGCTTTTTCTGTTGGTACAGAGATACTAACACTTAGTGTTGGATCTAACCGCAGCATGTTAGGGATGGCGTTAGCATCTCCCAAAAAGGCGGGAACCCCATCAGGCTTTTGCGTTAACTGCTTGTATCCGTTCCATTCATCTTTTCTCTCCTTAACAAGCGAGAGGTAGCGGCCTCTTTCTCTATTGCCGAGACTACTAATAATCTCATCACTAAAAAGCATGAATATATCATCAAGGGAATCGATTGCTCCATCCTCAACTAGCCGTCTGCCGCATTCGATAAAACACCGCCGTCCAAAAGCCATACGCTTGAATTCACCGTACCAGGCAGCTCCCTCACTCCAGTAATTAGCGGCGCGAGAGCAAAGAACTAATTTCTCCATCCAATTTCTTTGAGCTTCAGGAACCTTTTCGAGAAATTCAACTGTCAATGCGTCGCGCTCAGCAACCATCATATCGCGATCTTGATCGATCTTATGGATTCCGCCTATTTCAACATATCTTTTTATATCTGATATTAATAGGGACGGTTCGTCGTACCAGCCAGGTTCACAAAATTCATACATGCGTACCAACTTCCACTTGTTTTTTTCCAAGAAATCATTTAATCTATTAAGCCATTTTTGCCCAGCCTCGTTTCCTTCCATGGCTGGAATGACATCTTTATCGGGAAGTTTGAAATTCTCTTCTAATTTAAGTTCAATAGCAAGGCGAGCAAGTTCAGCAATACCACTGTTAGCCCGATAAAGAGGGTTGTCTGTACTGATTGTCAGTTTTGAATATAGAGGATCGGTAGGCTTCAGCCCAGTCAAATCTCCCGCTAATTGCTGAAAAAGTCCGGGTAAAGGCGTAATGGCGAACCAACCATCAAAATAATAGAAAATACTTTCCTTATGTAATTGAATAATGTCATGAACATGTGCAATAAGCTCTTCCCGTGACATTTCCTTAAGATTGAGCGAAACGAACGGAGCCATAATGGTGTCGAATTTCTTAAAGAGATTATTAGCATATGCAAATGGATCTTCAATAATAGCACCCAAAATCTTCCGATACTTTGCCTCACGCGCCGGAATTTCATCTTTCAAGGGAATGGCACGCGTAAGATATCCATGTCCCTTGTACAACTTCCAATAGTAACCTAATGTTGTTGGTAAAGAGATTTTACCGCATCCGCGCCGGATACCATCTACCATATATCCATACCAAAATTCGCAGTACAAAGGCGTCATCACGGGCTCGGTATGAGCTGGAGTACGAACCCAAACTGGATAATGTGCAAGATCAAAATCTGTAATTTCCCATGGCATATCTTTTCTTCCGTAATGCATCTTATCACCTCATAGCATAAATTGGATTTTTACCAAGAAGCCATAAAGAAAACATTTTACTTGCAATGTTAGGCAGTGATTTAAAAAGTAAATTCAGAAGCAAGCTAAATGTGCGATTCTGACTCTAGCTTTCTAAGTAAATCATTCTTTAGAACCTTCTTATCTAACTTCATATCGCTCACAAGTGGCATCTCATCAATTATTTCCAATCGCTCCGGTGTCTTATTTGCTGATAGTTGTTTCGATCTAAAAAATTCCTGCATCTCTGCGAACGAAAACGTTTCTCCCTTTTTAACAACAACATATGCGCAAGCTTTTTCTCCCATAATGTTATCAGGATACCCAATCACGGCAGCAGCTTCAATTTTAGGATTAGTAATTAAAATACTTTCAACTTCGGTGGGATAAATATTATAGCCACCGCGGATAATGCAATCCTTTTTTCTCCCTACGATATAAATGTTACCTTCCTCATCTTTTTTTGCCAAATCACCCATATTAAAATATCCGGAACCCCAAGCTTCTTGTGTCATTGCAGGATCTTTATAATATCCGCCTACGGATGTAGGACCACGAAAATGAACTGCACCAACCTCGCCTATTGACACTACGTTCCCATTATCATCAAGCAGTAAGACTTCATTTCCTGGATGGGGTTTTCCAACTGAAAACCGCCTCACCTCTAGCTGGTCATCAGCATCTACACTAGCAACAGATCCTGCATCCATACCGCCATAGTGGTTAATCACCATACAATTGAATTTTTTTTCAACATCATTTGCAACATGCGGGGGCAGAGGAGCACCAGAAACCTGAAAAACGCGTAATGAGGTCAAATCATATTTAGTATAATTAGGATTCTGAGACATCATAGCAAGTTGTGCAGGTACCATCATGGGAATAGAAATTTTTTCCTTTTCAATCAAGTGGAAGGCTTTTTCTGCATCAAAATGCTCCATCAAAACGCCCTTCGCGCCAACGAATGGGTTGAACCTCAATAGTCCACGGGCGGCTCCGGAGACAGGACATAAAGCGCCAACGACATCATCATGTGTCATTTTTATTTTTCCCATATGCGATGGTGCCACAGTGGTAGCTAGTGACATAGGCGTCTCAACTAGCTTAGGGAATCCGGTGGTCCCGGTTGTAAAACCAAGCCAAGCGACTTCATCAAAGCGTATTTGATTCTCTCTAATGATAGCAATTTTTTGATCTATCAAAGAATCGTCGATTTCAGCGGTGATAATGCTTTTAACATTGATTGTATCATCAATTGCATCGTCGCCACAGGTAAAAATAGAAGACAGATTCGGCAATCGACTACGCATGTTTGCAATCATATCAAGATAATTGAACGATCGAAACTCGGGCATGCAAACATAACCTTTTGCACCCGTCACACGGAGTAAGTATTCAATTTCTTGATCCCGCAAGGTTCGGACAACCGTTGACGATATGATGCCGGCCTTCTCGCATGCAACTAGCAGTAAAACAAGTTCTACGCGATTGGGTAGCTGAACAACAAGTACATCATCTTTCTGAAATCCTAATTCAACTAGTTTGATTGCAAGCTTGTTTATTGCATCGTTAGCTTCTTTAAATGTAAACTTATTGCCTGAGTCATCAACAAACGCAATTTTGTCAAAATATTTTTTTGCATTTTGGTCGTATAGATCTGCATAAGTAATTGGTTGCCAATAACCTTTTTCAGTGTACTCCCTAATTAGTCCATCTGTAAAACGACTAGCCCGCATAATTCCCTCCTTTTGTGTTGAAATACGGTTTCTTGTTGTTTAATCGAAAAAATTTCTGTGCCGTCAGTGCCTAGCTAAAGGTTTAGTGCCATCATCCTCACCAGTTATAAAATGATAATGAAGCGCCTAAAAACTTAATGTGTACGCATTATTTTAAGAAAAAAAAGCAATCCTTTTGTAGAAGCGTGGAAGGGTATTAGTGAATTGTATTTTGGCGTATTCATTTAGTGTTCTAGTAGCATTATTCTCAAAGCGTTCACAATTGTTTGCTGAAACTCGGGTTCCTCTATCCATTGATCACACTCAATAATCTGAATCTTGGGTTCGCAATGTTCTTTTAGAGCCTTAGTAAAGGTTCTTATAGCTACTGGATCGTCTAACGGCCGGCCCGGCCCATCAATTCTTGACCACCCTTTCAAAGGTATAAAGAACTTTACAGGTCCTCTGGATCTATTGAGCTTACCAGCAATTACCTCTGCGGCTAATTCAAGCTCAGCACAGCTAGATCTGATCTGTAGCCTTAGTTTATCTGGGCGAAAACTTTTCCTAGCGTCATATTCAGCTTTGTATCGTGATCGAGGTGGGGTAATGAAATCGAGCCCGCCAGGGACAATGATTTGTGGTAATCCTATTCTGCCTGCGCTTTCAAGTCTTTGTGGACAGGCCATCCTTGTGCCACCAACAAGTCCATCAAGAATACCGCCTGGTGATAGATCTAACACCGCGTCAAACATTCCATCACTGATCATTTCCTCCATTGCAGCATCACCTACGCCGGTAGCCATAAATACGATTACCTGATATCCAAAACTTTCTAAAAAATTTTTAATTCTTCTGACACTATCGGCGCTGAGCATCAATTCACAGAGCGCAATAGTTTTTACGGTCGGCGAATCATTTTTTTGCTTTTTGGTCCAGAAGATATCAATTTTGGACATGGCACATATTGCAGCTACCGCTTGTGCAATTAAGGTTTTTATGATATCATTAAGCCCTGCAATGTCTACCACAGTGTTCATCATGGTAATATCTTTTGTCCCAAAATATCTAGAAGCAAATCCTTTAGCGGCAGCGTTACTCGAAACCATAAACTTTGGAATACCAAACGGGAGACATTTCATGATGTCTGTTTCGATAAGAGTCCCTCCAGTCCCGCCAATTCCTAAGATTCCGCTGAGTTGTCCTTCTTCGTAAAGTGAGCGTACAATTTGTATTGCACCCTCAGTTATAATTTTATTAATTGATGGTCTGTCAGGATTACCCCATATTGTATCGATCTTCGCTCCAGCAGCACATGCAACATCTGAGCTTGTAATATCACCCGTTGCATTTGGCTTATTTCCAACACTTAAATCAATAACTATTGGCCTATGGCCATTTTTTCTAATGCAATCTCTTGCGAAAAAAATTTCTTCTGATTTTGTATCAAGCGTGCCGAGTATTATTATTGTCTTTTGCATTTATATATACCTTCTCGTTTGAACATAATTTTGCATTATGCGATGAGAAAAACAATATAAGGTAGTACCTATAATCTATTCATTAACTGGAAAAAGTCGGGTACAGGCCATATCGAGGATAGCTTCTGTTGCTGTTTTTTGCTTGGCGATAACTGTTATAGGGCGTGCTTGTACAAAAAATACATTTTGAGGAAATTCTAAGTCAGCATCAATGACCCACTCTAAATCTAATGGCAATCCATAGTGGTTTTCAGCATTTCTAGCAATCTTAGCGAGCTGGAGAATTTCTTTATTGTCTATGCATGGCAATAACTGTTTTGCTAAATCTACTGGAGCTTCTTCTACGCCCGTATTCTTTAATATAATTTGTTTTGTTTTTTTGTTTACCTGGGATTCGAGTATTTCTAATTGGGTTTTTTCGACAGAAAAAATATCTACCTTAGATATCCCCTGGACTACACTTTCGCCACAACCCCAATTCCCTTCGATAACTACCTTGCCTTTGTCTCCCGTGTTTGGATTGGCGGTAAAACCGACGCCTGCTGATCTTGCGTTTACCATTTTTTGGACTGCTACACTGATAGATCCTGCCAAAATTCCAAGCCCATTATGAAGCCTGTATGAAATACAGCGGGGGGAAAACGCACTTGCCCAGCATTTCTGAATATTTCTGAGAACGGCATCTTTGCCAATTATATTTAGGTAAGATTCATATTGCCCTGCAAAACTTGCTGTGGCGGAGTCCTCAGCGACACCGCTCGACCGCACTGCGACTGCGATTTCGCTTCTGCCTAACCTATTGGACAGCTCAGCATACGCATCTTCAATTGGCACGCGTAATTCATCAGGTATTGAGCATTCCATGATTATTTCCTGGAGATTATCTCCAAGAATGGTAAGATTTCTGATGTCTGTAAGTGACGTATCGTATTGTTCAGTAATCTGCTCGAGTCTTGCAGTTATTCCCGCAGTATGTATGAAGGCATCGTAAACTGCTGTTGAAACTGCGAAGCCAGGTGGAACAGGAAGTCCTAGTTGATACATCTCGCCTAAATTGGCACATTTGCCACCTACTAGATTGGTATCTTGCCTGCCACATTTTTCAAAGAATAGTATCTTTGGTCTTGTCTCAAGCATTGTGAAACCTCATTTAATTTTTAGTTTAATATAAAGTTGCGTAGACTTAACTCAGTATATGAATATGAGGCGGACTCTCATTTACTAGAAAAATTATGATGCGAGTTTTTGGAAATAGGAAATTTGCAGAAAGCGATCTTTAAGTTTTTATACAATTACTTAGTATTCATTTTTTTTGAAGATTTCCCAAAACTCTTTGTGCTTATTCTGCCATCCATGGCCGAATCGCTTTTCGTATAAGGGAGCATATCTATCGTACCAATGCGTCCAGAAAATGTTCTCTTTTTGTTTGTTTTCAAGAATATCGTGTAAGATATCGCTAAGATCAGATAGCTTTTCCTTTGGGACGAAATATGCTGCACCTTCTCTGAATGATTTGACTGTATCTTCTAATGTTAAAGCATGTGCAGTTAACATTATCGAGATAAATCCCTTATTATTTGCTATTTCTAAAAGTTTATACCCATTGACACCCATGATATCCAAAATAGTGACGTCAAAAGTTTTTGAATTTAGCAGCTCGACAGCCTTTTCGAAGGTTGTCGCTCTTGTTATTTCACACATTGGCAACAATTCCTCTATAGTGTCGATTATGTCTTTTTCATCGTCCACAACCAGAAGTCTCTTATTTTCCAATGCTTGTAATATATTTATGTTTCCTGAATTTGCGTTGAGACGTATAGTTTGTCCGGATTTGATTATATCTGTTGCGCTGTTTACATTGGTTATAACTGGAATTTTATATTCTCTTCCAAGAATCGCCGCATCTGACAACATACCACCATGTTCTACAATCACCCCTTTTATTAAAGGGAAAACTGTACTCCAATTCGGGCCGACTGTGGATGCTACGAGTATTTCACCTCCCTTGATTTCGCTCAATTCTTCCTGGGATAGAACAACCCTTGCGACTCCTTCTGCAATTCCTTGTGATGCAACTTGGCCTGATAAACCTAATTCATTTTTTGTCGCAATTGTAGTTGTCATTCCCAATGCTAGTTCCATTGCTATTGGATTTTTTGTTTTTAATAATAAATATGCCGCCTGATCTGGAGCGACCTTTGAAAAGAGGGGAGGTGGTATGAATTTCTTGTTTTCTTCCCAGATAGTGCGGCGTTGGCTGACGGTAAGATTTTGATTGGAAGTTCCAGCAGAATATATCAATTTTTGCACCTCTTCCGGAACCATGAAGAAAATGTCCTCTGATTGCTGTATTCCGCCGGAATCTTCTAATTTATGAGCTATTTGAAGCAATGCGTGACGTGTTATAGCTGTCTGCAGGATCTCACAATATTGCTTATGTTCGTGCTTCCAAGCTGCAAAAGCTCGTGCAATTTGCATGACAGTTTCAAACCATTCTTTCTGACCTATTGGGACCTTTTTTAGTAAGGCATCTTGCAGATTTTTGCGGTCTTGTATTGCATCTGTGATTTCATTATTTGGTACTGATTGTAGTTTTGAACCTGCAAACTTTTGAATGTGCGAAATTGGGATTGATGGTTTTTCGAGCCATAACGGAGATATATAATCATTTGTCGCGACGGATCGCCACCCATGGGTGTGCAAAAAGGCAGAAAAGCTTTGATACCATGTTTGTCCTTTGTCCGATTTTTTCATTTTTGAAATTACATCTTCTGGTTTATTTTCACATAGTTCAGATACCAAATCTAAGTCTATCGCCTTTTGTGCCATGGTCTGCAATTCTTGCTCAATTCCCGAGAAGGACTCTGATGCACCTAGCAATAGGTTTTGGAATGTTGCTGTTGAACTGGTAATTCCTAACATGTTTTCGCAGAGGTCTTGAAACAGGTTATATATGGTGCCAAGGCCCTGATTGAGAAAGAAAATTGTTCCGTACATTTGCTTTGTTGCATCTACTCTTTCGTCTAAGATCTTGCTCAGCTCAGTGTATGTTGCTTTATCAAATTGATAGTGTTTTATTTTTTCTGCTTTTTGTAATAGTTGTTGTTTTTCTGTGCTTATTATATGGATATAATTATTTATTATGAAATCAAGGGATTCTTTGAATTTGTTTGATCTATAGTGTGTTGCGAGTTCAGTTTTTGGCATAATAACCGACATATATGTATAACCGTTATGCGAGCGAAACATAACGTTTTTAGATGTTGGAATTGGGAATTTTTCAGCTGCGTAGGCAGCGCCCCAATTCGCACAATTCTGAAAAAACCAGTCTGACATTGGTGTGCGGGGGCGGCTTGGTGGTGTATCTTCTGCACATAGAATCCAGTACTGCGTTTCTTCCATGTCTATATCGGGATTGTATGTGTAAGCCGTATACTCATGTAAATCAGTCATTTTCCCACTCCTGTGGATAAGTGCGAAGTTTCAAGTTATAGAACTTTAAGTAGTAGTACTAGAAGCAGTATTTAGTATCTGCTACTGCACCTATTTTATTAAGGCCTTGCAAAATCTTCTCGGGCGTAAACGGCGTAGAGAGGAGCCTGATGCCGACGGCATCGTAGATGGCGTTGGCGATGGCCGCCAAAATGGCGGAGACGTAGCCTTCTCCGACTTCCTTGGTACGATAGGGCTGCCCGACCCTGTATTGCTCCGTGATCACGTCGATATGCTCGGAGGGGGCGATGTTCCGGATGCAGGGCATCCGATAGTCGAGCCAGTTCGGGTTGAGTGTCCGCCCCTCTTCCATCATGATCTCTTCCATGAAGGCATGCCCGAGCGCCATGGAGACCTGTCCGTCGATCTGCCCTTCGACCAGGAGCGGGTTGATAGGGAAACCGCAATCGTGGGCGGTGACAGCCCTCAGGAGCCTGACCTTCCCCGTCTCGGTGTCCACCTCCACCTCCGCCGTCTGGGCATCGAAGGCATAGTTTTCCGTCCACCTTCCCTTGGTCGTAGCCAGGCTCGGATGCGTTGGTTCATCCCTCATGGTCCGCCAGTGGCCCTCTCCGATGATCGGATCCCCTCTGCGCGTCTGGATGCTCAGCGCCACCAGATCCCTGTAGGTAAGCGCCTTGCTGGGGGACCCCGCCACATAAACCTTCTTGTCCTTCAGCACCAGGTCATCGATGCTCGCCTCGAGCTGCTGAGACGCGAGTTCGAGGAGTTGTGTGCGGACATTGCCGGCCGCCACCCGTGTGGCATTTCCGCACACGTAGGCGTTGCCGCTGATCCAGGAACCGATGTCCACGGGCGTCGTTTCGGTGTCCGCGGCGATCACCTGGATCTCCTCCATCGGGATCTTCAACTCCTCGGCCACAATCTGCGAATGAATCGTTTCGGCCCCCTGCCCGATATCCAGCGCACCGGTCAGGAGCGTCACACTTCCGTCGTCATTCATTTTCACGATTACCGACGAACTGTTCGGATAGATCAGGGACCCCCCGAAGTAGCTACTGACGCCGATGCCGATGCCTCTTTTGTACCTCTGAGAGGAGTTTTCGCCGCGCCCCCCCCGCACATGATGAAAATCCGTATGCCTCGTGATCTCCGTGATGCAGTCCTTCAGTCCGCAGTTGTGGACATTGTCCCCGTTGGGAAGCTGTTCGCCCGATTCGCGGGCGTTTTTCAAGCGGATCTCGATCGGGTCGATCCCCAGTTCCTCCGCGATCATATCGAGCTGCGATTCCACCGCAAAACGCAGCTGAGG
>Ga0068714_10006395_pt1 | contig 12013 bp, 10 predicted proteins | sample MTBNYHSulfiMetaG_FD_62988 | JGI IMG/M metagenome (GOLD analysis project Ga0068714, IMG submission 62988) | Enrichment culture microbial communities from rom New York Harbor, USA that are MTBE-degrading - MTBE-NYH (New York Harbor Sulfidogenic)... | ecosystem: Environmental > Aquatic > Marine >... | reverse complement strand
TGACCGAGGAAGGCAGTGAAATACCCATGGCCCCCGCGGCTCCGAGAGCGGTCAGTCCGGTTTTCATAAATGACCTTCGGGACAGGATGTCCGTCATGTAATGATCTCCTTGTGTTGAGGTGATGTTATTGAGCGGGCGCGGAAGACCCGCGGGGTCATTGGCCCGTTTCGGACGATGAGTCTTGGCTTTACAGAGCCGAAATTTTCAGGATGGATTCAATTCTTTCGGAAAAAATGATAACGTGCCGAGGGCCTGATGGCCAAATCGGGCGGGAAGGGCATAAATGAGAGAGGATTCCCGGAGTCCCGCGGATCGTTTCATCATATAACGTTTTGACAAATTCCCGGATGTGGTGCTAAGTTTGACCTGTATAGCCGGCTTCCGCCATTGGCGTAAGGGGTGATGGGTCTCGGAAGGGCATGCGAGGCGGGCGCCGGCGCGCTGATGGGCTAATGCGGTTCGTCTGATGTCTTCGTATTTGGAGCCCGTAACAAGGACTTGAGGGAAGATGAAACGATGGATAATTTCCGGAATCTTCCCGAAGAATTGATTCTTCTGGATGTTGAAGCGGAAGACAAAGAGGATCTTTTCCTCAAGGTGGCCGCCCGGTTATGCATGTTGGGCTGCGTGGCCGATGAATACGAACTGGTTGAAAGCCTAGTGGAGCGCGAAGAGATCATGTCCACAGGGATCGGTCTGGGCGTGGCGTTTCCCCATGCCGAACTGTCTGCGATTTCGGAAGGAATTGTGGTTGTGGCGCGTTTGAAGAGGCCCATTAAGTTCGGCTCCCTTGATCGGAGACCGGTGGACGTGGCTTTTGTCCTGCTGACTCCCAAGGGCGAGCACGATCAGGTGCTCTTCATCCTTGAGACGCTTGCAAGAATGATACGGGACACGAATTTGCTGGCGAGGCTCAGGGAAGCCGGGGACGAAACTGAAGTGCGGTTGTCCCTAAAAGAGAGCCGAGAACGCGTGTATATATAATTCGAATCCGTCCTGAAACGGAACCACAGTCCGCTTGATCCCAAGCACTGTTTAGGAGAAACGGCCCGTTGGGCCCTCGAGTCGGCCGCAGATGGATTTTCTCAGTCCCGATAAGACGGGCTGGAGCTTCCACAGATAAATTCAAGGAGATCTCCTCATGCGTAACATCGCACCGTGGCGAAAAAAAGAGGTCAGTGCTCTCAGAGAAGAAATCGAAGACATGTTCGACGGTTTTTTCAGGGACTATCCTGTATTCGGTTCTTCGTTGCCTTCGAATTGGACGCCGTCTTTGAACGTCTCACAGACTCGGGACGCGGTTCTGGTGCGGGCCGAATTGCCGGGGATGAACGCGGAGGACATCGATATTTCTCTGCATGATAATTTGCTGACGATCAGCGGCGAGAAGAGGCCTCTGGAGGAGGGAGCCGAAGAGGACCGCCATCAGACAGAGTGCTTCTGCGGAGGTTTCAGACGGAGGGTACGTTTGCCCTTTCCGGTGGATGCGGACGCCGTCCACGCGGAATACAAGAACGGGATTCTTAAAATCATGCTCCCCAAACGCCAACGGGTCGGCAGCAAAACAATCACTGTAAACGTACAATAGGCCCGTTTCCCCGAAAGTGAGATCCGTTTTTCCGGCCTTCCTGCGGACACGAGCTTATGTCGCTGGATGCCGAAGCTGTTTGTAAACCCCCTTGCCGCATCATTCACCCGTGCGCTCGGATATTGGACGCTTCATGCCGCGTAGAAAGCCATAGCCGCGTACGTTACGAACGATCCTTGGCCATCCACCACCGTGTGGTCCAGTCTCAATAATTCGCCCCTGACGCCGGGAAGAATGTGCATCAGGGTGTAAATGGGCGAAAATCCACAGATTTTCTTACTTTCGTTCTTGCACGCCACTTCTTTCAGGAACGGTTCGATTCGGCCCCCGGAGAGCAGGGCGAGGAGTTCCCGGTCTTCAGCCAGATGTCGGGTCACGGTTTGGTGGTCCGGTCGAAACGAATCTCCGTACCTAGGGCCGACGTGGTCGAGGTCCACGCTTGCGATCACACAGACGCGCTTTTCGGTGTGCTCCATGAGCATTCCCAAGCGTTCCACGAACTGCGCGAACAGTGCCGCCCTGCCGTCGGATTGCTGTGGGAGGAGGCAGTCCGGCTCGAAGGAACAGAGTATGGGTACGATCTGGAACTCGTGTCTGCCGGCGTACAGGTGTTGGAGAAAGATGAGCTGGAATTCGATGACATGTTCGGTGCGGTGAGCCAGTTCTTCTCTTGTCGGATCTACAGGCAAATCAGACACCAGCCGATCTACAAAATCGGAATCCGTTTGCACCGGACCGAAGGGAGTGACAAAGGTCTTTCGAGTGCAAGCGAAGAGATTCTCCAGCCCCTGATGGCCCGTACCCAAAATGATAAAAAGATCGGGTAAAACGGGTGAATTTTTCAGCGCGTTGTAGCCGGCGGCAAAAGTGGGGCCGCCCGAGCGAACGTCAATGTGAGGGGCAATGAAGCCCCGTAAATGGCCTTTAGGCCCTGGTTCGGTTGCCTGGGGCCCCTCGGAACGGTGGTAAAATTCCTCGATGAGCCGAGCAAGCTCGCCCGGATCTTCCGGATAGCCGGTTCCCGCGTGGAAAGCAGGTCGTTCGGGGCTTTGGGCGAATTCCTCCTGCAATCGGCCTAAAGCGTTGCGAAAGGTCTCGTTTTCCAGTAAGAAACAGTTGTCCAACAGGCTAATCATATGCTCGAGTTCTTCCGAGTAGAGGAACGAACCCGTTTGGCGCGTAAATTCCGCCTTGATGTCTAGGACGGTTCTTTTCCCATTGAAAAACTGCAACAGGAAGGCCGCTCCCATGGGTAGGCACACCTCGTTGGCGCTCAATTTGAGTGGGTCTCTGAGCAGAAGCATACGCCGGCCTTCATAAGTTATGGGAATAGCGTCCACGGCTCTTAATTTAGGGGTATCGCTGTTGTTCATGCCGGAATCCTCCACGTATAGATTCCACCAGCTTAATCCGTTCTATGAGGTGAGGCAAGCACATGGACCAGGGCCGGATCGTAAGCATGGAATTCAGATCAGGCTCGTATCATGAATTTTGCCGAGATGCTCGAGAAATGGTGAGCTTTCATGCTGTTGGGTGCGCACGTCTCCATAGCTGGGGGGTTGGACCTGGCTGTCGGCCGGGGCCTCGATATCGGAGCGGAGACCCTGCAGGTATTTACGAAAAGCCGGGTTCAATGGGAATCCCCGCCACTGGACCCCGAGGTGGTGACACGCTTCAAAAGGGGAATGCTCGCCAACGAGTTGGCGCCGGTATCGGTCCACGGTTCCTATCTCATTAATCTCGCATCCACGGATGAAGGAATCCGAAAGAAATCCGGGAACGCTCTTGTGGACGAACTGATTCGGGGAAACGTCATTGGGGCGAATTATCTGATTCTGCACCCGGGTTCCCACGGAGGAGACGGTGAAACGATCGGCCTTCAGAGAATCGGACAAGGATTGAACCGGTGTCTGAAACAGGCCGGGGTGCATCGACCCAAATTATTGCTGGAAAATACGGCCGGCCAAGGCCACGGCGTCGGCCACCGATTCGAGCACCTCAGGGACATGATCGATCGGGTACCAAAACATTGGGAAATGGGTGTATGCCTGGATACCTGTCATGCATTCGCCGCGGGATATGACATTTCCGAAGACGGGTATGCCGCAGTCTTCGAAGAGTTCGATCGCATCATCGGACTCGAGAGGCTTCGGGCGTTTCATCTTAATGATTCCAAAAAGGAGCGGAAAAGCCTAGTGGACCGGCACGAGCGCATTGGCAGGGGTGAGGTCGGCATGGGATTTTTCCGGCTTCTCATGAGGGATTCAAGGTTCGTTGGGCTTCCCGCGTATCTCGAAGTACCGGGGGGCTTGCCTGCGTTTAAAGCGGATTTAAAGCTGCTCAAACGGCTGAGGACCGCGGGCGGGATGTATTGAAACCAGGTCCTTCGGGTGAAGAAACGAGAAAGGGTCTGGAACCCCGGCACACCCGAGGGTCGGCGACGATTCCCTGGCGCAGCTGATTAAAGGATGCCGATTCCGATGTATCAACAGGTTTTGCCTATTCCGGGATCTCGGGACACCGTCCGCGTACTCCGATTTTCAGGTTTCGAACGATTTCCCGGATTGGTCCACGCTGTGTTTACCCGGCAGGACGGCGTCAGCTCCGGACCGTTTCGAAGTTTGAACCTGAGCTTGGAAGTGGGGGACGATCCGGTTCATGTGGCGGAAAACCTGGAACGGGTTCGAAAGAGTTGTGGTTTATCGAACCTCGTGATTCCGAATCAGGTTCACGGGAGTCGAGTCACGGTGGTAGAGGACGGCGCCATGCCGGGCGATTGTGACGCCGTGATCACACGCAAACCCGGCTTGGGGCTTCTCATCCGGCAGGCGGACTGCGCGGCGGTGATCTTGTACGATCCGGAAACGAGGGCCGTGGGCAACGCGCATTCGGGTTGGCGAGGCATTGTGGAAAACGTTGTGGGCGCTGCGGTCAATGCCATGATAACGGAATTCGGCTGTCGTCCGGACCGGATGTGGGCTGCTCAGGGCCCGTCGCTGGGTCCCTGTTGCGCCGAATATCGTGACTACCGGCGCCTGTTTCCGGAAAAATTGGTGCGTTACCGCGGCGACGCCGACCGTTTCGATTTCTGGCGGGCTATCGAGGATCAACTGGCGGACGCGGGAATTCCCAGGGAACACGTTTCAAGCGCCGGGATCTGCACCCGCTGTGACACGTCGAGGTTTTTTTCGTACCGTGCGGAGGGGGTGACCGGCAGGTTCGGCACGGTGGTCGGTATTTCGGAGGATGTTGTTTCCGAGGAGCGGCCGGGGAGGAGCTTAGGTTGGGTTGAGGAATGAAACCCGACAGAGAAAACCGCACACGTTGGGTTACGCACCCTGAGTTCCCTGAGCAAAGCATCACTACCTGTCGGGTCGGCGGCCCGGCGGTCAACGCCTTCCTGAAAGGTAGAAGGAGGGCGCGTAGTTCCGTTGGTTTTCACCCGCGAATCATTATGATATTTTTTTAGTGAGGTGGTTATAAACATGTTCAGCGTGGAAGCCAAAATCGTCGGCCGGACCCATTGCGGAGCAGGCTTCTATCTGCTGGAGTTGGAAGCTCCCGATGTCTCGAGTCGGGCGGCGCCCGGACAGTTCGTCATGGTTCGCGTGGGTGACGACTACGATCCCCTGCTTCGCAGACCGCTCTCCATTCACGATGCCGGCGGCGGCATCATCCGTTTGCTCTACCGGGTCGTGGGCAAAGGGACCGGACGTTTGAGCCGCCGGGGGGAAGGTGAGCGAGTCGGCCTGCTGGGTCCCCTTGGGAAGGGTTTCGAGACGCCTCCTTCGCTGGAAAGCGCCGCTCTCGTGGCGGGTGGCCGCGGAATTGCCCCCATGTTGTTCCTGGCGCGCCGGATCCGTCGGCAATCTCCATCGGCGAGGCTCATTCTGTTCTATGGCGTTCGGACCGGGGAAGAGCTGGTCCGATTGGAGGCGTTTGAAAACCTGAGTGTGGAGATCCGAACAGCCACAGAGGACGGGACCATGGGAACAAAAGGTCTGGTGACGCAGTTGGTTCGAGATCGTTTGTTCTCGGATGCAAAGTTTCAAATCTACGCATGCGGCCCCATGCCCATGCTGAAAGCCTTGGGTTCGTTGGCGCACGAGCATTCGATTCCGGCCCAGGTGTCCCTGGAAGCGCACATGAGCTGCGGCCTCGGGGTCTGCCTGGGGTGTGTGGTGAAGTCCAAGGACGGATACGCGCATGTTTGCCGGGACGGGCCGGTGTTTCCATTGGATGTGCTGGATTGGGAGGATGGGAAATGACGAACCCCGGACCCGTACTCGAAACCCGCATCGGGGATCTCGTGCTCAAGAACCCGGTGATGACGGCCTCCGGCACGTTCGGCTACGGAGCCGAGTTTGCCCCTTACGTGGACCTGAACGATCTCGGAGCCGTTGTGGTTAAAGGCATTTCCCTGGAACCGCGCCAAGGGAACCCTCCCCCCCGGACGGCTGAAACTCCCTGTGGCATGGTCAACGCCATCGGGCTCGAGAATGTGGGCCTGGAACGATTTCTTGCGGACAAGCTGCCGTATCTCAGGCAGTTTGACGTACCCGTGGTAGTGAATGTGCTGGGGCGCCGGGTGGATGATTACGTGCGTCTGGCCGGCGCATTGAGCGAAGCCGGGGGCGTATCGGCGGTCGAGTTGAACGTGTCCTGTCCCAACGTCACGTCCGGAGGCCAGGCTTTCGGATTGGACCCGGAAGCCGTCCAAACGCTGGTGGCGGCTGTACGGCCCGCGGCATCGATACCCATCTGGGTTAAATTGACGCCTTTGGTAACGGATATTGTGCGCATAGGCCGGGCCGCCCAGGAAGGGGGCGCGGACGCCGTGTGCGTGGGCAACACCTTCCCCGCGCTGGTTATTGACGTGCATCGCAGAAAACCCAAGCTGGGGAACGTGGTGGGCGGGCTGTCGGGGCCGGCCATCCGGCCCATCATGGTGCGGCTGTGCCGGCTGCTCGCGTGCAGCCTCGATGTTCCCGTGATCGGGATCGGCGGTGTCATGTGCGTGGAAGATGCGTTGGAGTACCTGCTGGCCGGCGCTCGAGCGGTGCAGGTGGGCACGGCCAATTTTGTGGAGCCTCGGACTACCGTGTCCATTGTGGAAGGCCTGCGGAAGTATCTTGGCGAGCAGGGCGTGACACGAATGGATGAGATCATCGGAAAGTTGCGGTTGGAATGAAACCGATTTTTCGGATGTACTCGAAGAAGAAGCCGTGAATCTGGAACTCGCCATAGATCAATTTATTGCCTTTATAAAGGTGGAGCGCGGTCTTTCGGAGAACACGATCGAGGCGTACAGCCGGGACCTGCTCCGCCTGACTGATTTCTTGCAGGACAAGGGAGCGGACGACCTCGAAAAAATTACTTCACTCGAGGTGCACCGGTATCTGGTTCACCTCGAGGAGCAGAGACTGTCCAGACGAAGCAAAGCGCGGATGCTTTCCGCCTTGCGTACCTTTTTCAAGTTTCTGATCCGGGAACGATGGCTGTCCGTAAACCCGATGGAGCACATCGAGTCTCCCAAAATGATCCGAACCCTGCCGGGAGTGCTCAGTCCGAAAGAAGTCGAAGCGCTTTTAGACGCTCCGGACACCTCGAATTCGGCGGGCGTTCGGGACCGGGCCATGCTGGAGATGCTCTATGCCACGGGAATGCGGGTTTCGGAACTGATCAACGTCAGGCTTCTCGATATGAACCTCGAGGTGGGTTTTGTCCGGACCATGGGTAAGGGCCGGAAGGAGCGTATTATTCCTCTTGGAGAAACGGCCATAAGGTGGATCAAAACGTTTCTGAATGACGAGCGCCCTCTTGTGGCTCGACGCATTGAAACCGATGCCGTATTCATCAGCCGGAGGGGCAGGTCGTTGTCCCGCCAGTGGTTCTGGAAAACGATTAAACAATATGCCTTGAAAGCCGGAATCAGCAAAGAGATCAGCCCGCATATGTTACGGCACTCGTTCGCGACCCACCTCTTGAACAACGGAGCGGACCTTCGCTCCGTTCAGATGTTGCTCGGCCATGCGGACATCGCCACGACGCAAATTTATACGCATGTTACGCTGGAACGTCTCAAAGAAATCCATCGAAAACACCACCCTAGAGAATTTTCGTCCTAGTATTCGGCTGCAAGAATGGAACTGATTTTGTTCTTCCATGAGAAACGTTGGAAAGTTTCCACCCGGGCCCCTTGAAATCCTTTAAAACGGTGTGATGCTTTCGCTTCACAAGATAGCAGCCTACTACGGGTGGCGCGGACAACAAGTTGTCCGGGCCACCCATCCATAGCCGGTGCCTGGACGATTTGACGCGTGGGGGGGCACAGGGTGAGATGAGCGGCGGTATTCAGGAAATGAAATGCGCCGGTTTACTCAACTTACGAATGGCCCGGATCGTTCCAAGGGGAATGCCCGGTTCGGGGCCGAGGCCGCTGCTTACTGTTTGGTTTGCCAAGTTGTTCGCATTCTGGCAACATAAAATATTGGACCATCGTTTATGTGCTCGGTGCTCGAAATCGAATCACTTATGAAAGGCTTGAGACGCTAGTGGAAGTGATTACCTGTCATTTGAATGCGGACTTCGACGCCTTGGCGTCCATGGTAGCGGCTCGTAAGCTCTATCCCGACGCCGTGGCTGTTTTTCCCGGATCGTTGGAACGAAATCTCCGGAATTTTTTCGTCGAGTCCATGGTGTACGACCTCGGCATAGTCAAGCTCAAGTCCGTGCCTTTGGAAGAAGTGACCCGACTCATCCTGGTGGATACCCGGCAACGTTCCCGCATCGGCCGCTTTGAGGAGATTGTTGATAAAGAAGGACTTTCGATCCACATCTACGATCATCACCCAAACGCCAAGGATGACATAAAGGGCGAGGTGGAGGTCATCAAGGAGGTCGGAGCCACCACCACCATCCTGACTCGAATGATTCAGGAACGGGGTCTGCCGCTGACTCCGGAGGAAGCCACCATATTGGCCCTCGGCATTTACGAGGATACAGGAGCGTTTACGTTTTCTTCGACCACGGAACAGGACTATTACGCCGCGGGATACTTGAAGAGCAAAGGGGCGAATCTGGATCTCGTAAAGGATATGATGACCTATGAGCTGTCCGTCGAGCAGGTATCGTTGCTGAACGAAATGATCGAGTCGGCGGAACGGATCGTGGTGAACGGCGTGGAAGTTCTCCTGACCAAAGTGGCTTCAGAGACGTACGTCGGTGATTTCGCCGTATTGGTGCATAAACTCATGGACATGGAGAGCACGTCCGCGGTTTTTGCGTTGGCCCAAATGGACGATAGGGTCTACGTGGTGGGTCGCAGCCGCATACCGGAGGTGAACGTTGGTGATATCCTGGTGCCGTTGGGAGGGGGCGGTCATCCAACGGCAGGCTCCGCATCGGTCAAGGAACAGCCTTTGGGTGAGTTGGAACAGAAGCTGATCCGTCTTCTGAAGGGTAAGGTGAACGCGAGCCGAGCGGCCAGGGACATTATGAGTTATCCGGTAGTATATATCGGGCCCGAAGCCACCATGGGCGCGGCGGTGGATACGCTGCTGAGGTATAACATCAACGTGATCCCCATAGTTGAGAAAGGCACGATGCTCGGATACCTCTCCCGACAGGTGGCTGAAAAGGCGACTTTCCACGGATTGAAGGACTTATACGTAACCGAGTATATGAACAGCGACTTCGAATGTGTCGTGCCGGATGCGGGTGTGGCCGAGATCCAGGATAAGATCGTGGGGGATAACCAACGTATCCTTCCTGTTGTGGAAGACAATAAGCTGGTGGGGATTATCACTCGAACCGACTTGTTAAGCACACTGGTTGAAAATCCATCCATACCTCAATACCTGTTCGATTTCCCCAGAAGAAGCGGCTATGTACGCAAGAAGAATCTCGCCAGCCTGATGAGAGAGCGCCTCGGCCGAAATATCATCGACCTTTTGAAGACGCTGGGGCGCATTGCGGACGAGTTGGAATTCAGCATTTATGCTGTTGGAGGATTTGTCCGCGATCTGTTGCTCAGAAAGCAGAATCTGGATATCGACGTCGTGGTGGAAGGCAGCGGCATTGATTTTGCCGTCAAGTATGCCGAGTCGTATCCCGAAACGCGGGTTCGAACCCATAAGAAATTCGGCACTGCGGTGATCCTCTTTGAGGATGGATTCTCCATAGATGTGGCCACCGCCCGCCGGGAGGTTTACGAATCACCGGCCGCGCTTCCCATCGTCGAGTTGAGTTCGATCAAACTGGATCTGTACCGTCGCGATTTCACGGTGAATACGCTCGCTCTACAACTCAACAGCAGACATTTTGGCACGCTGATCGATTTTTTCGGGGCTCAGAAGGACATCAAGGAAAAGACCATCCGGGTACTCCACAGCTTGAGCTTCGTGGAAGATCCGACTCGGGTGTTCCGCGCCATTCGATTTGAAAAGAGATTCGGCTTCAAGATCGGAAAGTTGACCCAGCAGTTGATCGACAATGCCCGTCGTATCGACGTGTTCAGAGGATTGAGCGGACGCAGGCTTTTCAATGAAATCAAGTTGATGCTCAGCGAGCAGCATCCGGTTCTCTGTATTGCCAGAATGAATGAATTCGAATTGTTGCCGATCCTTTATCCCGGCCTTGCGTTCAATAGCGAACTGGAAGACCTCTTTCTCCGTGTGGATGTGGTGCTGAACTGGTACGACCTTCTCTACCTGGAGAACGGTTACGAAAAATGGAAGGTGTATCTTCTGGCCCTCGCCGATCCCTTGAACCCGGTGGAGTTCGAAAATTTGCTGAGGCGCTTGGAGGTCCCGAAAACCGTGCTGAATGAACTGTCTAAAGCGAAAACCGACGCCCAGGAGATCCCTCGAAGGATGCCTCGTGAGGAAGAGCTGACCCGGGGCCAAATCTACCGGTTACTGAATCCCCTGGGAGTCGAGAGTCTTCTGTTTCTGATGGCAAAGACAAAACGGGAGAGCGTGAAAAAAGCGGTATCTACCTATTTCAACCGGCTCAAAGGAATGAAGTTGGCCATTCAGGGCAAGGATCTGCAACGGTTGGGGTATCCTACCGGACCGCTCTACGGCAAGATCCTGGAAACGCTCTTCGTGGCTAAATTGAACGATCAACTGCAGACCCGAGAAGACGAACTGGAGTACCTGGAGCGTATGTTCCCGATTGCGGCGCAGACCGCTAATCGAGTTTCCAAGTGAAGAAACTGCGGCAAATGAATGCCCACCTGTAACGGAACTGGTTCCATCACCGGCATTCCCGGGCACGAGTGGCGTGGGGACGATGGCTGGGAAAGCGGAGCGGTACCGCAGGCATAATGGTAAAACAGGGGCGGATCGGTGTCTGAATTCGCGAAGGCGCATATGTGCTTGCGCGAACAGAGTTGATGGGCTCCGAGGAACTCGTTGACGTACTGACGCGGATATTTCGTCTTGAACAGGCCGTCCGGCTGAAATAGGGTTCGGTTCGTGGAAAGCAACGAGGGAGCCAAATACTCAGGATCCGAAGGCTATAGGGTCAAATTGGACCAATTCGAAGGTCCTTTGGACTTGTTGTTGTTCCTGGTCCGCAAAAACGAAGTGGATATTTACGATATTCCCATTGCCCGGATCACGGAGGAGTTCCTGGAATATCTTGAACTGATCGAGATTCTCGATCTGGATCTGGCCGGGGATTTTCTGGCCGTGGCGTCTACCCTCATCCATATAAAGTCCCGAGTGCTGCTTCCGGAAGCGCCCGAAGAGGAAGATGCGGAGGATCCCCGTCTCGAAATCGTACGACCACTGTTGGAATACGCCCGGCTCAAAGATGCCGCGGTCAAGCTGGAAGGCCGACATATGCTTTTTAGGGACGTGTTCTCGAGGGATTTCGTTGCCGAGGAAATGCACGAGGAAACCGAGGAAGAACTGATCAGCGTGTCTCTGTTCGATCTTCTGTCTGCATTCAAACGGGTTGTGGAGTTCTCCTCGAGGACGAAAACTCTCGAACTGGAACAACATGAGTACTCTCTGGAAGATAAAATGACGGATGTTCTGGAACGCCTACGCGCGGTCAAAAACGTGTTGTTCATCGAGCTGTTTTCGAGCACAAACCGCTCAGAGCTGATCGTCACTTTTCTGGCGTTGTTGGAGTTGATCCGGGTAGGCATGGTCAGAGTGTTCCAGAATACGGCGGATGGCGCCATACGCGTATTTTTAGTACCCGAACGGGGTGGGAAGAGTCCGGATGCCTGAAAACAATCTCAAGGCCATTGTGGAGTGCCTTTTGTTTCTCTCCGAGACCCCGCTTCCGGTCAAGCGTCTGCGCGAAATCGTTCCCGGTACAAAAGCGGAGGATATCAGCTGCGTCATCCAGGCTTTGAGAGAGGACTACGACCAGGACCATCGCGGTATCGAATTGCGAGAAGTAGCGGG
>Ga0068714_10006394_pt1 | contig 12016 bp, 9 predicted proteins | sample MTBNYHSulfiMetaG_FD_62988 | JGI IMG/M metagenome (GOLD analysis project Ga0068714, IMG submission 62988) | Enrichment culture microbial communities from rom New York Harbor, USA that are MTBE-degrading - MTBE-NYH (New York Harbor Sulfidogenic)... | ecosystem: Environmental > Aquatic > Marine >... | reverse complement strand
ACCGCACGACGTAGCGCCGACCGCCGCGCCCGCCATGCCGCGTATATGCGCCAATGCCGGGCTCCGATGGCTCTGCTGAAGGGGACCCTAGCCCTAATGCGCCCTCGGCGGACCTACCGCCTTCACATACGGCTGGCCCCCGCCGAGGTGGAAGCCCTGCGGGTGGCCGCACGGGCCGCCGGCTTCAAGCGGGTCGCAACCTTCGCTCGGGAGGCGCTGCTCGCTTCCATCGTGGCAGGACATGAGACACCGCTCTAGCGTCCCTCACGCCCCCGCCGCCGCCGCCGAGGCCCAGCAGGCGGTCGGGGTCGGCCGACGAACCCCTCCCCTTCCGAGCCCACCGTCTCCCCATTGCGCTCGAGCGCGGGTAATCGAAAACCCCCTCGTCAATTCGGCCACCGCCCCCAAACTTCGGCACCCAGCAGCGGCATGGCCTTCTGGGGCGCGATGATGGGGAGGTCACGCCTTGTCCAGGTGCAACCACTTGAGGGTACTGAGCTGCCAGACGCGGTGCGATTCGTTTGACACGTAGCCTCATGGGATCCAAGATTCCACCAGTGACGCTGCTCAGCATCTGCTGGTTGGTGCTGTCGGCTCTGCTGACTTTCGGACTGGTGGAGTGGCTCGGGGAACGCCCCGCTCGGTCCGCAGCAATCTGGTGGCTCCCTCTCGCCTCTTTGGCCGTCATGAATGCCTCCTACAGGGCGTTCTTCGCGTTCCCCTCCCCGACAGAGCGACTTCTTGGGGCTTGGATTTTCGGGTTCCTAACCCTGGTAATGGGCTTGGTTATCTTTGCGATCAATGCTCACAAGAGAGCGAGAATCAGCCAACCGCGTATCGGTCACGTCGCTCACCCTCGCATCTGGCGTCGCAGACTTCGCAGATCGGTGTTTACAGCGCTGTTCTGGCCTTTATGGCTTATCGCACTAGTAGTAGCGGGTGTTGTTCTGGCCGGGGAAGAGTCTGACGCTCCTGTCGCGTGGGGTCCTATCCTGTTTGTGGTCCTCTTCTTCGCCGTGGCGTTTGTCCTGCTGCAGGTGCTTCTTTCTGCCCGGCTGCGCGACATAGGGTGGAATCCTGCCTTCGCCCTTTTCTACTTCGTCCCATTCGTGAACTGGGTCTTCTTCGCTATGCTTACCTTTTGGCCTGGTACTCAAGGCCCCAACAAGTATGGCGAAGACCCAAGGCGCGGGCGGAGGAAGCAGGAACCCGCTACAGGCGGGCAGATAGCTGCCCCCCAGCCGCCAACTGAAGCACCCACCCGGCAGTGTCCCTACTGCGCCGAGACGATCAAGGCGGCGGCGATCGTCTGCCGCTACTGCGGGCGCGAGTCGAAGCCGGATCAGGGTGTCCTGTTCATCCTCGTTGGCAACACGCCAACCGGACCTTACTCGCTCGAGCAGGTTCTCAGAGAGGCGACATCCGAGTCCTTTGTTAGTCTCGGTGCCGATTGGGTTCGAGCCGGGGACCACCCTCTCCTCGCCGGACGGGTTCCGCCGCCCATTCTTGCAGGCCCCCAGGTTGCGCCAGCGATGCCTGCGCAGCCCAACGTGCCGCGCCAGCAACTGGAGGAACCGCGGCGCGAGCTGAGTTTCGAAAGGACTCCTCACCACGGAGATGTTCCGCCTGTCCCTGAATCCACCGGCAGAGCCCCCGCGCTACGGTTCGACCTGATCCTCCTGTTTCTCATACTGGTGTTTGCCGCTCTCATTGCCGTTGGCATCGTCGCCATCTTCGTTCATGGCGAGCGAGAAGCGGGCAAGGAAGCCTCGATGGGGAGCGCTCAATCCCGCTCGATTGAAGCGGGTTGGCCATTGGCACCGCCAACCCCGACGGCTGAGGAGGAGGTGGGCGCTCGGCGCACGGCGGAGCAGGCGAAGCTCAGGGAGATGGTCGAGCAGGAAGTCGCCCGGTTAATGGCCGAGAAGGGGAAAGGAACCCACGCCGAACTGACCGCCCCGCCACCGGCGAAGCCGACCCGGATGGCGCGCACCGACGCCTCGGTGCCGCTGGTTACACAGGGCGAGAAGCGCGCTGAGGCAGTACCAACCCCCGAGCCGCGACAAGACGACCTGGACGTGAGTCCTTCAACCGACCCATTGATCCAAACCAACGGAGACGGCACGGTGGGTCCTGCCTATGGCCTGAGATGGACTGAGGAAGTGTCTGGGGCACTGAACTACGAGGACGCTGTCCACTACTGTAGGTCTCTTGAAGTCGGCGGGCTAACCCACTGGCGGGTTCCGCGAATCGAGGAACTTGAGCGAATCATGAGCACGCGGTTCAGGCCGAGCTATGGCCAAGACGCCACCGCTCTGTGGTCATCGACACCCGACTCATTTGTGAGAAAGCTGAAGGTTTTTCTACCCATGGGCGACAGGATTGATCGCTTAGACCCGGCCGCTATGGCACAAGTCGTCTGCGTTCGGGACTACTAGAGGGGCCGACCTGGTCGCCGCAACGCTCGGACCCCCGGGTGAGGTGTGGCACCTCGAGCCGAGCCCGCACGCGCCAACGGTTGCGACCCTGACCTACCGCAGCCGTCGCATCGGGTACATCGGCAGCACCGTTGCGGGGAAGGTGGCCGACCATCCTGCCGACGAGCGGCGGGCGGATCCGAGACGTCAGACCAACACAAGAGTGTCCGCTGACACCTCTGAAGCGCCATGTATCTTCTTGCTGGACAGTTCCAAGCGCGACACGTATCCTCTTGCCAGTAGCTCATTCAGTGCTGGATGCATGGAGCAAAGATGACATCAGCAACCATCAAGCTCTTCCTTCCCCGGGGAGACGCGAAGAGCCTTCGCACCGCTGAGATCTCGAACTGGACCGGCAAGGCGATCGCCGCGCCTCGAACCGAACTGAATGACCTTCTGGCTCGGGAGGAACTCGACAAAGCGGGCGTTTACATCCTCATCGGCAGCGATCCGCAGACCAGTGCTCCGCGTGCGTACATTGGCGAAGCAGAGGTGATCCGAGATCGCGTCAAGCAGCATAGAACCAAGGAGTTTTGGGTATCCGCCATCGTCTTTGTCAGCAAGGATGAGAACCTCACGAAAGCCCACGTGAGGTACCTCGAGAGTCGGTTGCTCGCTGAAGCCACAGAGGTGGGGCGGTTCGTCCTTGAGCAGAACCAGGCTGGAGGGTCGAAGCTCCCCGAGTCAGACCGTGAGGACATGGAGGTGTTTCTTGCGCGGGTCAGACAGCTCCTTCCAGTTCTCGGCTCCGACATCCTTACCCCTGTCGCGCAGCTAGCTCCGACGTTGCAGCCTGGCGGCGTGCTCTATTGCCGCCTCAAGGGTGCTGAGGGGCGAGGCCAACGCACCGCGAGCGGTTTCGTCATGTTCCAAGGCTCTACCGCAGTACTGGAAGAACGCCCATCAGCTGAGAAGTACCCGTTTGCAGTCGCCCAGCGCAGACAGTTGATCGCCGAGGGCGTGCTCACCGAAAAGGAGGGACTGTTGATCCTCACGAGGGATGCCGAGTTCTCCAGCCCATCGGCGGCAGCGGCGGTCATTCACGGCGGAAACGCGAATGGGCTCACTGCGTGGAGGGCTGAGGATGGCAGGACGCTCAAGGAAATCGACGCTCAGGTCTAGTGAGGCCGCTGATCGTCAGACCTCTGCCTCAGAGATCGCTATTCGGCGAAACCAACGACCATGAAAGAGCACCTGTTCCTCGAGTTTAATGGGCCACTCGGACTTGTCCCGGGCGAACATGCCTACCTGTTCCACGACGAGCTTGCACACGCGCAAGGTATCTACCTATGGGCGGTTCCGTACCACCTCGGTGGGTACCTGCCGCTCTACATTGGCGAGACAAGTGCTTCAGTGGGCCGGCGCATCGAGGATCACTTGATCAAGACGGTGGGTGGCTACAACCGCATCTGCGACCCGGATCTCCTCCTCCGCGGCGAGCCCAGGGTCCTGTGGAATGGCCTCTGGCGGAGGGGTACCCGAGGAAGGTTCCCTGAGTACCTGGGCTTGGTGGAGCAGTTACTTCCAGCGATTCGCAGGGAACTGCAGATGGAGGTGGTGTTCGTCGCGCCTCTCAAGATTGAAAGTCGTCTCCGCCGACGAGTCGAGGGCGCTCTGGCAGCTCACATCAAAGCCCAGCCTGCGCCTGCGTCGTCTATCTTCCCCACCGATGTGCGGTACTACACACGAAACGCATCGGAAGCCGCCGTCGAAGTCAGCGTGTCCTGTTCGTCGAAGATCTATGGTCTTCCAGAGCTACTGATGGCTTGAGGCTGAGGGCCGGTCCGCCACCGATTGGAAGCTGCACAGCCTTGAGCCCATGTGCTCCGCTCGCTGTGCTTCTCGTCGCGGATGGCCTTGGACCCCTCCCGGGAGCGCGGGCGATCCTGGGAACGGAAGGGCGACCATAGGTATCCCCGACCCTTGCGCCCGCCCGCCACTGTGAAGCTAAGTCCTTGTGCCGGAGGCGGGATTCGAACCCGCACGGGGGTACCCCCGGAGGATTTTAAGTCCTCCGCGTCTACCGTTCCGCCACTCCGGCGTCGGGAAGCAGGTTACTCGATCTCGGGCAGGATGAGGGTCGGCGCGCCGGTGCGGCTGTCCACGATCGAGGCGTAGGCGGCAAAGGGGGCCGCGGCCGAGAGGACGACGCTGTAGCCCTCGGCGCGTTCGACTCGGAAGGAGAGGAGGTAGTCGTTGACCTGGGTCTGGGAGCCGGGTGCGAGGGGGTACTCGGCGCTCCCGACCGTTTGCCCGCGGGGGTCCAGGACGGTCGCGCGGACCCGGATGGGCGAGGTGCCCGGGTTGAAGAGGCCGACGTTGGTGCGGGTCTGCGGCGACCGCAGGAGGGGGAACAGATGCGCCCTGGCGTCGGCTGGGACCATGTCGCGGCGGGTCAGCGCGGGTATGAACTGTCCCACGGCGCCGCGCCCCTTGGCGTTGTACAGCCGGCAGCGGACCGCGACCCCCTGCGACGTGACCACCCGCAGGGCGCCGGTGGAGCGGGGTGGGACGACGTCCTTCAGGCAGGTGATCTCGCCCGGCGGGAGGTTGACCGGCGTGGCGGAGGCCATCAGCGCCTCGGTGTTGTCGGCGTCGGCGGGCAGGAAGGTGACGGCGCAGGTCCCGGTCCCCGCGGACAGGTTGGCGAGCCACAGCTCGGTGCTCCAGTAGCTGCCCTCGAGGCCCTCGACCTGAGCGACCACCGGCACCCACAGCTCCTCGGCGGCAACCGGCGCCGCGAAGGAAAGGACGACCGCGAGAAGCAAGAGCCGGCCTCGCATCACTTCAACTATAAGGCCAGGGGGCCGGACGCGCCAGGGGGGCGATCGGTGAGGGCGCGGGTCGAACCAACCGTGGGTGGGGTTGGGCTCTGCGGCGATCTGCGGCTCGGGTTCGGGCGGCGGGCGGCTGGGGGCTGGCGGCGGGATCGGGACCGGGATCGGGGGTGGGAGTGCGACGACCCCGACCCTGCGCCCCGTCACCCGACTCCGGCCGCCTGCAGCCCGCCGCCCGTCATCCGGGATCGGGCAGCCGGCGGCGGGGAGCGGGGAGCGGGATCGGGATCGGGAGCCGGGAGCACGACGATCCCGATCCTGCTCCCCGTCAGCCGAGCCCCGCCGCCTGCCGCCCGCCGCCCGTCATCCGGGATCGGGCTGCCGGCGGCGGGGAGCGGGGCCAGGATCGGGGGCGGGTGTATGCGGACGTCCGGGGCGCCTGGGCGGGGGTGCGTGCTGGCTCATGAGGAGGAGTAGGCGGCCAGCGTCCGCCGGTCAAGGGCAAGCTCGCTGCGCTCGCGGCCTGCGGCCGCCCTTGACAGCCGGACGCCGGCCGCCCTCAGGACAACCATGAGCCAGCACGCACCGCGCCCAGACGCTCCACCGTCAACCGTCCCGACCTGCCTCGCGGCCGCGCCGGCCTCGTCGCGCTCCACCTCGCGGTGCACGTCGCGACCAGCATCGCCGAGCTCCCCCTTCCGCGCGGCCTCGCCCACCTCAAGGACCACCTGGTCCGAGCTGCCGACAACACGGTGCTCAGGCTTTCGGAGGCCAGCGGCCGCACCCTGGGCAACCGCCGCCAACACCTCGAAGCCGCCTACGCGGAGAACCAGGAGGTCGAGAGTGACCTCCTCCTGCTGCGGTCGCGCGGCATTGCGGTCCCGGTCGCCGTCGTTGCCGAGGCGGACCGGGTCGGCGGGCTCGTCTACGGGCTGCTACGGGCTCAAGAGTCGAGCCCGTAGGGCGGGGTTGCCCAACGTAGGACAGCCGTGAGTCCCCGGAACCAGTACACCGAAGGGGCATGACGCCGCTCGCGATGACGGGAGGCAGGGTGGGGCTCCCTACTGGAGTGAGGCGCGCTCCAACCCCGGTCGACCTGGTGGTCGCGGCGGAACGCTCGTGTCGGCGAGCTCTTACCGACGCTGCCGGGTCCGGGATCGGTTGAGATCCGGGGTTCGGGGTGCGGGCGGCTGGCGGCGGGGGGCGGGAACGGGATCAGGCGCGGCCGCGGGCCGCGGCCGTTCGGGCTAGTCTCCAGACCCGGTGTCCCCAGCGGGCATGACGCCGCTGGGGAGGCCGGGGGACAGCTCGGCGACCCTGGCGGCGAGGACCTTGAGGTCGGCCCACGCCAGGCGCTTGTCGGCCGGGGTGCGGAGCAGGTAGGCGGGGTGGTAGGTCACCAGCAGGGGGATGCCCCGCATGGAGAACCAGCGCCCCCGCATGGAGGCGAGCGAGCCCTGGCTGCCGATCAGGCGCCGGGCGGCGAACCTGCCGAGGGCCACGATCACCCGCGGCTCGAGGAGCTCGATCTGTCGCTCGAGGAAGGACGCGCACGCCGTCATCTCGTCCTCCTCGGGGTCGCGGTTGCCGGGGGGGCGGCACTTGACGACGTTGGCGATGTAGACCTGGTCCCGCCGCCAGCCGAGGGCGGCGAGCATGGCCTCGAGGAGCCGGCCCGCTTCGCCGACGAAGGGGCGTCCGGTCTGGTCCTCCTCGGCGCCCGGCCCCTCGCCGACGAAAAGCACGGTCGGGGTAGGGCTGCCCTCGCCGAAGACCACCGAGCGGCGGGTTTCGGACAGCCGGCAGCGAGTGCAGGCTGCTGCCGCCGAGGCCAGCGTCTCGAGGCTGTCGCCGGAGCGGGCGAGGTCGTCGGCGAGCACGACCGCCGGCGCGGTGGTCAAGGGCGGCGGGTCAGGCCACCCGAGGTCGCGACGGTATCGTGCGAGGTGGCGTGGATGCATGGCCGGGCCGTCGGAGACGGTCACTCGTCCTCGTCGTCGTCCGTCTCCAGAGCGCCGTCGTCGATGAAGTCCTCCTCCCCCTCCTCCGCGGCGTCGCCGAAGTCGTCGTCGACGTCAAGGAAGCGGGGGCGTCGGGGCAGTTCGACCTCGTCGGCTTCGACCTCGTCGCCCTCGACGACCGGCTCGTCGAGCTCCGGCTCCTCCTCGTCGAGGTCGAGGGCGAAACCGGCATTCTCCTCGGTGTCGAGGGACAGGTCCTCCCCCTCCTCCTCCTCGGGCAGACCCCGGCCGCGGTCCCCGAGGCCGAGCAGTCGCTGCAGGCGGGAGAGCTCGTCGTCCCGCTCCTCCGCCGGCTCTGCCTCGGCCGCTATCTCCCGGACCTCGACCGGGCCGGTGGGAAGAACGTCCGGAAGAGTCGGGTGGGCGACGGCCTGCATGCGGTCGGCCCCCACCTCGGCTCGGAACTGCTCGACGATGGCCTGCCGCTGGGCGTCGAGCTCCTCCTGGGTGAGCACGCGCCAGCTCACCAGCCCGGCGTTGACGTCGTCCAGGGCCTGCAGCGTCGGCTTCACGTGCCGGCTCTCGCTGCGCACCCTGGCGCCGTTGATCAGCTGCTCGGCGCGCTGCGAGACCACGACGATGAAGCGGAAGAGGGAGTCAAACTCAGGACCGTGTTGCATCATGGGCAAAATCCTCGTCGAGGGCGTGTTGGAACTCACTGCGGATGGTGTGGAGCACCGACCTCATCCGCTCCATCCGATGGTGCTCAGCGAGGCAGACGCCCACCACCGCGTCCACCGCCTCCTCGAGCCGGTCGTTGATGATAGCATAGTCGAACTCGCCCGCCACCGAGAGCTCCCGCATCGCCCAGTGCAGGCGCTGCCGGATCGCTTCGGGCTGGTCCTGGCGGCGGCGGTGCAGCCGCTCCTTGAGGACCCCGTAGCTCGGCGGGAAGAGGAAGACCTTGACCGCGTCGGGGATGCTGGTCTTGACCTGGTTCGCCCCCTGGACCTCGATGTCCAGGAACACGTCCTCGCCCCGCTCGAGCCGCGCCAGCACCTCCGCGTTCGACGTGCCATACAGGTTGCCGGCGTACTCCGCCCACTCCAGGAAGGCGTCCGACGCGGCCATCCGCTCGAAGGTGGGCCGGTCGAGGAAGTGGTAGTCGCGGCCGTCGACCTCGCTCGGTCGCGGGGCCCGGGTGGTGTGGGACACCGAGAAGTGGGCGGGGATGCCCCGCTCCGCGAGCCGGTCGATGGCGTGGCGGATGACGGTTGTCTTGCCGCCGCCGGAGGGCGACGCGACGATGATCAGAATCCCAGGCGCGGCCACGGCTCCCCTCCTCGACAGCTCAGGCTTTGTCCGCAATCGGACGCTGCCGGGCTGCGCAAGCACTGAGAACGCAAAGGCGCCAAGATCCGCAAAGACGCAGAAGAGGACTGCTCTTCCTTGCGTCTTTGCGCCCCCTTGCGCCTTGGCGTTCTGGGCGGGTGGGGGTTCGTTCGGATGATGTCCTCCGATGTCACGCCGATCCGTTCATTCCCGCGGGTGCTCGATCTGGGCCTGCGCGGCGGCCAGGCGCGCGATCGGGACCCGGAACGGGGAGCAGCTCACGTAGTCCATGCCGGCCAGGTGGCAGAACTCCACGCTCGAGGGCTCGCCGCCGTGCTCGCCGCAGATGCCGACCTTGAGCTTGGGGCGGGCGCCGCGGCCCTTTTCGATGGCGATCTCGATCAACACCCCCACCGAGTCACGGTCGATCACCTGGAACGGGTCGACGGGCAGGATCTTCTTGTCCAGGTAGTCGCCGAGGAAGCCGCCGATGTCGTCGCGCGAGAAGCCGAACGTCATCTGGGTGAGGTCGTTGGTGCCGAAGCTGAAGAACTCGCAGGTCCGGGCGATCTCGTCCGCGGTCAGGGCGGCGCGCGGAATCTCGATCATCGTCCCGTACAGGTGCGCGATGGCGTCGACGCCGTACTTCGAGCACAGCTCGGCGTGGATCCGGGTCGCGATCGCCTTCTGGTGGTCGAGCTCGGCCTTCATCCCGGTCACCGGCACCATGATCTCCGGGAAGCAGGCCTTGCCCTCGGTGCGCAGCTCGTGGGCCGCCTCGAGGATCGCACGGAACTGCATCTCCGAGATCTCGGGGTAGGTGACGCCGAGGCGGACGCCGCGGTGCCCCATCATGGGGTTCGTCTCGTGCAGCTCTTCGGCGCGACGGTCGAGCTCGTCGGCGGTGATGCCGAGGGCGGCGGCGAGCTTCGCTCGCTCCTCGTCGCCCTGAGGCACGAACTCGTGCAGCGGCGGGTCGAGCAGGCGGATCGTCACCGGCCGCTCCCCCATCACCTCCATGGTCGCTTTCATGTCGCGCTTGACGAAGGGGAAGAGCTCGTCGAGGGCGGCCCGGCGCTCGGCTTCCGAGCCGGCCATGATCATCTTTCGGAGGATGAACAGCGGTTGCTCCGAGCCCTTGCCGTAGAACATGTGCTCGGTGCGAAACAGGCCGATGCCCTCGGCGCCGAAACCGATGGCGTTGAGGGCGTCGTCGGGGGTGTCGGCGTTGGTGCGCACCTTCATCACCCGGATCGCGTCGGCGAGCTTCATGAACTCCTGGAAGCGGGGGTTCTCGGTGGCGTCGATCATCGGCAGCGCGCCCTCGTAGACCAGGCCGCGGGTGCCGTTCAAGGTCAGCACGTCCCCCTCGCGCAGCACCTTGCCGTCGGCCTGGATCGTCTTGCCCACCACGTCGATGTCGAGGGCCCCGGCGCCGACGATGCAGCACTTGCCCCAGCCGCGGGCCACCAGCGCGGCGTGGGAGGTCATGCCGCCGCGTCCGGTGAGGATGCCCACCGCCGCCCGCATGCCCTCGACGTCCTCGGGGTTGGTCTCCTCCCGCACCAGCAGCACGGTCTCGCCTCGCTTGGTCCACGCCACCGCCTCGGCGGCGGAGAACACGACCTTGCCGACCGCGCCGCCGGGGCCGGCGGGCAGCCCCTTGGCGAGCGGCTTCGCCCGCTTCTCGGCAGCCGGGTCGACGAGGGGGTGGAGCAGCTCGTCGAGCTGCGCCGGCTTGACCCGCATCACCGCCGTGCGATCGTCGATCAGCCCCTCGGCCAGCATGTCCATGGCCATGTTGAGGGCGGCGGTGCCGGTGCGCTTGCCGGTGCGGGTCTGCAGCATCCACAGCCGGCCGTCCTGGATGGTGAACTCGATGTCCTGCATGTCGGTGTAGTGCCGCTCGAGGCGGTCGCGGATGGCGTGCAGCTCGCGGTAGACCTCGGGCATGGCGGTCTCGAGCGAGGGCAGGTGCTGGTTCTGGTCGTTCTTGGTCGCCTCGTTCAAGGGGTTGGGGGTGCGGATGCCCGCCACCACGTCCTCACCCTGGGCGTTGGGCAGCCACTCGCCGTAGAAGCGGGAGTCTCCGGTGGCCGGGTTGCGGGTGAAGGCGACCCCGGTGGCCGAGGTGTCGCCCATGTTGCCGAACACCATGGCCTGGACGTTGACGGCGGTCCCCCACTCGTCGGGGATGCCCTCAATGCGACGGTAGGACACGGCGCGCCTGCCGTTCCAGGACTGGAACACGGCGCCGATCCCCCCCCACAGCTGCTCCCGCGGGTCGTCCGGGAAGTCCGTCCCCAGGACCTCCCTGACCTTGGCCTTGAAGCGCTCCACCAGCTGCTTCAGCTCGCCCTCGGGGATGTCGGCGTCGGTGGCGAAGCCGCCCGAGTGCTTGACCTTCTCGAGCATGCGGTCGAGCTGCTGGCGGATGCCCTGACCTTCGGCCGGCTCGATCCCCGCCGCCTTCTCCATGACCACGTCGGAGTACATCATGATCAGGCGGCGGTAGGCGTCGTAGACGAACCGGGGGTTGCCGGTCTTGGCGATGAGCCCGGGGATGGTGGCGGAGCACAGGCCGACGTTCAAGACCGTCTCCATCATGCCCGGCATGGAGCTGCGCGCGCCGGAACGGACCGAGACCAGCAGCGGCTCGACCGGGTCGCCGAACTTCGCGCCCATGATCTCCTCGACCCGCGCCAGGGCGGCGTCGACCTGGGCCCCGAGCTCCGACGGGTAGTTGCGAGCGTTCTCGTAGTACGAGGTGCAGACCTCGGTGGTGAGGGTGAAGCCGGCCGGCACCGGGATGCCCAGGTTGGCCATCTCGGCCAGGTTGGCCCCCTTGCCGCCGAGCAGGTTCTTCATGTCGGCCCGGCCGTCGGCCGAGCCGCCGCCGAACGAGTAGACGTACTGGACGGAGCTCATGTGTTCTCCCCTTCGATCTGCAGTTTGGAGAGGTCGGCGAGCGCGAGGAAGTCGCGCCCGAGGGATTTGAGAAGGGCGACCCGGTTCGACGCCACGTCAGGGTCGTCGCACAGGACCATCACCTGGTCGAAGAAGCGGTCGAGGGTGGCCGCCAGACGCCCCATGGCCTCGAACGCCGCGTCGAGGCGGCCCCCGGCGAGGTGCTCCGCGAGCGCCCCGTGGAACGTCGCCCAGGAGGTGTGGAGCTCGACCTCCCCGGTCTCGGCGAGGAGCTCGGGGCGCAGGTCCGAGTCCGGCTGGCGGTCGGTGATGTTGCGGACCCTCTTGAAGGCGAGGGCGAGCGCGCGGATCTCCGGCCCCGAGCGCACCGTGTGCAGGGCCCGCGCGCGCGCCACCAGGTCGGGTACGGTAGTCGCGGTGGAGCCGAGCACCGCGTCCGCGGTGTCCGCTGCGACGCCGGTCACCTCGGTGAGGTAACGGCGAATGCGGTCGGCGAGGAACTCGCCGACGGCGTCGGCGGTCCCCAGGGGCGGGCCGTCGA
>Ga0068714_10006393_pt1 | contig 12019 bp, 15 predicted proteins | sample MTBNYHSulfiMetaG_FD_62988 | JGI IMG/M metagenome (GOLD analysis project Ga0068714, IMG submission 62988) | Enrichment culture microbial communities from rom New York Harbor, USA that are MTBE-degrading - MTBE-NYH (New York Harbor Sulfidogenic)... | ecosystem: Environmental > Aquatic > Marine >... | reverse complement strand
TCGGCCCGGAGCGGTTCGATGATCTGCCGCAGGGCTCGCTGGGTCATTCCCGGCTCGTATCGGTCGAGCAGCGCGTCGTACGCCGACTCCTCGTAACCGTACAGGGAGGCGAACCGTCGCACATAGCCGACCATCCGCTCGAGATGCGGCCGGAAGAGCTCGAAGTCGGAGGCGCGCTTCGCGTCCGCCCACGCGGCCTGGCTCTTCGACTGCGCCACCGTGTACTCCTCGAACAGGTCCGCTGGAATCGCGCGGTTGCGCCGGTGCTCCTTGCCGACGACGCGGACGCTCGCCGCCTGCCTCTCGGAGAGGTCCTCCCGCCGTTCGAGCGCCTCGAGGCACCGACCGAGTTTCTCCCCTGTGAGCAGCTCAAACGCCATTCTGGACAGTTTCCCGATCGTCTCCGCGCGCAGGGACAGCCCGTTCTTCGGCATGTGGGTCTCTTCGTCCCACGTCAGCAGCGCGATCGCAGAGTTCAACCTCGCGAGGTCAGTGAGGAGGTTAACGTAGTCGGCCCAAGTGTCCATCCGTCGGATCTCCTTTCGTCTCGGCGCGGCGCTGGACGGCGCCTCAGAACAGCGATTCGAGAAACCCCCGCGTCAGGCTGGTCGGGTGCCCCGCGAACCGGACGATCCCATCGCGGTCGATGACGAAGGTGCGCGGAATGCCGAGAACGCCGTACATGTCCGCCACGCCCTGCGCGGCCGTCTGCGAGCCGTAGACCGCGACGAGCTCCTCGTATCCCCGCGCTGCAACATACGACGTGGCGTCGGCCTCGCTCCGGTCGAGGCTCACTCCGAGCAGGACGACCTTGTCCCCCAGCTCCCCAGCGAGCGCGACGAGCGACGGCATCGACAGGCGGCAGGGGACGCACCAGCTCGCCCAGAAATCGAGGATCACGAAGCGGCCCCGGTAGTCCGACAGGGAGATCGTCTCCCCACGCAGGGAGCGTAGGGAGAAGTCCGGCGCGGCATCGCCCACCCGATGGCCGATCGCCGCAGATGGGGGAGGCGGCGGTTCCTCTGGGGACAAACCGTGCACTGGAGGTACCGGCGTGTCGAGCGGGGCCGGCTCATTCAGCCGTGGGCGTGAGAGGCAGAGCCCCGCGATGACTCCCGCGACGACCGCGCAGCTTCCGAGCAGGGCGATCAGTCGCAGTCTCGAGATCCCTCGCTGCTGTCTCCGCATGATCCCTCGGCTCCCCGCGGACCCCACACCGGTTCCGCGTCGGCCAATCATCGAACGTCAGAGCGCGAAACGCAAACGCGATCGAGGCTGCCGCCTAGGACGGATCGCGGAAGCGATGCCAGACGAGGTTTAGACCAAACAGGATCACCGCCACCGGCCAGAAGCGCGCCAGGTCCGACCACGCACTCCACGCGAGAAGGCCCGTCGTGTTCAGAAGCAGAAGCAGGCCGGCCGCGACAATCAAGGCGGGCAAGACGAGCCCGCGATAGCGACCTTTGAGCATGGACTTCACCTCCTCTCCCCCTCGCTTCGCGCCGATGCAGCGAGGACCCACCACGCGCGGCGGAGGAGGAATCCTACCAGATCTCCCCACGCAGGGAGAAGAACGCGACGAGCAACACCAGAAGCGGTGAGATCAGCGAGATCATTCGCCCGATCGCCGGCGCCGTGCGCTTACGCAACAGCGCGCGCAGGAGCAGCCCTCCGACGAGCAGGCTCAACCCCAGCGCCACCCCTTGGTGGGACAGCCTCCACGCGACGGGGCGCGCGGCGTGAGCCCAGCCGGCAAGCCAGACAGATAGGCCCGTCCCCGCTGCCCACAGCGCGAAGATCAAGAGCAGCATGTGCTGCGGGAAGACCGGCGGGCGCCACACGAGCACGCTCCCCCATGCTGCCAGGAGGGCGCCGGCCAACACCCATTCGGCGAGGAGATGGATCGTCCCCGACCCGGCAAACCCGTTGATCCAGAAAAGGGAGAGCGCCGTCAGGGCTGCGGCGCGCGACAGCACGCGGCAGCGGGCGGCAGCCGTCAAGGAACCCGTCCGCAGGCGAGGCATCCGCGGGCGATCAGTGGTCGAAGTCATGCTCGCGCGAAGGATACCGACAACCGGTCCTCTGGATCAACGCGCCGACGTGGCGGCCTTGTATCCGTTGCGATAGGATCCCCGCGATGGCACGAGTGGGGCTGATCCTCGACGGCGGCACAGGGGACGGGCAGGACACGCGCGGCGCGGCGGACGTCGCCGCCGACCGGCTGCGCACCCTCGGCTTCGACGTCGAGCGGCTCTCGTTGCGAACGATGGCGATCGCACCGTGCGTCGGCTGCTTCCGCTGCTGGATCGAGACTCCTGGACGCTGCGTTCTGGAGGACGACGGGCGCGAGGTCGCCCGCCGGGTGGTGGGAAGCGATCTCGTCGTCCTGCTTACCCCGATCCGCTTCGGGGGGTACTCCTCCGAGCTGAAAAAAGCGCTCGATCGACTGATCCCCATCATCTCCCCGTTCTTCCGGCGGATCCGTGGGGAGGTTCACCACCGAAGACGGTATTCGCGGTACCCGGAGCTTGTTGGGGTGGGTGTGCGCGCGCAGGAGCGGCCCCTCCCCGACGAGGAGGATCTGTTTGAGGCGCTCGTCCTGCGCAACGCGATCAACCTTCGCGCCCCGCGGCAGGCGGCGTGCGTCGTCGACCGGGATGATCCAAAGCGGTCCGTGCGCGCCACGATTGGCCGCGCCCTCGAACAGGTGGCCGGAAGATGACCACGACACGCCCGAGCGTGCTTCTGTTGGTCGGAAGCCCGAAAGGCCTCGAGCGCGGCAGCTCCGCGAGGCTCGGCCGGCTCTTGGTCGACGGACTCACCCAACGCGGCTGGGCGAGCAACGCGATCCACCTGCACGCAGCGGTCGCTAACGACGAGGGTCGCCGGGAGCTGGTCGCCGCCGTCGACCAAGCGGACGTGGTGGTCCTCGCCGCGCCGCTCTACGTCGACTACCTCCCCGCGCCCGCGGTCCGAGCGCTCGAGTGCATCGCCGCCAACCGGCAAGAACGGCGGGGCGAATCGAGGCCGCGATTCGTCTCCCTCATCCAGTGCGGGTTCGTCGAACCAAACCAGAACGACACATGCCAGCGGATCCTCGAGCGGTTCGCCGACCACGCCGGGCTGGAGTGGGTGACAGGGATCTCCCTCGGTTCCGCCGGCCGGATCGTCAAGCGTGGCCGCCGCGCGCTCGCCCTGTTGGCGGAGGCGCTCGACCTCGAGATCCTCGTGCCGCAGGAAGTGCAGCAGCTGTCGCAATCCCCACGTGCCCCCGGATGGCTCTACGTGCTCGCCGGCAACCTCATGTGGAGGCGGCTCGCGAGGCGACACGGGTCGGCGGGCCAGCTCGACGCCCGCCCGGACGCCAGACCGTAGCCGCCGCGCGCTTGCCGCTGCGGTCAGTGGTCGCGGAGCTCCTTGCGGATCGCGCGCCGAATCCTCCGCGCGATCCGCTCTCCGAGGTCCTCCCAATCCGTGTCATCGTCCACGCCGAGCCAGTGGGCGACACCGCGCCGGATCCTCGCTTCGATCGGGTCCCCGGGCTTGTCGCGGTCCCGTTCGTCCGACCACTCCGAGACGCACGCGCCGACCAGCCCTCCCATCCACTTGCCGACGCGGGACACGGTCCGCAGGTGCCGCCGCCCGAGCCAATCGGCGGGACGCGCGGCGATCCCCGTCCAGGCGAAGAGCAAGCTCACCAGAAACCAGAACCCCGCCGCCTGCCAATAGTCAAGCTTGGCGGCGACCAGGGCGAGCTGGTCGACCAGAATCGCATTCCAAAGGAGCTGGATGATCCAACTGAAGAAGAAGAATGCCGCAACCCCGCCGCGAGCGAGAACTCCGATCATCCATCGCATGTCCGTCTCCTGTCGGCCTTTTCCTTCTCCCCATCGACCACGCGCGGCCTCGTCAATCGGAGAACCTGCGCCACTTCTTCGAGATCGTCGGAGAGACGCCGATACCTGCCCACGCGAAGAAGATGATCGCAAGGAACCAAAGGGCCGCCGCCTGCCAGTAGTTCAGCTTGACGGCGACCAGGGCGAGCTGGTCGACCAGAATCGCATTCCAAAGGAGCTGGATGATCCAGCTGAAGAAGAAGAACGCCGCAACTCCCCCGCCGGTGATCACACCTCTCAGCAGCTTCATTTCTACTAGATCCCTCCTGTCGTTCGATCGTCACTGCTTTGCATTCCATCACCGGTGAGTCGGCGTCGAACCGCGACCGGTTCACATCGGGCTCCGCCGGGCGGGACCGTCGGTCGGGTCAAAACTCCCAGTCGGGGGATGGAACCGGCAGACGGAACGCGACATCCAGCCGTTCCAGGAGGCCGCGCGGCGCCTCGAGCTCGTCGGTCCACGACAGGGACGTCGCCGATCGGACGCCGAGCCACATCCGGCTGAACGCGTTGACCGAGGCCGTCAACGTCGGGAGCGTCGGGTCCCGCCCCGCGGACGCCCGACACGTCGGTCCAACTTCGACGATGTAGTCCCCCGACACCCCGCGCCACGAGATGTCCTCGTCGAGGAACCGGATGATCGGATCCAGAAGAACGAGGTTGAACCGCGTCCGCTCCGCCTCGAGCTGGGTGGCCTCAAGCGCCGCGGGCAGGTCGAGGAGTCGGACCTGCCAGTAGGCGCTCGCGGTGATCCGGTTTTCGTGGGGAGATCGCCGGGTGATCTGTCGGGACTTGAACGGGCGTTGGAGGAGGTCCTGGAGCTGAATCCCCGGTGGCTCGCGCATCTCGATCGAGCGAACCTGGTCCTCGAAGCTCCGCAACAGCCCGAAGAGCTCGTGGAACTCTTCCCTCGTCCGGTACGCCATCCAGAAGACCGTGTACGGTCCATGCTCGGGGTCCTTCGCCGTGCACCAGAGATGGTGCGTCAGCTCGCCGTCAGCGTCTTCGTACCCCAGTCCGAACCCGTTCTCGCCCCAGCGCATGTCGGCGAGCGTGAGTTGCGGGCTGTCGATGTTGCACGCGCCGTGCCCGCGCACCCGCCGCAGCCGCCCGGCATGCATCCGCTTCCAGTCCGACCCCTCCAGACGCCTCGGGACGCGCGGCTTGACGGGAACCGCGAGCAGGCCGGGATCGAAGGCGCATGAGTGCTCGTAGCTTCCGTTCCCGAAGCCGAGTTGGTTGTAGTAGCCCTGCTCGAAGACTCCGAGCACCGCGACAAGGCTCCCGGCGGCCGCCCAGTCCGCGAGGACGCGTGCGGTCAACCGTCCGGCGAGGCCGCGCTTTCGCGCGACGCGGCTCGTCGTGACCCCGGTCACCCCGACGAGCGGGAGGTCGCGGCTCCCGTGGCGGATCGTCCCCGGATCGGTGGTGACCATGCATTCGACGCTGCCGTCCATCTCGCCGACCACGGTTCGCCCGCTCTCGACAAGGGCGGCAAGCGCCTCCTCGTGCTCCGGCTTGGTGCACCACCCGACTTCGCGGTAGATCCGCAGGACGTCCTGTTGATCTCGTGTCGGATCGTAGACTCTGGAGAGCATGGGTGCGCTGACCTCACGACTGCATGAACAGGCCGCCGTTGACATGAATCGTCTGGCCGGTCACATAGCCGGCCTCCTCCGATGCGAGGAAGGCGACGACCGCTGCGATCTCCTCCGGCTCCCCGATGCGCCCGGCGGGAATCGTCGCCGCGATCTCCGCCTCACGCGTCGCCAGCGCCTCGGCGTTCATGTCCGTCCGCGTGTACCCCGGGCAGACCGCGTTCACCGTCACCCGCGGGGCGAGCGACAACGCGAGCGACCGAGTCAGCCCTGACAGCCCCGACTTCGCCGCCGCGTAGTGCGGTCCGTGGGCCGATCCGGTCGCCGCCCGCAGCGAGGAGATGTTCACCACGCGGGCCCACGATTCCCGCTCAAAGAACGCAAGGGCCGCCTGCACGGTGAACATCGCCGCAGACAGGTTAACGGCGATCGCCCGCTCCCAATCCTCAACCGTGAGTTCCCCGACGCCGCGATGCTGCGAGAAGCCGGCGTTGTTGACGACGACGCGGATACGGCCGAACGCGGCCCCCGTCTCGTCGATCATCCGGCGGACCTCGACCGGATCGGCCACATCGGCGCGGACGACGACCGCCTGTCCGCCGGCCCGCACGATGTCCGCAGCGACGCTGCGCGCGCGGTCCTCCCCGACGAGGCAGTTGATGCAGACCCCGTATCCGTCGGCAGCCAACCGCCTCGCGATCGCCTCTCCGATACCGCGGGAACTCCCGGTGACCACGGCGCCCGGCACGGTCTTTGCGTTCGCCTTCAGTCGCATGGTGCGCGGATTGTAGCCGGCGCGGCGCGCAGCTACGAACGACTACAGGTGCCGTAGCGCTTCTCGCGCCACCGGCGCGCGCTGCTCGTCCTCCAACCAGCGCATCAGCTCGGGGCGCACGACCTCCGGTGCCCGCCGGCCGAGCCGCCACATCGAGGCGGAGACCGCGCGACGGACCAACCGTCGTTCGTCGAGAGAGAGCTTCCGCAGCACGATAAGCGCCTTCCGCGCGATCGATGCGGCGGGCGGCGCCGAGAACGCCATCGCCACGTTCCACAGGACCGCGGCGTCGTTCGACGTCGACCACTTGACGAGGTACTCGAAGGTGATCGTTTCGTACGACCGCAGCAGCGCGGCGCCGAGCGCACGCGGTCCCAGTTCCCGGCGAACCGCAGCGTCTTCGTCCGAAAGGAGCGGCTCGAGGAATCGCAAGAGCGGCTCGGCCCGTTCGAGCCGGGCGGGCGTCGCCGCGCGCCGGGATGCGACAACAACCGCCCGCCGAACCGGAGCCGTCCCGCCGTCCCGCCACGCGCGCAGCGGCGCGAGCAGCCCCGGAAACTCGTCGCGCAGGAGGCGTCCGCAGGTCCTCGCGGCCGCATCCCGGACCGCCCAGTCGGCGTCGGCCGCGAGCCGCTCGAGCCATTCAAGCGACGCCGACGCCTCCTCCCGGTAGGCGTAGGGAATAAGTTGGCAGGCCAGGTGGCGCGCCGTGGATCCATCCCGGAGGACCAGGTCGGCGGTGGCGCCGAGGACCGACTGCGAGCCGGCCAACCGATCGGCAAGCCGCCGGGCGGCGTAGCGCATCTCACCCCTACTCGCCCCGCCCAGCACCCCGAGAAGCCCGTCGACCCCGTCACCCAAGATCATCCGATCGATTCGCTCGCGCATGACACCTCGATCCGGGAAGCAGATCCGCCACTCTAGCGCCGTCGCCGAATCCCCGTCAAGTGACGTTGCCGTGCGCCGGCCGATGCCCTACCATCCGCGGCGGTCGCTCGAGGCGGCCCGAGGAGGGGATCGATGAGACGTTCGGACCTCCACGCAACACCACCCGAATGGCCGCCGCGATCGATCGACCCGCTGCGAGCCATCCGCCGCTCCATCCCCCGGCCACCGTTCCTCGCCTACGCGTGAGTTGGCGGGGATCGCAATCAAGCAGCATTCGAAATCGTGAAAGGGGGAGGAGCCTGCATGCGCCACTCGGAGGCACACAAGCCATATCGAATCAAGGTCGTCGAACCGATTCGCCTGCCGCTCAAGGACGAACGGCAGCGAAGGATCGAGGAGGCGGGCCACAACGTCTTCCGTCTCCGCGCGCGGGACATCTACGTCGATCTGCTGACGGATTCTGGGACCGGTGCGATGAGCCAGGAGCAATGGGCGGCGATGATGCGCGGCGACGAATCGTACGCCGGCAGCCGAAGTTATGAACGGTTTCGGGTCGCCGTCGACGACATCTTCGGGTTCCGTTACGCGCTGCCGACACACCAAGGCCGGGCGGCGGAGAACGTCCTGTTCTCCTCGATCGTCCGTTCGGGGCACGTCGTGCCGAACAACATCCACTTCGACACGACGCGCGCCAACATCCTCGCCAACGGCGGGACGCCGGTGAACCTCGTAGCGGACATCGCGTTCGATCCATCCGCGCACCACCCGTTCAAAGGGAACATGGACCCAGACAAGCTCGAGCGGCTCATTGCGGAGGTCGGACCCGAACGGATCCCGCTCGTGATGATGACAATCACCAACAACGGCGGGGGAGGGCAGCCGGTCTCCCTCGCCAACCTCCGCGAGGTCCGTCGCATCGCCGACGAACACCGAATCCCGTTCTTCCTCGATGCCTGTCGCTTCGCCGAGAACGCGTACTTCATCCGCGAGCGGGAGCCTGGTCATGCCCACAAGTCGCCGCTCGAGATCGCACGCGAGGTCTTCTCCCTCGCCGACGGGATGACGATGAGCGCGAAGAAGGACGGTCTGGTGAACATCGGGGGGATCCTCGCGATGAACGATCCTGATCTCTACGAGCGGACAAGGGAACGGCTGATCCTCATGGAGGGGTTCCCCACCTACGGAGGCCTCGCCGGCCGCGACCTCGAGGCGATCGCGGTCGGGCTGTACGAGGCGCTCGACCCCGACTACCTCGCGGATCGGGTCGGACAGACCCGCTACCTCGGGGAGGGGCTCATCGAAGCGGGGATCCCGATCGTCGAACCGATCGGCGGCCATGCGATTTACATCGACGCGAAGGCCTTTCTGCCGGACTTCCCACAGCGGCTGTTTCCCGCCCTTGCGCTGACCAACGGCCTGTACGTCGAGGCGGGGGTCCGCGGGGTGGAGATCGGCAGCGTCATGTTCGCCTGCGAGGACGAGCGGGGGCAGGAGGTCTTCCCGGAGCTGGAGCTGGTCCGCCTCGCGATCCCGCGGCGCATGTACATGCGGGAGCACTTCGATGCCGTGATCGACGGCGCCGAGGCGCTCGCATCGGCGCGCGACGCGCTGCCCGGCTATCGAATCGTCGAAGGCGAAGGGCCCCTGCGGCACTTCACCGCGCGGTTCGCACCCATCGAGCGTCACTGAAGGGCGGCGGGACGGATGCTGCCCGATCGGGTCGGTGAGCTGGCGGCGCTCGGGACGTCGCTCCTGTGGTCGCTGACGTACGTCCAGTTCACAATCGCGGTGCAGACGATCGGTCCGTCGCGCTTGAATCGCCTCCGGCTGGCGATCGCGCTGGGATGTCTCTTGGCCGCGCACGCTGCGATCTACGGAGTCCCGATCCCTCTCGACGCGGGGATCGCCCGTTGGGGCTTTCTGATCGGCTCGGGAGTGATCGGGTTCGCGATCTCGGACGCATTTCTGTTCCGGGCCCTGTTGCGGCTTGGGGCGCATCGTACGTCTCTCGTCATGGCACTCGTCCCCATCTATAGCGCCCTCCTCGCCTGGGCCTTGTTCGGTGAGCGGATGACACCGGTCCAGGTCCTCGGCGGCGCCGCTGCCGTGGGGGGGATCGCGCTCGTCGTCTCAGCCCGAGCCTCCGGGGATCAGGTAACACGCGGTGCCGCCCATCCCGCGGCGGGGCTCGCGTTTGCCCTCGCCGCCGCCGCGGCGCAGTCGTCCCGCTACATCCTCTCCAAGCAGGGCATGTCCGGCGGGTACCCGGTCCTGTCCACCAACGTGATCCAGATCCTCTCCGCGACGATCGCCGTGTGGGCGCCAGCCCTCGCCTCCGGCGCCTGGCGAAGGACGCTCCTGAGCCCCTTCGGGGTCCGCGCTGCCACGGCGACGGTCGGCGGGGCCGTTGCCGGTCCGTTTCTCGGCGTCACGATGTCCCTCGTTGCGCTCGCCCACGCGCCCGTCGGCGTGGCCTCGACGCTGATGGCCCTGCCGCCGCTCTTCCTCTTGCCGTTCTCGCGGTTCGTGCTCAAAGAGCCGGTCGGGTTACGCGCCGTTGCGGGGACGCTCCTCGCCGTCGGAGGGGTCGCCGTCTTGCTCCTCCTGTAGGATGGCCCGCGCCGCGCTTGACAGCTCCCCGCGGACGACGCGTGTCGTTCGCGCCGTCAGGTCGAGGATCGTCGACGGCGAGCGGCCGGTCGGGCCGTAGAGGATCAGGTCCACGCCGGGGAACCGGTCGATGATCTCCTCGATGTCGTGAAGGGGCGGCTCGCCGCGCCGATTGACGCTCGTGCCGAACAGCGGCCGTCCGAGTGCCGCCAGCGTGCGCGTGAACAGGGGATGGTCGGGCACGCGCAGTCCGACAACGCCGTCTCGCACGGAGGCGGGGGGCGCCTCGGTCCCCGCAGGCACAAGGAGCGTGTACGGCCCCGGCAACAACCTCGCAACGAGCGCGCGCAGGCGCGCGTCCAACCGTGTGAACCGCTCGGCGGCAGCGACCGACCCAAGGAGAAGCGCCAACGGCTGTGTCGCATCGCGCCCCTTGATGTCGCGAACGCGGGCCAGCGTTCGTTCGTCCCAGGGGTTGCCACCGATCCCGTACACCGTGTCGGTCGGGAAGACCATCGTCTGTCCGGTCTCCAACGCCTCGGCGATCGCGGCGGGGACTTCCGAAGCGTCGTATCGCAGCACCCGCGCCATCATGCGCACACGAAATGGATCACGTCCCCATCGGCGACGCGGTACTCGCGACCAGCGCGGTGCACCCTCCCCGCCTCGCGCAGCACCTTCTCGGACCCCGCTTCGACCAGGTCGTCGAGCGACACCACCTCGGCGACGACAAAGCGATCGGCGAAGTCGGAATGGATCCGCCCCCCCGCCGCTGGGGCCGTCGTCCCGCGCGGGACGGTCCAGGCACGGACCTCGGGGCCGTCGAAGGTGAAGAACGTGACCAGATCCAGGAGCTCATACCCCGCATGAATGAGGGCGTCCAGGCCGGTGTGCGTGAGGCCGTACTCCCGCAGGTAGGAAGCGCGCTCGTCGCGCGATCCGGCCACCTCGGCGATCTCCGCCTCCAGCCGTCCGCGGATCGCCACGACCGGGGCGCTGCGCTCCGCCGCCGCTCGGAGCACAGCTTCCAGCCGCCTGTCCCCGCCCTCTTCGCCGAGGTTGGCGACGAACAGCGCCGGCTTGCCCGTCAGCGGCGCGGCCTCCCGCAGGAGATCCTCGATCGCGGGGTCAATGGGGCACGACCGCACGGCCCGTCCGGCGGAGACCTCTGCCAAGAGCCGATCCCACGCCTTGGCGCGCGCAGGGGCCTTTCGATCCGTCCCCTTGACCTCCTGCTGAAGCCGCTTCCCCAAGCGCCCCAGCGTCTCCAGGTCTTTCAACAAGAGCTCCGTTTCGACGATCGCGATGTCCCGGCTCGGGTCGACCGATCCCGTGACATGAGACACGTTGGGATCATCGAAACAGCGGACGACGTGAAGAACGGCATCGACGGCGCGAATGCCCGCGAGGAACTGGTTGCCCATTCCCTCTCCCTCGCTCGCGCCCGCGACAAGCCCGGCCAGGTCGATGACCTCGAGGGTCGTCGGAACCCGCTTCTTCTCGGGAAAAAGGGCCGCGAGGCGATCGAGGCGGTCGTCCGGCACCGAGACGGTTCCCACGTTGGCCTCGATCGTGCAGAACGGGTAGCTCTCGACGCGCGCGCCCGCGTTGGCGAGCGCGTTGAAGATCGTCGACTTCCCGGCGTTCGGGAGGCCGACCAGACCGCACGTGAACCCCATCTTCCCTCCCGCACGTTCCCGACGGAAGACCCCGCCATGGATCGCGTACTCCGCAACTATAGGGTCCTCCGACACACGGCACAAGATGATGCTCCCCCTCGGATCGGGTAGACTCGCCGATCGGGGCGATCATGGAGAAGGAGATCCTGGAGGTCCGCCTGCCCGATCTCGGGGAGGTCGAAGAGGTCCGCGTCATCGAGTGGCTCCGCGAAGTGGGGGGGCAGGTCGCGGAAGGGGAAGACCTCGTCGAGGTCGAGACGGAAAAGACGACGTTCGTCGTCCCCGCGCCGGCGGAGGGACGCCTTCTCGAGGTGCTGGCGGACGAAGGGGCAAAGGTCCCGCGTGGGGGAGTCCTTGGCCGAATCGAACCATCCTGACTGTGAGGCGCTCCACATCTCACTTGGCCGCGCCCGCTACAGCCCGACCCTCGAACCACAGTGCAGCCGCGAGGCGCTCCACGTCCCACTTGGCCGCGCCCGCTACAGCCCGACCCTCGAACCACAGTGCAGCCGCGAGGCGCTCCACGTCCCACTTGGCCGCGCCCGCTACAGCCCGACCCTCGAACCACAGTGC
>Ga0068714_10006392_pt1 | contig 12020 bp, 10 predicted proteins | sample MTBNYHSulfiMetaG_FD_62988 | JGI IMG/M metagenome (GOLD analysis project Ga0068714, IMG submission 62988) | Enrichment culture microbial communities from rom New York Harbor, USA that are MTBE-degrading - MTBE-NYH (New York Harbor Sulfidogenic)... | ecosystem: Environmental > Aquatic > Marine >... | reverse complement strand
AATATTTTTATATTATTATTAGTGTTTATTGTCTGCGCCTGAAATGCAAATCTATACCGTGCCATCTCTACTTGATAACCTCGTTTGACATTATCTTGACGCTCGGATGTATTATTATTCCGTCTCCGATAACGCTTTTGGAGCCGATCACGGCTTTTTCAAGCACGGATGCCTTGTCTTTTATCCTGGTATTGTAGCCTATTATTGCGCCGATAAGGGAAGCATCTTTGCCTATGTATCCGCTGCCCCATTTTATTCCTCTATATAAAACCGCCCTTTCATCGACAATTGTATTGTCGCCCAGGATAATAGGCCCAAAAAGCTTGGCGCCTTTCTTTATGGTGCAGTTATTCCCGATACATACAGGTGGTATTATCACCACTTCTTCCTGTATCCTGCAGCTTTTACCAACCCATACGCCTTCCCTTATCTGTTTCCCGGGTATCTCCACCTTCACCTTACCTTCCAGCGCATCGAAATTTCCGCGCTGGTATTCTTCAAAGCTTCCCACATCATTCCAGTACTGGCTGTGGGTAAAACCGAAATAGGGTATCTCTTTTTCAAGCAGGTCAGGAAAAACATTTTTTCCAAAATCATAAAAACTTTTTTCGGGTATATATTTAAAAATATCAGGTTCAAAAACGTAGATTCCGCTGTTTGCAAGATTTGATTTCTCTTCACCCGGAAGTGGCTTTTCCTGGAAACCCGTTATTTTCAAATCCCTGTCAACCAGTACCACACCATATTGTGAAGGATCCTCGACCTCAGTTAATATCAATGTCGCTATTCCTCCTTTTTCTTTATGAAAATCCAGTGTCTGGCTGAGGTCCACGTCTGTCAGGGCATCGCCGCTTATTACCAGGAATGTCTCTCCATCAAAGAAACCTTCCACATTTTTTACCCCTCCGGCGGTGCCCATAAGAAACTCTTCAAAAGAATATATTATATTTATCCCCCATTTCTGGCCATCTCCAAAATGGCTCTTAATCGCATCAGGATAATAATGCAGATTGCAAACTATATCAGAATATCCGTGATTTTTCAGCAGGTTTATTATATGTTCCATGACCGGTTTGTTCACTATCGGGGCCATGGGTTTTGATATTAAGTCCGTAAGCGGCCTTAGCCTGGTTCCAAGACCCGCTGCCATGACCATTGCTTTTTTCTTATTCATTTAAACTCCATTTATCATTGTATTATAAATCTTAAAATCAAATGCCAGGACTTCTGCAGCTTATATACAGGCTGTTTTAACCTGTATGCATTTAAAAAAAGGACCTGATATTTTCACCAAATGGAGGGTATATGACCCCTTTTTCAGTTATTATTGCTGAAATGTCCTGGTTTGGCGTAACATCGAAAGAAGGATTTGATACAGGCATATAAGGCGGGATCACTATCCTTCCAAGGATTGACCTGACTTCTTCTTCAGGGCGCTGTTCTATAGGAATAAGTTTTCCGTCGGGAGTATTTATATCAATCGTAGACAGGGGCGCTGCAATATAGAAAGGAATATTGTAATTCTTCGCAAGTACCGACAATGGAAGTGTCCCGATTTTATTTGCTGCATCACCATTTGCCGCTATCCTGTCTGCGCCCGTGACTACCATGTCCACATCGCCTTTTGACATAAAATAACCCGCCATATTATCCGTGATAATAAAAAAAGGTATTTTTTCACGGTAAAGCTCCCATGCCGTCAACCTTGCTCCCTGCAGGTAAGGCCTTGTCTCATCGACTATTACATTTTTTACCATGCCGGCCCTGTTAAGGCTCCTTATAACACCAAGGGCAGTTCCATAGCCGGCAGTGGCTAATGCCCCTGCGTTGCAATGCGTCAGGATATTGAATTTCTTCCTGGACTTACCGGTTATCCTGAAGATATTCTCGCCAAGGTCAATATTTATTCTAATGTCTTCCTCTTCAATGTTCTCAGCCTCCTTAATTATCAGGCCTATTATTGCCCTTATCTTTTCCTGGTGGTCATCTTCTGCAACAGGCCTTTCTACCTGGCTGTCGATTATCCTGTTAATCCTTTCGAGCGCCCAGGACAGGTTGACTGCAGTCGGCCTTGAAGATGCAAGAAGCTCTATTTTAGAACTCATGAAATCAATGAATTCTCCAAGTCCGCTGATATTCTTACACTGTATTGCTGCAAGAGCGGCCCCATATGCCGCGGCAACACCAATTGCAGGAGCACCTCTTACCACCATGTTTTTTATTGCAGAAAACACATCTTCCGGGGTCCTGCAATCTATGTAAGTCTCCTCAAAGGGCAGTTTTCTCTGGTCAATCAGCTTAAGGCTAAAACAATCCCATATGAGAGTCCTTACTTTAAATGCAGTAAAAATGTCTTTCATTTCTTCTTTCATGCAAATTGTCGGCTCTGCCAGTATTTATATTTTACAAGCTGTTTAGGTGCGCCTGGCTACATTTCACTGCCGGAACAATCTATGTGCCCAGCTCCCAGGAATTTAAATACTTTTCCTGCTGCGGGGTCAACCTGTCTATTTTAATGCCCATACTTTTTAACTTAAGCAATGCAATATACCTGTCAAGTTCTTCAGGCACAGGATAGACCTTCCTTTCCAGCATTTTGCTGTTTGTGTAAATATATTTTACCGAAAGGGCCTGATTTGCAAAGCTCATGTCCATTACGCTTGCAGGATGTCCCTCTGCGGCACCCAGGTTCACAAGCCTTCCCTCCGCCAGGACATTTATACGCCTGCCGTCCTTCATTATGTACTGCTGTACAAAAGGCCTTGCATTGATTACCTTTGAAGAGTTCTTTTTCAAATAATCAAGTTCAATTTCTGCATTAAAATGACCCGAGTTAGCAACTATTACGTTATCCTTACATCTGCTTAATATATTTTTTCCGATAACGTTTATATTTCCCGTTACTGATAAGAAAATATCGCCTATCTTACCTGCCTTGCTTGCGTCCATGACATCGAATCCATCCATCTTGGCCTCAATTGCCTTGAAAGGGTCGACTTCAAGGATAATTACGCTGGCTCCCATTCCCCTGGCGCGCATAGCCACACCCCTTCCGCACCAGCCATAGCCCAGCACAACAAACTTCTTTCCTGCAAGCAGTATGTTCGTGGACCGCAATATACCGTCTATAGTGCTCTGCCCGGTGCCATACCGGTTATCAAAAAAATGTTTTGTTTTTGCATCATTTACCGCAATTATCGGATATTTTAAAACACCCTTTTTCTCCATTGATTTAAGCCTTATGACCCCGGTGGTGGTCTCCTCGGTACCTCCAAGTATGCGCCCGGCAAGTTCCGGCCTTTTTGAATGGACGGTTGAAATAAGGTCGGCGCCATCATCCATCGAAACATGAGGCTTTCTGTCCAGCACGCTATTGATATGCTTGTAATAAGTTTTATTTTCTTCGCCCTTTATTGCGTGAACTGCGATACCATAATCTTTCACAAGAGAGGCTGCGACATCGTCCTGTGTGCTGAGCGGATTGGATGCGCATAAACTTACATCTGCACCACCATCTTTCAGGGTTACCATCAGGTTTGCCGTTTCCGATGTCACATGGAGGCAAGCTCCTACAACCAGACTCTTAAGAGGTTTTTTACTTTTAAATTCGTCGCGGATGCCTGCAAGGACCGGCATATCTGTTGCGGCCCACATGATTTTCTTTTTACCCTCATCAGCAAGGCTGATGTCCTTTACGTCAAAATCCATTCAGTCCTCCTTTTTCAATTATCAAGTTTTGCCAGTTCAGCCTTCAGGACCGATATCCTGTCCACAGGCGTCGGGTCCGTGTTATAAAGCAATGCAAGATACACGCTTGCAATATCGCCAAGATACATCGCAGACAAAGCTTTTGCAAGCTCCGAGGTACCCTCGATATTTATTTCAACTACATCAGAAAAATTGTCCTTTATCAGTTTGACGGTGGTGTTTATCCTGGTCTTTATTTTATCCGGGGAAGAGTCATCTTTGAATACGATAAGTATCATGTTTTGGGTCACTTCCTTTAAATTCTGCCATCCGACTGTCTCGTTGTGATTCAGCTCAGGGAATTCCGCCCAGAAAGCGGGGCATTTTGCATTTTCGTTGATTTCGCATTTCCACCTGTAGGCAACTGCTGAAAGGTACCCGGACACTCCATATATGACGGGCAGCCTTCCAAAAATCTCCACTGCAAGCTTCTTTGCAGGATTTTTATCTGCTCCGACTTCCCTCCTGTAAATTAATGTTTTCTGTTTTATAAGGTTCAGCGCTTCATCAATGTCCTGCCTGCTTAAATTAATGATTCCAAGCCTGCCAAGGAGCGAGAACGTGGTAAAGAAAAGATAACCTGAGGCGCCCCTCGGCTGCAGTCCCGCCGGAATATTTACATAACATTCGTTATTTTGCACCGCCAGCTTTTTAACTGAACCGCCGGAAGAAATTGCCAGCATACTGCACCCCCTTCCAATAGCATCCCTGGCTGCTCTAATGGTTTCCTCGGTATTTCCCGAGTAGCTTACTGCAAGAACGAGCCAGCCTTTTTCAATAAAGCAGGGCAGTTCATAACTTTTAACCACTTCCACGGGGATATTTACACAGGCTGTTATAAGGCTTTTGATTATATCTCCGGTAAAACCGCTGCCGCCCATTCCAAGGATTGCAAGCCCTGTAAAATTCTTTCCTTTCAATTTGCCGATGTCTGCGCAATCTGATATCTTACCAGCTTCGACAAGCTGGCTGTAAAAATTTTCTTCAACTCCCAGCATATCCTGAGTGTCCAGATTCTTTATTTCTTCAGGATTATCAAGAATTTTCATTAAAACTGCTCCTTATTAGCATAAATTTATTTTAAATAAAACGTTCCGGAAAACCGGCCCTGCACCATTTAAGCACTGCCGGCGTTTCCGATTATTTTTGTTCCCAGTTCATGAAGATAATCAAGCTTTTTTAAAGTATCGCTTTCTGCATATATCCTGACTATTGCCTCTGTTCCTGAAGGCCTTATCATTATCCAGCTTTTATCTTCAAAAAAGTATTTAAAACCATCTATCTTTAGAGGTTCCGAGGCTCCTTCTGCCTTAAGTTCTCCAGGTATCTTACTTTCAAGTGATTCTATTAATTTTTGCTTTTTTTCCATCTCAATATCATAATCGCAGCGCCTGTAAAGAAAGAAGCCGTAACTGTTATATATTTCCGTTAATATCTCGTTCACTGTTTTATTTTCCCTGCATAAAACCTCTATCATAAGCAGGCTCATCAGTATTCCATCCCTCTCAGGTATATATCCATTTACCCAGAGCCCGCCGCTTTCTTCGCCGCCCATGATAACTCCGCCTTTAAGTATTTCCTCGCCTATATATTTAAACCCGACGGGTTTGGTTACAAGCTCGAGCCCGTGGCTCGCGCAGATCCTGTCGATTATAGAAGAGGTTGGAACCGTTTTTACTATCCTGCCTGAAAGCTTCTTGTGCTTTATAAGGTAATGAAGCAAAATGGCGAAAATATGGTGCGGGCTTACAAAGTTCCCGTTTTCCCCTATTGCCCCGATCCTGTCTCCATCTCCGTCAATACAGAAGGCAATCGAGCAGTTCTTATCTTTAAGTTCCCTGATTGCATCATTTAAGTTATCCCCTATCGGCTCGGGATTGATCCCGCCAAAGGATGCATTGTGGCTTTCATGGATCTCATATATTTTTGAATTGCTCAGCCCGCTTATAACCTGGTTGAATAATCCCCGGCCTGATCCGTACATAGGGTCAATGACTACCGGGAAACCAAATCTTTTTTTTATATTGGAAGTATCCACAAGGCTAAGTATATTATCTTTATAACGCATATTAAAATCGGAAATATTGATATCCGGGCACTTGGAGATTCCAGGGTTTTTTACAAATAAGTGGTTCTTCAACTCCCTGAGATATTTCAGGTTATTTACTTCTTCCTCAATATCCGAAATTATATCCATCGTAGCAGAACCGCCGAAAGGCCCCTTTATCTTGTATCCATTGTAATAATAGGGATTATGGCTTGCAGTTATCATGATACCGAGATCAGCCTTATTGTCCAATACGGAACCGGAAAGCGCCGGGGATGTTACAAAGCCATCTGAAAGATATGCCTGTATCCCATTGGCGGAGAAGACCTCTGCAGCGGACCTGGCAAATCTTTCTGAGAGAAATCTTGTATCGTAACCGATTACCACCTTTGCGGTTTTTCCTCTTTTTTTGTAATCGTTATCTGAAGTGTTTAAAACCTTTTTGCCGCTTAACGCATTTTTACTGTTACCACCATCTTTATTATCTTTCTTATTCTTGTTGCCTGCATTGTTCTTTCCCTTTGCGCCATCAGGGGATTTTTTAAAATCACGGTTTTTAAGATAATTGCAAACACCCAGAGAAATAAGCCTTACTTTATCATCCGTAAAATCAAATCCTGTAATGCCTCTCCATCCGTCCGTGCCAAACTTTATTCCATTCTTCATTTACAATCCTTCTGTAGTTTTAAAGATTATTTTTATTTTTCAATTCATTGTAATCACTTTCAACCATCAGCTTTACAAGCTCTTCAAAACCAACTTTTGGTTTCCAGCCCAGTTTATTTAAAGCTTTGGACGCATCACCTATAAGGAGGTCGACTTCAGCAGGGCGAAACAATTCTTTATCTGTCCTGACATATTTTTCCCAGTCAAGCCCTGCGCATTCAAAGGAAGAAACCACCCATTCTTTGACGGAATGGGCCTTTCCCGTAGCAATTACAAAATCTTCAGCTTTTTCCTGCTGAAGCATCATCCACATTGCCTCTACGTAATCTCTTGCAAAACCCCAATCCCTTCTTGCGTCCATGTTGCCAAGATAAAGGCAGCCCTGGAGCCCAAGTTTTATTTTTGCCACTGCATTTGTGATCTTTCTTGTGACAAATTCAAGCCCCCTTCTTGGAGACTCATGGTTAAACAGTATCCCGCTTGTTGCAAATATATCATAACTTTCCCTGTAGTTAAGAGTAATATAATGCCCATAAACTTTTGCCACACCATAAGGGCTTCTCGGATGAAAGGGTGTTTCCTCATTCTGGGGGACTGTTTTTACCTTGCCAAACATCTCGGAACTTGAGGCCTGGTAAAATTTTGCATCGTTTTTAACAAGCCTTATTGCTTCAAGCATCCTGGTAACGCCTATTGCCGTAAATTCACCTGTCAGAACAGGCTGGCTCCAGGAAGTGGGCACAAAAGACATTGCGGCAAGGTTGTATATCTCATCAGGTAAGGTCTTTTGCAATATGGTTATAATTGAAAGCTGGTCCAGCAGGTCAGCCTGCACAAATTCTATGCTGTCTCTTATATGCTCTATCCTGTCAATTTTTTCAACAGAAGACCTCCTTACCATACCATAAACCTTATAACCTTTTTCAAGAAGAAGTTCCGCAAGATAAGAACCGTCCTGGCCTGTTATCCCTGTTATTAAAGCTTTTTTCAAAATAGTACCTCCGGAAATCTGGTTTTTTTCTTACTGTTCCCTTTGCTCTTTAATACTGAAACAGAAAACTTATATGAAATCTTAAAAACTCTTTATGATATCCTATAAACACCAGGCATCATAATCCATTAATTTAAAAACTGACCTGGTTTTCTGAAATAGTCGAATTTACGTTTATCTTTATGCCATTACTTAAAATATTGCCGCTGCCAATTTCAGAATTATCCCCGATGATAGAGAGTCCCTCGATTTTTACATTATCGCCGATTTTTACACTTCGGGCAATTATCGAATTCCTGATTATGCAGTCCCTGCCCACTTCGCAATCATCAAAAACGACGCTTCCTGAAACACTTGAACCATTCTTTATCATACAGTTTGCTCCTATTACGCTGTTGTGCATTATCTTCACATCATCTTCAAGAATTGTATTGTCGCCTATCACTATGGGTCCCACTGCCAGGTTATCTTTGTTATATCTGGCGCCCTGGCCGATATAAATATTCGGGTATACTTTTCTGTAAGGAAAATTAAAGGGCAGCTTTTTGTCAAGTATGTCGTAATGTGCCGCCATATACTTCTCGGGTGTCCCGACATCGAGCCAGTAACCCTGGTATGCAAATCCTGAAATATTATATCCCAGTTTCAGCGCTTTCGGGAAAAGCCCTCTTTCAAAAGAATAGACCTCTGCTTCCGGGACATGTCCAAGGATATGTGGCTCAATTACATAGGTGCCTGCATTTATAAGGTTGGTTTCTATTTCCTCCATGCTCGGTTTTTCAAGAAAATCCCTGACTTTGCTGTTTTTATCAACTGTCACGAGCCCGTATTCAGTAGGGTCCTCAACCGGGGCCAGGGATATCGTGATATCCGATTTTTTGCTTTTGTGGAAAGATAACATTTTTTTAAGGTCTATGGATGTAAGGATATCACCGTTAAAAACAAAAAATGCTTCATTGCCAAGATATTTCTCAACATTTTTTACGGCACCGCAGGTTCCAAGCGGGCTCTCTTCAGTAACATATGTAAGTTTTACCCCGAATTTTTTTCCGTCACCAAAATATTTGTTAAAAGCATCCGGAAGATATCCGGTAGAGAGTATTATTTCGTCAATACCGTAATATTTAAGCCGGAGAATAAAATGTTCCATAAATGGTTTTGTAACCAGGGGAAGCATTGGTTTTGGGTTAAGGTAAGTAAGCGGCCGCATTCTTGTTCCTTTTCCACCTGCAAGTATTACTCCTTTCAATTTATTTGCTCCTTTCTCTCCACCATTGTAATGTATCTGACAGTGATGTCTTTATATCATATACGGGTTCCCACCCGGTATCAATTTTTATTTTACTGTTATCTCCGTGTATTGATGCAGAATCAACGGGCCTTATCTTGTTTTTATCCACTTTTATCTCAATACCTTTAAAACTGCTTAAAGAAACAAGGAAATCAAGGATTTCCGATATGCTTATACTCTTTCCGGAACAAACATTGTATGCCTGGCCAGGCCTGCCTTTTTCGATAATGTTTTTATATGCCCTTACGGCGTCCCGGACATCAAGAAAATCCCTGCATGCATTTAAATTTCCTACATTTATAACCGGTTCTTTGAGGCCTGCTTCTATTTCCGCTACCTGCTTTGCAAAATCAGAAACAACAAATCTTTCAGACTGTCCGGGTCCTGTGTGGTTAAAGGACCTTGCCACATACGCCAGTAATCCGTCTGCCTTGTAATATGTTGAAGCAAAAAAATCCAGTGCAGCTTTGCTTATTGCATAAGGATTCAAAGGGTATATCCTGAAGTTTTCGTTTATTGCTTCCCGCGCATCCAACTGGTTGCCGATATCATATTCCTCGGAAGTACACGCGACCAGTATCCTGCAGCCAGGACAATATTGTTTAACGGATTCAAATAAATTTATTCCTGCAAAAACATTCATCTCGAGTGTCTGGCGGGGATTTTTCCAGGAATAGCTCACAGAACTCTGCGCCGCAAGATGATAGATGTAATCAGGTTTAAATCCTTTCACCAGTTTTTCCACATCAGCTTTTTTCCTGAGATCTATTATCTTTAAACCGGCTTTTACATTATAGCCCGTACAAATGTCCCTGCAAAAATCATCCTGCCTTATATCGGCACCAAGTATTTCAAGGCAGTTACTGGTGCACGAGGTACTGCCGCCATCATGTTTTTTGAAGACATAGGTATTTATAAGATAGTTTACAAGATGCTTACCTGCAAAACCGGCCATACCTGTTATTAATATCCTCAAAATTTCTCCTGTATTATTACCAGCGCACTATTATTCTTATATTAATATGGACACATATCAGCAATAATATAAAGTTCCTGTAACGCTATTTTAAAAGATTTTTAAAAAAAGTTAAAAGTATTCTTAAACCCAGGAAAAAGGGAAGGACAGGCAGGAACACTATTCTCCAGGTTTTCCTGTAATTTTTCCAGAAAAAATAAAATATGCTCTTCTGCATCCGTATGCTTGCTGCGGTTGCGCCGACATGTGTGCTTTTACCGGCGTAGTGAAGTATTTCAGCATATGGATTATAAAAAACTTTCCAGCCTTTTTTCCACATCTGGTAGCACAGGTCTATATCCTCGACATACATGAAATAATTTTCGTCCAGGAGCCCGACCTCATTAAATGCTTCCCTTCGCACCATCATACACGAACCTGATACCCAGTCGACTTCAAAATGCCTGGTCCTGTCAATATCCGCAAGCTTGTACCTGCGCGAAAAACGGTTGCCAGGCGCAATATGCTCAAGTACCGAATGCATACCCGCATCAAAGAAAGAAGGGAATCTCCTGCAGGAAAGCTGGATGGAACCATCACTGTTTATTATTTTTGGCCCTGAAACTCCTGTACTGCGGTTCCTGTCCATGAAAGAGATCAACTCATCCACAGCATTTTCAAATATTTCGCAATCACTGTTGATTAGAAGTATATATTCTGAATCACTTTGCCTTATGGCAATATTGTTTGCCCTTGAAAACCCCATGTTGCTGGAGTTGATAATCAGCTTGACCTGTTTGTAATTATTTTTTACCAGTTCTGCTGACCCGTCCTTTGATGCATTATCAACAACAATCACTTCCGTTTTACCATTTGAAGGCGCATGATATTTAAGGACAGACTTAAGGCAGCCGTCTAAATAATCCCGGCTGTTATAACTGACAATAATAATGCTTAATCTATATTTATAAGTTTTAATATCCTCATTTTGGCTCATCACAGAAATAATGTAGAATAACTGGACAAAAATGTAAACTAAAAATAAAACCGGCAGCCTTTTTGATCAAAAGACTCCCGGCTTTTTTATAATACTGAAAGACCCAGGCATCTTATCAATAATAATCATTGTATCCAGTATAAAATAACAGACTTCCGGCCAATTTTCCCGGCCAGCCTGTCGGGCTGTTATTATTTCTTTTCCTTTTCAGCCAGCTCCAGCATTTTTTTTGCAATCCGAAGCTCTGTTTTTCTCATGATTTCCTCAGTATATACCCTAAGTTCACCAACAAGCCTGTTGTACCTTGTAATATATATGGTATCACCCAGATTCTTTGTCAGATACTGTGTAAGATTGACCCTGAGATCATTAGTATCAATTCTTTTTATTTCATCTTCCATAAAAATCACCTCTCAACTCAAAAATAACGGAAATAAAAAGCTATGCCTAAATCTTATTTTTTAAGCATATCTTTCATTTTATTATATCATATAAGAATTTATAGTTTTATTATAAAAACAATATATTTAAATGTCAACTTAAATCAGGATAAATAAATTATAGTTTTTTAATGCTTTTCTTATTTAAAAAACATTTATAAAATTCCGGCATCCCGGATGGTTTTTCCGGCATTATTCACCTTCCAGGAACCGTGGTGAGGAAACCGTAGATATAACCTGCCAGTTTTGCCATATCGATATATGAAAGCATAAAAGGAACAGTGGCGGCAACCCTGGACTTTAAAAGCCTTTTACTCTTTTTGCCGGAAGCCGCAGTAAAGGGACAGGTCCTCCTGTCATCTATTATGCGGTTTATTCTTGAGTAAGGCTTATATACATAAACGGCAAAACAAAGTGCAAGCAGTAACAGGAAATACGGGCTGAAAAGAACCGAAACCACTATTATGCCTGCCAGTAAAAAAAGTGCAACAATCCTTATAAGATGCCTCAATGGATACATCCTTCCCATAGCATCTCCTTTTGCGTACCTGAAAAACTGCATGAATATCTGACCCGGGTTATTTCTTAAATTCCAGTATACCCTGGCTGCGGGATTAAACTTAATCCTAAAACCTGCATTCCTTAAATTAAAATTAAATTTCATGTCCTCACCGAAGTCCATATTTTCAGGATATTTGCCTGCCTTTTCCCAGGCATGCCGGGTAAAACCTATATTTCTTGAAGAGGGCATGAAAGACTTCTTTTTAATCTCATGTTCCAGCGGAAGCATACATACGGCAAGGCATGCCTGGATAAAACTTTCAACAAAAGGAAGGTTGTGCCCGCCGATCACCTCGAAAATTTCATTAGGAGTGACTGCCGCAGG
>Ga0068714_10006391_pt1 | contig 12021 bp, 11 predicted proteins | sample MTBNYHSulfiMetaG_FD_62988 | JGI IMG/M metagenome (GOLD analysis project Ga0068714, IMG submission 62988) | Enrichment culture microbial communities from rom New York Harbor, USA that are MTBE-degrading - MTBE-NYH (New York Harbor Sulfidogenic)... | ecosystem: Environmental > Aquatic > Marine >... | reverse complement strand
CCATTAGCAGCATCATTACCCTGTCAAGATTGCCTCCGAAGAACCCTGACCCTGAGCCAAGTACCAACCCTACTATTAATGAGAAGCCTACAGCCACGATCGATATGCCTAGAGAGTATCTTGAACCATAGATCAATCTACTGAATAGATCTCTACCAAGGTTGTCAGTGCCCATAAAGTTGTCAAAGGACGGGGGTTTCAATATATTAGTAGTAAACTCGAACGGATCATGCGGAGTTATGTATGGACCAGCAACAACAAACGTGAGAAGTATCAGGGAGAAGAACAGACCGACGATCACCATCACCTGCGATGACCTGGGGGCTGCTTTGAAGAGCTCTTTTAGACTGAAACCAAATTTTTGTTGGCTCATTCTGCATCACCTAATAGTTAACTCTCGGGTCTGCGAGAGCATACACTATGTCGATTAAAGTATTCATGATTACCACAATCACTGCATAGATGGCAACGATGCCTTGAATCATGGTGAAATCTCTCGCCATTAACGAATCCATCAAGAGGCTGCCTAGTCCAGGAAACGAAAATATTTTTTCTGTTATCACAGTGCCACCTAAAAGCCACGTAAAGGTGCCACCAATAGAGGTGATAACCGGCAATAAGGCGTTCCTCATCGCATGCTTGAATGTAATCACCCTCATCGGTAGCCCTTTAGCCTTGGCGGTAACAATGTAGTCCTCACCGAGGACATTGAGCATCGCGGCCCTTGAAAGGCGGCTGAGCGTGGGTACGCTGGTGATAGCTATTGTAAAGCTTGGTAAGAACAGATACGTCAAGCTTTGTCTCAGTGCAGTAAAGTTCAGCGTCAAGATGCTGTCTACAATGTGTAGACCCGTTATTTTCTGAAGATAGAATCCAACGGGGGGAGATCTACCACTTATGGGAAACCAGCCAAGCATTAAACCAAAGAAAATCTGAAAGAGTAGGGCAACCCAAAACCCAGGGTTAGAGTGAATGTAAAGTGTGAGCAATCGTGTTACATGGTCAAAAACGGAATCGCGTCTAACAGCGGCCAGTATTCCAAGCGGTAAACCTAATAAAGTGGCTAAGATCAGCCCCGATAGGGCTAACTCAACTGTGGTTGGATATACTTGTCGAACTTTCTCGATAACAGGTATCTTATAAACCAATGAGACTCCGAGATCGCCTTTAGCAAGGTTACTTACGTATGTAATGAACTGTTCATAGATTGGCCTGTCCAGTCCGAGGTTGTGTCTTATACGTTCGACATAAACCGTTGGAAACTGTTCACCATACATGATCGTGATCGGATCGCCTGGTAAGATGTGCATAATGAAGAAAATTGAAGTTAACAGAAGGGCTATGGTAGGGATTGCCAGTAAAAATCTTGCTACAACATAATATCTTAATTTCACGGCTGGACACCTTGTAGGTTTACGGGTGTGATTGCAGTTAAAATATTATTGGTTAAAAAAAGGATTGAATGATTAGTGAGGCGGGTCTCTTGTTTCCCACCCAGAGGGTATATCTTTTTCTATGTTCCAAAGCCCCTGGTTGGGTTTGTCTGTGGTTAACCAAGGTTTATAGTTCTTAACGTAGGTTTGGTAACCGTACCAGAAACCGTCCAGGTATAGAGGTACATCGAACCCATTTTCTATGATGTAGTCCTGTAGCTCAGTGTAAATCTCGGCTCGTCTAGCATCTTGTCCCATACCATATAGGACTCTACCCTCAACCAGCAGTTCGTCTATGTGAGTATCGTTGAAGTTTATGCGTTTAGCGAGGTCTGGGCTTGAAGAGTGCATTAGGTAGAATAGTTCTGTGTCTGGGTCAGGGTAGTCAAAGGTCCATCCTCTTGTAGTCATCGGCAGCTGACCGCCACGGAACATGTCCATGTATGTGCCTCTTTCAGTGTATTTCAGTTCAAGGGTGATGCCGATCTTTGCCAACTGTGCTTGAAGTATGGTTCCGAGATCTCTGTTGAAAGCCTCAGTACCAACACCAGATGCATACCAGAACTGTGTCGTAAATCCTTCAGGATACCCTGCCTCGGTCAACAGATCCTTAGCAATGTCGATTCTCTCACTCAAGGGCAAGTCCCTTATGGGCTTCATTATAGGCTTGTAATACTCCAAATAGGGTCTTACCGGTGAGTCAGAGACTGTTGCTGTGCCGAACATCAGCTTGTCGACGATTTCCTGCGGATCGACGGCGTACTGTATTGCTTGTCTGACTCTGGTGTCGTTGAGAGGCGCGAATTGAGGCGCATAGTTCATGTGTAGTTGGTTACCTGATCCTACGTTGGGTATGATCTCTATCACAAGGTTGGTGTCTGTCTTTAGGCTTGGGACATCAGCTCTTGCTATCTCACCAGCCCAGGTCATATCGATTTCACCGCTTTGTAACGCCATTCTTAGTGATGCCGGATCTCCGTATTTAGTAACCACTATCTTTTTTATGTGCTCAGATTTTGTTGGCCCTGCGAGCCCGCCCAATGGATTAACTGGGTAGTCCTCATCAGCGACAAGCACATACCTCTCGTTTGGTACCCATGATTCAAGGTAGAAGGGGCCCCATCCACCCTCTTGTCCGATTATGGTGTAGTCGTCCAGGGTGTTGGTTTCTCCACCGTACTGTTCTCCAAGAGCCTTGCTGAACATGAACGAGTAGTCTAGGCCGAACAGGAAATGTTTCCAGAATGGCTGGAAGTTAGGCCAGTTGGGGTTGGTGTACATGTGCAGTGTTAAATCGTCAATTACAATTAGCCCTTTTTCGGAGCCTCCCCATGATTCCTCCATGGCGTATACCGCATATGATTCACTGTTCTGTTGTCTTTGTGGAAGATCATATAATGCACGTTCCCAGTTCCACTTCATGTTCTCAGCGTCTATTGGGGTGCCGTCCCTGAATGTTAGACCAGGCTTGATCTTGAACTCGATGTAGATGTCGCCGTCAGCGTCTGTTTTCTGTTCCCAGCTTTCAGCCACCATGGGGTTGTATAGCCCCGATTCTTCTGCGTCCACCCAGAGGAGTCTGGGGGCAAGCATGTGTCTGTAGATGGTTGTAGCTGTCCCTGAGCCGATGTCATATCCACCTGGGTGGAACTCGAAGTTAGTTGTCCCAATGTAGAGTGTCTCCGACCAGTCTTCCCACTTTTCCTGTCGCACTGTTAAACCAGGTGATGGTGACGGCGATGGTGACGGCGATGGTGATGGCGATGGTTCAGGTCCACCTCCTCTAAAGAAAAGAAGGTAACCTCCTAAAGCTACTATGATGACTGCTGCTACAATAATAATTGTATTTCTGTTTTCCATTTTGTTTTCCTCATAAAGATGAGTGATCATATTTTCTGTGTACCTTTTATTTAAGTGGTACGCGCGCATTTTTATACAACAATAAAAATTCTTTAGATGATTTTATTTTTATATAAAAAATCAATTAAAATGCCCATGATGGAATAAAATACAATAATTTTCTATACCACATAGGAGCATTATATCCTGATATTACTGGATAAAATAAACAAAAAACAATTACTGTGATGGAAAAATAAAGAAACAATTTCTTGCTATTTTTATTATCACGCCAAATTTCATTTATTTTAATACTTAAAGATAAACAAATTAAAATTACGTTTGGATAAAAATGGTATAGAAAAAGAGTTCTTGAAATAAGAGAATAGGGAATCCACTGGAAAATAAATAAAATATTAATTAAAGAATAACGAAGATTTTTTTCTTTTAAAACTCTCTCAAATAAAGAGATGACAGAAAAAAACCCGAACCACCAAATAATTGGATTCCCCATTAAAGTAATTGTTGATACATAGGATTTCCCAAATTCTGCTACATAAAGCCATACTGGTCTAAGAAGGAGTGGCCAACTCCACCAAGGTGATGAAAATGGGTGAGTTGCACTCAATTCAGAATGATAGTTTAACATATACCACTGCTCCCTGTATACATCATTAAACGAATATTTTATGCCAATATATGGAACATAACTGAGTAGATATACTACTACAAAAATTAATACAGTTAAAATTGATGCATAAACGATTCTCCTATTTTTTAGTATAAATTTATCTTTAAATTCACCATTTTTTAATGGAAGATAAAATCTTAGTAATCCAATATAAAATAGATATGAAAAAAGCGTAAACATAGCAGTCCATTTAACAGAGAATCCTAGAGATAAAAAAATAATAGACACAAAGTAATGATTCAACGAAGTAACCCAACCGTTTTCTATGACCTTTTTCGTATATTTATAGAAGAACAACTGAGACATAAGCAGGAAAAAAACCAAAAAAGTATCAATAGTTGCGATTCTACCCATAGTAAAATGCATAAAATCCAACATAAGTAAAATAGATGAAAATAACCCACCAAGCCATGATCCAATAATCTCCTTACCTAACAAATACATAGTAGGCAACATAAAAGTAGCAAATAAGACTCCCATTATTCGCCAGCCAAAAGGGTTAAAACCGAAAACTGAGATTCCTGCTGATATCAAAAGTTTTCCTAGTGGAGGATGCGTCTTTTCAAAGGGTTCTCTGCCGGATAAATAATCTTCAGCAGTTCTTACATAATAAACTTCATCAAATATGGTTTCAGACATGTAATTTAATGGGATAGAGACTTTTTCCTGTTCGTCTATTAATGGAGAGAAAGAGTTTTTGTAAACATTCTCTCTTTTTATATTTATATTTTCTACAATTTTATTGTCTTCGATAATTATTATTTCTAAAATCTCTCCATAAGATTTTGAGAATGCGATTTTAATAAATGATGTTGGTTTATTTATCTCCATTTTTTCCCATTTATAGTAATCCTTTACGTTAAAGTCTCCTTCTTCATTCCATAATCCGGGTTGGCCTGTAAATATATCGAAGTTTATTTCGCCTTCTTTTAACAATAGGCATATTTCGCTAACATTTTTTTCTCCTCCAAGATCTATGTAGAAGTCATCTTGGCCACTAATTGTCCATCCTGATTGGGGCATATTCTTATACCCAAGGTTAAAAGAGGCAAATACGAAAAAAATAACAGATATTGAAATAACAATAACAGATTCCCGTAAATCCATATTCCTCATTTGAAAGTTCTGATCTAGTTATTACATGTCCTTTAATTAATTATCTAATGGTTTTATGTTCAGAACCTATTATATAATTAAATATACATACAGTTTTACAATTGGTAAAAATCATTGTGACAATCCCATGCCATAACGATTCAGATTTTATTGAGAATACCGTTAATGAAACAAAAAAATGGATGAAAAAGATCAACGAAGACTACTTAATAATTATCGCTGAAGATGGTTCAACGGATAATTCTGCTGAAATATCAAAAGATCTTGCATTAGAAGACTCTAAAATTATCCATATACACGCTGATTCAAAGCTTGGTAGAGGAAGAGCCTTAATGAATTCATGGAGAAAATACGACGCAGATATTTACTCTTATATAGACTGTGATCTAGCAACTGATATGCTCTTTTTTCCTAAATTAATACATTATGTAGAAAAAGGATATGATCTCTCAATAGGCTCAAGATACATAGATGGAGCAAAAATTAACAGACCTTTACTTCGAGAATTATCAAGTAAAGCATACAATTTACTAATCCGAATCTTTTTCAGAGATGGTATTTTAGATCATCAATGTGGATTTAAAGCCTTCTCGAACAAGTTTATTAAATATCTTTTAAAAAATTACACATTTAATGACTGGTTTTGGGATACAGAGGCAATTGTAATTGCATCAAGAAATGGCTACAGAATAAAGGAATTCCCAGTAAATTGGGAGGAGAAAAAAGGAAAAAGAACACCTTTAAAGCGGTTATTCAATGATTTCTGGATTCATGGTAAAGGAATATTAAAACTTTTAATGAAAATAAATTAGAAAATATGTAAAAAAATAATTACAAATACTACATCAAGTTTTCTAATAAAAATTTGCCATGATCTAATATCTGCGAGTCATCAAGGTAGAGACCGCAATTTAACATACAGTGACCTAAATGCGCATTTGAACTGTTATTACCACAGAAATTCACGTCATTGTTGCTGCCAATCTCTATCTGGACGTTTCCGTAGTAGGACTCTGCGTCGGCTCCAGAGTACCCCGGCTCAGGAGACTGTAATGCCTGAGCCCCCCAGACGGCTCTTTTATCTGTCCCCCATGATAGATGCCCAGCCATCCAAGCGCTCTCCTCTTCATAGGACTCCAGTTGCTTACGGATCAGGAAAGCGTCTACACCGCCCCTGATGTCTGTCACGCGCCCTCTCTTGAACGTGATTTTAACTGGGCTTTCCACGTAGCGCCCCATGTAAAACATCTGGTCGCCGACGTCCAAAACCATTGTCCCCTCTACCGTCCCCTCCAGGGGCGCCGTCTCCACGATTCCGACGCCCCAGAAATCTAGGTGCATAGGTTCATCGGCTACGCCGTAGTGGGCGAGCGCGGGGCGATCACCTCGCTCCATCACTAGGTCTGTGCCGGCGTCGGAGACTACTCGGATGGTGTTGGCTTTTCTCAGCAGCGCGGCGCCGGCTTTTGTTCGGCGGATGACATCCAGATCGCCACAAAGGCGCTCCATTGTCTGCAACGGCTGAACCACCATAAGGCTACGGGCGCCCCGATTGAGGGCGTTGCGCATCTCTTCAGAGTAATGAAGTTTGTGAGTGGTGCTATACACTATTAGGTCCGCTTCGAGCATGGCTGCCCCCCACGCTTTCCCCGGTAGCGGGTTCAAGAAGGGTAGGGTGATCTTCACGACCTCGGCGCCTAGTTCTGAGGCGGCGCCTATACAAGCGTCAGCGTACACAGGGTTATATGCGGCGTCCGTCACAACAAGACAGAGCTCGCCGGACTGTAGCTTACTCATCCTCAGTTGGCGTTTATAGAGCCCAATCAGCTCAGGGACCGCTGAGCTACTCATCATCACACGTCGGTTCGCCATTGAATCCACTCTTTTCTATAGTTGTAAGGGATTACAGCTGGAATATAGTTTATGCTCATCACTTGAAAGATGTGAAGAAATGGTAACCTGTACCCACAGATAGTTTTAAAAATTGATTAATAGGGACAGGTTTTTACCAAGGATCAGCTCTTTCTGGAACTTGGTCAACTCTGGAGATATCTGGACCTTATTTATTTCTCCCCGCATGAGCCCGTATGGAGAGTTTGAGCCTACAAGTATTCTGTGGGCGCCCATGGGTTGTATCAGCTTCGTCATGTCTTGACTGAGCTCAAACACGGACGTGTCGATATAGACGTTTTTTAGTTTGGCGGCGACGTAGAAAGCGTCCCTAAACATACTGCTCAGAATGTATTTTACTCCAGAGTACTTCTGTATCAGGGCTTCGAGGGAGCCTACGCCTAGCGGGGAGTCCTTCTGGTCCGAGTGTATCCAGACCACGAGGCCCAGCACATAGGCGCACTCAACGAGCTCGTGGACGCCCCTGTCTCCGAAGCTGGGCCCGAAGCGCTGGTCTACAACGACTCCTCTAAACCCCTGTTCCCTGTACTCGGTCATCAGGTCAGTCATCTCAGGCAATTTAGGGTTCATCGTGAAGAAGCCTGTGAACTTGTCCGGGTGTGCTCTTATGGCTTCCAGTACGATCTTGTTCTGGTTGACCACGTCCGGGTTACTAGTGAACGGGAATATCACAGCTTTATTAACGTGGTTCTCATCCATCTCAACGGACAGTTCATCAGCTGAACGGCTTCGCTGATACACTGGATCGTATCCAACATGGTTGTGGCAATCGTATATCATATTTCTACCCCCACGGATCTGAGCAGCTTCACTGCGTTCAGCCCCAGGACCTTCCCTAGCATCTTACTGGGGAGCCCCACATTCAACAACCTGTCCATCTCCTCCTGCGGCATAGTCTTCTCATATCCTTTGATCGTATCAGATGCAAACATTATGCGATCTGAGCTGATCTCGTCCACAAACCTCAAGATGTTCTCCGGGTGGATCACGGCGCTTGTGTCCACATAGATGTTCTCGTGCTTACGTGCTACGCTGAGAGCTTCGTGGCTCTGCGATAACCCGAAGTGCTGCATAACGGTCTTTACCTCAGGGAAGCTCTGCATCAGGTCCCCGATGATGGAGGGGTTAGTCCAGTTAGACCAGTCGCTGTGGAGCACAGGGAGTACGCCCAGGTCATCTATCTCGCGAAATATCTTCTCCGCTAGCCGGCTGTTGGCTGGCACGTGGACAGAGGAAAATTTGACCTTCACGACCCTAAGACCCCGTCTAGCGACCCTGTTCAGCTCATCGATGGCGTGCTCATCCCAGCTCGGATCGATTAGGCAGGCTCCGATAAACCTGTCAGGGTGCTCCTCGGCCACCTTCAGGATGTAGTCATTTTCTTTTCGCATCGCGCTCGGCGACTCGCTGTGAAGGCTTCTGAAGCTGAACACCAGAGCCTTGTCTATTCTTGGTTTGCATTCATCCATCTTCCTCAGGAACTGCTCAGCCGTGTGCTCGAACTGCTGGGCTCCAGGCCAGTGTGATAGGGCCCATTCTTGCAATGGCAGAGACTCGCTCAGGTGAACATGCATATCGATTATTATTGTGATCTCCTCAGACGAGAATGGCTAGGATGCAGATATAGTTTCTTCGCAGACAGCGTCATCGGTGTACTCGGTTGAAACGTGTATGTTCAGCTTGCCTCCTGGCGCCTGCACCTGCAGTGATGCTGGTTTAACCTCTGTAGCCTCTCTCAGTCCACATCTTATCGTGCTCTATGAACTCTAGTACGAAGTACTGTAGGGGCAATGTTTTATCTCGGTTATAGATGCCGTGTGTCTCCCCTTCCCTAGAGTAGATGAGGGAGCCTGGTCTCACCTGGTACTTCTCTTTACCGCATATAGCCTCGCCTTTTCCTCTGAGCACGTACATGATCTCCTCAGGGTTCTTGTGTTCAGGATTGTCTGTCAGGGGCGCGTGGGTTTGAATGTCTAGAGCGTGCATCTTGAGGGCGCCCATCAGGGCGTGCTCCTCCTCTGTTATGAGTTGCTGGTTAGTGATCGTGGCTACGCTTGGCCAGGCCTGGTAGAGGTTCCTGCTGCGGGTCTTGGCCCACCTGAAGTTAGGTCGATCCGTTTTGTATATGGCGGTGACTACTCGAAGCTCGCCTTCACCGTCGTGCGCTATCCTGTGTCGGTGCGGTTCACCGAACCGGGAGTTGCCTGGTACGAATATCGCGGTCTCGGAGTGTACGAACTTGCCACCCATCCTGCCGCAGCCGGAGACGATATAGTGCTGGAACTCGGCTCCCTGCTGATCAAACACGATTTCTCCGTCGGTGAGGGTGTGGTGGGTCACTTTCAAGCCTCCGGGGGATGATTGGTCCTCCCACAGTAGGACCCTCTCTGTTACACCCGGTGAGGCTTCTTCGCCTTTTATTTCGTCTATGTTTATGTGCAATATGGTTCACCGTATCTATTTCTCAACCAATATATATGTGCGAACGTCTTCATTTTTTACTAAAAAATACTTTATATTTTATGGTTCAGCTACCCGCTGTAGACTTAAAATGAGCCAAGACGGGTACTATGATAAGAGAAGCGAGTTCTGGCGAAAGTATTGGGAGATGGCTGTTGACTACGAGACGTTCCTGATGCAGGGTAAAGAAGGTGAGGTTGAGTCCTGGAAGGAGAGGCGTAGTAGGACCCCGGATCTCTCACCTCAGGACGCTGAGAGGCTGCAGGGGTACAGTAGAGAGTTAAACGTACTCATGTACGCTGGGAACTGGTGCGGTGACTGCAGCCGGCAGGCACCTATGCTGCACAAGATGGCTCAGGCCGCCGGAGACAAAGTGCATCTGCGTCTCATCGAGAGGGAGACATCCAAGGAGTTACAGGATGAGCTCAGGATCGTTGGGGCTCTAAGGGTGCCCATAGTGGTTTTTCTCTCTGAGGATTTCTGGGAGATCGGTAGGTTCGGTGAGCGGCTATTGAACGTTTACAGGTCTAAGGCTGCCAGGGAGATCGCGCGAGGGGTGGACGCCGGTGTCCTTTCGCCCAAGTCGTTAAAAAAGGAGATGGGTGAGTGGCTGGACGTCTTTGAGAGGATGCTGCTCATGGTCAGGCTTTCCCCGCCTCTGCGGAAGAGGCATGGAGACTAGGGTGCATTCCGCCTAGTTTCAATCCACACAACGTTTTTCATTATATAATCCGTGTATCATCCATGAAGGTATACATCTCCTTTGACATGGAGGGGTGCTCAGGCATCGCCTACCGGGCCCAGGTGGGGCACAGCGAGTCCGCCCCGACGGCTTACCCGAGGGCCCAGAGGTTCTCTACAGACGACGTTAAGGCGGCGGTCGCGGGTGTGCTGGAGGTTGATCCGGACGCCGAGATATGGTTCAACGACGCTCACGGGAGGTCCATGAACGTGTTCTTCGAGGAGCTTCCTGAGAACGTGGTATCCGTCGTTGGTTCAGCTGAGCTCATGGATGAAGTGCTGGGGATCGATGAGTCCTTTGACGCTTACGTCTGCGTGGGCGCCCACGGGAACAATATGACTCAGGACGCTGTCCTCAGCCATGTGTGGGATGTCAGAGAGGTGTGGTTCAACTCTAAGCCTCTCACGGAGACGGGTTTGAACGCGGCCCTTGCTGGCTACTATGGGGTCCCACTGGTGGCTATGTCCGGAGACGAAGCCAGCATTGCAGCCATCAGGAAAGAGGTTTACGATGGGATACCGGCCGCTGTGGTGAAGAAGGGTATAGGGAGGTACAGCGCCATCTGTCTCCACCCGGCGAAGGCCCAGAGGCTGATAAGGGAGGCTGTGGTGGCTGGTTTAAGCAAGGTGGATGAGATTCCGCCTCTCAGGTTCAAGAACCCGGTGATGGTTGACATGATCCACCACGACCACTTCAACGCCTACGCCCACAAGTTCTTCGTGCCGAGCGATGAGCGGGTGTCCCCGGTCCATACCAGGTTCACGGCGTCGGACGCTAGAGAAGCCTACTATGGTTTCTTGGCGAGGGACAAGCTGAGTAAGGCCAGACACAACTAACATCCCTTTTTAGGGGGGATTACTGGGGCACGGTTACTTACGTGTTTTCACTCTCGGCGGCCCATCTCAGTCCAGCTCTCGTCCTGCCGTGTGAACTCGAAAGCCACGTATTGGAGAGGGTGCTCATCGCTTGTGTTTTTCACGGCGTGTTGAACGCCTTCCCCCGTGTAGACCAGGGAGCCTGGCCTAACCTTCACCCATTCGTTCCCGGATAACACTTCACCTGTTCCCCTGAGAATGTACGCGAACTCCTCAGGGTTTCTGTGGGTTGGCAGGACGACGCCCGGCGCGTGCGTCTGCACGTCCAGGGAGTGCATTCTGAGGGACCCCATTAGCGCATGCTCCTCCTCGGTGAATATTTGTTGGGCGAACATGCCGCCGAGGCTGCCCTCAACCTGGTATAAGTTTTTAATCCTTGTCTTAGCCCACCTAAAGTTGGGGCGCGGGATCTTGTAGATCACTGTGAGTATCCTCAGCTCCCCCTCACCTGTGTGGGCGAACCCGTGTTCGTGGGCCTCGCCGAACCGGCTGCTGCCTGGAACAAAGACCCCGGTGTCTCCATGTAGTATGCGGCCCCTCATGAGCGCGCACCCGGAGATAATGTAGTGCTGGTACTCGACGCCCTCCTCAACAAAGGTTATCTTCCCCCCGGTGAGGGTATGGTGCTTCACAGTGAGGGCACCTGACTCTGTCTGCTCAGGGCGGAGCAGAACCCTCTCCAATACTCCTAGGGCCAGCTCCACGGCATCGACTTCAGCAGTGTTGAAGTGCATTTTCTACGTATTTGGGGTGGATCCTTAATATCATTTCCCGGCACCACTAAGTCAAAGCATATAGCTTAACATAGCTTTCACATACCATGAGCGCATGCACGGTAATTCGAGCCAATAAGATGATCGATGGAACCGGGGACAAGCCAGTTGATGACCCAGTCATCGTGGTCAAGGAAGATAGAATACTCTACGTCGGTTGGGGCAGCGAAAGTGAGACGCC
>Ga0068714_10006390_pt1 | contig 12021 bp, 10 predicted proteins | sample MTBNYHSulfiMetaG_FD_62988 | JGI IMG/M metagenome (GOLD analysis project Ga0068714, IMG submission 62988) | Enrichment culture microbial communities from rom New York Harbor, USA that are MTBE-degrading - MTBE-NYH (New York Harbor Sulfidogenic)... | ecosystem: Environmental > Aquatic > Marine >... | reverse complement strand
GGGGCAGAATAGGCCACCTGATTTTCGGCCACACGAATGGCTGCCCGCAGGCCGTCGGCGTCATCGAAGGGCGGTAGGAAAGCCGTGGCGCGCCCCAACTCGACCAAGCCGTGGGCATCCGAGCCGACCGTGCCGGGCAGCCCGTACTGCTGGGCAAACTCCCTGGCCCGGCGATTGAAGCGTGGCAGGAAGGAGCGGGCGTTGAAGACCTCGATGGCGTCGATCAGCGGCAAGATCTGCAGAAGGGTCTCCTGCGACCAGTGAAAGCGTAGGGCATCGAAGGGGTGCGCCAGGCTGATGAAGGCGCCTTGCTGGCGCAGGCGCTGGACGGCCTCCAGGGGGGGCAGGCGCCTGGGTACCTCTTCCTGCACGTAGGCCGCCAGGATTTCCCCCTCTTGAGTGAGCACCTCTTCGCCGACGATGACCCGTTGGGGATCGAGGGCCTTGGCTTTAAGGGCGCCGGCGATGGTGTTGTGGTCGGTGATCACCACCCGGTCGATGCCTTTGCGCTCGCAGGCCGCCAGCAGGCGATCCACGCGGGTGAGGCTATCGAGCGAGTAGATCGTGTGGCAATGAAATTCGACGCGCAGACGTGCCTCGGACATGGGGCATATTGTAATGGAGAAAACCAACCGGCGGAGCGCCAACCGGCCGACGACAACACCCAATCAGGATTTTGTTATACAATCACCCCATGCGCGCAAGCCAAAATCGCAGGCTGATCTGGCAGGTGGTCGCGGTGGTGACCCTCACCGCGGCGGCCTACGTTTACCTGACCGCACAGGTGGGGGCCATCAGCTTACGGGAACTGAAAGTGGCGCTGCTGGGCCTGAGCACACTGCAACTGGTCTTGATCCCGCCCAACGTGCTGGCCCTGGCCTTCGACCTGGTAGTGCTGGTGATCGGGGGGCTGGCGGGCGGGCTATTCTTTTTCTCCCAATTCACCCTCCCCACTCGCGAATGGCGGCAAAGACGGCGCGCCATCGGGCGTATGTTGGCGCAACTGGTGGGAAAGGCAAGCCCGAGCGCGCGCGTCTACGATGGCGAGGTGATACGAGACCCGGCCAAAGCTTTGCGGCACGGGCCGGGGGTAGTCATTGTTGACAGCGCCAGCGCCGCCGTCCTGCACACGGCGGGAGGCGAACACCGCATCGTCGGGCCGGGAACGCATTTCCTCGGGGCGGGAGAGAGCCTCGCCGAGGGGATCGACCTGCGTGCCCAGCGCCGCTGCATCGGCCCCAAGCGTGGGGAGAATCCCCTCGCTCCGCGGCAGCGCCAGGAGAGCGAGGAGGCCTATCGCTTCCGGCAGGCGCGCCGCCAGGCGACCAACGGCGAGACCAGCGATGGAGGCGAGGTCGTGCCGGAGATTGAGGTGACCTTCCGCATCCAGGGAGGCGATCAAGATCAACGCCGCCCCTACGGATACGATGCCCAAGCCATCCAGCAGGCATTCAGCTATCAAGCGCAAACCGGTGAGACCCCCAGCGACATTGCCGCACCGGCGGCCGGATGGGAGCAGCTACCGGCGCGCCTGGCAGCCGATCTGTGGCACCGCTACCTGAAGGAATTCACCTTGGAGCAGCTTTTCGAGTACCTCCCCTCCCCCAATGCGACAACGTTAGACGGGCAACCGAGCACCGGCCTCGAACTGATCGAATGGCTGACCGGCCAGCACTTGTGTGCGGAATCGGTTCCGCAATTAGATGAGGAAGGCAACCCAACCGGCGAGCAGATAAGTTCGGAGGAATTCAAGACGTTGGCGCAATACGGCCTACAGGTGCTGGATGCCCGGCTGGCGCAATTGTGGGTCGGGCAAGCCGCCGAGGGGCAATTGGTCGAAGTCTGGCAGCAACGATTGCCTCAGCGTGCGCAAGAGGAGCGTCGCCGCCAGGGGGAACAGCGGGGACGGCAGGCCCAGCGCGGCCGCCATGAGGCGCTCAAGACCTACGCTCAGAGCCTGATTCACCCACTTGTGCCGAGGTTAAAGCCGGTCGAGAGCACGGACGAGAAAGAACCCGAGCTGGCCGAGGGATTGGAGCAGTTGGCGCGCGGGGCACTGAACGGCATCGTACGGGAGACGGAGCTGCAAAAGCAACTACTCGAAACCCAGGGCGGCCTAGTCGAATTAATCGCCTGGCTGCGGAAACAGCGCCATGAGAAATAAGCACGAATCCCGCTCCCCGTCGGGGCAACCGGGCATGCTCGAGGTGATGCGCGACGACTTCAAACAGATGCTGAAGCGCTTGCCACGCAGAACAGGGAGGCGACCAGCGGTCAATTGGCATTCGTATTACGGACGCGCCCGCCTGCGCGGGTGGGTGATCATTCTCGCACTAGGACTGCTGTGGGCGGTGCTGGCCGTGAGCGCCCAGCCCTTGCCCGCCGAGGCCAGCCTGAGCGAAACCTTGCTTTACCCCTTCAAGGCCTTGCTGGCCGCCGAAGTCTTGCGGCATGTGATCCTGGTGGCGGCGGCTGGCTGGATCAGCCTGCGATTGGCAGCCAGCTACCTGGGGGAGGTCTTCGAGATCAGGGATGGCTCAGCCGCCACGCGCTTCATCCTGCGCTGTGCCTTCGGATGGGGCTGGGAGCGAGTCGAGATCACCGAGGGGCAAGTGGTGGAGATGGATGGCAATACGGCCATCCTAAGCATCGGCGGGCCTGGATGGGTCTTCATCCACCCGGACAGCGCAGCGGTCATTGAAGCACCGGGTGGCTCGCTGCGGATCGCCGGTCCAGCGCAGGCCCCGGTGGCGCTGGCGCCCTTCGAGCGCTTGAGGGCGGCGATCGACCTGCGCCAGCAGGAGGCTACGCTGAACATGAGTGGGCGCACACTGGAGGGCATCCCGGTCTCGGTGCAGGGTGCCAAGGTCAGCTATGGGATTAGAGACGGCTACGATCCAGAGGCAATCCGTCGCCTGGTGCGGGACCTACCGGTCTGCAAGGATGCCTGGCCGCAGCCGCTCAGCCTATATCCCATTCAAGAGATCAAGCCCATCATCGAGGCCACGCTGGTGGGTTTCATCGGCGGGACCAGCCTAAGCGCCCTGCTGGTTTGCACACCGCCAGCGAGCGAGTCTCCCCAGCCCGATGAAGCCTCCGCCGAGCACTGGCAGCAGAAGCTGATGGCGCGCTTCCGCGAGTACGCCCAGGCTCGGCTGGAGGTCTATGGAATCGAAGCGCATTGGGTAGAGTTCGGCGACTGGAAACTGCCCGCCCAACTGGAAGCCGAGCAGTATGCCCATGCCGAACAGATGGCGGCCGAAAGCTTGGAAGCCGGGAGCGGCGAAGAACTGGATAAGGTCAGGGCGGACAGCCGAGAGAAGGAACTGTTGACCCTCTACACCCACTTCCCGCTGGAGGAGTTCCAGGCGCTGCAAGCCATGGGGGAAGAGCCCGGCGAGATCATGCGCCAGCTGGCCATCGAAGTGGGCGAGCAATTGCTGCAAAGCTGGAAAGCCTATCAGGCAGAAGGGGAAGCCACTCCACCAGAGCTTGAGAATGTGGTAAAGTACCTCGGCAGAGTCACCGCTCACCGTTTTGGCGAACGTATGTAATGTTGGAAGAGATCAGTCTCAAGGCCGAGCAACCCGTTTTGGTGTTGGGCGCCTCAGGTTACGACGTGGTCGGGCGCATACAGGGGGAGCCAGAGCCTGGCACCTCCAACCCGGCGCTGATCCGCACCTCCTTCGGGGGCACGGCCCGCAACGTGGCGGAAAACCTGGCCCGCCTGGGGCAAGAGGTGTGGCTGCTCTCCGTAGTGGGGGACGATCAAGTCGGCAATCAAATGATGGAGAAGACCTCCGGTGCGGGGGTGAACGTGGATTTCGTCATCCGTACCTCCGAGCATCCCACCGGCTCTTATCTGGCGGTGGTCAACCCCAACGGCGAGTTGCGCTTCGCACTGGATGACATGCGCGCCATCACGGCGCTCACACCGGATTACCTGCGCGAGCACCAGGAACTCTTCGAGCGTGCCTCGTTGCTGTTCACCGATGCCAACCTGCCTGAAGACACTTTGGAAACGGCGATCCAATTGGCAGCAGAAGCCAGACTGCCGGTATGCGCTGACCCCACTTCCACTTCGCTGGCGGACAAGCTGCGCCCTTACCTCGAGCAGATCGTGCTGCTGACACCCAACAGCGCTGAGGCTGAGGTTTTCTGCCAGCGCCCGCTCAGCGAAGAGCCTGCCGAGAAGGGGCTAGAGGCCGCCAAGCAATTGGTGCTGCAGGGCGTGGAGCTGGCCATCGTGACGCTGGGAGAGGCTGGAGTGAGCTACGCCACTTCGGAGACCAGCGGGCACATTCCGGCGATCCGCACCGAGACCATTGACCCTACCGGAGCAGGCGATGCTCTCTGTGCAGCGGTGATGTTCGCCCTATTGAATGATATCCCCACCGACGAGGCCGTGCGCCTGGGGGTTTCGGCGGCGGCACTGACCCTGCGCCATCGCGGCGCAGTCGTACTCGATCTGTCCCTCGAAAGACTTTACGATCAATTGGTCTAGCAATGGCAAAACTACCCCCACCCTTCGCTCTCTCCCCTGAAATCGCCGACGCTCTGGAGCGCGGCAAGCCCGTAGTCGGGCTTGAATCAACAGTGATCACCCACGGCCTGCCCAGGCCGGTAAACATGGCGCTGGCGGTCGATATGGAAGAGACCGTGCGCAGCGGCGGCGCAGTGCCAGCCACCATCGCAGTGCTGGACGGCAAAATCCGTATTGGGCTGGACGAGGACCAACTCGAGAGGCTGGCCAGAGAGCCCAACCTGCTCAAGATCAGCAGCCGGGATTTCGGCACTGCCCTCGCCCAGGGCAAGAACGGCGGCACGACCGTGGCCGGGTCTTTGGTGGCCGCTGAAGCGGCGGGCTTGCGGGTTTTCGCCACTGGCGGCATCGGCGGCGTGCACCGCCAAGCCCCTCATGACGTCTCCACCGACCTGACAGAGCTGGCGCGCCGCCGGGTGATCGTGGTCTGTGCAGGTGCCAAGGCGATCCTCGATCTGCCCGCCACCCTCGAGCGCCTGGAGACCCTGGGCGTCCCCGTGGTCGGCTACCAGACCGATGAGTTCCCGGCCTTCTACTCCATCAAAAGCGGACTGCCGGTCAGCGCGCGGGCCGATTCGCCCGAAGAAGTTGCCGAGCTGGCCCAGGCGCATTGGGGCGTGGGACTGCCCAGCGCCATCCTGGTGACCGTGCCGCCGCCCGCAGAGACGGCGATTCCCGCCGATGAAGTGAACAAGGCCATCGAACAGGCCCTGAACGAAGCTCACGCGGCCAATATTCGCGGCCAGAGCGTGACCCCGTTCTTATTGCAACGGGTGAGTGAATTGAGCAAGGGGAAGAGCCTGCAAGCCAACCTCAGTCTGCTGAAGAACAACGCGGTGGTGGCGGCCCAGATCGCCCAGCATTTACCCAGCGGGACGAAGCAACATCTGGCCTAAGGCGGATTAGGGCTGGCGGTCGCTGAGGGGGAAGCAGTTACGCTGGGCGTCGGCGTGCTGGTAGCGGTCGGCGTCGACGAAATGGTCGGCGTGGCGCTCAAGGTGGGAGTCAGTGTGGGCGGCAGGCCCTCGACGACAAAATCGCCGACCACCTTCCACTCCACGCCAACGAAGATTTGCACTTGGTAATTCCCCGGCAACCACTGGTCAGGTTCAGGCTTCCAATCGGTGTAACCCAGCCCCCCCGTGCCGCCATCCCAGGGCATGGTCTCGAAGTGCACCAGTTCGCCATCCCGATACCATAGCGCCGTCCACTGAACGCCATCCTGCATGAAATCGTAGGAGAAAGAAGCGTAAAGCTCATCGATGGGGTTCTCGAACACTTCTCCCCGACCGATGGGTTCGTACCCAGGCGTCAGCCCACGTGAGAACGTCAGGGGACTGAAGACCGCCTCCGGGTCGGGTGTGACCTGGCTGGTGAACTGTGCCTCGACGGCGAAGGGCATGTGAGCGGTCGGCGTGGGGGTGGGCGTGTAGGTGAAACGCGGGGTGAGCGTGATCGTTGGGCTGAGGGTTATGGTGGGCGAGATGGTCAGGGTAGGCGTGAGCGTGATGGTGGCCGTGGGGATAGGGGTGGGCGTGATGGCAACCAGGCGATAGGCGATGGGATCGCCATACAGCGCAAGCACGACCCCGACAATCGCTAGAAAGAAGGCCCAGAAAAGCATCCGCCACCCACGCAGCAAGCGAATGCGCCGTTGGCGGAAATAAGGCAGCTGGCGCGAGCCCCGGATGGCGCGAATACCAGCCATGATGCTGAACAGCGCCCCCAAGAAGATCAGCACCATAGCAGTGCGTAAGAAGGCGATGATATCGACGGAGAGGTTATCAAACACGGAAGGAACCACCAGTTACAGTTCAGGGTAACGTTAATCTACGCGCACCGCAGATTATAACAAAGAGTGCCCCTCCCCTCGACAGGATGAGTCCAAGAAGTGAAAAGCTTGCTTTTGAACTGGGGCTGTGCTAGTATTGCTTCACTCTCTAGTGCTAACCCCTTAGGAGGTAGAAATCATGGATATTGGACTTGCCCTGGGATTCGCATTCCAGGACGAAGAATGGGTCAAGAAGATCCTGATCGCGGCAGTATTGGTATTGACCGGCATTGGGGGGATCGCGGTAGCCGGCTGGTCAGTTGAAATCATCCGCCGCCTGGTAAACAACGAACAAGAAATCCTTCCGGGATGGGATAACATCGGCAAGTATTTTCTCGACGGGCTCAAGCTGGGCATCGTCTTCTTTATCTGGAGCCTGCCGATCATCCTGGTGGGCGCGTGTGTTGGAGGTTTGGCTCCCCTGGCAAGCGACCAACTCGCCAACTACCGCACTGCCAACACCATTCAAATCGTGGTCATCAGCTGCGTCTCCCTGCTGGCTATAGTCTACAGTATCATCCTGGCACTGCTCGCCCCAGCCGTTTTCGGCCGCTCAGCCGAAGACCTGCCCTTCGGGCAATTGCTCAAACCCGGCCCGGCCTTCAAGCTGCTGCGCGCCAACTTCGGCGGCTTCCTGGTCGCCTGGCTGCTGGCAGACATCGGCTTCGGGCTGTTAGCCATGGTGGGCACGATCATTTGTGTGGTGGGCATCTTCCCGGCAGTAGCTTACGGCTACGCCTTCGCCGGACACCTGCTCGGCCAGGCTTACGTCAAGGCCAAAGAGAACGCGGCCTTGCTGGGCAGCACGGCATAAATCTACACTTAGGATTGATTTTCAAGCGCGGCGGGTGAGATATTCCGCCGCGCTCACGCGTCCCAGCCCAAAAATAGACAACTTTAGCCCAAATTAGGAACTTGAAAGCCTCCCGCTCTACTGGTAAAATCGAAACCTATGGAAAAGGAACTCAGCCGGCGTGATTTCCTCAAATTGGGCGGCCTGGCCCTGGGAGGCCTGGCCTTCCGCGGCCTGGCTTCAGAGCTGACCCCCAACCGGGGCGAAGCCATCGGTCTGGCGCGGGTGACCATCCAGGAGATCAAAATCTACAGCGAACCCTCCTACCAGAGCGAAGAGGTCGGCCTCCGCAAGCGGGACCAACTGCTGTACCTGTACGAGAAGATCACCTCCCCCTTAGGGCCGGAATTCAACCCCCGCTGGTACCGCGTCGAAGGCGGCTACGCCCACACCGCCTACCTGCAGCCGGTGGAAACCACCCTGCACGCGCCGGTGACCAACATCCCGGCAGAGGGCCAGCTTTTCGAAGTCTCCGTGCCGCTCACCCAAACCTTGCGCTATACGAAGACCTACGGCTGGCAGCCGCTTTACCGCCTGTACTACCAATCCATGCACTGGGTGACCGGGGTCGACATCGGGCCAGACGGGCAATTGTGGTACCGCATCACCGATGACCTGCTGCTGCTCGACTATCACGTGCAGGCCAAGCACATGCGCTTGGTAGAGCCGGAGGAATACAGCCCGGTCTCGACGGACGTACCGCTGGGCGAAAAGCGGGTGGAGGTGAGCATCGACGAGCAAACGCTCACCGCCTACCAACACGGTGAGGTGGTGCTATATACCCAAATCTCCACCGGCATCCCCGGCCTGGCACCTAACAGTCCAACACCCACCGCCACACCGCGCGGCAGCCATTTCGTGAGATCGAAGGTGCCGGTACGCCACATGGGCAACGGCCAGCTCACCAACGACATCAGCGCTTACGAGCTGCCGGGGGTTCCCTGGTGCTCGTACTTCACCGACACCGGCGTGGCCTTCCACGGCACCTATTGGCACGATAACTACGGCAACGAGATGAGCCACGGCTGCGTGAACATGCGCCCGGAGGAGGCCAAGTGGCTGTTCCGCTGGCTGGCACCGGTCAGCGAGCCGCTGGAATGGGAGCAGAACGGACGGGGCACCAACGTTTACGTGTTCTAGCGCGGCATCCCTGACGAAACGTTTGCCTGAAAAATCGTTCATGCAACCGGCACCCTGAGGCCTCAGGGTGCTTTTTATTTCCGCAAGATGCGTTAGAATCCCTGACGATGACAGCACTGGGAAGAGACATGCAAAGCGAGGCTGCTTTGCGGGATAGAAAGGGGAGGGCAGCAATCACCCTCGGCTTTTTCAGCAATCTGGTCTTAGCGGGCCTGAAGACCAGCATGGGCGTGTTGGGGCACAGCCCAGCGCTTCTGGCCGACGGGATCAACTCGACCTCGGACGTGGCTTACTACGTCGTCGTGTGGATGTTCATGCGCCTATCCACCAAACCAGCGGACGACGAGCACCCCTACGGGCATTCGCAACTGGAAAGCATTGGCGCACTGATCGTCGGGGCCTTCGTGATCACCACGGCGGTATCTGTTTTCTGGGAATCACTCGACACGCTCTACGACCTGTATACCGGGGTCGGCGAATTTCATGGGGCGACGCTAGGAGCGCTCGGCGTGGCGCTGTTCACCGTGGCGATCAAACTAGGGCTGACCCTGTATACAAAGCGCGTGGGAGACCAAACCAGCAACACGGCGATCGTCGCCCTGGCCGAGGACCACCGCAACGATATCTACACTGCCCTGGCAGCCGTCACCGGCATTACATTGGGGCGCCTGGGTTATTTATGGGTCGATCCGCTGGCCGGCGCGCTGGTAGCCCTCGTGATCCTGAAAACCGGCATCGATATCCTGCGGGCGTCGACCTCGGACTTGATGGATACCGTGCCCGGCAAAACGCTCCGCAAGCAAGTCCATCAGTTGCTGGGAGATTTGCAAGAGATCCAAGGGATCGACAGCATTCACGCCCACCGCTTCGGCCCTTACCTGGCAATCAACATCACAATCTGCGTGGATGGGTCGCTGACTGTTTCGGAAGGCGATGATATTGCCACTCTGGTGGAGCAAAGGCTCAAAGAGAACATCGACTTCCTGCGCAACGTCCACGTGCACTACCATCCCAAAGGAAGCCACGACCAACATTTCGGTACTTAGCATATTCCCAATCCCTTATCCGTGATGAGGAAACCAAAATCGGTGGAGGTCTTTACATGAAACGCTTTACCCGGATCAGCGCGCTGCTGATAACGATACTCCTGCTGGCCGCCTGCGGCTCGAGAGGGCTGCAAGTGAGCGATGCCTGGGCGCGCCCCAGCCTGCAAGGGAACAACGCGGCAGTCTACCTCGTGATCCAGAACGCCACGTCAGAGGACGAAACGTTGCTAAGCGCCAGCACGGAACTGGCAAGCAGCGTCGAACTGCACATGACCATGCAAGCCGAGGGCGAGGACGGCTCAGATGAGGCAGGCGTAATGCGCATGATGCCACAGGAATCGGTGTCCATTCCAGCCGGAGAGATAGTCGAGTTCATGCCCGGCGGCCTGCACATCATGCTATTCGAACTCAAGCAAGACTTGCAAATCGGCGATACCTTCAACTTAACGCTGCAATTCGAGTACAACAGGGAAATGGTCGTAGAGGTGACCGTCGAAGAGCGCTAACAGACACCTCCATTTCCACACCCACCACAACAAAAAACCTCCTGCCGGGCGCAGGAGGTTTTGACGTCAGAGGAAAATGGGGTTACAACAAGGCATCGACCATCAGGGCGACGAAGATCAAGGCCAGATACATGCTGGAATAGCGGTACATGCGCCAGGCCAGCTTGTTGCCTCCCTTGCGCCACACTCGCCAGGCGGCGGAGATCAGCATTCCGCCAAGGAGCAGGGCCGCCACCAGGAAGATGCTGCCCGCCAGGTTGAGGAAGGCCATCAGCAGGGTGACGCCAACTAGCTCGAGGGTGTAGATCAGGATCTTCCAACGAGTCTCCAGGCGGCCGCGCACCACCGGCAGCATGGGAATGCCGGCGCGCTCGTAATCTTTCTTGCGCACCAGCGCCAAGGCCCAGAAATGGGGCGGCGTCCACATGAAGACGATGGCGAAGAGAAACAAGGCGGGTACTGCCAGGCTCCCGGTGACCGCCGCCCAGCCCACCAAGGGCGGCAAGGCCCCTGCCCCGCCGCCGATCACGATGTTTTGCACGGTGGCTTTCTTCAAGAAGATGCTATAGAGCAGCACGTAATAGAGCATACCCGCCAGCGCCAGCAAGGCTGCTAGCAAGTTGACGAAGCCAGCCATCAAGTAGAACGACACTACCAGCAACCCCAGGCCAAAAGCCAGCCCCTCGGCGGGGGTCATGCGCCCAGCGGCGATGGGCCGTTTGGCGGTCCGAGCCATGTACTGGTCAAGTTCACGGTCAATGTACATGTTGACGGCGCTCGAGCCACCGGCGGCCATCGCGCCGGCCAGCAGGGTCCAGAAGGTCACGGAGAGCGAGGGCAAAGCGCCGCCAGCAACGACCATCCCGGCGTAAGTAGTCACCAGCAGCAGGGCGACGATGATCGGCTTGGTGAGGCTGAAGAGGTCGCTGGCACGTTGTTTGGCATCGATGGGCTGAGCAGCCTCAAGGCGCTCCTCCTCAGGGCTGCGCCCGGCCAGGCCGACCAGGGCCACCAAAACCACCAGCGCAGCCCACACGGCGGCGGCAGTGGCGACGTGCAAACCCAGCAGATAGACCGGAAAGCCTTGCGTGACCTTGAGCGCTCCCACCAACCCCTGAGCAAAAAATAGGATCACGGTGACCGTGGCTGCGGAGAGGACGGCGCGCTGGGTGCGCTGCGAGCGCCAGGCGCGCACCAGCAAGACCAGCATCAGGACGCTGGCGCCGCCGACCAGCAGACGGTGGCCCCAATGGATCCAGGCTTGCGAAGTGCCAGGGATGAACTGGCCATTGCACAAGGGCCAGCCTACACAAGCGAAGGTCGAGCCGCTGCCGGCCACCAGCGCGCCGCTCACCAGCACGATAAAGGTCACCACCAAGGCCCACAAGGTCAGGCGAGCAAAGGGACTGCGGAAGCGCAGCCTGTCAGGCTGGGCGGGATTGTGGCGGCGCGCGAAGGCGAAGACGGTGGACACCAGCAGCAAGCCGAGGATGACCAGGGCCAATGCCAGGTGCACGGCAACCATCTCAGGGGGCGTCTCCATCAGCACCACCACCCCGCCGAGCAGCGCCTGGAACACCAGCAGCCCGACCGCCCATGCCAAGGGGCGGCTCAGCCAGCGCGTGCGCCAGTGCCGCCACACAGCCACGATCGCCGCCGCCAGGATCAGGGGCGAGGCGAAGGTGGCGAACAGGCGGTGCAGGTATTCCAGGATGGCGTCCATGCGCAGGGGAGGAATCCACTGCCCGTAGCAGGTCGGCCAATCGGGACAGCCCAGGCCCGAGCCAGTGACGCGCACGATGCCACCCATCACGATGAGCAGATAGGTCATAATGGCAGCCGCCAGGGCCAAATAGCGGAAGCGCCCCAACGGGCGATGGTCAGGTCGTTCTACTTCTGATGCGGGGTTCGCCATGCTAAACTCACGACTCCTTAGATCCAGCGAGGTCTTGTAATTTACGCTCTTCCTGTTTGCGCACGAAGACCGGATAACCAATCAAGGCAATCAAGGCGAAAGAGAACCATTGCAATGCATAGCCCAGATGAGAACCTTCGTCCAGGGCCACCTCGGTGAAGTAGCGCTGCGGCAGATCGTCATCCCC